>RRZU012104125.1_pt1 | contig 107943 bp, 93 predicted proteins | sample 2165561 | NCBI WGS metagenome assembly RRZU01 (sample SAMN10456909, study PRJNA506462) | wastewater metagenome | isolation source: wastewater sludge | place: USA: Moscow, Idaho
AGTGCTGAGAAGCACGCTTATCTTTTGCTCTTCTACGAGCTGGTAGACAATCTGCCAGAGCTCACGCCGGGAGACAGGGTCTACGCCAACGGTGGGTTCATCAAGAAGAAGGAGTCGGGGAGAGCGAATAAGGGTGCACATTAGCCCGAGTTTTTGTTTCATGCCGCCGGAAAGCTTTCCCGCTGGACGCGAGCGGAAAGGTGCCATCCCAGACATGTCTAAAAGACGCTGGTACTGTTCGGGGCGTTTTTCCTTTTCTACCCCCTGCAGGTCAGCAAAAAGATCCATATTTTCCTGCACGGTCAGGTCTTCATAAAGACCAAATCGTTGGGGCATATAACCAATCTGCTCTTGCACCTGAAGAGGGTCGGCATTGACATCGATTCCCAGGACACGTAAAGAACCAGACTGCGGCGTGAGCAATCCGGCGCAAAGGCGCATGAAGGTTGTTTTGCCTGCGCCGTCAGGTCCAATGAGCCCGGTAATCTGCCCCGAGGCAATACGCAGAGAGATGGCATCAAGAGCGGCAATGGGCTTCTTGTCTCTTATAAAATACTTCGAAAGATCCTTTGCCTCAATAGGTGGAACAAGCCCCTTAGTCATAGAAGCTGAGGTTATAATATCTGCAGGAGTAGCAGGCATGAAATGGCTCAGATTACGGAGAACAAGGAACGGCGGAACCTGGCACTGCCTGCCCTTTTGCAGACAGGTTCACGGTCACCGGCATGCCTAAACGGAGCTCGTCGTTTTCGTTGCAGACAAAGATCCTTGCCTGGTAAACGAGCTTCGTGCGCAGTTCCGTGGTCTCCACGGTTTTGGGGGTAAATTCCGCGGTGGAAGAGATAAAACCTACCCAGCCCCGGTATCGTTTGTCCGGAAAGGTATCGTTTTGAATTTCTGCTGGCATACCCACCTTAATGCGGGCAAGGTCAACTTCGTCAATGTAGGCGCGGACCCAGAGGGGTTCGGTTAAGGCCAGGGTCAGAACCGGTGCGCCGGTTCCAGCCATGGAGCCAGGTTCAAGTAGCCTGTTTCTGATCACACCCGTGGCCGGAGCGAGTAACTGGGTATCGTTAAGGCGCTGCTCGGCCAAAGCAAGTGCTGCCTTGCTGGCGGCAAGTGAGGCTTCGGCAGCCTCTATATCTTCCTTACGAGGGCCTTCGACAGTTAATGATAAAGTTTCCTTTGCCGCCCGCAGGGCAGCCTGTGAGGCCTCCATTTTGCTGCGCGCGCTGTCTACCTCTTGCTGGGCAATGCGATTACTTATAAGGAGACTTTTTTTGCGGGCATAGACAATGTCTGCATCCTGTGCAGCTGCCTGGGCTTCAACGACCATTGCCTTTGCTCGCTCTATTTCTTGGCTGCGATTCCCTTCTCGCAGGCGCAAGACATTTTGTTGCTGGGCCATGACTTCTGCCTTAAGGCGCTCTACATCGAGAGCAAAACGTTCAGGGTCAAGTGCGGCCAAGGGTTGGCCCTTACTCACTTTAGCGCCTTCTTCTACACTTACTGCCTTTATTTTGCCGCCATCTTGGAAGGCAAGCTGCACCTCTCTGATATCTATGGTGCCGTACAGGGCAATATCGGCATTTTCATTTTTTTTTCCGGAAGTCTTGCAGCCGGCAATGAGAAGAGCGAGGCAACTGATACATATGAAAAAAACAGCGGACGAGTATTTTTGTGTGGCAGACATACAACTCATATCCCCTGGCTTATTCGCCAATAATTTTAACAAGCACACGTTTTTTGCGCCTGCCATCGAATTCCCCGTAAAAAATACGCTCCCAGGTGCCAAAATGCAACTTTCCAGCGGTAACCGCCACAACAACTTCCCGGCCCATAATCTGTCGTTTCATATGGGCATCGGCATTGTCTTCATAACCATTGTGCCGGTACTGGCTCACGGGTGCATGGGGTGCCAGCCGTTCCAACCACTCTTCGTAGTCATGGTGCAGACCGGCTTCATCATCATTAATAAAAACTGAAGCCGTGATGTGCATGGCGTTGCAGAGAAGAAGACCTTCCCTGATGCCACTTTCCTGCAGGCAGGACTCCACCTGGGGTGTGATGTTAATAAAGGCGCGCCTTGTTGGCACCTCGAACCAGAGTTCACGTGTATAGCTTTTCATGGATTAGAACCTTGTATAAAAGTAATCCTCAGTCTGGGGCGGATCGGCATAGCGGTTGGCAATTGCATCAAACTCTCCCTGAGTCTGCAAAAAAGCCTCCAGAAGATGCGGGTCGAAATCTTTTTTTCTGTCAACGGCAAGCAACCGAACAGCCTCGTCATGGGAGAGGGCGGGTTTATAAATTCGCTTGCAGACCAGGGCATCATAGACGTCGGCAATAATCATAATGCGGCCGGAAAGAGGGATATCCTCCCCAATAAGGCCACGGGGATAGCCGCTGCCATCAAAATGCTCGTGATGAGTGCCGGTTATCTCTTTGGCGCACTGCAGAAAGGAAGAAGTCTGGCCAGCCATCTCTTCAAGTTTATAGATGATTTCTTCACCATAGGTGGTGTGCCGTTTCATTATTTCAAACTCTTCCTGAGTCAGTTTGCCGGGTTTTAAGAGTATGCCATCGGGGATGGCCACCTTGCCGATGTCATGTAAGGGGGCCGATTTGTAGAGCATGTCGATGTAGGCCGGAGTTAACTGCTCAAGGTGCTGGCCATTTTTCAGTGTTTTGTTGGCAAGGATGCGCACATACTGCATGGTGCGACGAATATGATCACCTGTTTCTTTGTGGCGATATTCAGCCATCTCACCCATGGCCTCTATTGCCACATCCTTAAGCACCTCAATTTCTCTTGTGCGCTCTGCCACCAGGTTTTCCAGACGAGTACGATAGGCATAGAGTTCCAGATGGTTACGTACTCTTGAGCGCAATTCCATTCCTTTGAAGGGCTTACTAATATAATCGACCCCGCCAAGGCTAAAGCCCCGCACCACATCTTCTGATTCGGAAAGGGCAGTGAGAAAAATGACGGGGATAGATCTGGTGAGTGGGTCTTCCTGCAGTTTTTTCACGGTTTCAAAGCCGCTTAAACCAGGCATCATCACATCCATAAGGATGAGCTGCGGCTGAAGCTCGGCTATGCGCGCAAGTGCCTGCTCTCCGGAGCGAGCATAGGCAAAATCGCAGTCCAGGGCCTTCAGATGAGAGATGGCAATCTGAATATTTTCTGCCACATCATCAACAATAAAAACAAGGGGTTTGGTGTCGCTCATGGACACGCCTCCTCTTTCTCTTCGTTTAAAGTCCAAAGTTGAGCCACCAGGTGCTCCAGCGCGGCAATGTTGGGTTCCGAGGCATAATCGACAAGCTCTTCGCCTATACTTTTCATCCGTGAAAGATGATGGAGATCGGCCTCATTCTGGAGAAGTACGCCTAGTTCAATGGCCTGATTCAGCTGGCCGGAATGTTTAATGCTGGCCAGGAGCGCCCGTGGGGTACTGTGCCAGTGGGGTCTGAGTTCGGCTAATGTCTTTTGCCAGGCTGGTTCAACGGACGTCAGTCCCTGCTCACCTTGTGGCAACAGCGGGCTCACATTATTTTTTTTCTCTTCACCCAGGCGAGCTGCAACGGTGTTGCGTAAGGTTCCCAAGGAAAAAGGCTTTAGCAGAAAATCATCGAAGAGATCTTTGTCCTTAATCTCTTTTAATTCTTTGCCTGTCATGACAACAAGCGGGATGGTGGCAGTTGTAGGTTCATTTTTCAGCAGTTGTGCCACCTGCAGGCCATCCATGTCAGGCAGATTCATGTCCAGAAAAATAAGGTCCGGTTCCAGACTCTGGCAGATCTGAATGCCAGCTTCGCCAGTTTCTGCTGTGAGCACAGTGTATTCGCTGTCCGGGAAGATATCCATAAAGAGTTCCCGAATGAGCACGCTATCGTCAATAACAAGCAACTTGGGCAAGTCCAGGCGCATTTCTGCGGGTTGGATCTGCATAATGGGCTGTTCCAGAGGCACCGCCAGGTTTTGTTTCCCTTTGCCGAAGAGGTCTGCAGCTATGTCTGCCAGGGCCAGGCTGCTCTTGCGAATATTTTGGGTGAACCGCTGTTGCTTAGCATCAAGTTCCGATTGACCAAGCATTTCGGCGTAGCCGATAATGGCATTTAATGGCGTTCTAATCTCATGGCTTATCTGGGCCAGGAATTCTTTCAGGATGGCATCAATCTCTTCTGGGTCACGCGGTTTTTCCGTGGCCTCGTTGTTTACTTTAACGGCTTCTTTGTAACCATACCAGATAACGGCATCTTGCAGATGCAGGTCTTGCGGCAGTGGTACAAGTTCGTCAAGCACAATGTGCTCTTCTTCAGGTTGCGAATCTGGCCTGGGTGGAAAGGTTATAGCAGCGTAGGCAGCCTGTTGCTGAAGCCATTCATCCATTTTCGTATAAGCCAGTAACGCAGGAGGAAAAGTCCCAGCAGTGAGCAGAAATGGACAGCGCGTTTGTTGGAAAGCGCGAAGGCTTTGCTGGCTGCCTGCCAGAACACGCAGGTTTGCATCCAGTAGCAGCATGTCAATGGGGGCCAGTTCCACCATGTGTTGTACGCGCGCAAGCTGTGCGGTTATATGTTTTTTATTATTTTTTTCCTGCCAGTAGAGCCCGGAAAAAACGAGCATGCCAATAAGGGCTGCCATGGCAATAACAAGGAAGATGCCTGCCTGTGAATCAGTTCCACTGGCACCAGTGGCAACTATGCCAGCAAAAAAAACAAGGAGAAGTGGTCGAGGCGAGTTCATAGTTCCCGTTGCCTGTTTATTTTGGATGGAGATAAAGGCATTCGGCCTGGGACAAAACGGTAAAGCATGTTTTACCTGTGAATGCAAAAAACACAGACTTAAAGTATGTTTACGCCACTTACCCATGCTTTGCAAGCCTTGACCAACTGTCAGGGAAGCAAGATCGCCCAAGCAATATGGCCTGATTTTCTTTTTTTCTTGAAGTCTTTGGCCTGATCCAATAATTTATGAGCTGCCAATCTTATGGAAAAAGGAAAAGTATGGAAATTAAGTTAAGCCCTGGCAGTGTCTTTAAGCCAGCAGAGGGTATTACCTGGCGAGACATCAAGGGGGAACTCATTGTCTTACAGCTTGCCTCAGGCGAATACTTCTCTTTTAACGAAATAGGAAGGAGCGCCTGGCTGGCTTTGGCTGAAATGAAATCTATGCAGCAGGTGATCGAAGCGGTCACTGCTGAGTATGATGTTACAACATCACAGGCGGAAGCTGATGTGGTGAGTTTCGTGCAAGGTTTATTGCAAAACAAATTGCTCATTGCGCAACCATAAAAAAAGGAGAAAAGGTATGAAAAAAACCTATGTGGCCCCACAGTTTTTTAAGCACAATCCCCTGGAGTCCGTTAGCTCCACCTACTATTACTACTATTACTATTGATTTGTAATAGAAGAGCCGGATCTGGCGAGACGCGGCCATTGCCCCCTCGCTGATCCGGTATTTTTTTCTGTAGCAGACGTATTTTCTTCGCAGAGCCGCTATTTCCCACATGGATTTTTTTGTCATCTGTGGCGTCCCATTGCAGCTCAAAGGTGATTCATCGCCTGCGAGACTGGCCATTGAAGAGTTCTTTCGACTTTGTCTCAGCAAGCCTGACGAAAAGGCCATAAGGCTATCTGTTCAAGAGTTGCCTGACGAAAAGTCCTTGTTAGCATATGTCCCCGTCTGGCTTGCCGAACTGCTGCCGCACTGGCACGATGACAAGGAGGTCTCCCTTGTTTATGGCGAAACAAAAGAACGGGCTGCCCTTGCAGTCAATCAAAAGGCTGTCTATGTTGCATGGCTGTCGGCAACCTCTGACAGGCTTTGCTACTGCGCATTAAAAAAGACCCGGGAAAAGACACCCCTCTCTGTTTCTTCTTTGCTGGTGCCCCTTTTAAGAGAGATTTTTGCAGATCGAGGAGTTGCCCTCATACACGCGGCAGCCCTGCAAACTCCCCAGGGTAAAGGAGTTCTTCTCTGTGCTGAAAGCGGAGGCGGCAAGACCACCACTTCACTTTCCCTAATCCGCAATGGCGCAAGACTGCTTGCAGATGACCTGTCTTTTCTCTCAACGCACAACGGAAGAGTACAACTGCATGGACTGCCCGAAGGTCTTAATCTAACGCAAGAGACCATAGATTTCTTTCCTGAGGTGGGAGTTGCCCTGGCAAATACCGGCGTGTCGGCAAATATATCAAGTAAGAAGTTCAGCCTTGCCGCTTCTCAGATATATGGGGATGCCTGTATGCAGGCAAGTTGCCCCTTAGATGCCATCTGTTTTGTCCGTGTCGACCCAGAAGGCCCAAGCCTGGAACCCATGCCCATTCACCTGGCATTTGGTAAACTGCTTAATTCCCATACCTTTGCCAGCAAGCAGCGCCCTGTGCAAAAAACGGTTGCCGTCCTGGGGCAGGCCCTGCAGGAGGTGCCTGTCTATGTCTTAAATACCGGCCACAAACCAGATAAACTGGGGCCATGGCTTATGGCGCAGTTAGCGGCTTTGCCATGACACAAAAAAGTGGGCACTGAAGGAAGATCGAGCGAGCATGAACACATCTTTCAAGGCAAGGCTGGGTACAGACCTGGAAACCATGGCAGCCCTGGTGGCCATTGGGCGTATGGAAGAAAAGGGAAGTGACTCTATCCCTGCTTTACTCACCTTTGTTGCCGGCGACTGTCCGCAGAGGGCCAGTGCGGCCACTCGTGCGCTTTTTGCCCTTGCTCCCCGGGCGGTTCTTCCCAGCAGGTGGCAGGAAAATGAGCACCTAAATGCCCTGTCCTCGGCTGCCTTCACGTTGCCCTCCTGGATGCAGAAGGATTTGGAGCAAGCAAGCGATAACACTTTTTTTGCTGGACTTTGTCTGGTGAAAATGCGCGAACTGGAAAGTATCGAGGCAAGAGATAGGTTTATCAGGCGCTTGACAGTTTTTTCCGGGGCCTGGGAAGAAATAGCGTATTTTTTTGCAAAAGAGGGGTTTAACAAAGAAGCGGAGGTACTTTGTAGTGCTGTAAAAGAACTTGCAAAGCTCCAGTATCCACTGCAAATATCTTTTTCTCCCACCATGCAATGCCAGTTGCACTGTCCCTACTGTATTGCCGGGGCAGATATGCCATATCCCAGTGAACCTGATGCCGATGAAGAGCAGATGGAAGCACTGTTAAACTGGATGGAGACCCACGGCATTATCCGCCTTGGTCTCACCGGCGGAGAACCTACACTGTTTGCAGGTTTCCCTTATTTTGTCGAGAAATTTAAGGCCAGGGGGTTTGAATACTATCTGGCCAGTAATGGCCTTATAAGCCAGGCCTCTCTGCAAACGATTGCGCAGAAAAAACCCCTCTGTGTGACCCTGCATTTGACTCCAGAGGTGCTTTTTTCAAGGCAGCTTTCCCAGTATAAAGAAACAGCCCGGCGTCTTTTGGCAGAAAACATCTACACCATTATGCGCTGCAATTTCCCTAACCCCGAGGATGATCCGCTCATCTACCTGAGTATAGCCGGAGAGGTGGGATTACGGGAAATACGTATTGCCATCCCCATGCCCAATGCTAAACGTGGGAACCGCTTTGTTGAGATGACTCGTTTCACAGCCTACAGCCCGCTCTTGGATACCTTGGTCAGCCAGGCAGAGCAGCGTGCCATGACCATACAGATTTCCAAACCCTTTCCCATCTGCTGCATGACTAAGCGAGTTGCCCGACATTTTTTAAGAAATGGTTCCCTTGCCTGCGTCTGTCCCAACCACCTGCAGGGTTTTTCCAATAATATTGTGGTGTATCCAGATCTGCATTTTTCTGCATGCCTTGGCTTAAACTACCGATCTTCCATGCCGATAACCGCCTATAAAGGAGCGGAAGATGCCGCCAGCTCCTTTAGTGGCACTCTTTTACACCGCATGCACACCCCCATTTCTGAGCAGTGCAGGCATTGTCCCCTGGGACTGCGCGGACAATGCATTGGTGCCTGTCTGAGTTATCGCCCAGAGGTCAACAACGAGAGGCCAGATCTTGCCTGAAGAAAATGAGAGCATGGATAGCTCCGTCCATTTGACCCATCAGTGGTTGCGCAAGAGCCTGGGAAACTATATCCGCAGCAAGCAGGCAGTGCGTGAGATCCCTCCGGAAATATTGGCCATACGTTGCAGTCGCTGGGTGGAGGCACACGGCTTGGAAGGACTCTTTTACCGGGCAACAAGTGATGATGCAGTCCTTAAAAAGAGCCTTTGTCGCTGGCGTAACAAGGCCATGGCCGAGCTCTGTGCCAACTTACAGGCCTTGCAGGCTACGATTAAACTCTTTGCATTTCTTGATGCTGCTGAGATCCCGGCGGCTGCCATGCGGGGAGTGGTGCTGGCTCATAGTGAGTATGGTTCTCCTGCGGAACGAACCATGCGCGATGTGGACGTGCTGGCGCCATCGCAGTCAAAAGAAATTATTGTGCGCCTGTTGACCGCAAAAGGCTATCCGCCTGTGGAAAAGCTGCGCAGCCAGGATGTGTTTAAAATAGATGGCACTGTGGTGGAAATGCACTGGTCCTTGCTCACTGCCAAGCGTTATTGTGCTCGCGTTGACACAAAACAACTCCTGCAATCAAGAAGAAGGGTGGAAACCCAAGATGGCAACTTGTACGCACTGTCGCCTGAGTTCGAACTGATAGGGCTTGTACTGCATGCCTTTGTTCACCATGAACTGACCATTGTCAAGCAGCTGGTGGATATTGGCCTCTATATGAAAAAAACCGACCTCAACTGGGATTTTATCGCCAATTGGTGCCAGGAGGCCAGGCTTGTGAAGATGTTTGCCCTTACCTTTTGTCTGGTGGATGAGCTTTTTTTTCTGAAGGATGACCAGTGGTGGCAAGCGCTATCGCCAGCCTCCGGCAACTCGCTGAGCGCCCACTCGCTTAAAAAACGTGCGCAGGCCTGGATAGATCCATTTTTTGGCAAGAGAACAGTTGCCTCATGTCTTATGGAAAAACGGAATCTGCTCTATGCAGCAGAAGAGCCGTCTATTAAGTTCAGGCAGTATCTTAAATTTGCCTCCTTTTCCACCCTGCGAGATCTCTATCGCCACGCTTCACGGTAAACATGATGCAAACAAGTGCCGGTCCAGTTGCCGGGTCAATATCAAGCCAGCTAAACGAGCCCTGCCAACCAAGCCAATCCTGGCAGCATTTAGAGATTGCATCTGATGATGAATGGCCCTTGCTCGTCAACTCAACAAAACGACGTGTCTTGCTGGTGGCTGTGAACATGCCGGGCTATTACAGCCTGGCCGTTCGTCTTTTAAGCCTAATAACTGCCCAGGATCCACGCCTTGCCCCACAGCTCGATATTCGCTATGTCGAGGTGGATAATACTATGGCAATGACGCATTTTGCAAAGCAGATAGCAATTTGGCAACCCGAGCTTGTGGCCTGCACCTTTAACATCTGGAACCGCCTGCAGACAACCGAGTTAAGCAGGCATCTAAAACGGCATTTGCCGGAGCTGACTCTTCTTTTTGGTGGTCAGGAGGCAACCGACTCGGCGGTGGATTTTCTTTCCCTTATCCCCGAGCTGGACTATCTCATTGAAGGGGAAGGGGAGATTCCTTTCGCGCAGTTTCTCCGTGCCTGGCTTGCAGGAAAAAAGGCCCAGCCATTTAAGCCAGACCTGGTCTCCGGACTGCGGTATCGCGCAAATGACGGCTCTTGTCTGACTCGGCCAGCGGAAATTGTCACGAGCCTTGATGCACTTCCTTCTGTTGTTCTGGCCGGACTCGTGCCAGTAGACCAGCGTAATCTTTTAGGTGTAATGCTGGAAGGGGCGCGGGGCTGCCCGAATCGCTGCAGTTTTTGTTTTGAGGGAGGGCGCCACAGCCGAGTCAGGAGTCTTTCCATAAAGCGCCTTGCCGAGGAGGCTGCCTATATGGCAGCGCGGGGTTCCAGCTATTTTCACATTATGGACCCTATTCTCTGCAACAGTAACCCTGCACGCTTACGGGAATTAACTGCGGTGCTGGCAGAGCTGCAGAGAAATAATCCTCGTACCGTTATTTCGGTGGAAATTTATGCGCACCAGGTGACAGAAAGTGTGGCCGACTGCTTAAAATACTGCACCATTGTAGACATCGGCCTGCAAACAACCCATGAGCCCACTGCCCGTGCTATCCACCGTGCCTGGCACCCGGAAAAGTTTCACCGGGGGCTGGCCCTTTTGCGAGCAGTTCAGGTCCCTTTTAATATCTACCTCATCTGTGGCCTGCCGGAAGAGACGCTCAGTACCTTTTTACAGGGTATTGAGGCAATTGTTGCAGAACAGCCCACTCGTATATTCTGTAACGAACTCTGTCTTCTAAACGGCACAGAGCTGCGGCACCGGGCGGCAGAATTTGGCTATCAGTTTGATCAGGAACCGCCTTACCGGGTTTGGGCAAGCACCTGGATGTCGGCTGCGGAATTACGTCTTGCCCAGCTTGCCTCCAAGGTGGTGGAGAAAAGATACAACCTCACGGCCAGGGCCATGTATACCAAGGCCCCATGGTTACCCAAAGGGGCCCCGCAATATGGGAAAAAGGTGCAGATTGCCTTGCCTTCCCCCTGTTCACGCAAATGCCCTGATTGCCGCTTGGCAAGTATTGAAATCACTCGTTTACCAGAAGATTTACCAGTAAAACTGGAGCAGATACAGGATGCGGATGTTGATATTGTAGCCGGAAATGGGGCCAACTTTGAAATACTTGTCCAGCTCATAGGGCAGATGCAACTCTATGCACCCGCCAGAATTAGTCTTGTCGGGCCTCCCGAACTTTTTCAGAAAGAAAAGTGGATAGATGCCCTGGTGGAGCGGAGCGTTTGGCATTACCAGAGTTTTTGTATGGAAGATGATCTGGAAAAACAAAGTGCAGAGCGAGAAGCAAAACCCTTTGCTGCGCTGGGACGCGCCTATGCCCTGTCAGGTTTTGCCACCATTCGCCCCTTTGCCGAGCTTATTTTACCAATGCCATCTGGAGAAGGGCAAAAAGAGGCAGAGGCATACGGTAGAAAGGCCCTTTCCCTGGCTAAAAACGGTGTCACCATGCTGAGTTTGCCTGCTGCGGCAGAATCGCGCTCACTGGTCTGGCAAAAGATGTTGGTGGAAACTTTCTTTGCCTTGGCAGAGCAGATGTGCTGGTTGCGGATGCCTGCTCCTCTCCTTGAAAAGGCCATTTCCAGCCTTAACCAGGCAGAAGCAGGAAAGGCGACGCAAATACTTGCTGAGCTTAATTTGACCAGCAAACCTACCCCAATGCCACCCTGCTACCAGGGCTAGTCGGCAACTTTTTTTTAAGAACGAACAGAAGAATATGAATATACTCATCACCAACCACTGTCCGAGGAAATGCTCCTTTTGCTTTGCCCGCTCAAAAACTGGGCAGGCACTTTCAGCCAACAAGGCCCGGCAAATGAGCCTTGAGCAGCTGGATAAAATTATGGATTTTCTCGAGCGCTCCGGGGATAAACAGCTACGGCTTCTTGGCGGTGAACCAACCTGTCATACGGAACTTGCACCCATTATTGACCGGGCCCTGGCTCGGGGGTTTCAGGTGCATCTTTTTTCCAACTGCATGATGCCCGCCAAGGTGGCCGACTATCTGGCCAGCTTGCCCGCAGACAAGGTCTCTCTCCTGGCCAATGTATCAATAAGTGAAAACGACACCTTAGAGCAAAAAAAGCGAGTGGAATATGCCCTGTCAGTCCTGGGAAAACGGGTGCAACTGGGCATTACTGTTATCTCTCCTGATTTTGAATACCGCTATCTGCTTTATCTAATTGATCGCTATCAGCTGCGCCGCCGCATACGAGTTGGTATTGCACAGCCCATTGTCGGCCATGACAACGCCTTTCTGCCGCCTGAACAGTACCGGACAACGGGAAAGGCTCTGGTGCAGATGGCCCTTGAGTGCGAAGGTCGCGACGTCCTCATTGGCTTTGACTGTGGGTTGACACTCTGCATGTTTGATGGAGAAGATTTTGCCGTGCTGGCCCGTTGTAGCGAAGGGTTTAAAACCGTGTGCCAGCCCATATTAGATGTGGGCCCGGACATGAATGTCTGGCACTGTTTTCCTCTTTCCGATGTCAATAATCTCTTTTTTAATGATTTTCAGGATCGCCAGGCCATGATCAGCGCCTTTCGGGAAAAAACCTTGCCCTATCGGAGTTTTGGCTGCATGCCCGAATGCCGGCAATGCGTTTATCTCAGGCGCGGCCAGTGCACGGGCGGCTGCTTGGCCCATGCCATGAACTCTTTCCCTGTGCCTGAAGGTGTGGCCAGCCTGTAAAAAAAATTTTAACTCATGTCAGCCCTCTTTCTTTATCTTCAAACCTTGGCCATGCTCTGCCGCGCCCTGTGGCTCAGGCGACGCTCGGGCGTGCAACTTATTTTGCCGCCAGTGACAGAGCCATATAGCAGTATGGAAGGAGTAAAAAAGGAGGTTCGTCTAATCAATCAATGTACTCACTTTTTTTCCCGTCGCAGTTCCCATGCCTGTTTTTACCGTTCATACCCCATGGCGGTTTTTTTGCGGAAAAAAGGTGTTCCCGTGCAATTCAACATTGGGCTTATGGGTCTTGGTGGCGAGAAAGAAGGCGTTAAGGGGCATTGCTGGCTCTCCCTTGATGAAACGGTGGTCAACGAGCTCACCGGCGAATCAAGTGCTTCTTACCCGATTTTCCTTGGAGAAAGTGGAAGCGGGGTACGCTACTGGGTGAATACGGAAGAGGCAAGAGTTATTAGCCATAGGTTTAGCGGTTAACCTAAGCGAGTAAATGGCTAATATGTAACTGCTTCTTGCGGGCCATATAGCGACAATGTATTTTTTATCATCTGCTGCGTGTTTATACTGGGCTTGCCTAATTAAGGAAATAACCAAAAAGAAGAGGAGGGAAGAATGACACAAAAAAAGATTTTAATGCTTGTTGGCGATTATGTGGAAGATTACGAGGTGATGGTCCCTTACCAATGTCTTCTCATGCTTGGTTATGGGGTTGACGCGGTCTGTCCGGACAAAAAGACCGGTGAGATAGTGCGCACTGCCATACATGATTTCGAAGGAGACCAGACCTATAGCGAGAAGAGAGGACACAACTTTGCCTTAAATAAAACCTTCAGCGAGGTAAACACAAAAGACTATGTTGGCCTGGTTATCCCCGGGGGTCGTGCACCTGAATATATTCGATTAAATCCCAGGGTGCTCGAGATTGTGCGCGAGTTTCATGACGCCAGGAAACCAATTGCAGCCATCTGCCATGGACCTTTGGTGCTGGTTACCGCCGGAGTCTTGCAGAACGCCCATTGCTCTGCCTACCCGGCCTGCTCCCCTGATGTCACCGGGGCTGGAGGTACCTATGTTGATCTGCCCATGGACAAGGCCCATGTTGATGGGCTTTTGGTGACAGGTCCTGCCTGGCCAGCACATCCAGACTGGATGGCAAAATTTGTGACCCTTTTGGGTGCGAAGATAAGCATCTGATCTGTTTGCCGTTTTCCTGATTTGCTGAAAGCTTAATCAGCACCACAAACACAAAGAGCAGTGAACAAAAAAGCGGGCATAGGAGAGACATTCTTTCCTTTACCCGCTTTTTTGTTTCGAGGACCTTTGAAATATGCATCCCACTGCTGTCTCACAAATTTCTCCACAAGGTGATTTGAGGTGAAATATTTTTTTTCGTTTTTGGAGGCCGCAAGAGGTTAAGAAACTGACAACGTGCGAAGAGTTTAAGTTGCAAGAACCGAAAAATTTGAGTCAATGAGCATCCAATCCTTGCTTTAAACTTGAGAAATGCAACAAGCAAAAACACGCATAAAGCAATCCAAATCTGGGTAAGCACTGCATTTTCAGATGTCCCCAGAAACGTTTTGATTTTCAGGTTTTGCTTGATCCATTTGAAGAACAATTCGATTTTCCATCGTTCTCTATAGATATCGGCAATCTCTGCGGCTTTGAGGTGGTGAGCATTCGTCACAAATCGGTACTCAATGTCGGTCATGGGGTCAGTATATTCAACTAGGCGAAGCGGAGATTCAATACCATTGAGAAGTATTTGTTGATCATTGACAACACCTTGGCTTTTACGGCCTGAACGGCGATTTAGACATGTCATGTCAGCATTACTTTTTAGGCGGGTGACAAAAAAAGTCCGCTCTGCATAAGGCTGGAGTACCACCCATAATCGGTAAAGCCCCTATCGAAGCAGAGAAAAGAACCTTTTGACAGAGTAAGCGTTTTTGCCCAATTGATTTCATGAACTTTGCCGTCTGTCATACTCATAAATGCAGGGAGATAACATCTGCATCCATCCCTGTATGCAGTCGAATGGCACCTTTCTTGGCTCTGAATTTTGCCCATGGAAAAACCGAGAGGTAGAGGTCTATGGTTGTTGTATCAAACAGATAGAGTTTTCTCTTTAAAAGAGAACCTGTGACCGGGAGCAAATTGTTGGCATTTGTTGAAGAGTTCTTCAAATATTGCCTGGTAAAGAGAGGCCGGTTGTTGCTCGTTAACACGTGCCAGAGTAGCTCTGGAAGTTGTCTTCATGCCAAGATGGTAAAGGTGGGCTCCTTTAGCTTTAAGATTATGTGTAATATCCCGGAGACTTTTACGGCCGGAAAGCTGTCCGATAATCATCGCCATAAACTGGCTCCAACGGCTGTAGGAGCGGAACTTTTGTCCGTTATGATGGATTTCGGCATAACGATCAAAAACATGTCTCGGGATAAATGCAGTAATTTGATGAAGAATTGTGTTATAATGTGCCATGACTCGGATCTCCTTGTTTTGGTTAATGTTTTTCGCTAATTCATTATAACCAAAAGAGACACCCGAGCCTTTATTTATTTGTTTTTCTAGGATTATTTATGAGACAGCAGTGGTATTCTATCTCAGGTTTCACTGAGTGATTGTATCTATTGTGCGCCGGCATGGGCAAATGGTGCCAGGGCGTGGCTATTTAGCCATTAGCAACATGCCAGTCAGGATGATGAATTCATTGCAATGAATGGAGCCCTATCATGTTTTTCTCGGTATCCTCAATAAGGGCTATATAGCCATACTCGCCAATTGGCATCTTTTCTTTATAAATCTTACCGCCGTGGGATGTGGCGCGTGCCGCCTCAATTGAACAATCTTTGCAGGAAAAATAAATCAGTGTGCTACCCCCAGGAGGACGCCCACTCATGCGAACTAAAGCGCCCGGTGCCCCATGGCTCTCCATGGAAGACGGGAATGCCCACATTTCCATGTCTTGCATGTTCTCGATGGCTGGATTCTTTAACTGGTAGAGCTCTCCTTGAAAAACGGCCTCGTAGAATGCTCTTGCGCGGTGCATGTCCTGTACGTAAATTTCAAACCACCCAACTGGATTGCTTTTCATGATGTTTTTCCTCTTCCATAATATGGATTTATCAAATCAATTTCAGATTGTTTAAATAAAATACCATAATATACCTGGAATTCTTATTAGGGAACCAGAATCAGGTAACAAATGATGGGTTTGCTTACCTTTATCCTAGGCATTAAAATGAGCTGTTTTGTTTAAATTATTGTTACTGCTTTTAGTGTTTATGTATAAACGTTGAGATCTGTTACTTTGTCTATATCATAAAAAAGAAAAGAGAGGCTATCTGAGTAAAAATATATGTCAAATTTAGTAAGAATACATAAAAATTTCTTATTATCTTATATGATTAATAAATAATTTTTAAATTAATACTTTTGTGCATTTTGTTGTGCGGCAAAATGAGTTTGTTTAAAGAAAGAGCATCTTGGGCAGAATCAAACGGTAGGAAAAATCTATAAGGGGCATTATGAACCAGCCGATTACTCCGGTATAAAAAAGTGCAAGTACCAACAAGATACCGTAGGGTTCTAGTTTTGCGTAGCTGTAGGCAGCCTTAGGGGGTAGCAGTCCCATGAGTATTTTAGATCCATCCAGTGGCGGAATGGGGAGAATATTAAAAATTGCCAGCATCACGTTTATCTGCACACTGGCTATGAGAATGAGTGCAATGGGCTCGCTGAGTGAGGAGGGCAAGGAATGCCGCGCCAGGAGCAATAGATATAAAAGAAAGGCACTGACCATGGCTAAGAGTACATTAGAGACAGGGCCAGCCAGGGCGACCAGAAGCATGTCTTGCCTGGGATTACGGAAATATCGAGGGTTAACGGGCACAGGTTTGGCCCAACCGATTCGCATGATAATAAAGGCAATAACCCCGAAAGGGTCGAGGTGCTTTAGGGGGTTCATGGTTAGGCGGCCGGCATTTTTTGCCGTTGGATCGCCTAATTTGTAGGCAACTGCTCCGTGAGCCAACTCGTGCACCGTCAGGGCAAAAAGGAGCGGAGGAGCCTGGATAATGATTGTGCGAATTATATCGTTTATATCGAAAGTCATGCAGTTTGGCCTTGGAAGCGCGGGGCAAAAGGTTGAATATTACGTTGTTAAAACAGGGAGTTGTGTTAATTTTATTTAATTGTCTCTAGCAAATTAAGCATGGCCCTCAGGAAAAGCCAGTAAAATCGGCTGGGATAGTTCAAGTTTTTTGTCGTTTTGCCGGGTAGTGTGCAAGGAGAAAAGAGGTAGCCTCCTCTTTGGTGTGTATTTCACCGTCGAGCTGTTTTTCGATGAGATGATTGAGCATGGTGGTAAACTGCGGGCCCGGGGAATAGCCTAATTCTTTCAGTATATTGCCATTAAGAAGTGGGCTCGTGTCCCGCAGGCTTGTTACATAGAGTGAAACTGCCTTTTGCATAAATCGCTTTCTGGCTATGGCCAGCAGATACAATAACCCATCACTATTTAACTCAGCCAACAGCCAGTAGATTTCGCTGGGACGAAGGTTGGTACGCCGCAGCATCTCAGCGGCGATGCGTTCGCTTTTTTCTTTTTGTTCGCAAAGGTTTTGCCGTTGTTTTACAGGCATTTCCAGGCGCAGGCAGAAATCGCTTAGGTCCTTAACTGTAAAGCGGCTTGTTATTGCCAGCAGGTAGATCTGCCAGGGTTCTATATTTTCCTTAAGATAGAGCAGGGTAAACCAGGAAATTGCCTGACGCGCCTGGGTTAAAACGTGCACAAAGCGGCGGTCAATTTGCAGATCGTGGTGCAAGTCCGGGCAGAGATATGGGAAAAGATGGAAAGATTCCATGCGCCTTAAGGCCGGGCCCGGGTCAGTTTCGCTTAAGATAAGCTGCAGTTCATGGAAAAGGCGATGTCCTTCAACCCGCTCCGGGAGGTTAAGCTGCACCGCGTTTTTAATGAGTTTTTCCGAATGTTTGGTGATGTGGAAACCGAGCCTGCTTTCAAAACGAATGGCCCTGAAAATTCTCGTGGGATCTTCCACAAAACTGAGGTTGTGCAGCACTTGGATACGGTGTTCCTTCAGGTCGTTCTGGGAGTTGAAATAGTCGACCAGGAGGCCAAACTGGCCTGGGTTTAGGTGGATGGCCATGGCATTGATGGTAAAATCTCGGCGAAAAAGATCGAGCTTGATTGAACTCATTTCCACCGTAGGTAGTGCAGCCGGGTGCTCGTAATATTCCAGGCGGGCCGTGGCTACATCAATACGTGTTTGGTCAGGAAAAACCACAGTAGCTGTGCCAAATTTTTCATGGGGATGCACCACACCATTTTTTACTTGCGCAAGCGCCTTGGCAAAGGCAATGCCACTACCTTCAACCACAATGTCTATGTCCATGTTTTTCTGTTGCAAGAGCAGATCGCGCACAAAACCACCAGCCACAAAAATATGCACATGTAAAGATTCTGCCAATTCTCCAAGCTCGCGCAGGAGGACAATGACCTCACGGGGCAAGACCTCGGCCATCAGGCTGCTGACATTGCGGCCTCGTTTGATGGAAGGGTGTTCGTCTTCCCGTAAGAGATCAGAAGAAATGTTCCCTGGATCATTTATGATAAGTCCGATCAGGTCGGTGCGGGTGATAACGCCGACAATACTTTCTTCGTTTAGGATAGGGATAAGTCGCTGTCGACTGCCAATCATGATCTTCTGAATGTCGATGAGGGTAGCGCTTTCCGGTAAGGCAGCAATGCCGGTGCTCATAAACTCCGCCACCGGTACATGGCCGAGTTTATGAAAGATGCTTTTTTCCACCACCATGCGTGAGATCATACCAAGGAGACCGCTAGGGGGAAGGTTGCCGTCCAGACTGCCAGGCAGTCGAGAAACCGGCAGGACTGTAACGTTGTAACGGGTCATGATGTGTGCAGCCTGGTTGATCGTAACTTCTGGGGTTACAGTAATAGCCGGGGTGCTCATGATTGTACCGGCAATGGCCTTGGGCCCAATGTGGCTGTGCAACACGGCGAGCAGGTGGTTTTCTGCTTCGGGTAGAGCCATGGAGCCAATGGTGGCCGCCGCCGCAGCGGCATGCCCGCCACCTCCAAATTCACGGGCAACAGCGCCTGCATTCACTTCAGGGACACGACTACGAATAATGAGGTGAATTCTGCCCCGCATTTCTATAAAGGCAAAGAGCGTGTCTATATTCTCCGTGTTCATGGTGCGTTGCACCAGAACGGCAAAGTCATCAACATATTCGTCAAGCGCCAGCTTGGTGATCACGATGTAGACTCCCTGGATGGAGTACACCTTGCTGTTTTGCTGCAACTGCCCTATAAGCGCAATCTGTTTCGCTGTTAACTCGCGGGCGAAAAACTGGGCAACAATATCTAGATTCGCTCCCTGGCTCAGCAGCCACGAAAACTGAGTAAGGTCCTCTGGCATTGTTGATGAATGGAGAAAAGCGCCAGTGTCTTCATAGATGCCAAGGGCCATGAGTGTGCTTTCCTCATGGGAGGGCAGGATAGTTCGTTCTCTGAGAATCTGACTTAAAATAGTGGTGGTAGCACCTACTGCTTGTATGTACTCCACCTCGCCACGCAGGTCCCCGGGGGCATCGGGGTGGTGATCGTAGAGGTGCAGGCTGAGGTTTGGATTCTCTAGACAAGTGGCAAGGGGGCCAATGCGACTGGCTTTACGGGTGTCCACTACAATAAGACGTTTTACCTCTTTTAACGGGATATGTTTCAGTTTTTCAAAGAGATGCGCGACTTGAAAGCCTTGGGCCAGATAGTCGCGAACATTTTTTTCCTGAGACCCGGAAAAGACCAGCTTAGCCCGAGGATAAAGCCTTTTAACAGCAATCATGGCTGCCAGGCTGTCGAAATCAGTGCCGATATGGGAGGTGATAATATCCATTTCTCGATTATACCCGCCGCGGGGAGTCTGTAAAGAACTTGGCAAGTGTCAGCCTTTTCTTTTTTTACCAATAACCAGGGCGTTTACCATGGACGAAATAAAGTTGCGGGAAAACAGATCTCAGGCAGCATTTGTTGACTAAGTTATTATTTATTGACAAATTTTAGTAGATATTTTATTATTTTAATCTTTGTGGAAGTGGGCGGGTGTAGCTCAGTTGGCAGAGCACAAGCTTCCCAAGCTTGGGGTCGCGGGTTCGAACCCCGTTGCCCGCTCCAAGACGAGTCTGGTGTTTCTTGTCGGAATCGTTGTTTTTAAGCCGGATTGTACCGGTTTTTTGAAAGTGGGCTCTGCCCGCTTTTTTTTATGGTGTGGTATGGATGTTGAGAATGAGCAAAATGCAGCAAGAGGTATTACTGCAAAAATAGAAGAGTATGCCAGCGCCTTGTTGGCGGACCTGGGCATGGAGCTGGTGGAAATGCAGTTTCGCCGCGAAGGCCAGGGTTGGGTGCTCCGCCTCTTTATTGATAAGGAAGGGGGCGTGACCATAGATGACTGTGCGGCAGTCAGCCGGGAAATAAGCGCCTATTTGGAAGTAGAAGACTGTATCGACCATGCGTACTCACTCGAGGTTTCATCTCCGGGGCTGGAGCGTCCACTGAAAACTGAGCATGATTTTCTGCGGTTTGCAGGGAGACGGGCCCGTATCAAGATTCGCGAAAGTGGAGAAATGCAATCGACGGGCAAGGTGCTTGTGGGCACGCTTGTTGGCATGGAAGGCGGGCGGATTGCCCTCCTTGTGGAAAAGGATACAATACAAATTGATAAAGACCAGATCATCAGAGCTCGATTAACGCTTGATTGATAGTCTGAGGTCAAAGCCCTGTCGGAATTTTTTTCGATATGTGGCGTAAATGGAGAACTCATGGCGGGTATGGAAAATTTAAAACGACTTCTCGATCAAATCTGCCGGGATAAGGGAATAGACAAGGGCCTTCTGGTGGATGCCATTGAAGAAGCCGTGCGGTCGGCTGTGAAGAAAAAATATGGCAGTCGCCGCGATATTGAAGTGCAATACAACGACGAAATAGGTGAAGTCGAGGTTTTTCAATACCGAACTGTTGTTGAGACGGTTTATGATGAGGAAACGGAGATTTCCCTGGAAGAGGCCCGTCAGCGTGATACAGCGGCCGGTATTGACGATGACATCGGAGAGAAACTGACCACCATTGCTGAGCTGGGAAGAATTGCCGCTCAATCAGCCAAACAGGTGATCATCCACCGTATGCGCGATGCAGAACGGGAAGTTATCTATGAGATGTATCGTGAACGGGAAGGTTCGGTGGTCAATGGCATTGTGCAGCGTTTTGAACGTGGTGATATGATTGTGAATCTGGGCCGTACCGATGCACTGCTTCCCCGGGATGAGCAGATTCCTAAACGTTCATTTAAGCAGGGCGATCGAATTCGCGCCTACTTGGTCCAGGTTCGCAAAAGTAATCGTGATGCCTTAAAAGAAGATGGCGTGCCGGGCCTGAAGGAGAATAAAACCCGTTTTCGTGATTCTCAATTGATACTCAGTCGCACCTGTAGTGAATTTCTGGCCAAGCTCTTCGAGATGGAGGTGCCGGAAATCGCAGAGGGTGTTGTGAAGATCATGGGAGTAAGCCGTGATCCGGGATTTAGGGCAAAGATTGCCGTTTCTTCCATCGAGTCGGATGTTGACCCGGTTGGAGCCTGTGTGGGTTTAAAAGGTTCCCGTGTGCAAAACGTAGTGCAGGAGCTGCAAGGGGAGCGAATTGATATTGTTCCCTGGAGTCCTGATCCAGCCAAATATGTTTGTAATGCACTGGCCCCTGCCCAGGTCTCCATGGTGATCGTGGATGACGAACGCAAGTCTCTTTTAGTAGTGGTTCCCGATGACCAGCTTTCCTTGGCCATTGGCAGGCAGGGGCAAAATGTCCGTCTTGCCCACCGGCTGCTTGGGTGGCGTATTGATGTCAAGAGCCAACGCCGGTACGATAATCTTGAAGATTCCGGCTACAGAAGTCTGCTTGAGATCGAAGGAATAGATGAAAATCTAGCGGATCGACTTTTGGCTGCAGACATCTCTTCCGTTGCCAAATTGGCCACGCTGAAGCGAGAGCGTCTGATGGAGCTTGGTAAGCTCGAAGGCGAGATGGCCGACAAGATTTTGCGGTCGGTGGCGCTGATGGAATTGCCAGAGTTTTCTCCTCAAGTAAAAAATGAAGGGGAAGAAAACGGGCAAGGGTCTCTTGCCTCTGATAAAGGGCAAGAGACGGACACACTTGGCGATAAGAGTGCTGCGGCAGATACAGATACGCAATAATTGGGTATACTGTGGTGGAATAGTGAGGTTTTAGGCCGACAGGCTGTTGAGGAGGATGTTGTTGCATGGGTAAAGTTCGGGTTTATGATCTGGCAAAAGAATTTGGGATGAAGAGTAAGGATCTTGTCAATCGGCTTACTAACTTGGGCTATCCCTCTCTCAGCCACAGTTCCACCATTGAAGATGATATGGTCGCAGAAATAAGAAAAAAAATGAGTGGTGGGCAGGCAAACGCTGTTACTCCTGTGAGCCGCATTGAGTCTAAGGGACGTGCAGAAACTAACAACCCCTGGGGGGCAACGGTTATACGGCGGCGCTCCAAGGCCTCAAAAGAAGAGGCGGCGAAGCAGCAGGAGATAGCAGAAGCCAAGGCCTTGGAACAGGAGGCCCTGGAGGCAGAGGCCATTCTTTTGCAGGAAGATAATTCGGTTATCGACAAAGAGGAGGCAGTAGAGACTGCTCCGCAGGCTGCAGAGGTTGAATTGCAGGTTGCAGATAGTTCCTCTGAGTTGAGCGAGGTGGCACCGGTGAGTTTTCCCGCTGAGCAGATTGCCCCAGCTGAATCAGAGACGGCCAGGCAGAAAGAGAAAGGTCCGCTCAGTACGGACGCCGAGAGACTAACTACGCAAACGGTTGAACCTGCTGTTAGTGCCGCTTCAGCAGAGAAAGAAGCCAGCGAAGCGCCGCTTGTACCAGATGCTCCGGAACGTCCTAAATCTTTTGCCAAAATTGTTGGCAGAGTAGTTATTCCTGTTCAGGAAGAGGCACCTGCCAAACCTGAAACTAAACGGCCTAGTCGACCAGCCGGTCAACGACCTGCCCGCGGTCCAGCAGCAGCAACTCCTCCTGTCGTTGAGCAAACTTCGGACAAAGATGCCGCCAATAAGACAGAAGGTCGTGGCAAAAAGAAGGGGAAACGCGTTGTCTCAGTGTACCACGAAGAGGAAGAGTTAGGGAAAAAGGGTGTTAAGGGAGCGCGTAAAGGCAAGGGCACTCGTGCAGATTTTCCCGCCGATGGCGATGGTGAATTTGTTCGTCACCGGAAAGGGAAAAAGAAAAAGAACCGAGGAGAGGCAACTGCTACACAGGTGGCGGAAACGAAAGCCATTAAGCGTCGCATTAAAGTGCTGGAAACAATTAATGTGGGCGATCTTGCCAAACGTATGAGCGTCAAGGCGAGCGAAGTTATTGCTTCTTTAATGCACCTTGGCATCATGGCTACTTTGAACCAGGCCCTTGATGTGGATACCGCCTCTCTTGTGGCGGCAGACTTTGGTTATGAGATTGAGCAGGCCATGCATGCAGAACTTGAGGTTGAGGTATTTCAGGAGCATGAGGTTGAGCATGGTGGCGAGGCCGTTCTCCGTCCTCCTGTGGTTACTGTCATGGGGCATGTTGACCATGGTAAAACTTCCATTTTGGATGCCATTCGAAAAACAGATGTGGCGCTTGGCGAGGCCGGTGGCATTACCCAGCATATCGGTGCATACCACGTGCAGGGGCCGAGTGGCGATGTCACCTTTGTTGATACGCCAGGGCATGCTGCCTTTACGGAAATGCGGTCTCGTGGTGCAAAGGTAACAGATATCGTGGTACTTGTCGTTGCTGCTGATGACGGAGTCATGGAGCAAACCAAGGAGGCCATTGCCCACTCCCAGGCAGCGGAAGTTCCTATTGTCGTTGCGGTAAATAAGATTGATAAAGATGGGGCTGATCCCGAGCGAGTGAAACGGGAGCTGAGCGACTTTGGTCTCATCCCGGAAGAGTGGGGTGGACAAACCATTTACTGCGAAACTTCGGCAAAAAAAGGTATTGGGATCAGCAACTTGCTTGAGTCCATTCTTTTGCAGGCGGAAATTTTGGAATTGAGGGCCGACCCAACCAGAAAGGCCAAAGGTATTGTTATTGAAGCCCAGCTGCACAAAGGACGTGGACCTGTAGCAACCGTTCTTGTCCAGGAAGGCACGCTGCATCCTGGCGATAACTTTGTTGCCGGCATGTACAGCGGCAAGGTTCGCATGCTGAACAACGAACGGGGCGAGCAGGTGGAAGCGGCTGGTCCGTCAATTCCGGTCGAGATACAGGGTCTTTCGGGCGTGCCGCAGGCGGGTGACGAGTTTGTCGTGCTCACCGATGAAAAGATGGCCAAGTCTGTTGCATCGGCTCGCCAACTGAAGGTGCGCGAGGTTGAGCTTGCTGCTGCCTCCAAGGTATCTCTTGATAACCTGTTTGAAAAGATGGCAGAGCAGGATATGAAAGAGCTGCGCGTTGTCTTGCGGGCAGATGTGCAAGGTACATTGCAGGCATTTGGCCAGGCCGCCGAGAATTTGTCCACCGACACCATCCGGGTTCGTTCTCTGCATGAAGGAACAGGCTCAATTACCGAAAGTGATATCCATCTTGCTGCTGCCTCAGAGGCCATCATCATTGGCTTTAACGTACGCCCCACTGTTAAAGTAAAGGAGCTGGCCGAGCAAGAAGGGGTTGATATCCGTTCATACGATGTTATTTACCACGCCCTGGAAGACATAGAAAAGGCGATGAAGGGTATGCTTGAGCCGACCTTTGAGGAGCGGGTTATTGGTACGGCTGAGGTGCGCGATACTTTCCAGGTGCCGAAAGTAGGCATGATTGCCGGTTGTTCAGTGATCTCTGGCAAGATGGTGAGAAACGCCCGTGTACGGGTCTTGCGGGATGGCGTGGTGGTATATACTGGTAAAATTGGCTCGCTCCGTCGATTTAAGGAAGATGTCAAAGAGGTGCTCACTGGATTTGAATGTGGAATTGGAGTTGAAAATTTCAATGACATCAAGTTGGGTGATCACTTAGAGGCATTTGTAATGGATGAAGTGGAAGCAACTTTGTAAAAACAGGGTGCCAATGAGTTTTGATTTTAAATTACCAGGCCTGGAACGTCCGGCGAGTTCCAGGCCCCAGCGAGTTGCAGAAGCCATAAAAAATGAATTGTCGATCCTTTTGCTGCAAAAGGTGGCCGACCCGCGTTTGGCCGGAGCAAATATCTCCAAGGTGGTGGTGACACCTGACATTAAGCAGGCAAAGATATACTTCACCGTATCAAACCGTGACGGTAAGCGGGGCCTTGCTGGCATGAATAAGGCCAGGGGTTTTTTTCGGTCTCACTTAGCTAAGATGCTGAATCTACGCTATACACCGGAGTTGCTTTTTTATTACGACTCCACCAGTGAAGAGGCTGACAAGGTCGTGCAACTCTTACAGAGTTTAGAACAGGGGCGTGATGGCGAGAGCCACTGAAAAAGATATAGTTTCTATAATTGGTGAAAAGAGCCAATTTGTACTCTTAACCCACTACAATCCGGATGGCGATGCCTTAGGTTCCATGCTTGCCTTAGGTCATGTCCTCACTGAAATGGGGAAAGACGTGTTTTGTTTCCATGAGGAGCCAGTGCCAGCCATCTACCGCTTTCTTCCTGGGGCGGGAAAGGTAAGTTCAGAGATATCTGCCTTAAGAAATTTTACTGCCGATGCCGGGGAAGGACTCTGTTTTATCGCTCTTGATTGTGGTGATGCAGCACGCCTGGGTAAATTCAGTGCAGAACTCCTCTCTCATCACCCCTTTGTGGTCATTGACCACCACCAGAGTAATGAAGGTTTTGGTGATCTGGACTGGATCTCGAGCCACCATTCATCCACCGGCGAAATGGTCTTTGATCTCGCAGAGACCTTGCCGGTTGCCTTATCAAAGAAAGCCGCTGAATGTCTCTTTGTGGCCATAAGCACTGATACAGGTTCATTTCAGTATGCCTGCACGGGCAGAAGTACCTTCCTGGCGGCAGCAAAACTCGTTTCATGCGGTGTCGACATCGCTGGAATTTCTAACAAACTATATAATAACTACACCCTTGGGCGCGTTCGCCTTTTTCAGGAAGTCCTAAGCACGCTTGAGATGTATGAAAAAGATAGAATAGCTGTCATACGCGTTACCCAGAAGATGCTGGAGCGCACATTTACAACTCTTGAAGATATTGAACATTTTATCAATTACCCGCGTTCCATTTTCACGGTGCAGGCCGCGGTTTTTCTGAAGGAAGTTGAGCCTGGCGTAATTTCAGTAAGTTTAAGGGCTAAAGGATGCTGCGATGTTGCTGCCGTTGCTGCCCAATTTGGTGGCGGTGGGCACAAAAATGCCAGTGGTTTGCGCTTAAGTGGCATAAGTATGGATGCATTGCGAGACAGGCTGCTTCCTCTTCTGGCGGCAAAGTTTGAATCGCAACTGGCATGAAAAATGGGTTTGACCAGGAAAGGGGTGATGGGATTAGTGCCAACGGCGTTTATCTGATTGATAAACCCGAGGGCATCAGCTCCTTTGCCGTTGTCCGCCGGGTGAGAAAGCTGCTCGGTATAAAAAAGGTTGGGCATGCCGGCACCCTTGATCCTTTTGCCAGCGGTTTACTCGTTGTCTGTGCTGGTCGAGAGGCCACCCGCCATATCTCATTTTTTATGGAGGGGCAAAAAGAGTATAGGGCCAGACTGCAACTGGGCATTGAAACAGATACCCATGATCCGGAAGGAACTATTACAAGAACAAGGCCGGTACCTGATCTAAATGAGCAGCAATTGACAGCCTGCCTGAATCGATACCTTGGTCAGCAGTGGCAAACGCCGCCTGCCTTTTCAGCTTTAAAGCACAAGGGAAAACCCCTGTACCACTATGCCAGACAGGGAGTTTTTATCAGCAAAGACCCCAGGGCCATAGAGATTTATTCTTTACAGCTGGTTGCATTTGAGGCTAGTGCCGCTCAGCTTGACATTGCCGTTCAATGCAGCCGCGGTACCTATATCCGGGTGCTGGCCCATGATATTGGCAATGATCTTGGTTGCGGAGCACACCTTATCTCCCTGCGCCGCACTGGAAGTGGCACTGCCCGGGTGGCAAACGCCTTGGATGGAAAGCGCCTTTTTTCGGAGGAGGGCAAGGAGTATTTGCTTACCAAGCGGCATGACATTGCCCACTTTCTGGCTATGAGAGAAGACAAAACATCTTTCAACTTGCCTCATGCAGGTTGAGTGAGGTATACAATCGCAAACGGTCTTGCCGCTTTTTTCCCTTACAGGCGGAGAGAAAAGACCATATATCCAGACTCCAAAGAGGCAGAGGGAAAACAGAGCTTCGTTGGTAGCAGAAGGACGGAGGTCCTGCAATGGCGCAGACAACAGAGAAGACAAAAAAGATTATCGAACAATTCAAAACTCATGGGACTGATACCGGATCTTGTGAGGTGCAGATAGCGCTTCTAACAGATCGGATCAAGTACCTAACCGAGCATTTTCAAACCCATGCAAAAGATCACCATTCCCGGCGAGGACTGCTTAAACTGGTTGGCCAGCGCCGTAATCTTCTCAAATATCTGCAGAAGAAAGATATTGAGAAATACCGAAGCTTGATTCAGCAGTTGGGTATCCGTAAATAAAGTTTTTACGGGCGGGGGGCACGGGCCTCCCGCCCTTTTCTGTAACAGAGGGCGGTAACACCGGCACACCCTCGCAAAGGCACGAAGGAAAGCAGAATAAGAACTATTCTTCTTTTCTTTGTGGCTTTGTGACGGAGTGAACGATTGACCGGCTTCATTATCCCCTGATAGAGCAAATGGGCTTTGGGGAAGGAGTTTACTCATGAGTAAAAAAGTATCGGCACAAATTGGTGAGCATACCATCAATTTCGAAACCGGAAAAATGGCAAAACAGGCCAATGGTTCCGTCGTTGTCTCTTGTGGAGACACCATGGTTCTCGTGACTGTTGTGGCTGAAAAGGAAGGGAAAAACCTTGGCTTTCTTCCTTTGACTATTGAATACCAAGAAAAAATGTATGCAGCGGGGCGTATTCCAGGCAGCTATTTCCGTCGAGAGATTGGTCGTCCTAGCGAAAAAGAAATACTCACCTGCCGTCTGATTGACCGTCCTTTGCGCCCCTTATTTCCAGATGGTTATTCATCAGAGACGCAGTTGATAGCCACTGTTTTTTCTGCGGACCAACAGGTGGAGCCAGACATTCTGGCTATGAACGGGGCTTCCATGGCCCTTCTGCTCTCTGATATCCCCTTTGATGGCCCTGTTGCAGCGGCCAGAGTCTGTTCGGTAAATGGGCAGTGCGTGCTGAATCCTATTCGAGCACAACAGGAAAAGGCAAATATCAACCTGGTCGTTGCGGGCACCCGTAACGCGGTTGTGATGGTGGAAGGCAAGGCCCTGGAGGCCAGCGAGGAGGAAGTTCTGGGAGCAATTTTCTTTGCGCATAGCGGTATACAGCCTCTACTTGATGCCCAATTGCAACTCCAAGCTGAGGCAGGTCAGACAAAAAGGGTGGTGGTCCCTCCCGAGGTAGACGAATCCTTGCGTGAAAAGGTGGAACTCATTGCCAAGGACGGTATGGCAGAGGTTGTTGCCATTGCCGAGAAAATGTCCCGTTCTGAGCGCTATGCACAATTAAAAGACGAGGTCACTGCTCAACTTGCAGAAGAGGCCGGCGAAAATGCTGGGCAAATTACCTCATTTTTGGATTCTCTGCGAAAAAAAGTGATGAGAAGCCAGATTGTGGAAGAGGGCAAACGACTGGATGGCCGCAGCTACAACGATGTGCGCCCCATCACCTGCGAGGTGGGTATTTTGCCCAGGGCGCATGGGTCAGCCCTGTTTACTCGCGGAGAGACACAGGCCCTGGTTATTAGCACCCTGGGAAGCGAACGGGACGAGCAACACCTGGAAGGACTAGCGGGCGATGTATATCGCCGATTTATGCTGCATTACAACTTCCCTCCTTTCTGCGTTGGAGAGGTTCGGCCTCTGCGTGGACCCAGCCGCCGGGATATCGGGCATGGTACGCTTGCTCGCCGGGGTATTGAAGCGGTGCTGCCAGTGGGTGATACTTTTCCCTACACCTTGCGTATTGTCTCAGAGGTGTTAGAGTCAAACGGTTCTTCCTCTATGGCCACTGTATGCGGCACCAGCCTTGCGCTTATGGATGCCGGTGTTCCAATCAAGACCCCGGTTTCCGGCGTGGCAATGGGACTTATCAAAGAGGGCGATAAGGTTGTCATTTTAACGGACATTCTGGGTGATGAAGACCACCTCGGTGATATGGACTTTAAGGTCGTTGGCACCAGTGAGGGTATCACTGGCCTGCAGATGGACATTAAAATTGATGGTGTTGACAAGGATATCATGGGCCGCGCCCTTGCCCAGGCCAAGGAGGGCCGTTTGCATATCCTTGGTAAGATGGAGTCGGCAATCTTAACGCCGCGGGAAAAGGTGTCTGAGTTTGCCCCTCGCTATGTGACCCTGCGCATCAATCCAGACAAGATTCGAGATATCATTGGCCCGGGGGGTAAAGTAATTCGGGAAATGACAACAGAGTTTGATTCGAAAATAGATGTGGATGATGACGGTACCGTCAAAATTTTTAGTAATACCACTGCCTCTGCCGATGCCCTGGTAAAACGCATTGAATCCATGACAGCTGTTCCCGAAGTAGGGGCCATCTATGAAGGAGAGGTAAAAACGATTAAGGATTTTGGTGCCTTTGTGCAGATATTGCCGGGCACGGATGGGATGGTGCATATTTCCGAATTGAAGAACGAACGGGTGAAAAATGTGACGGATGTGGTTAAAGAAGGGGATATGATTAAGGTTAAGGTCATTGATATAGATAACCGAGGTCGCATTCGTTTAAGTCGCAAGGCTGCTCTGGCTGAAGGTGAGGAGTAAAACTGAGGTTCTTTTCACTTTAAGGTACTATTTCGATGCTGCGTCGGCTGCCATTTCTGGTGGCCGACGTTTTTTTATGGGGAGGCTTGAGGAAAAATAAAAACTGCTCAGCTCGTCCCTAGCTTCACTGATGAAAAAAAAAGATGGAACGACAAAAAGTTTTGTTTACCTGGTTGCAATCCGAGTGGGCACAAAAGCTCCCACGACCACATTATTCTACAGCTGGTTCTGCAGGCATGGATGTAGCTGCAGCTTTAAGCGAGCCTGTAACGCTTCCTCCGGGAGATATTTTGCTTATACCCTGTGGCTTTGCCGTGGCCATTCCCAGTGGATATGAGATGCAGGTACGGCCTCGTTCCGGCCTGGCTGTGAAGAAAGGTGTGACAATTATCAATGCTCCGGGCACAATCGACGCCGACTATCGGGGTGAAGTGAAGGTTGGCTTAATAAATCTTGGTAAAGAGCCCTATGTTATCCAGCCAGGCGAACGCATCGCCCAGCTGGTTTTGTCCCCGGTGGTGCAGGCAGAGCTAGAGGTCGTTCAACAATTAGACAGTACAGAGCGAGGAATCGGCGGTTTTGGCCATACCGGCACAAAATGATAGTAAGTATTGTCATTGGCAAATCCTTACCTGCCCGGAACGAACCGCAGAAAATTGCGGAGTCTCTTATCTGTTGATGCAGCGCAGGGCACTATATTACCAGATTCTGATGATCAATGAGCTAGACCTCTTCGCCGGACTTGATATGTAGGTCTATTTCCTTGAGCGCTGCGAGCAGCTCATAACTTTTAGGGAGGTTTTTTATCCGTATAATGGCTCGCCCTGGCCCTCGCGCACCAGTTCCCGAGCATCAATTACCATTAATAAAGAGGTATCTTTGAGACTGATAATAAACAGGTCGCTAAGCGAGGGATTCATCCTCTTGAGGGCCAGCGGGCAATAAGGTGGCGCATGGTTTGTGCCCGGGTTAAGCCGATAAGGTGGCCCGGCCTCCATTTGCCCCGGATTAATGGACAGCAGCAAACGGCGCCCCGGGCAATCTCTGCGATATAGGCTACAGATTTAACGGCAATAAGGATTATCCCCGCTGTGATGGGAGCAATACCTATCTGGCTAGCCAAGAGGAAGCCATGGTGCAAAAATATGGCTTGCATGTACATAGGGGGAAGCGAATAGGCTCTATGTATGCTTCGGCCATAAATCTCAGGCAAGGGGTTTTCGTTTAATCTTCATCAGGCCTACCCGGTTCTCAGAAGAAAACCAAAAAAACGGCCGTCAAAGGTAATTTCAAATAACCGCCTTGCCTCTCTGAACAAGATAGACTTCCTACATTAAATTGAGGTATTCATATTGTGGTTCTGGGCCAAACCATTTCATGTACAGGGCATTATAGGTGCCATCTGCGCGCAGCGCTTTTAATGCGTCATTAACCTTTTTGACCAGGTCGCTGCCCTTAGGAAAGCCAATGCCGTAATCTTCGCCTTGGTATAAAGGCCCAACTATCTTTGCCTTTCCTTTTCCTGCCTTCAATAAATAATCACTGACGACCGGTGAATCGAAGAACACCGCACTGACACCGTCGCTCATCAGTTCAAGAAACATGGCATCATTATTGGGAAAGAGCTTGACGTCAGCGCCTGATGCATTGGTCTTCAGATAATCAACGGACGACGTCCCTAATTTGGTGGCAACTGTCTTGCCCTTTAAATCTTCTATGCTCCTGATATTGGTGTTATCAATTCTCACCAGGAGGAGCAGGCCAGCCTTATAATAACCATCGGAAAAGTCAATTACCTTTGCACGCTCAGGTTTAATGGTCATACCGGCGATGCCCACATCCAGCTGGCCAGACTCTAGGCCGGGAATGATGTCATTAAAATCCATGGGTTGCAGCTCATATTCCAGGTCAATCTTTTTGGCAATGGCGGCCCATAACTCTACATCAAAACCAGTTTGCTCCCCTGTTTGAGGATCTTTAAACTCAAAGGGGGGGAAATTGGTGTCGCAGGCTACTGTGATTTTTTTTGCCAAGCCGAAGGAGCTGATAGAAAAAATCAGGGCAAAACAGGCCAGACCAAGTAACAGCTTTTTCATACATCATCCTACGTCTTTTGAATTTTATAACATGTAATCACAGGCGATAAAAACCGTGATCAAGACCTCATATTCGAATAATGACAAGTTGCTGTTCAGAAGGCAACTGGAAAGGTGTTCTTTGCTAAGCCCGTTTGCCAAGCGCAGGAAAAAAAGAAAAGTGAAGCTTGTTATTTACGTCTGTTCAGGATAAGTGGAAATTTCTTGTACGTGCCTGCAGTTGGCAAGACAACCCCAATATTTAGGAGAACGTATTTGCGCTATATCGTTTTGGGCAGCGGGAGTAAAGGCAATGCCACCTTGGTGGAAGCGGGGAAAACTCGCATCCTGATTGACAATGGATTTTCCGGGAAAGAGCTCATTGCTCGCCTTACTGCACAGGGGATTACCGCTGAAAGCCTGACCGCCTTGGTTATTACTCACGAGCATAATGACCATATTCAGGGTGTGGGTGTCCTGGCCAGGCGGCTTAATTTGCCTGTTTTTGCTAATGTGCCAACGCACCGGGCTGCGGAATCACGTTGTCAACATATTCCAAACAGGAGGGAATTTAACACGGGTGAACCGTTTACCATAGCCGATCTACGCCTTCATGCTTTTTCAGTTTCGCATGATACGGCAGATCCAGTTGGTTTTGTCTTTGATGACGGTCATAGTCGCCTGGGCTATTGCACAGATACCGGTAAAATTACGCGACTTATCAAGTATCATCTGGAGGGCTGTCAGGCACTCATACTGGAAGCCAACCACGACGTTGAGATGGTGAAAAAGGGTCCATACCCGCTCCATTTGCAGCAACGTGTCCTCTCCCATTACGGTCATCTTGCCAATGCCGCTTCCCTTGAACTGGCGGCAAGTCTGGCAGAGGATCGACTGCGCACTCTGGTACTGGCGCATATAAGTGAAATTAATAACAGCCCGCAGCTGCTTACTCAGGAGGTGAAAAAATACCTGCACTCATTTGTTCGTCTTCAGGTGTTGTGTGCCAGCCAACATGGCGGAATTTCGCCGCTTGAGGTTAGATAAGAAGAAGACTAATTATGTCGTTTAGCCTCGAGGATGAAATTTTTTGTGCGAGGACTTAAGTCTTTCCATATCCACGTGGGTGTAGACCTGGGTTGTGGAAATGTCGCTGTGGCCAAGCATCATCTGTACGGCGCGCAGGTCTGCTCCACCGGCAAGAAGATGTGTTGCAAAGGAGTGACGCAGGCTGTGTGGGCTGGCCTCGGATACTATTCCTGCGGCAAGGGCAGTTTGATGAATGATCTGCCAGAAGCGAATGCGCGTCATGGCTTTGCCGCGGTTGGAGACAAAAAGAAAAGGGCTCGTTTGCCCTTTTAAGAGCTGGGGACGACTATAATCAATGTACTCTCTGAGCTTTTCACCGGCAATGGAGGCAAAAGGTACTAGGCGTTCTTTATTACCTTTGCCTCGAATGCGTAAATGGCCGCTAGCAAGATTACATGAGGAAAGTTGTAAGCAAATTAGCTCTGAAACCCTCAGACCAGATGCGTAGAGTAAATGCAGCATAGCCTGATTTCGCAGCCCAAGTGGCGTTGGCGACTGCGGCGCATTAAGAAGTCGTTCGACTTCAATTTGGCTTAGCGCCTTTGGTAGGCGCAAGCCGGTTTTGGGAGAATCGATGGAGACAAAGGGGTTTACGTTGAGTTCACCATGCATGACCAGATAGTTGCAAAATGACCGTATAGCCGCCAGGCGTCGGGAGACGGAGCGGGGACTGATTCCCCGTTCCCGGCAACTTCGCAGGTAACTCTGGATGATGGGCTTTACGCAAACCTGTTCGACAAAAGGAAAGCTTTTTTCGCTGAAACGAAAAAAATCTTGCAGATCAGCCCTGTAGGCCACAACAGTATTCTGCGAAAAGCGGCGGACAACAGTAAGATGGTCAAGGAAGACTTGTAAAAAACGGGAAGATGTGGGGGAATTAGTAGACAGAACGAGCCTTCATTTTTGAATAAAAAACCCCGATGTACTGAACATCGGGGCAATTTCTCAACCTTTACTTCTCATTCGGTTGAATTTTCGAAGTTTCCTTAGTGCTTCGGCAGCCTTACGGCGTTTCTTTACGCTGGGTTTTTCATAATATTCCCGCCGCTTGAGTTCGCGTTTGATTCCGTCAATCTGGAGTTTTTTCTTCAATTGGCGGATTGCGTATTCGAGGTCGCCTCTCACATCCACTTCGATCATGATTGCATCACATCCTTTTTACTTGTTTAATAATCAAAAATCCCTAAAGAAAATGATTTTAAAGGAGTTGGCGAAAAAGTCAACTGATATGCATGCTACATACATAAAAGAAATAAGGGGCTGGGGAAAGAGGGGTTTTTTATTTGACTTGCTTTTTCCAACTATTTTTGTATATTATCAACTTTCAGAAAAAAAAGAGCATTTTTTTTAGCGTTGCTCCTTGTCAGTGAATCTTGCCCCAGTGCCTAAAGTTTCTGCTGATTACTTTTCTTTGGAAAACGGCATGAAACTTTTTCTCGGTAGCCATCATATACTCCTAGAGAAAAATAATCTAACAAAGAGAGATTGGGCTGTTGCGTTACAATGGCTCCTCTTTGGTTTCCGTGTTGTGTTTATGCCTAGCTTGGTGATTTTCCTTAAGGTTTTTTTATTGGACGCAATGAAGATTCAAGGAAAAGAAAACAGGTTACTTGCTCCGTTAAGTGAGAAAAAACACGACAGAGGCCTCTTTTCTGTTTTTGCAGAGAAAAGGCAAACTTTACAATATTGACCAGCAGGCATGCTTGTTTTCAGCGTATTTTTTGAAATGTGAAGAGACAAAGCATAGTGCCGGAAACAAAAGGCTCAATGGGCCGCAACCAGGAATTACATGGATTTTAAAGATTTTCATTTTGCACCGCCGCTGGCAAAAGCTATAGCTCAATGCGGTTACAGTACTCCAACTCAAATTCAACAACAGGCTATTCCGCACCTTCTTCAACGTAAAGACCTGCTGGGCCTCGCCCAGACTGGCACCGGAAAAACCGCAGCTTATCTTCTGCCAACCTTACAAACCCTGCTTGCGCAGCAAAAAAAGGGCGTAAGGGCACTCATTTTAGTTCCCACCAGAGAACTCGCTGAGCAGGTTTACAAAAATACCCTGCAACTCTCGACATTAACATCGCTACGCTCTTGCACTATCTATGGCGGGGTTAGTAAAGTTGAGCAGATGAAGAAACTTGCCAGAGGCGTGGAAGTGGTTATCGCCTGTCCTGGGCGCCTTCTTGATCATATTCAGTCTAAAACAGTGGATTTACGTAACCTGGATACGCTTATTTTAGATGAAGCAGATCAAATGTTTGACAAGGGTTTTTTGCCCGATATACGCCGCATTCTTACACATATACCTGCAAAAAGGCATTCTATGGTCTTCTCGGCCACAATGCCTGATGAGGTCCGTGGGTTTGTTGAAGACATATTGCAGGATCCGGTTACCATCCAAATTGATCACGATAAACCGAGCAAAACTATCAGCCATACCCTTTTTCAGGTGGCCCAAGACAATAAAACAACGCTTTTACGAGATGTCCTTTTGTCTCACAACACGCCTAAGACATTGGTTTTTACTAAGACTAGGTTTAAGGCGAAGAGTCTTGGGGCCCAACTACAACGGCAGGGATTTGCCGTCACTTCCCTGCAAGGGAACATGTCGCAACCACAACGGCAGGCAGCTATGGATGGCTTTCGAAAAGGAAAGTTTAAGGTGCTTATAGCTACCGACATTGCCGCCAGGGGTATAGATGTGAGCGAGATATCTCTCGTCATCAACTATGATGTGCCTGATACGGTTGAGGCCTATACCCATCGGGTTGGAAGGACCGGCAGGGCAGAGCATACTGGGCAGGCGCTTACATTTGCCACACAGGCAGATAAGCGGATTGTTCGTCTGGTTGAACACCAGCTGGGCAGGATCTTTGTTGCTGGCTCAGTTGAAACCACTGGGCAGGGCAATACAGAGCTTCTCCAAGTCCATCATGAGGATAGAGATATCGCTCAAGTTGAGGAAAAAGAGGCCAGAATTTTTACCGGGAAAAAGTCGCAGCGCCGGGAGAAAAGACCATTCCCGTTTGCCTCTAACCATCCGGTAAAACACGTTCGCAGCAAGCGGACAAGGAAATCACAGACAGCCCTCTGATGGGGCCGCCTGTGTGCAGAACGGTAGGGGATTATAATGTCCCTTACCACCACGAAAAGGCAGTATATTACATTTAATGCAGGAGACACGACATGGTACAGGGAAGAGTAAAATGGTTTAACGACGCAAAAGGTTTTGGTTTTATTGAGCAGGATGGCGGCAAAGATGTTTTTGTACATCATTCAGCTATCCAAGCTCAGGGTTTTAAAAGCCTGCAAGAGGGCCAACGCGTCAGCTTTGAGATCGTTGCCGGCCCGAAAGGCCCCGCAGCGGCAAATGTTATTCCGCAATAAGGCGTGTTGGGAATTGCCTGAAAAGGCATGTTTTTTTCCGGTAATTCCCCGTATGACCTGCCTTGCTAAACAGCACCAGAGATAGAGAGCAGGCCTTGGCAAAAAACAATTATTCCTACGAAAAGCGGCAAAAAGAACTCAAACGGCAAGAAAAAAAAGCAGCCAAAAAAGAGCGCAAACTGGAACGGCAAGATACTAGTAAAGAGAAATTGCCGGAAGATATCGACAACACAAGTGACGCTCAGTAGCTGTCCAGGGAATAGAGCAGATTGTGTTATAACTCTCTTGCCTGGAGGCCAACCTTTGGCAGAATGTTTTTTTTATTTTGTTTCTTCTTTTGCCACTTGAGGTAGGCCTTTCTTGCCTCATACAGGTCCTGGTAGAAAGGTGTTGGCGACCAGGACCCATTTTCTTTTTTTTCTGTAATTGTAGTTAGATTTGCGTCAGCCTGATTGCCAAACTGTTGTAAGAAACGATCTAAGCGTGCCGGTTTATCAATGCCAGGGAGTATATCGAGCCATTGCATAGTGGCCCGCAGAATAACGTCTTTTCCGCTCTGAGAACGAATTGTCCTGGTAATCTTCGCGAAATGCGCCTTTTCAGAATGCTGGTGTCTCTTTTGCCAGTGCCTGATGTGAGCAACGATTGATCTCCATTTTGCAAAAATAATCGAGAAAACAAGCAAGATCAGGCCAAGGGGCAAGTACTGCACACTTTTTCCTCGACTATGTCCGGCCTTTGGTGCTGCAGCCTGTGTGCTCTCTGCAACTTTCAATTCCAGTCCCGGCAGAACAATCTTTTCAAGCTTCTCCGTTTGTACGTCATACCAGAGGAACTGCAGGTCCGGAAGCCGATAAATGCCTTTGCGCTCCATCATGTAGGTGATTATCTCTGTGCGCTTACCGCTTAAGTCTCCCCTTGCGAAGCTGTCATTTACCGTAGGTTCCCCGGTGTAAATCCCAAGACCATCAATCTTTTCCTCCTGCAGAGGAGAAAAGAGCATGGCAGTAACCCCTGTGCCCTCTCTGGTAATGGTCCGAGTGACCGCATCTCCAATCCTGAGATTATTTTTTTCCGGTTGCCAACTTTGAGTAGCGGCAAAGTGTTCGCTGCTAACGGGCGTGGCTTCAGGCGATAGGCCTGGTACCTTTTGTACTGCAATGACTAGCGGTGGCGTTTCTACCTCTTTCGTCTGAGCGCCTATTTGTTCGCCCCACTGTTTGACTTCAACTGCCAGCGGCTGAGGTGGAAGACGAAGAGTCCCGGAACGAAGGGCAAAAAGGAAAAATTCATAGCGCTGGCCAGCGTATTCCGTTCCTGCAATCTTTTCGCTCAGTCGAGTTCCCTGGGTTTCGTATCTGCGGAGCAGTCCGCCATCCCATTTAATGTCGTCAAAAGAAGGAATCTGGGCCCAGCCATTTTTAGCCAACACATCAAGCTGCAGGATGACTTTTTCACCTTGCCAAGGTGCTTCGGGGATAGCTTTGAAACGCACCACAATCTCCTCTGCCCCTGTTTCTGCAAATGCAGAGGCGACGGCACAGAGACTGCAGAAACAAAGAAGAGCGAATATGCCAGCTTTTTGCCTTGTCATGGCTTTTTTTCCCTTGCCATATCGTTTTCTCTCGCCTTTTTTTCATTGGCGCTGTCCTCTGTGGCCAGTTGGTAGGAGAATTTTGCTCGGAGAAAATCTGCTGGCTTAGTGTGCACATTGTGTAGCCACATGGCTCGCATCTCGGCATCGCTTATCTTTAGTCTTTCCGTATTTTCTTCAGTATCTGGCTCCTGTTCAGTTTTTTTGTTGTCAAAGACAATCTCGTCGGCTTCCAACTTGCCGCCGGTCATCTCGCCACCTTCTTTTTGTAATCTATCAGCTCGGGTCTGTGCGATTTTAAGATTTTGTATCGCAATTTGCCAGTTTGGCCTAAGTTCAAGCGCCCTTTGGTATCGTTTTACGGCATCCTCATATTTGCCGAGCATAGTCAGGCAGTTGCCTTGATTGTAGACCGCCTCTGCCATATCATAACCGCTGTAAATTGCGGCGGCTTCTTTGAATTTACCATCCTTAAAAAATGCCGCACCTCGCCACATGGGATCTCTAAAAGTGCTGGCCGCTGTGGCAAAGTCATTTTTTCCAAATGCCCGGTATCCCCTTTGGTCGGGTCTCAAGAGACTGCATTTGCCGGTAAAAAACCCGTAAAATGCCACAAGGCTTGCGAGTAGAAGGAACGATGAAAAAAAGTAAATTTTTTTCATCGTATTACCCAGCCCTTTCTAAACCAGAACAAACAAAAAAAGGCTACCAGAGGCAAGAGCAGGTAGCCGTCATCGACCCACTCTTGGCCCTCCTCATTTTGCATGACAGTTCGCATGGAGTTTTTTGCCCTGCTGGTAATACGTTCAATATCGACAGTATCGGCAGTCAGTTCTGTCAGGTCTGCATTCATGGACGAGGCAAGCTGCGCCAACTCTGTGTCAATTGGTGCGCCAGGTGCACTTATGGAAAGAAATTGCACGGGCAGGTCAGTTTCTTGTGGGGCAGAAGAGACCTGTGACGGAGCTACTGCATCTGCAATGACCAGGATTGAGCCGGGCTGTCCAGTCTGGATAATGGATTTATTGGCAAGGTTGAGGGCACTCGCCAGGGCATCGCCATCCTGAGGCATGGTTTCCGGGCCCAGATCTTCGATCATGGTGGTTATTATGGTGCTGTCCTTGGTAAGTGGCATAACCAGATGTGCTGTGCCACTGTAGACAATAAGGCCAGTACTGCTTCCTCTGCGGGACTCGATCAGGTCATGCACCTTCTGTTTCGCTCTTGTCAGGCGTGTGGGTTGTACGTCCTCGCTGTTCATGGTGGGCGTCACTTTTAAGACGATCATCAAACCAGCTTCATCGTCTAAAAAGGGAGAGGGTTGAAGCCGGAAGGAAGGCCCAGCTAGGGCCACGGCGCTGAGTGTCATCATGGTAGCCAGCACATGAACTGGCCGCAGCCTGCTCCGCGGGCCGGCTTTCACCAGTAGATGGCTGAGCAGATGCGGATCAATCACGTCTGCCCAGACGCTGTTGCGTGCTGCCTGGGCGCGGAGAAATCCCCACCAGAGCAGAAGCACCGGGATAATAGCAAGGAGCCACAGGGGGTGAAGGAAGTGGAAATCATTCATGCGGCATCTCATTTTGGCGAAAAAGTGCCAATAAAAAGGTTACAGCATAGAAAGAAAACTGCAGTGCAAAGCTGAGAAGCAATGGCACATGAAACAATTCAATTCTGGGGTTATAGCTAAGGGTCTCGATTTCCCGGTGACCCATTTTGTCGAGCTCGGTATAGATCTCACTGAGCTGTTTTGTATCTTCTCCGTGGAAGTAGCGCCCGCCGGTTCTTTTGGCGACCTCTTTTAGGGTCTCTTCATCAAGCCTTTCTTCTCCTGCGGCGGAGGGATCACCGATGCCCACAACAAAGAGCACAATGCCGTTATCTTTGGCAATTCTTGCTGCTTCAAGCGGCGGGATGGTGCTGCCGGTATCGTTGCCGTCAGTGAGTGCGATCAGCACCTTGTCATTCACTGTGCTCTGTTTAAAGAGGGTTATGGCGAGACCAATGGCATCGCCAAAAGCGGTCTTTGGTCCTGCCATGCGCAGCCCTGTTTCGGCCAGGAGTTGCCTGCATGCTTCTAAATCCTGGGTAAAGGGAATCTGCACAAAAGGTGCGCTGCCAAAAACAATCATCCCCACCCTGTCTCCTCGCCTATCCGTCAAAAAGCTGTCAAGCACCTCTTTTACCGCCGTTAAGCGGTTTACGCGCTTGCCCTTTTCATCGGTAAAATCCTCCGTTTCCATGGAGCCGGAAAGATCGACAGCAAGCAGGATATCCCGAGTCGGCACAATCTTGCTGATTGGCGGTTGGATAAGTTGTGGTTTAGCAAGGGCCAGGACGATCAGCCCCCAAGAGAGCCAGGCAAGTATTCTTTCCAGAATATGTTTTTTTTGCGGGGCATTCCCTTTGTTTGGTTGCAGGCGAAGCAGATCGGCCGTGCGCTGAAACCAGCTAACGCGAATGGCGTTTCGAGGAGCATGGTAGGGGGGAAACCACTTTTTTGCCAGAAGCGGCAGGGGTAAAAGAAGGAGTAAAAGAGGCGCACCAAGGCCTAGCATGTCTTCACCCTTCTGTGATGTCTTATCCAGGTGCTGGCGCAGTTTCTATATTGCTTTATAGGAGCATGTTCGCCTTTAGCCAGGAGTTTGACAAAATGACAAGCTGCACAGGTGGAATCAAGAAAACTTGCCCATTCTTTGCCATAGAGCGGGGCGACAATCTCCCTCTTAAATGCTGCCAGTCCCACTCGTTTCAAAACAATATCAATTTCACGTATGGTGCCTGCTTCAGCTAATAACATTAAACCGGCTCTTCTGTAGGCGTTTTTTTTTCTGTTAAGGAAATAGCAAGTGGTGACAAGGCCAAGTAGACCGGCTAGGATTATCACCAAAAGCCAGAAGCCCGCGGCCGGTGGCCAGAAGGGTGGTGCAGAGGGAAGCACGATCTCGTTTAAATTATTTAAACTTGCCAAATCACTGTTCATTTCACTAGTCCCCCGTTCCCCCCGGCTAGTGGTACACCTAGCAGTCTTCGTACTTGCTCACTGGTGTTGCCTTTATTATTGACCAAAAGAAATGGTGCTGACAATTTTCTAAAAAAACGGGTCAGGTTAGCGGTTTCCTGCTCATAGTCGACAAGGAGCCGTTCGCGGATTTTTTTGTCGCCTAAATCAACCTCAATCTGGCGCTTACCGTCACTGAGTGCCAGGCGACGCGGAGCAAGGGCCAAACGGGTGGGGTCATGCACCAATAAACAAATCACATCGTTGTGTGCAGCCAAACGGGTAATGTGTTTTTCGGTTTGCTGGTCGGCTCCCTGGCAGTCACTGATCAGAACAACCAACACGTCTTTTAAGGCCATGCGCAGGGCATTTTCCAGCGCGGTGTTCAGCATGCCGTTGTTTGACTCAGTGTCGGCGCCGACGTGGAGTTGCTGGTTAAAGTGGATGATCTGACCAAGAATGGACATGACAGCCTGGTTGGAACGATGTGGTCGCACTGAGACTATTTCGTTGTCATTAAAGACAAGTGCCCCAATCCGGTCACCGGAGTCAATGGCTCGCCAGGAGGCAATTGCAGCAATCTCTGCTGCGGTCACCGACTTGAACTTATCCCTTGTGCCAAAAAACATGTTGATGCGTTGATCGACCAGGAGCAGTACCTGGCGATCTTTTTCCTCTGTATACACACGAACATGAGGAATTTTGGTGCGTGCCGTCACTTTCCAGTCCATGGTACGGATATCATCGCCGGACTGGTACTGGCGTAATTCTTCAAAATTTAAACCACGGCCACGCAACCTTGAGGCATATCTGCCTGCCAGGATAGAAGTAACCGGCTGCTGCGGCTGCAAGGAAAAGTCCGCCACCTGGAACTGCAGGCGGATGAGATCATCAAGGTTTACGTAGGGTCCGTAGGGTTTGCCGCTACTCGCCCGCGTTCTTTTGATTTTTGTCCAGTCCATGGCATTTTTATGCAGAGTACCCGTTACCTGAGATATTTTTTTCGACAGGCAACTCTAAACGACAGGAACTAAGGTAACTAAGCGGTTGATGATATCATCTGTATTGAGCCCATCGGCCTGGGCCTCGTAGGTTGGCGTTATCCTGTGCCGTAGGCAATCGTTCACCACCGCTCTAATATCGTCGGGAGATACCTCGTTGCGCCCCTTGAGCCAGGCATGGGCCCGCGAGCATTTATCAAGGGCAATGGAACCGCGTGGGCTAGCCCCGATCTGGATATATTTTTCCAACTCATCGCTTAGTTCAGCAGGCCTGCGGGTGCCTGCCACGAGTGAAACTATATAATCCTCCATGGCCTCCGGTATCAGGACCGCGCTTATCTCTGCTCGGGCCGAAAAAACAGTCTCCTGTGCAATGGGAGCCTCTGCAGCAGCTTTGTTGTCTGTATTATGCCCCTGCTCCTCCTTGCGCACCAGGCGAATAACCTCTCGTTCTGCCAGATCATCTGTGTAATGAATAAAGATGTGCATGAGAAACCTATCCATCTGCGCTTCCGGCAGCGGATAGGTGCCTTCTTGCTCAACAGGGTTCTGGGTGGCCATGACCATGAAAAGCGGGGGAAGTTTATGGGTGGTGTTGGCAACGGTAATTTGCCTTTCCTCCATGGCCTCAAGAAGGGCTGCCTGCACCTTGGCTGGCGCCCTGTTGACCTCATCTGCCAGGACGATATTGGCAAATATCGGCCCCGGTTGAAAAATAAACCGCTCCTTAGCATCATCTCCAAGGTACATTTCCGCACCGGTAATATCGGCAGGAAGCAGATCTGGCGTGAACTGTATGCGACTGAAGGCGGCATCAAGGTTTTTTGCCAGTCCCTTTACTGCCCGTGTTTTTGCCAGGCCCGGTAAACCCTCTATAAGCACATTGCCATTGCAAAGAAGGGCGAGCAAAAGACGTTCAACAACGTGCTCCTGGCCAATGATATTGCGTCCCATTCGCTCTCGAAGATCTAGGATGGTGTCTCGGGCTGACATGAAATCTCCTTACGGGAAAAACGTTTTTTGTGCCTGACTAATTCCAGCCGCCTTGCTCCTGCCTGGTTATTGTTTTTAGATAATCTGGATGGCATGAGAAGGGGAAAGCGGTCTGTTATCGCGAATTGTTGTGAGTCGTCAAATTATTGCCAACTGGCCTGTTGTGAAAGAATCTTGAAATTTAAAAGTGACGCACGCAGCCAGTCGCAAAAAAAAAAATTATTTGTTTTGATGCCAGTCTTTTGCGGTAATGCGACTGTCCATCTGTATGGTTAAATTTGTATTTTGCCTTTATTCACGGGAGGAGCCCACTGCCCCTCCCGCACATTAATTAAAAACTATTTCCCTTCGCCTGCCCGTGAAAGGCCTGACATGGCTTCATCTAAGTTAAAAGAGGCAGGTTTTTGTCTTGGTGGAAAATCTTTAAAGGTGCTTACCATTTTGGCGCCTAAAGCCTGTGCTCCAATCGCAATAAACTGTGTTCTTGCCTCCATCCACTCATAATAACTATTCGCATTGTGCTGGGCTCTTTCAAAGGGATCCATGCGAAGATCAAAGATGAGCGGTATACGCAGCTTAACAAAAGGATACATCCATACGCCAAATTTGGAGGATTGTTGCTCCATGAAAACTGTTTTCCATCGATCATACCTCATGGCAACCAGGTCTCCGTCATCACTCCAGTAATAGAATTCATGGCGGGGCCAGTTTGTTTCGCCATATTCATCTTTGGCAACTTGTTTTTCGCCAGTCAAAAAGGGCAAGAGGTTATAGCCGTCCAAATGGACCTTGTATGTCTTGTCAGCTATCTTGTAGCCCGTTAGGAGTTTTTCTTTAATGTCAGGCTCGCCAGCAGCTGCCATCAGGGTGGGGACCCAGTCATTTCCGGCAACTATTTCATTAACGGCCTTGTTCGCCGGAATCTTCCCAGGCCAACGGATTATTGCAGGAACGCGGTATCCACCTTCCCAGTTGGTATTTTTTTCGCCCCGGAAAGGAGTTATTCCGCCGTCGGGCCACATGTTAAAATGTGGTCCATTATCAGTCGTGTATATGATAATGGTGTTGTCAGCGATACCTAATTCGTCAAGCTTGTTGAGCAGCTGACCAATCTGGTCATCATGCTGAATCATACCGTCGGCATAGAAGTTTAACCCTGATTTGCCACTATACTCGGCTGGCACGTGCGTTACATAGTGCATGCGTGTGGTGTTAAACCAGCAGAAAAAGGGTTTGTCTGCCTTGGACTGCCTTTCAATAAAGTCCACAGCGGCATCGAGAAACTCCTGGTCAACGGTTTCCATTCTTTTCTTGGTCAATGGGCCAGTATCTTCAATTTTACCGTCTGCCGTGCTTCTTATTACTCCTCGGGGTCCAAATTTTTTCCTGAAGGCAGGATTTTTTGGGTAATCTGGATTCTCCGGCGTTTCTTCAGCATTCAAATGGTAAAGATTGCCAAAAAATTCATCAAAACCATGATTGGTGGGAAGAAATTCATCCAAATCGCCCAAATGGTTTTTGCCATATTGGCCAGTGGCATAACCAAGTGGTTTCAATAATTCAGCCAAGGTTGGGTCTTCGGGTTGAATCCCAAGGGTGGAACCGGGAATGCCTACCTTAGTTAACCCGGTGCGGACTGGCATTTGCCCTGTGATGAAAGCTGCTCTACCGGCAGTACATGATTGTTCGGCATAGTAATCGGTAAATTGAATGCCGCCGCTTGCAAGACGATCAATGTTGGGCGTTTGATATCCCATCATCCCTTTGTTGTTGTAGCTCAGGTTCCAATATCCTATGTCATCGCCCATTATGACTAGGATGTTGGGTTTGTTTGCCGCAAATCCCGAACTCGCGATGAGAAACGAGCCCACGAAAAGCAGTAAAGGTATTGCCCCTTTACGGTTGAACATGTTTTCCTCCTTTAAAGTAGACGTTCATTTTTTGACCAGTTGCCTGTTCAAATAGTGGGAAAAAATGCACTAGAAACAGCTTGAAAATATGTTTAATCACTGCACAACTTTTTGTGCCGAGCCGCTATAAAGCTGCTTTTATCATGAAATGATTACTATATTTTCGTATAAAAAAAATGACACTTTGGTATTTGTGCAATGCAAACAATTAACTTGCTCTCTCTATACTTTTTTCCCTAACAGTTATCTTAGCAAATTCATCTTCTTGTTGGAAGGTTATATTTTTTTGGGCATGAAAATGATTTCAGTCTTAATAATAAATTTTTAGAGCTTATTAATGTGTTATCAGCATAGTCCAGCTAAGAATATCTGCACATTTAATAAAATAGTATGAAGATAAGATTCTAGGAGATAGTCATCTTTTTTTGTGCAAAGGAAAAGAGTGTGGGCTGTTAAAGAGAATTTTAATCGTCTAATAGCAGGAAAGTGCAAAAAGATAAAACGCAGATCTTATTAGGCTGCGTTTTTTTTCTTTCATCAGCGCATAGAGAAAAGGATGTTTTATTTCAATTAAAATCTATTTGTTGTTGAAGAGACATACAACCAGGAACAACCCGGCCCTCTGTACGCAAAAACTGTTTGCGTGCCAGGATAAAAAAGCCGGGTCGAACAGGCAAGTCATCCCTTTTTGAGTGCGTTGAGGGCGTTAGATTGATTTGAGTACGCGAACTGCTGGGACAGCCCCGACAATACCGTGTTGGTGCAGATACTCCACCGCCCCTAATCTGAGAGCTGGGTCGATCAGGTGCAATTTTGGCTCTTGAAGGCTGCGATAGTTCTCCAATTTTATGCCTTTCTCGCCGCTATAAACTTCAGTTCTTGAGCGAAAAATTGAATCACATTGAGGTTTTAGCCAGACGATGAATGTCTGTTTGTTCAAGGATGGCGTGTGGCACACCAAAACGTACGGCGTTCAGCATGGCGTCGCCGATAAGCTGGGTGGTCAGCACGCGTTGCGGCGCAAGGTGCCGAAGACCTTTAAGAAACGGCTTGAGCACTGCGTACATCAGACGGTAAACAGTTGTGCGCGACTGTATGCCATCTTCTGGGATAATGGCAAATGGGCGAAATATTGCCACTTGGTTAAACGGTAGCCTTTGCAGGGCATTTTCTGTCTCTCCTCGAACCCGCGCCCACATGGTCTTGCCCTGTTCGCTGCTGTCGGCACCGGCACCTGATACGTAAATCATTTGCATGTTAGGACTACGGGCCAGCAGCTGTTGTGCAATGTGTAGTGTGAGGTCGTGTGTCACTTCGCGATAGGCGCTCTCGGACATGCCCAACGACGAGACTCCGGCACAGAAAAAGCAGGCATCTACCTGGGTGAAAGCCTCGTCCGTAGTATGGTAGTTTTCCAGATGCGGTGTGATGAACACCTTTAGTCGAGGGTCGTCATAGTCTGGCAGCGCCCGGCGGCTGATCACAATGATATCGTTAACATCCCGGGCACGCAGACAGGCGCGGAGCACACCTTCGCCCACCATACCCGTTGCGCCAATCAGAACAATACGCATAAGCTTTCTCCTCACCCGATGATTGCCTTTGGTTCTAGAAAGGCATTTAACCCAAAAATGCCGAATTCCCGTCCATAGCCTGACTGCTTAAAGCCGCCAAATGGTGCTAACGGGTCATGGAAATCGCCGTTGATACACACGCGGCCAGCGTCTAATAGGTTGGCTATTCGGTAGGCTCGTTCCTTGTTAGCTGTGGTGATGTAGGCCGCCAGGCCATAGGGACTGTCATTGGCTATGGCGATGGCTTCGGCTTCGTCCTTGTAGGGGATGATCGACAGCACAGGTCCGAAAATTTCCTCCTGTGCGATACGCATGGAATTCTTCACGTTGGTGAAAACCGTGGCCTTTACGAAGTTGCCCGCCTCAAACCCTGCAGGCTTGCCCATGCCGCCCGTGAGCAAGGTGGCACCTTCCTCAATGCCAATGCGGATATATTCTTGCACGCGTTCGAATTGTGTCTGGGTGACCATGGGGCCAATGGTCGTGTCGGTATCCGTCGGCATGCCAACTTTGACGGCGCTGTCAATGGTAGCCTTGGCCAGCTCATTTACTTCACTCAGACGATGTTCTGGCACGAGCAGGCGTGTGGCTGCTACGCAGGCCTGGCCGCTGTTGATGTACGCGGCAAAAATTGCCTGAGAAATAGCGGTGTTGAAATCTGCATCGTCTAAGATAAGGTTGGGAGACTTGCCGCCCAGTTCCAAGGTTACTCGCTTCATGCTGTCCACCGCCCCTCTCGCGACAGCTTTCCCCGCTTGAGTGGAGCCGGTGAAGGTGATTTTTTGGATATCGGGGTGTCGTGTCATCTCCGCACCTACCACCACTCCTGTGCCATTGACAAAATTGACAACGCCCTTGGGCAGATTCGCTTCGTGAAAGCACTCCATCATCAGGCGAGTCTGTTGTGCACTGAGTTCGCTTGGCTTGATAACGCAGGTGCAACCTGTCGCAATGGCTGCAGATACCTTGGTGGCAATAAAACCGTTGCTGGAATTCCATGGAATGATAACGCCCACCACGCCCACGCCCTGCAAGCGTACGCGGGAGCGGCCGACGATGGGCTCAAAGTTAAAATCTTTGACCAATTGCGCTGTGTTCTTGAAGTCGTCTGCCGCGAGGTCAATCAACAGGTTGGTGAAGTATCGCGGACAGCCGAATTCGGCGATCATTACCTCGATTAGTTCATCGCGACGACGCTTCACGATGTCGTGCATTTTTTCGAGGTAACCAATTCGTTCTTCCTTGCTGGCCTGCGAAAAGGTCTTATGTGCCTCCTTGGCAGCCGCGATAGCACATTGAGTATCTATTTCATCACCCAGGGTGACCTGCGCCAATTTTTCATTGGTGACGGGACTGAACAAGTCGAGGATTTGAGTGCCGTGTGGTGTAACGAATTCGCCGTTAATGTAAATTTTGTTAAGTTGTTCCATGATGAGGGTTCCTTTTTTTGTTGTGGTGTGATCTGGCGTTTGGCGTTACGCCGGCAAGGTCTGCCCGGCGGCAAAGGCATGGCGTCTGGCCTGGACGCAGTTTAGCATTTTTCCGTGGACTGTCTTGTGTGTCATTTCTAAGCTATGCCCTCAAAAATCTCTGTTTCCTCAGTTCCTGCGGTTATCCTGACTGCGTTGGGGTCGATATCTCTTCAAAGAGTACTTTGGCCTCAGCGCGTCGCTCAGTGTACCGATAAGGCTGGTTTTGGGAAGGGATGGGGCTGTGCCAAGGGGCAGGAGATTCTCGAAACATCCATAACGATATTTCAACCGTCAGAGTTTAGCGCCGGTGGTGGGGGAGCAACCGGACTAGTTTGTCACCATTAAAGGGCTTAAGGCTATTTTTGAGGGCTGGGTAATTTAATGTTATTTCCCGGCAATGGAGCTATTTGCCAGGCATTGTGGGTGACTTTTTGTTTTTGAGGATATTTCAGGTGGAGTCTAACTACATTCCCCTAAATATCCCCCAAACTTCATGGTTTTCAGCATATGCCTTCGGACTTTATATGACAACAAAAAACCCGCTATCCTTAGTTGGAAGCGGGTTTGTAAGGTGTTCTGAGACACCCTGAAATTGTCTAATGGTGGAGCTAAGCGGGATCGAACCGCTGACCTCTTGAATGCCATTCAAGCGCTCTCCCAGCTGAGCTATAGCCCCAGGTCGCAAATTTTATTTCGCAGTGCAGATACCATGTGGATGTGTATATGTCAAGGTTTTCTCTTTTCTTTCTCCATTCTGGCTATTGAGGTTGCGAAGGAGAGGAAGGCTTGGTACTATACATTATTTGTTTGATACTCTGCTCGGATGTGAGCACTTATTGCTTCCCCAAGCTTATATCGTTGCCGAAAGTAAGCCTTTTGGCGGCGTCTACATAAAAAGGTGATACCAGATGATTTTTCCCCTTAATTTGCTTTTTGGTTGGATGTCAAAGGATTTGGCCATTGATCTTGGAACTGCAAATACCGTCCTTTACGTTAAAGGAAAGGGTATAGTGTTGCGGGAGCCTTCAGTCGTCGCGGTGCGAAAAGATTCGCTGCGTGGCAGTAAGGTGCTGGCAGTGGGTGGGGAAGCAAAGGAGATGCTTGGCAGAACACCTGGCAATATCGTGGCAATTCGGCCAATGAAAGATGGAGTAATTGCTGATTTCGAGGTAACGGAGGCCATGCTCCGCTACTTTATCAATAAGGTGCATAACAGGCGAAGACTGGTGCACCCTCGCATCATAATTTCAGTACCTTCGGGCATTACCCAGGTTGAGAAAAGGGCCGTGCGAGATACTGCAGAGTCTGCAGGTGCAAGTGAGGTCTATCTCATTGAAGAGCCCATGGCAGCAGCGATCGGCGCGGGACTCCCCATAACCGAGCCAAAGGCCAATATGGTGGTTGATATTGGAGGGGGTACAACCGAGGTGGCTGTCATTTCTCTTGCTGGAATTGTTTATTCCAGATCTGTGCGCGTGGCTGGCGATAAAATGGACGAGGCCATTTTGCAGTATATAAAACGCAAACACAACCTGGCCATAGGTGAGCGCACCGCAGAGGAAATCAAAACAACTATCGGCAATGTATTACCAAAAGAACCTTATGAAACAATGGATATAAAGGGGCGCGATCTGGTTGCTGGTATTCCAAAAACAATAACGGTCACATCAAAAGAGATTCAGTCAGCCATTTCCGAGCAGGTGGATGTCATAGTTGAGGCTGTCCGTGTTGCTTTGGAATCCACTCCACCAGAGCTTGCCGCGGATATAGTTGATCAGGGGATTATGTTGACCGGTGGCGGGGCTCTGCTTAAAAATCTCAATGAGCGCCTGAGAAACGAAACAGGTATGCCCATCATCGTTGCTGAAGACCCTCTTTCCTCGGTGGTCCTTGGGTCGGGGAAAGCACTTGACCAGTTGGAAATTCTCAGGGAGATTGCCATTGACTAGTTCTGCCCATGGGCAGCTTGTATCGTATCACGGCTAAATTCGTGCCGTTGGGCAACTTGGGTTCTCCAATTCCAATAGAATTGAATGCGCAAACAACTCCGTAATAAACGTAATAATAAAAGCCAACTCCTGCGTGTCGTGCTGGTTGTTGTGTTACTCTTGGGCATAGGGGTTTTTTTTCTGGTTACCACCTTTGGCTCACAGCAATTTGGTTCCACCCATAAGATTATGATGGAGGCGGTTGGGCCGTTGCAAAAAACAGTAACCAGTGCAGGGGCAATCTTACGTTCTATTAAACACGATTACATTGATAGCATTCAGAATTTCTTTAAACTGAATGAAGAAAAAAAACGACTTGTTATTCAGTTACAAGAAACAGAGTCACTGCTCAATAAAAGCAGAGAAGCCTTGGCTACAAATGCCAGCTTGCGCAAACTGCTAGATTTTAAAAATGCCAGTGACCAACCTTCAATTGCGGCGACTGTTATTGGTAAAGATCCTTCTCCTTTTTTCCGTTCAGTTATAATTGATCAAGGGTCGAATGCGGGCATCACCAAAGGTAGTCCGGTGGTCTGTAGCGAAGGTGTTGTCGGACAGGTCTTCACCACCTCACCTAATTATTCCAAAGTCCTCTTGGCTATTGCGCCGGCAAGTGCCATTGATGTCTTGCTGCAAAAGTCGAGAGTACGGGGGATTCTTAAGGGCACTGGTGAGCTGACGTATCGCTTGGAGTACATTTTAAAAAATGTTGACGTGCAAGTGGGCGATAACGTGGTGACGGCCGGATATGGAGGGGTCTTCCCAACGGGGTTGCCTGTAGGTGTGGTTTCAAAGGTGTATCGGCAGCCAGAGGGAATGTTCCACGAAATAGAAGTGACCCCGGCGGTCGACTACCAAACGGTTGAACATGTGCTTGTTATTCAGAAAAGGGATTTTAGCGAGATACAGGAACAACCAGCGCAACCATGAGAAAGAGAAGAAAAATTGCTTAAAATCAGTGCTTACGGTTTACATATATGACGCTGATTTTTTTTATTTGTCTCGGCACCTTGCTGGTTGTCCTCCAGACAACTCTGTTCATGCCTTCGCCTGCCTGGGCCTACGCACCCGATTTCTTTTATATTTTTATTGCCTATCTGGCTAGCCGGTTTGACGTCTTTCGCGGCATTTTGCTCGTCTATCTTGTTGGCCTGATGCTTGATGTTCTTGTTGGAAGCGTGTTGGGGATGTATTCGCTGCTTTGTTTTTTAGGTTATGGGCTTATCCGTATCGTTGAGCAAAATTTGAAAAGAGGAAGCCTGCTGTACAGTATCCCTCTCATTTCCTGCAGTTTCCTGTTGCTTTCTGGTTTGGTATATCTGATCTTTAACTTTCTCTATGCTGGTCAACTCGTGAGCTGGAATTGGATTGAGATTTTTATCCGAACGACCCTGGTCACGCTGTTTACTTACCCACTTTTTCGCCTGTTCGATATGCTCTATGCTTATGCGGAAAATATGCAGCCCCTTTGGAAGAGACCCAGGGTTCGACCAGACAGTCAACGAAGACGACAAACCTAAGACCCGACAATAAATATCCCTGTCGGGGACAACTCATCTTGATGAATACATACAGTAAATCGAACCGGCGCAGGCCAGAAGGCATGCTCAATGGCGAACGAAAAAAGGATCAGGGAGTCGTGCGCCTTGTCCCCCAAGATGCGGATGAACTGAAGATTCAGGCTGCAAAAGGGATGTATTCCGTCGGCATTATTCTTGTTGCCTTTATCATTGCTATTTCCCGCCTCTTTTATTTACAGGTCGAACAAGGAGAGTATTACAGTGATCTGGCAGATTCAAACCGTGTTCGATACCTGGAAATTCCAGCTCCCCGAGGGAATATGCTGGATGAACAGGGACGGGAAATGGTCACCAACAGACCCTCTTTCAATGTCATCTGGCTGCGGGAGAGTAACCGATTAAATGACGAATGGCTCAAGACGTTGAGCCGAGTATTGGGCGAAGATACCTCTGTTTTGCTGGATAAGATCAGAAAGATGGTTGGTCAACCCGGGCACATACCGGTTCGTTTAGCTGAAGATATCTCCTGGGATAAAGTCGCCCAGATAGAAGTCAATAAGATGTACTTGCCTGAAATCAGCATAGAAGTAGTGCCTCTTCGAGTCTACCACTATGGAGATCTTGCCTCCCATGTCATTGGCTATCTGGGTGAGATCAATAAAGATGAACTCGACTCCATGGATAACACCAAATATAGAGGTGGTGATCTCATCGGTAAGGCTGGGCTTGAACGGTTACGGGAAAGCGATCTGAGCGGTACCAAGGGAAGGGAGTATATGGAGGTCAATGCCCTTGGTTTTGAACAGGAAGTGCTCAAAGGAGAGAGACCTGTCCCGGGGAAAGATCTTTTGCTGACTCTGGATATGGATTTACAGAAGGTGGCCGAAGATGAACTGGCCGCCAACAACTATGCTGGTGCTGTAGTGGCAATGGAGGCAAATTCGGGGCGTTTGCTTGCTGCTGCCAGTTCGCCCCCTTTGCATATTCAGGATTTTGTTGGTGGCATCTCGAGCGCCAACTGGAAGGCCATGCTCGATAATCCGCTGAATCCTTTGTTAAATAAGGTAGTGCAAGGGCAGTACCCACCCGGTTCTACCTATAAACCCATAACCGCACTGGCTGGACTTGCCGAAGGGGTTATCAATCCGCAGATGACCTTTTTTTGCCCGGGCTACTACCGATTTGGCAACCGCGTATTTCGTTGTTGGAAAAAGGGTGGGCACGGAACGGTGAATCTAAAACGGGCGGTAGCCGAATCATGCGACGTGTATTTTTATCAGGTAGGACAACGTCTTGGTATAGATCGTCTCGCGAAATATGCGCGCCTTTTTGGCCTTGGCAGTAAAACTGGAGTTGAGCTGGAACACGAAAAGACCGGCATTGTTCCATCTACCGAATGGAAGATGAAATTCTTGCGTGAAAAGTGGCATGATGGGGAAACACTCTCTGTTGCAATCGGCCAGGGATATAATCTGGTAACGCCCTTGCAATTAGCGGTCATGACAGCTGCCATTGCCAATGGCGGCACTCTCTATAAGCCCGCTATCGTAGAAAAAGTAACTCTACCCGATGGAACCGTCGCTCAGTCATTTCAGCCGGAAGTGTTGCATCGTTTTACCGGGCAGGGCACTAATCTAAAACTTATCCGCGAGGGCATGGTTGAAGCGGTCAATGGGGCGCGTGGAACCGCCCATAAGGCGCAGATAGAGACCCAGGGTATTGTCGTCGGTGGCAAGACTGGTACTGCACAGGTGGTGCGGTTAAAGCAGTATCAGCATCTGAAAGAAGAGGATATTCCCTACAAGTACAGAGACCATGCCTGGTTTGCCTGCTTTGCTCCGGCATCTAACCCAGAGATAGTTGTTGTTGTCTTGGTTGAGCATGGTTTACACGGTGGTTCTGCAGCTGCTCCTATTGCCTCGAAGATTCTTACCAAGTATTTTAACAAGAAAATGGGGAAAGAAGAGGGTTCTCCTGCAAATTCCTCGGATCTTTTTTCTGTGAAGGCACTTGAGGAAACTGACGCTCCGGGTGATACGGATAACAATGAGAACAATGAGCAGGAAGCTCCTCCTGAGCAAAACGGTAGTGGCAACTAACAGATGAAAAGGCAAGGTTTCTTATGGCGCAGACGACTCGCCAATATTTAAAACATTTTGACTGGGTTATGCTGCTGTTGCTGGTTCTCATTTCAGCCATGGCCCTAACCAATCTCTACAGTGCAAGCTTAACAAGTGGTGAGGCAGGGGCTGCCTCGCTTTTCTACAAACAGCTCTTTTTCTTCACCGTTGGATTAGGCGCCATCTGTGTGATTCATCTCTTTGAGTACCAGTTTATAGCCAAGTTAGGCTGGATTCTCTATGTCCTGGTTCTTCTGTTATTGGTTTACACACGGCTTTTTGTTGATTCCATTGCCGGCTCACAACGTTGGATTGATCTTGGCTTTTTTAACCTGCAGCCCTCTGAGCCGGCTAAACTCATTCTCATTTTGGTCCTTACCTCCTATTATGCCAAAGGAGCTGTTGTGCTTGGCGGGTATCGCCTGCGAGACTTGATAGTACCTATTACCCTTACCATTTTGCCCTTTGTCCTTATCTTTATTCAGCCCGACCTGGGCACCGCGCTGATAGTTGCCATTGTCTTCGTTTCCATTACCCTTTTTGTGCGGCTACGGTGGTCAACGCTTGCCATTTTAAGCAGTTTTGCCATGGGCTGTATTTTCGTGGGCTGGCAGTTTTTGCTCAAGCCCTATCAGCGTAAGCGTATTGAGACCTTTCTTAATCCAGAGGCTGATCCGGCGAACCACGGTTATCAAATCTTGCAATCAAAAATTGCGGTGGGCAGCGGCAAGCTTTTTGGGAAAGGCTTTCTCGAGGGGACACAGGGCCACCTGCATTTTTTACCAGAACGGCATACGGACTTTGCCTTTGCGGTGTGGGGCGAAGAATGGGGTTTTGCCGGAGCCCTCTTTTTCCTCAGCTGTTACTTTTTCATGCTCGTTTGGGGCATTCATGTAGCCATGAGCGCGCGAGACCGCTTTGGCTCCATCCTGGCCTTTGGGTGTGTAGCCCTTATTTTCTGGCAGGCTGTTATCAATCTTTTTATGATTATGGGTTTTTTACCGGTTGTTGGTGTACCTTTACCCCTGTTCAGTTATGGTGGTTCCTCTTTGCTGACCAATATGGTGGCTATTGGTCTTCTCATGAATGTGCGCATGCGCAGCTCCATGACTGCATATAAGGCGCATTCCGTTTGATACGAGCGTTTAATCTGCCAGATTAACTTTGAGCGGCCGCCAATACAAGACGAGCTAGACCCTGTATAAAGAGCGGGTCATCGTTGAGGGCCCTGGTGCTTCTACAGCGCATGCCCAGATCCAGGGCGATCTTTTTGTATTCCATGTCAATTTCCACCAATGTTTCCACATGATCGGAAACAAATGAGAGGGGCAGGATTAAGAGGTTTTTCACTCCCCTTGCCGCACAACTGGCAATTGTTTCCGGTGTTGATGGCTTAAGCCAGGCTACCGGCCCGCTTCTACTCTGATAACAGAGCTCTCCCTGAATGCCCGTGAGTGCTTCTAAGGTGGAGATAGTTTGCTGCAGCTCTGTGACGTACGGGTCACCATCTTCTATAAATTTGACGGGAAGGCTATGGGCACTGTACAACAGTTGAACCTTTTCACCGGCAAAATAGGCCATGCCTTCAGTTATGCGTGCTGCCAGAGCTCTTATATACTCCGTTTGGGTTGGCCAAGAGCGAATAATGGTACTGGGAAGTTCTTTGCCACACTGCGATAAGGCGCGCTCTACATCAATAAAGGATGAGCCTGTTGTTGCCACTGAGTAATGGGGATAGAGTGGCAGGAGAATGAGTTTTTCCACCCCATGCTGGATAAGATCCATGAGTACTTCCGGGGCAAAAGGGTGCCAATAGCGCATGCAGGGTCGAACCAAAAAATCTCCTTCTTGGGCAAGTAGTTTCTCCAGGGCCTGTGCCTGTTCTTTTGTTCGCTGTAATATGGGAGATCCCCCACCAATTAAGGCATAGTTGGCGGTGCTTTTTGGGGCTCGCCTTGCTGCAATAAGACGAGCAAGCAGGGGCTGTAGCAAGCGCGGACCCAGCCGTATTATACCCCTGTCTGAGAAGAGATTAATGAGAAAGGGTTTGATGTCTGTAGGCCTTGCCGGCCCGCCCAGGTTCAGTAATAGAACCCCTGTTTTTACTGTTTTTTCCATCATTTTTTTCATTTGGATGTGGTCACTATCTGAAAAATTCAGGCTCTCCTTGCTTTTCCGAGTGTCCATTTTATAATAAAAGTATGTTCACTTGGCATCTACCTCGGATATCTCAACTTATTTTTCCTTCCTTTTACTGGAAAGTCTAGAGTTGAATCCTGTTTTTAACTTGAGGGGAAGGTGCCGGAACATCTGTTTGTGGCGACATGGGGTTGCCACCCACCGTTTTCACGGAGGATGGTGTATGGAATTAAAAGTTGAGGCCAAAAATCTTGAACTACGCAACAGCTGGCAGGAGAAGATCGAGGAAGAGCGTGCGAAGCTCATTCGCCATTATGCCAGCCTTGTTCTGCATTTGCGGGTAAGTATCGAGGCAACACCCGGTTATAAGGAGGGAGGTTTTGAAGTGGCGCTGGTTGCCACTGTCCCCGGCGACACTGTGGTGGTAAAACGTTGGGGAGAAAATGTTCGTTCCCTTTTGGTTGAAGGCTTTGATGTTCTCGGATCTCAACTCAAGCATATTGTGCAGAAAAAACAAAACCACAAGGCCGGAAAAACTTTACAAGAGGCGGTTGTCAGTGGGCAGACGAACGGTGTTATTCGTAAAATTTTTCTTGAAGAATCCTACGGCTTTATAGTGGCAGACAATAAGGATGATGTTTTTTTTCAGGCCCATGTGCTGAAAGATGTTGACCTGACCGATCTTGCTGAAGGTGAACTCGTGCAGCTTGCTGTGGAGGAGGGAGAAAAAGGCCCTCAGGCCACCTGGGTGCGTCGAGTCGAGTCTTAATTAATTTATATTCCTTTTTGACAGAACCCTGCCCCATATCGGCAGGGTTTTTTTGTATTCGTCCACGACGGGGCAGGGTGCTGTGGCATAAAGCCATCTCATAACCCGCAGAACAACAGGTTTACTATGCCGACTTTATACATTATCGATGGTAGTGCCTATATTTACCGGGCCTATCATGCTATCCAGTCCTTATCTACAAGCCAGGGGCTTGCGACCAACGCGGTGTATGGCTTTACCACAATTTTGCGGCGTTTAATGAAAGAACGTCAGCCAGATTACCTGGCCGTTGCTTTTGATACCAAAGGGCCGGTTTTTCGCCATGCTCTCTACAAGGAGTACAAGGCAAACAGGCCGCCCATGCCGGAGGATTTGGTCTCTCAGCTTAGTTATATACGGCAAACGGTGGAGGCCTTTGGCATTTTAAGTCTCGCCCATGATGATCTGGAGGCAGATGATCTTATTGCCTCAGCCGCTCATCTCATGGCTGAAATAGGTCATGAGACAGTAATTGTTTCTGGAGACAAGGATCTGCTGCAGCTGGTTTCGCCGTTGGTTACCATGTGGGATCCCATGAAGGATGTGGAAATGGATGTGGCGGCAGTGGAGAAAAAATATGGCGTTAGCCCTGACCACCTGCTCGATTATTTTGCCCTGACCGGCGATAGCTCGGATAACATTCCTGGCGTGCCGGGGATCGGCCCTAAGTCGGCCCAGAAATTGATCAGCGAATTCAAAAATCTGGAACAGCTCTATGCGACAGCAGATTCCCTGAAAAAGAGCAAGGCCCTTATAAGTTTGCTAACGCATAAAAATGAGGCCTTTTTATCCAGAGATTTAGTACGGCTTAATATCACGGCCCAGGTGCCAAAGGAGCTCGAGGCCTATCGCTGGCCAGGGCTTGATGCAGAGAAGCTGCGCAAACTTTGGAGTGAGTTGGAGTTCCATTCCCTGGTAAAAGAATTGCCAAATGCTATGGATGCGGTGGAAAGTGCCGGTTTTCTTTTAGTGAGTACTGAAAAATCCTTGCAGGAACTCATGGCCAGGTTGAGCAAGGAGGCATTTCTTGCCATCGATACGGAAACTGACGGGCTCAATCCTCTTAATGCCCAACTGGTAGGGGTCTCTCTGGCCGTTGAAAGCGGTGAGGCCTGGTATCTCCCCTGTGGTCACGTTGACGAGGAGGGAAATTTGCTGGCAGGCCAGCTTAACAGGCAAGTACTGTTCACGGCCCTGAAGCCTCTCCTTGCCAACAGCACCATAACTAAGGTTGGGCATAATCTTAAGTTTGATCTGGCCATCTTTGCCGCAGCACAAAACGGTAGTCTACAACTGGCCGCTCCACTTTATGACACTATGGTTGGTGCCTGGCTACTTAACCCGGACCGCCGCAGTTACAAGTTAGATCATCTGTGTGCAGATATTGGTCTGCGCATGACAAGTTTTATCGAAGTGACCGGAGGAGATAAACGTGAAGACGCCTTTAGCCGGGTTGGGCTTGAGGCTGCCAAGGCATACAGTTGTGAGGATGTGATCGCTGCCCTGGAGCTCTACAAAAGACAGCTCCCACTACTTAGGGAGATGGGCTTAAGTGAACTGGTGCATACGGCGGAATGCCCTTTTATCCCAGTGCTGGCAGCCATGGAAAATGCTGGCATTGAGGTGGACGTGCACGTATTGCAAAAGCTTGCCGAAGAATTCGCCACACGTTTAACAAACTGGGAAGCTGAGATATATCAGGCAGCGGGCATGGAGTTTAACATCAATTCGCCAAAGCAGTTGGGAGAGGTGCTCTTTGAGCACCTGCATTTACCCAAGGGCAGGAAAACAAAAACAGGCTGGTCCACGGATGTGAAGGTCTTGGAAACTCTGAGCCGCGACCATGCCCTTCCGTCCATGGTGTTGCAGTACCGTAACCTGGCGAAACTGAAGAGCACCTATGTGGATAAGTTGGTTGAGCTGCGCGATCCGCAAACCGGTAGGATACATAGTTCCTTTAATCAGTGCGGAACCGCCACCGGCAGATTGAGTTCCAGTAATCCAAATCTGCAGAATATTCCCATCCGCACAGAGGAAGGCCGCCGAATACGGGGTGCCTTTGTGGCTAAAAAGGGTTCAGTGCTTCTTTCTGCGGACTACTCGCAGATCGATTTGCGAGTATTGGCGCATTATAGCGAAGACCCAGAGCTGGTTGCAGCCTTTCAAAACATGGCAGACATCCACAGGCGTACTGCCGCCGAAATTTTTTTTGTTGCCCCGGAGTTAGTGACCGCGGAGATGCGCCGAGTGGCAAAAACCATTAACTTTGGCATTGTTTATGGTATGTCCAGTTTTGGACTAGCCAACCAACTGGAATTAAGCCGTAAAGAGGCACAGACCTTTATTGACCGATATTTTGCGCATTTTGCAGGGATTAAGCGTTTTATGGAAAAGGTGGTTGCAGAGGCCCGGCAAGATGGATATGTGAGCACGCTGACCGGGAGAAGACGTTTTTTGCCTGATCTGCAAAGCACAAACAGAGTTCAGCGGGAGTTTGCCGAAAGGGCAGCCATTAATACCCCCATCCAGGGAACTGCGGCCGATATTATAAAAATGGCCATGTTACAATTGCATGCCAATTTGCAGACAAAATCTCTGCAAAGCCGTATGCTTGTGCAGATTCATGATGAACTGGTCTTTGAAGTACCGCAAGAAGAGTTGGCAGAGGTGCAAGTTCTGGTTCGTCAGGAGATGGAAAAGGCCATGAGCCTGCGGGTGCCGCTAGTCGTCAATCTCCACTATGGCGAAAGCCTTGACAAGGAATAAAAATTGGTCAGATACATCCCCAAATTGGTAAGAAAATAAATCTTCAACGTACTCCCATCAAAACGGGGAATACCTTTCTAAAGGAGAAAAATGGTGAACATGAAAAAAATATTTATTGCTGTTCTGGCCTGCATGGTTGCGGCCCCTTGTCTGGCGGCGGATGAAATAGTATCAATCGCACGTGATCAGAAAGGGATCAACCTGACCATCTACAATAATAATCTGGCCTTAATTAAAGATAAAAGAGGGGTTGAATTGCCAGCGGGCAAGAGCACTTTGGCCTTTAAAGAGGTTAGTGCTCAGATCCGTCCGGAAACCGCCCTGCTCAGCGGCGGCGTTACCCTTTTGGAGCAGAACTTTGAGTACGACCTGCTCACCCCTGAATCTTTGCTAAATAAATATGTGGGTAAGGAGGTGACGGTGTTGCAGCGTTTCCCGCTCACCGGGGAAGAACGTTCGGAAAAAGCGCAGGTGCTTAGTGCGGGTGAAAATGGCGTGGTGCTGAAGATTGGCAACCGCATTGAAACAGGAGTGAAAGGCAACCTGGTTTATCCGGATGTGCCAGCAGACCTGCGGGATCGCCCGACTTTGACCATGGAAATTGTAAACGAAACAGCCGGACTAAAGGATCTGGAGCTCTCATACTTAAGTAGCGGTCTTTCCTGGCGGGCCGATTATGTGGCCGAGCTCAATGCCGAAGATAGTAGTCTTGATCTGAGCGGCTGGGTAACGCTTATCAACGAAAGTGGGGCCTCCTACCCCAATGCCCAGTTACAGTTAGTGGCAGGCGAAGTACATGTGGAGGAAATGGTCAGAAAAAAATCCGCGCCAATGGTGGCCAAAATGGAGATGATGGCCGATGCTGCGCCTGCCATGGCAGAGGAAAAGATGTTCGAATATCACCTCTATACCCTTGAGCGCCCCACTACCATTGCGGAAAACCAGCAGAAACAGGTAGCCCTGTTGCAGGCACATGGGGTGCAATGTCGCAAGGAATTTCTTGTACGAGGTGATGAGGAGTTTTACCGCAGCCAAATTGTGGAGAGTAGCAAGCTGCCCGTTGCCGTGGAGGTAGAAATAGTTAACGACAAGCCAACTGGCCTTGGCTTACCGCTGCCTGCTGGCATAATGCGGGTCTACAAGAAAGATAGCCATGGGCTACTGCAATTTGTGGGAGAAGATAGCATTGACCACACTCCAGAAAAGGAAACGCTGCAGCTGCATCTGGGCAATGCCTTTGATATTACCGCTGAAAAGAAGCAGACCTCCTTTAAAAAGGCGGGAGGCTTTGGCAAATTTAATGCACAATATGAAAGCAGTTATGAGCTTACTGTGAAGAATGCCAAGAAGGAGGCCATCCAGGTCAAAGTGCTGGAGCCACTTTTTGGAGATTGGGAAATTCATGACGAGTCGGCACCGCATAAGAAAGAATCTGCTTCCGCTGCCTCCTGGCTTCTCACCGTCCCTGCCCAAGGGAAAACAAGCCTGACATACACCGCTCGGGTGCGTTGGTAAATCAAAGAGGTATCTTGAAAACACCGTTATTCAGATACCCTTAGCGCAATCGTGGCTTTGCCATGCAATAAAAAACTCCCCTTGAACCCTTCTTAGAGCTCCGCAAGGGGAGTGCTACCTCAGAATTTAATCAGCACCTGAACCTTGTTTCAGGGCTCGGAATAAAAGATGTCCCTGGTCATGACATAGGGCAAGAGTATCATTGTGCCGTAGACAGGCAAGGCGAATACCAGTGCCAGGATGACGAAGATGATCGCATTGAGGAGTGCTGGTATGCCGAGTATATGGAGAAGCCCTGCAAACAGGCCAACAATTAAGCCCACCACCATGGAAATGATCATCAGGGCAATACTATAGACCAGGAAGGCCAACCAGTTTTTTAATCCGGCAAACATGCCTTTACGTAGGGCAACGAGTGGACTGTCATCGGTGAGGCTGACCAGAGCCGCAGCAAAGGGCGAAGCACAGAGAATTGGAATGGCAAGGATAAAGCCGACGACCATGGCGAAGAAGAACGTACCTGACAACTTCGCAAAATCAGGGTTAGCAGCAGGACCTTGGGCGAGGCTGGTAAACGCGTTTGGGCCAACAATCGCCAGCAGAATAAACATGATGACTGCTACATAAAGAATGATCAAGACCCCCAAGATGAGCAACTGAGCAGGTTTGTGCTGTAATGCCTGGAAGAAATCTGACCAGCTTATTCCTTCACCGTTTGCCTGTTTATGGGCCATCTGCGCAACTGCTCCGGCAAATAAAGTGGAAAGGAGTGCTGAGACAAAAGTTCCTACTCCGTATGGAATAAACTTCACGATCCCGGAGCAAACAATCATAAAGAAAAAGGCTGCAGCCCAGACACCAGGCTCTTCCATAAAGAGATTCCAGGCCCTTTTTATCCAGAGATAGCCGTGGGAAGCGGGCACTGTGCGCGCATCGTCGTTCCATTCTAATTCGTAGGAGGGTGCTGTTTCCTGAAAGCCTCCTCTTTCCTTTCTTATGCTTTCAATCGGCCCTTGGGGCACTTCGTTTTTTTCTTTTCTCGGTACTTCCGTTGTAGTCGTGTAGCTAGATTCCCCACTTTGTGTCCCGGTTGCTGTTGTCTCCTCGGTCGGCGGCTTTTCCATCTCAAGCTGACTTTTTGTCAATGTTGATAAGGAGGGCACAGACTGCTCGGCATCATCCTGCCGACTCTCTGTAGGGGAAGGCGGTTTTGCAACAGGTGGAGGCTTGGGCGTTGAGACTGCTTTCTGAGCGCTTGGTCGCAAAGAGGCTTCTATACCTATGGCTGTGAATGCCTGCACATACTTTTCTCCCTGTTCCTGGGAAAGACCTCGTTTGACTACTGTCATATTGCCGGAGGAGACAAGGTCTGCCGCCTGCTGGTTGCCTACACCGGTAAGCTGTGATAATTTTTCTGCCACTTGGTCAACGTCTGTCCCGGGTTTGATCTTGCCACTAAAAAGTACATCTACAGTGCCCATCTCTCCTCCTTTTTCAGCTTCTTTGTTTGTGCTCTCTGAATTTTCCGGCAAGCGGCAAATGAGCAGGTATTTTATTGTTTATTAATTGTAACAAATTATTACTGCCTTTTCAAAGTGCCAGCGTAAAGTTGCAGCATAATAAAATGACATAACTTTTGTTGCCCTGATTTGACAATTCTATGGCAGAAAAGATATTTCAAGAAATCTCTGTCACATCCGCTCGTACGTCACAGATTTGGAAGTTGAGAAAACAGGTGGTTAAGTTGTATGCGAGTAGTGGACTGCAGGCTGCTGCCAGTTTTACCTAACTTTGAGGTAAGTGCTGAAAAAAAGCTGAAAAATGAGAGAGTGACGACAGGGTGGCAACTTCCTTCATATAACCTTCCCTGATGATTCTTTGGTTAGGTGAGCTTTCGCTGTGCCGCTTGTACATGCCTTTAATGCGAAAAAATCCGGTGGGCACGGCCAAGCGGCTGTTCATATGCCGTGCCCCACAGTCAATAAAGTCTTAATCGAAAAGTTTTTAACAGGGGGCATGGCTGCACAAGCAAAAAGAGCGGTTAGCTCCGTTCTTCCATGGGAATAAAGGCCCTGGCCGATGAACCTGTGTAAATCTGCCGTGGGCGATATATTTTCGTGTCCTTGTCTTCCCGCATCTCCTTCCATTGGGCAATCCAACCTGGTAGCCGCCCCAGGGCAAACATGACGGTGAACATGTTGGTGGGAATTCCCAGGGCCCGGTAGATAATGCCCGAGTAGAAATCCACATTGGGAAAGAGGTGACGATTAACAAAATACTCGTCGTTTAAGACAATCTCCTCCAGGTTACGGGCAATCTCCAGAAGCGGGTCCTGAACCTGCAGCGCTTTCAACAAACCGTCACATGCCTCCTGGATGATGGTACCCCGGGGGTCATAGGTGCGGTAAACCCGGTGGCCAAAGCCAGAGAGCAGGAAGGGGTCATTTTTATCCTTCGCCTTGTTGATATATTTCTTGTAGTCATTATTGTCAGCATGTATGGCCTCCAACATGTGGATAACCGCCTCGTTGGCGCCTCCGTGCAATGGCCCCCAAAGGGCGTTGATCCCTGCGGAAATAGAGGCATAGAGGTTGCCACCAGCGCTGCCGACTAAACGTACGGCTGAAGTTGAACAATTTTGCTCGTGGTCGGCATGGAGGATGAGCAGCTTATTTAAAGCCAGTTCCACCTCGGGCAGAAGAGTATATGGCCGCACCGGCAGATCAAACATCATGTTTAGGAAGTTGCCGCAATAGGCCAGGTCGTGGCGCGGGTAAACAAGCGGCTCGCCAATAGATTTTTTGTAAGAAAAGGCGGCAATGGTACGGATTTTTGAGATAAGTCTTGTTGCCGTGATGTTGAGGTTTAAGAGCGGGTCTTCGCCCATGCCCGGATAGTAGTTATGCAGGGTATTGACCATGACCGACAAGATCGACATTGGGGATGCAGCCGGGGGGAAATGGTCAAAAAAGTGGATCATATCTTCGTGGAGCAGGGCAAACTCGCCAAGCAGTTTACGAAACCCGTTAAGTTCCGTCTGATTGGGCAGCTTATCGTGTAAAAGCAGATAGGCTACTTCAACAAAGGAGCAGTTGGCGGCCAGCTCCTCTATGGCGTAGCCACGATAGCGGAGGACGCCCTGGGAGCCATCGAGATAGGTTATGCTGCTGCTGCAGGAGGCCGAGTTTTTAAAGCCACTGTCAAGGGCAGTATAACCGGTTGATTTCATGAGCTGGCGGATATCAATGGCTCGTTCTCCTTCAGAACCGACCACAATGGGTAAACGATATTGCTTTTCAGCCAAAGAGAGTACGGCAAAGGGGGGAGTCTGATTGATGTCCATGGGCTGTCCTTCCTGCGATACATGATTAAAATTGAGCCGGATGTGAACCGGCGAGTCACATCCCAAAAAGACCCATTGATGCTTGCAGCGAGAGCCTTTGGAATTGGAAGTGTTTTCGCACTATATCCTTAAGAGAAAAGATGACAAAGAAATTTGTGGGTCTTTGCATACTGACTAGAAAAAGAAATTCGGAGAGAGTATATGCGCGATGAACTAGGTGAAATGAAAGAAAGAATAAAAAATGCCATGGATTACGCTGTCCCAGACGAACACCGTCTTGAAGCAGAGGAGCTGCTCGACATTTACCAGGATGACCGCTTTGCCTTATCCCTCTTGCAGGAGTTTTATACCAACCTGCCCGATGCCCTGGAAGATTGGGTAAAAGAGATTGAACTCATAGACCGCAGGCAAGGCGTGTTTCTTTTTGCAGTTTTAACTCCTGCACACAGATATATGTATTTAGTTTCCGGTGAAGGTATGGAGTTTCAGGGTGATGCCGCCGATGGTTTTTTGGCGGATGAAGTTCGAGATTATTTTGGTTATGAAAACACCGATGCCTTTAAAGAGCACCTGGCAGCAGTTGCTGGCAACGTCTATGAACCCATCCACCTGGATGCTGAAGTCTGCCCGGTCTGTCATGCCATCTCCGGCGAATATCATGCCTTGGGATGCGTGGTGGAAGTATGCCCCTGGTGTGGCGGGCAGCTGGTCCACTGTAGTTGCCGTTACGAACAGCTTGGTGTTGACAGTATTGATAGCGAAGAGCAGTTGTTGGAATTAGAAGCCTTGCTGGAGGAGCGGGGGCGAATTGCCTATTCACCGGAGCAGCGTCCGGGTTTTCTTACTGAATTTGCTGGCGATGAGCCCATGGAGTGAGTTTAAAACGAATTTCACTCCATGGATTTTTTTGAACTCTATTTTATGGTTTTTTCTCAGTCTGCTGCAGATAACGAAGCAGGTCAGATTGAGGAGCAAGCATCAAGGTGGTATTGGGTCCAATGATGCGGCGGTAGCTTTCCAGGCTTTTCTGAAAGGCGTAAAATTCGGGATCGGCATTGTACGCCGTCGCATAGATCTTAGTTGCCTCGGCGTCAGCCACCCCCCGTATTTCAACGGCTTCTTTTTTAGCCTTTGAGGTTATCTCTTTGAATTCACGTTCAACCCGACCAAGAATTTCCGCCTTCTGACCTTCGCCTGTAGCCCTCCGCTCTGCGGCAATGCGCTTTCTTTCCGAGATCATGCGATCGTACACCTTAACCCGAACCGTATCGATATAATTGACGCGTTTGAACATAACGTCAATTAGCTCAATGCCATACTGCGGGGTAATTTTTGAGGCATTGTCCAGCACCATCTGGCTGATCTTGTCCCGTCCATATTTTGGAGGCTTTGTTATTGCCTCAGATTGTACGGTGGAATCCATATATTCGGGTGACCAGTCTGAGCTGCGGATTATTTCTATAAGGTCGTTTTTGTTGACCAGGTCGCGCACGGTGCCGTCAAGGATATCATCCAGAAGCGTCGTTGCCCTGGCCTCAGAACCTACGGCCTGGAGAAAACGTAAGGCATTGGAGATACGCCAACGAGCTGTATTCTCCATATAAATATATGTTTTGTCGTTTGTAGGTATCTGATTGGAATCACCGTTCCAGATGAGGATCTTCTTTTCAAAAAGGTGAACTTCCTGGATAAAGGGTTTTTTGAATTTGATACCGGCCTCTGTAATGGGCTCGCCAACAGGGGCTCCAAACTGGGTAATAACAGCCTGCTCACCTTCCTGCAGAATAAAAAAGGAGTTCCACAGGACAAAACCAGCGGCAAAAATTACCAGGAGGAGTGAGAAATAAATGGGTTTTTTCATGGTCTATCTCCTGGTTGTGCGCCATTGACCCCGGCCTCTTTGTCGGTCTTTTGTTGTGCACCGGAAAGGTCAATGAGCGGTAGGGCTGGGTGTTGACTATCATTCATAATGTAGAGATGGGCGGTCTTGGGTAAAATTTCCTCCATGGCTTCCAGGTACAAACGTTGCCGTGTGACGGTTTCTGCCCCCCTGTATTCTTTGAGGATGGCCTGAAAGCGAGAGACTTCACCCTGGGCACGATTGACCCGTTCCACGGCATAGCCATGGGCCTCTTCTACAATCTGCTTTGCGCTCCCTCGTGCCTTTGGGATAATTTCATTGTAGGTCTTTTCTGCCTCGTTCACCAGTCGCTTCATGTCCTGATCGGCTTCGTTTACTTCGTTAAAGGCTGGTTTAACGGGCTCAGGCGGGTTTATGTCCTGAAGTTGCAGGTTGAGGATTTCTACGCCGGCCTCCAGATTGTTTAATTCGCCCTGGAGCTCTTTTTTGGCTTCAGCTGCCAGGATATCGCGGTTGCCAAGTACATAATCAAAGTCCATGTTGCCTACTATGCGCCGAACCACCATTTCCGATGCATCACGCACTGCCTGTGAGACATTTTGCACCTTGAAGAGGAATTGCACAGGGTTACTGACCTTGTATTGTACAATCCAGGCCACTTCTATCACGTTTTTATCGCCTGTTAACATCAGAGATTCAATGTCAAAACCACTGCGATTGTAGTTGCCGGAGCCATTAGCAGTTGAGTTTCGGGAGCGAAAACCAAATTCCTCTTTACGCACCTGTTCCACATTGACTTTAACAAGCTCTTCCACATAGGGAATTTTAAAATGCAAACCGGGTTCAGTTGTACGGTTGTATTTGCCCAGGCGCAAGATAACGCCCTCTTCACCTGCTGCAATGGTAAAAAAGGCGGTAAAGGCAATTTGCACCAGAAAGGCAGCGGCGATAAGAGTGAAAAAAATGCCCCCGCCCTGGAGAGGAGAAGGGGTTCTACCCTGAGATGGTGAGTTGCCGCCCTCTCCTGAATCACCATTTTGCTGATTGAAAAAATCCTGAATTTTTTGGATAAGATTTGCGAGAAAATCCTCTGAAGGCGGACGTTTTTTCTGTCCCCAGGGAGGTTGTTCATTCATGGGCATGCCAGAACTCCGTTGTTGTCAAGGTGTCGCTTGCGGAAAACGATGAGTATAAAATATAAAATGTATGCGTAATGGTAGCTGGCGTCAATGATAATCGGTTGACAAGAACCTAATGCATGGCTCGCGCCCAGGCAATAAGCACGGATACAAGGGCGAGAGTAAAATAGAGGGACTCTTTTTTTGCGGCAAGTTGTCCTGGCGTTTTTTGGGGCCACAGTCTGTATAAAAAACCCAGCAAAATGCCACAGAAAAAACCAAAGATATGGGCACCAAGGTCAGTTCGCTCTCCACCGCTGCCCAGCATGGCAAAAAGAGCCAGACCTGCCCCTAAAGAAATGAGCTGTGTCGGCAGGATGCGGCCCCTTTGCCCGCGCCGCTTTTGTATGACGCTGAGCATGCCAAGGGCAGTAAAGACGGCTGTCGATAGGCCAACCGAGTGATGGGGGATATCACGCAGGGTAATATTAAGGAAATTAGCGACCACAGCACCTACCAACATCAGCAGCCAGGCCGTGCCATAGCCAGCCTGCGTGCAAAGAAGATGAATAATCAGTCCGCCAAGAAGCAGATTACCCACCACATGGCTTATATCCATATGCAGGGTGAGGGCTGTGAGTAAACGCCACCACTCACCATTTTGTTCAATGGCCACACTGTCAATTGCCCCTTTGACAAACCAGATATTGCCATCAAGCCAGGAGCCGGTGTGCAGATAAAAGAGAAAGAGCAGGGCCATCATGCAAAATGTGGGAAACCAGGAACTGCGCGAGGCAACATGCGTGAGAGGAGCGGGCCAATTGCTGTTTTCTACCGCATACTGCTGCCAAAGATAGAGGGCACGCTCCACATCCACGCTGCGCACCAAAAGGGCCTGAGCTGCATGATCGACCACATGGTCAATGGACATTGCCGAAAGCAGCAGGGAGAGATTCTCCAGTTCTTCCCTGTTGCCAGAGGCAATTTTCACCAGGGTATCTGGCGCTGGCCTCTGTGAAATAGAGCTATCTGGTCTAAATTGAGGAAAGAGAGGAAGATGCATGGATCTATTTCCACTTGGATAGAAGAGGTAGGCTGGTATATCTCAAGGTGCACGTCAGCACACTGGTCAATACCCCTATACTGTGGTAGCATCCCTGCAAACTGACAAGAGATCACCTTATATTTTTTTTAGAAGTGGCCATGCAGCTGGTTGATATATTTGTAACAGGAAGGCTTTTGCCAGGGACCAGCAGGATTCTTGCCGCTGCGCAACTGGCAGAGTTAACACATATAAAAAAGTCACTTGCCGATATCATCCTTGCCCAAGGAAAACCAATCCGTATCAAAAAGAAGGTGAAGCAAGATGTGGCTGAGCGCCACCGTCTGGCCTTACATGCCATTGGGGTGGAAGTTGTCCTTCAGCCAGCAAAAACAGGTGCAGAGAAAATAAATCCAACCCCAACCCGGCTAACTAAGACAAGTCCGGCTGTTCAGGTAGTTTCGGCAAAACGGAAGACTCAGCTCACACAAAAGATACAGATAGTCCAGCCTACGCCTGCAATGAGAAGAGCGCAGCTCAGGCAGGCAGGTCTCACTTCTTCTCTTGAACCCCTGCTGAGCACTAAACGTTCGTCAAGTATGCAAGAGGCCCCAGGTCCCATTCAGCCGCCACATACCTCTATGCGGGCTAACAGGCAACCTGGGAAATTTCCTCTGGCCCCGCAGCAGGTGCCAGCAATTGGCCATAAGAGCAGTAAATCCCGCTCAGCACTTTGGATTTCAAGCCCCCGGGCGGTACCCGCTTCCCACGGAGCTGAGTGGTTATGGGAATCATGGCGTCTATTTCGGGAAAAACCTTTCCAATGGCTGGGATATACCCTGCTTTTCAGTCTCTTGCTGGGCTTTTTTCTCTTCTCACCTTATGCCCATCTTTTTTATCTGGTGATCTGCGGGCCCATTCTCTTCGGTTTTCTTGTTGTTGCCGCGCATAATCAGTATCAGCTGGAAATAGAAGAAACGCCCATGTCTTTTCTGGAAGCTGCTCAAGGGGGCAAGGTCCTGTTTGGTCTTGGGTTTTGCACTTTACTCGCTTTTCTTTTAGTCGGAGCTGGCTGTTTTCTTGCAGCAGGGGCAGGACTCTTTGGTGAGGGAAGAAATCCGGCGAATCTGTATCTCGTTTTACGCGCTGATTCTCCTTTGGCCTTAAGTCTTTATAGCATTTTTTTGCTGGGCAGCATTTCTGTCCTGTCTGGTTACTGGTTCAGCATTCCTCTACTGGCCCTGACGGGTGGTCGACCGCTATCTCGATTTCAACTCGCCCTTCGCACCAGTTGGATGAACAGGCATGCCATGCTGTTGGCCTCCTTGATCGTCAGCCTCTTGGCATTTGCACTTTTGGGACTAGCCTATGTCCTTTATTCGTTTATGCCCTTGTTGTGGCCGCTTCTTGCTCTTTTTCTCTTGCTCAGTTTTTGTCTGGCCCTTGCAGTTGGAACTTTAGCCATGTATGTTTCTTTTAGAGATATTTTTCTGGCGTAGTTATGCAGTAATAGAATAGCCATTTTTAGGGAGAGGGCATGGGGTTAGCACATATTAAAGTAAATAGGACGCAGCGGCAAAAATCTGTGGGGCGCGTGCTTTGTCTGACCTTCTTTTTGTGCATGTCGTGTATATCATCGGTGCTGGCTTTTGATACTACCCAGGATGAATGGGCTCTTTTGGGAGGCTATGGGCAGAGTTTTCCGGGCTGGGGTTTAACGGAAGAACGAGTGCAAACAGTTGATATTGTGCCAAGATATAGTCATTTGACCATTGGCGATATGGGCTCTGGCTGGTATGCAGGCAAACATGACACCTTAATAGAATTACCACTGCATGTGGTGACCAGCCCCGGAACCTCAACCATGACAGGATTTAACCTTTTGGCCTGCTACACCTTTACGGCCAATGAGACCTGGCAACCATACCTTTTTGGCGGCGGGGGCCTTGTTTACAGCTTTGCAGATATCCCCGGAATGGGCTCTGACCTGAACGGAAACTACCAGTTTGCCCTGGGACTTCGCCAACTGCTTGACAGTAAACACACCCTCCTTTACGAGGCACGTTACCACCATATTTCAAATGCCGGCACCAAAGACCCGAATGTGCCTCTCAACTCTATAAAAGTGCTCGTTGGTTTTACTTTTTAAAGCCGCTGAGGGAAGTTTATGACGATCTCCAGTGCAGACGAAGCGTGCTGAAAAGGAAATGGGCGAATGCACTTTCATGCACACATGAGATAGCTAAAAACACAGCGGTCTTCATTTCCCCCATCAAAATGGCATAATTCTCCATCTTAGGGAGTAGCATTGTGATAACCCTGGTAGTCGTTTTGGCCTGTGCACTCTTGTTGGTGCCTATTATAGCACTGGTTCAGGCCTCTTCCGCAATAAATGAGGCTCGCCAGGCCCGCACAGCAGTTAAGGTCCTGGAAAAAGAGGTGTATGCGCTTAGGCGTTCTCTTGAGCAGGTGCGAGTTGGGGAGTCCTCGTTTCAAGACAGCCCAGCTCAAAAGATGGATGAAGCGGTACATCTGTCAACTGTTGCTCAATCTTCCACCACATCATTACAAACAGGCGCATCAGCACCGGAGTTCCCCTTGGAGCTCGGCAAAGACGCTTTGGTTTCTGGCAAAATGGCTGCCGAGGAGGCGGCGAACGAGTCAGCCCCTAGCGATGAGCCACCCCGGTTGCCACCCAAACACTATGTTTTCACGGATGAAAACCGTGCCCTGTTGAGCAACTTTATTCGCGCTTACTGGCTCTACATCCTGGGTTCTTTGACCCTGGCGCTCTCCGGCATTTATCTTGTCCGTTGGGGTATAGAAAACGGCTATGTGCCGCCTGTCTTACGCGTATTTTTTGCCGTGGTCTTAGGGCTTGGATTACTCTATGTGGCAGAGCGTTTTCGGCAGAAATGGGGCGATGAGAAAGAGAGTGCCCTTGAGTATATGCCCTCTTCGATTGCCGCCGCTGGTGTGGCAACATTGTATGCAGCTGCCTTTGGCGCTTACATTTTATATGGGCTCATAGCGCCACTGACCGCATTTATTGCCTTGATGGCCATCGCTCTCATGGCCATTGTTGCTGGCCTGCGTTTTGGCCTTCTTCTCTCTGCCCTTGGAGTCTTAGGTGCCTATCTGGCCCCCTTTATCATCGGCGGTGGAGGAGGGCGCGAGTACCTGCTCTTTGGTTATTCTTTGCTCATATTAGTCACTGCACTTGTGGTGGATAGCTTCCGCCGCTCGGCCTGGCTTTCAGTTTTTGCCCTTATTACTGCCTTAACCTTTTCTTTTTTCATCTATCTCAGGGCAGCGCACCTTATCGTCTATAATCTCGGTTTTGTACTCTTTGGCCTGGCTTTTTTTGTCAGCGCCGTGGTGATTCCTGGACAAAAAATTTTGCCAGATTATGCAGGCGCCGGGCTTTGGGACTGGACCAGAGGTAGGGGCAAAGGACAATTTCCTGAGTTTCCGACCAGATTGGCAGCCCTTGGCATGATGGGAGCGCTGCTCATCGCCGTTATAAGTTATATAGGGAATTGGCAGCAGTTTTTCTGGCTCGAAGTCTGGTATTTTTTTACCATTGCCCTCCTCTCTTTCGCTTGGTTTTTACGAGCAGGTGCCTTGCAAGATTTGGCGCTTTTACCAATGGCAGCCTGCCTTTTGTTAGTATTCATCAACTCCCAAACACATTTCCTCATAAACTCGCTTATCAACCAAGATCGTTTTACGGTTTTAGTGTGCATCTCCCTTATACTTGGAGCCTGTTCTGCCGCAGCCAGTTTTGTCTATCAGCGGCACCGATTAATCTATAGCTTCGTTGCCATCGCTTATCCGCTTGCTATCGCTCTTATATTGCAATTTTTGTGGAATGAGGCCCCGTTTGCCAGCCAGTCTGCGGGCCTCACTTGGCTCCTGCTCGCCTATGGAGTGGCCGTTGCGGCAATTTACGCTCATCGCCACGGGCTTAATGCGCTACCCACAGAAGCGGCCGTGATGGGCTGCTTTATCTCCCTGGCCTTGCTTGCCTTCAGGCTCTTTACAGGTGATGCCCATATAGCAGCCTATTTTGTCTTAACTGCGGCGGCAATTTTCCTGGCTTATCGCTTTACTTGGAAATATCTGAAAATTCTTGGTCAGGGCTTCTCGGTAATTGTGGCCCTGCTCATAACAGGCAAGGTGTATGCCCTTTTCAGACATCCAGATAATATTTTGCAAATATGGGTGCCGGTTCTTACCCTTGCTGGATTTTACTGTCTCTGCCGGTTGGCACGCAAAGAAAGCGATGCAAAGCTCAATATTCATTTTGAGGGCTATATCCTTGCCCTGGGAGCGGCAGTCCTGGTGATCCTTGCCCGTTATTGTGCCGACTTTTTTCATATTGATCTGGATTATCTCCGCCTGAGCTGGCTTGGTATGCTCTTTTTTGCCATGTCTGTCGGCATGGAATACCGCATGCGGCAAGATGACCGGTTCAATGCAGTGCGGAGGCTTTTTTTTATCGGGTATCTGGGACTGGCGATACTTTATGTCGTTTACGCGGCAATCTTCCTTAATCCTCTCTGGCGCAATGGTCTCTTTGTCAGCGGGTATCCTTTTTTCAACAGCGTGCTCTTTGCCTACGCACCGATCATTGGCGCCATCTATTATGCCTGGCGATTTATGGACATTCCCCAGAAAGCAGTTTTACACCTTGATCGGTGGATGTATGGGGTTTCTGCTGCACTGTTTTTGGAGCTTAACAGGCAGTTCTGGCAAGGCGCCAATATGTATATCGGTCGGCCAAATTCCATGGGCGAAACGGTCTCGTACACAGTGATACTCCTTGTGGCGGTCGGCGTTTCCATGTGGTTGACGATCACTAAGCGGTCGCGAATCCTGCGCAGCCTGGCAGTAGGCCTTCTTTTGGCTACCGCAGTTAAGGTCTACTTTATTGATCTCACCCACACAGCCGGGATTACCAGGGTATTGGTGCTCTTTATTTTTGGCGCAATCTTACTTGGTTTTAACTTTTTAGACAGGAAACTGAGTCATAGTTAATAACATGATTGAAGGAGCTTGGGATCGCTTTCGATAGGCATGAGCTGCCGTGAGATTGCAACTCGACTTTCATCTTTGTTCAGATCGGCGGGAATGGACGAGCTTATTTTACCAGCTTTATCCTTGGTGCTTAAAGTTTGAAGCTCAACCAAGATTGGCAATAAGGTATTCTTCTCGCCGGGGATTGTCACATTTCAAGAACGAGGCTGTTTCCGGCCTTGTTTATTGATTTGCTCGGTCTATCCTGTGTTTAAACAGCGATTTTATTATTCAAAACAAGATAATTTAACAAGGAAAGAGCGAAGCCAGTTGCCATAATGATTTCAATTCTACTCATCACAGGAACTGGCTTTGATTCGAGTCCACCTAAGAGGCCGGATAGGGCGGTAAATATTCGAAACTAAGCTCTCGGCTAGTTTCATTTTCTTACAGCTGAAAGAAGCATGAAATACTAATTTTTCATGTCCTTCATGTCCTTCATGTCCTTCATGTCCTTCATGTCCTTCATGTCCTTCTTTTCTGTCATCTTGCCTTCTGCCTTTTCGGCTTTATCCATCATCATCTTACCGTGGTCCATCATCATTTTGCCGTCTTTTGTCATCATCTTTCCTTCTTTCATCATGCCGCCGTCCATCATCATTTTGCCGTTTTCCATCATCATTTTACCGTTTTCCATCATCATTTTACCGTTTTCCATCATCATCATCATCTTGCTGTCCTTCATCGGCATGTCACCCTTACCCATCATAGAGCCTTGAGCCATTGGGGCACCCTTGTCCATTTCAGCAGCTTGCGAAGGTCCTGGCATGGAAACAAGAACAGAAAAAAAAGCCAAAGCTACCATAGAATACAGAATTTTTTTCATTGTGTTCTCCTTTTGGGGGTAATTTTCAAACCTGCTTTACGGTATGCAACTTATTAAAACGACCGTTACACACGGCTTCCACGTAGGATGACATCTATTGTGTGACCTACGTAGATATAACTTATTTAAATAATATCTGTAGTTTAGGGTATGGTCAAGCATTAATGACCGGGGTGGGGGAATGCGACAAGCCTAGAGTAGAGTTGAAACGTGTATGCAGCTTTTTATCATGATTGTCGTAAATGCCTGGTGGGTTAACTCTAAAAAACGGTGGAAGAAGCACAACCAGCATGGCGACTCACTAGCTATTGGCTGATGATAAATTCCACAAAGACAAGGGTTTTTGCGGTGGCCATCCTGAGCCACACCGGGGCTAGGCATGCATGAGCTACGTCTTACAAATTCTCCTTGTTGCAACCTGACTACAGGCAGTTTACTTGTCCCGCGAGTTGCGCCAGCAGGTGGGGTCACTTGCCAGGTAGTCCCCGGTCATCTGGAAAGCTGCACCCCGGCAGCCGTAACATTCCTCTTTTTTCTCACAGCTCTGGCAGGGGCCTTTGATGGTGGTGCGGTAGTTTTTCAGGTTCTGCAGCACGGTTGATTGCGAGAGTATCTCTGCAAGGGGCTGGGTGCGGATGTTGCCTATGGGAATGGTGACGCCAACACAGGGCATGACCTCGCCTTCAGCGGTGACCAGGCAGGAAACCTGGTGCCGCATGCACTTGTTGCCAACGAGCGGGGGCTGTGGTTCCCAGTCTCGTCCGAATTCGTGGCGATCAATGGCAGCAAGCTCTGTAAAAAGATTCCTTAATTCCACCCCGCTGATATTGAGCCAGTCATTTTCCACGGCATTGGCCTGGGGCGTGATAATTTCAAAAAAAGGTTCAATACCATCCTGGCGTAGACTGCGCCATAACCCGGGCAGCTCTTTAATGTTCTGACGGCAGATAACGGTAGAAAGAGCCAGAAAATGATCAGGACCGGGATAGCCAGCTGCACGCAAGTTGCTAAGCGCCTGCTTGATAATGGCAAAGGCACCCTTTTTTCCTGCCAAACGATCTTGCAGCGCCTCGTCGCGGGAGTTTAATTTCAGGGCGACCCGGGCTTTTTTTGCAGCGAGCAGTTGAGCCATGTGCGGCGTTATGCCACTGCCATTGGTGAAGATTTCAATGGCAAGCTCTTGCTCGGCAAGGAAATTGAGCATTTCTTCCAGATGGGGGTAAATACTGGGTTCTCCACCTAAAATAATAATCTTGCCAGCTCCTAGCTCCTTGGCTTGCAGGATGGTTTTTTTTATCTCCTCCCGCGTCAGCTCATTGGGGTTTCTATTGGGGTCGTCCACGTAACAGTAGGCACAGCGAAAGTTGCAGAGCCTGCTGAATTCTATTTCCATGGAAAGGAGCCGGTTTTTGGCCCGGGCCTCCTGCACTGCCTTTTCACTGAACTCGAGGTTATAAATCTGCACGTCAGTATCCTTCCAGATCGGGAAAGTAATTTATGGATTGCCAATGTGCCTCTGCCTCGGCAAAGAGACCCTGCCAGCCCACGGTGCGAAGTTGTTTATCATAACGGCGTTTGATGATGGGTTTGGCCAGAAAACGCCAGATAAAGGTCCAGGCACGCCCCTGTTTGCGGATTATCTCGGGAGGATTCCACCAACCCAGTACAACTTCCCGCTGGTACCAGAACTGGTATTGCAGTTCCTCGGCGCTGAGGTGTCTGGTGCGCACATTTGCCCAGAGCCCATTGTATGTTTTGTAGTTATAGAGGTTACTGACGAGCCCCGCCTCAATAAGCTGTTCCCGCATGCCGGTTTTGGGATAGGGGGTGAGAAGCTGGCAATAGGGTGAATCAGCCCCCAATTCCTGGAAAAACTCATAGTTTTCCTTGATGGACTGGGCATCATCATCGGGAAAGCCAAAGATCAGCCCGGCCATCACCATCATGCCGTACTTCTGGCAGTGCTCGATAGCCTTCTTGCTGGCGGCAACTATATCGCCTTTACCGGCCTGACTCAGATTTTTTTTCGAACCGTTTTCTATGCCCAGAAAGACCACTCCAAAACCTGCCTCAGCCATCTTGGCCACCATGGCCTCGTTTGCCGCCATAGAAAGGCAATCGGCCTGCACCACTAATACAAGATCCTTGTATTGGCGGGCAATAATCGCGTCGCAAAGTTCCATTACCCGTTTGACATTGAGTACAATGTTATCGTCAGAAAGAAAGACCCAGCGCGTATTGCACTCGTGGTAAATAACATCTAAGTCTGCCAAAACCCGACTGATGGGGTAGGCGCGGAAACTGCGACCATACATATGGCGCATGCAGCAGAAGTTGCAACTCCGGGTGCAGCCCCGGGAGGTTTCCAGCACTTCCACCTTATTGGTCATAATGTGATAGCCCCAGGTCAGCCGTCTTTTGTCACGAATAGGCGGCTTGAGGTCACTTAGATCCAGGTTCTCCGCTTTTTTGTTATGGGAAAAGAGTCCGTTTATCTTGTAGGAAAGACCGGGAATACGCTGCACATTATCCTGCCCTTCCAGGGCTCGTACCAGGCGCCGCACGGTTTCTTCCCCCTCACCGCGCACGATAAAGTCAAACCAGCGGGCATCCGGGCTTGTGGCAATTTCTTCGTACATGAGTGTGGCATGATAGCCACCCAGGACAATTTTTGCCTGAGGGCGCACTTCTTTCAGCAGGTGGGCAATTTTAACGCAGGTGTCAAACTGCCAGGTCATGGCAGCTAGGCCTATCAGGTCTGGTTCCAGCTTACGCACAAGATTGCTGAGGTATTTTTTTACCGAGCGGCGCTTGCGCACAAGATCAGCCAGAAATATCTCATGACCTGGGTCAAGATTGGCTCCGATGCTGGCTATGCCCAAGTGGGCCATGTGCACAGCGGATTCGTGCATGAGCAGCGGGGCAATATCTGGCATGGAGAGAAGCAGTATCTTCATTCTATTTGCCTGGGTTAAACGAAGGAGGCGGTAGACCTTGGCATGATAGCCTTATCAAGCGGCGTGTTCTTTAATGTCCCTGCAAGCAGGCCTTGGATATGTGCCATGAAATCAGAGAGGGGGCCAAGGTAGATGGGATCGTTCTGGTTAATGACACTAACTATATGTACGCGGATACAGTTTTTCTTGTGTGCAGTAAAGAGAAAATGGCCCCTCGGGAAGAGGCGATGCGTGTTGTCAATGCGCACCACACAGATGGGGGCCTGCATACGCCTGGCAAGTTTCAAGGCGCTGGGGTGCAATGGGCTGAGCCTGCCATCTGCGCTGCGTGTGCCTTCTGGAAAGATGAAAATATTGCCGCCTCTGGCCAGCAAGCGAGGTACTTTTTCCATTTGCTGAAGCATAAGGGCTGCAAATTTGCCTTCCGAGCTTGACGGCAAATACCCGGCGCTCTTCAAAACCCAACCAAAGATAGGGAGGTGAAAAAAACGGGCCTTAACCACCGTCACACTCTGGTTTAACTCAGCAAGGAGGAGGAGTGGGTCAAGGTAGGAAAGGTGGTTGCACAAGAGAACCGTTCCTCGACATGAGCCAAGGGCCGCATCGACCTGCCAGTCCTGGCGAGGGCTCAAGGCCTTTAGAACAAAGAAAAAGCCCTTCATATAGACCCTGTTCAGCTTTTGGAAGATGAGGTCCCGGTTTGGAAAAAAAAATGCCGCCAGATAAAAGGGTGCAAAAAAAAATACAAAGGCAAAGATAAAATAAAACCAGGCCGCCAGAGTTAGCGGCAGGTCCAGGAAAATGGCACGCATGCATGAGGACAGCGAGTTACTGTGCATCCTCACCCTTTTTCATAAGCAGACAGGTGTTGACCCCACCAAAGGCAAAATTCTGGATAGAGACAAGACGTGGCGTTTGCGCCACAAGGCCAGGAGTATGATTGAGCATAGCGCAACGGGGGTCAACCTCGTCTAGATTCAGAGTAGGGGCCATAAAACCCTCCTGCATCATATAGAGAGAGAAGATCAGTTCTATAACTCCACAGGCCCCCATGGTGTGTCCGGTATATCCTTTTAAACCACTGACAAAGGGTTTGCATCCCTGGGTCTCGTAGACCTTGGCAATGGCCTGGGCCTCAATGATATCACCCATTTTGGTGGCCGTGGCATGGGCGCTGATAAAATCCACCTCTTCAGCACGAATCTGGGCGCAGACCAGGGCCTGTTCCAGAGTTGCAGTAATACCGTCCAGGTTGGGAAGAATCATGTCGCCGCCATTGTTGGTGCAGGCAAAACCAACTATCTCTGCCAGGATAGGCGCGCCACGTTTTTTTGCCGACTCATACTCTTCTAAAAGCACCGCTCCTCCGCCTTCACCTACCACCAGGCCATCTCGCGAACGGTCGAAGGGGCGGGGGGTTCTCTCCGGAGTTTTGTTAAAGGCCACGGAGCAGGCGAGCAGGTTGTCAAAAACAGCCACGGTGGTGGTGTCATATTCATCTGCCGCCCCGCAGATCATGGCATCCTGCAGGCCAAATTTAATGGCCTCATAGCCAAAACCAATGGCCTGGCTGCTGGTGGTGCAGGCCGTGGAGGTGGCAATGACCCGTCCTGTGATGTTGAACATTCTGGTGATGTTAACAGCCGTGGTATGGACCATGGAGCGCAGGTAGTCCACTGCCCCAATGGAGGAAAAACCGCTTTCCATGTGCTGGAAAAAGGTTTTGTAGATGTCGCGTTGCACGGTGGGGCTGCCATGGGTGGAACCAAAGGCCACCCCTAGTTTGCCTGAACTTATATAGTCCTGCGACAGCCCAGAAGCAGCCAGCACATCGCCGGCAACCTGGCAGGCATAGTAGGCGACTGGTCCCATGGTTTTACGAAACTGGCGAGCAAAACCAAATTCAATGGGGTAATCAACGGTGCCAAATACCTTCGAGTGGATGCGGCTGGTGAGCAGACCATCGTCACGCAGGGGTTTAACTCCTGAGATGCCGTTTTGCAGGCTATGGACAATATCGTCTTTGCCGTAACCAATAGGCGTGATGGCCGAGGCGGCAGTAATAACTACGCGGCGACTCATGGCTTTGCCTGTTTGCGTTCTTGGTCTAATTTTTCCACATAATCAAGAATATCATTAATGGTACGAATGCTCATGGCCTGCTCTTTTTCCTCCCTTGTCAGACGAAAACCGAGGAAGGTCTCTATCTTGGCCAAAAGTTCTATGGCATCAATGCTGTCAAAACCGTGGACATCACGCAGGTGATCGTCAGGCCCAGGGTTTTTAAATTCAAAGTCCTCTACGAGGATGCTGGTAATGCGTTCTTGAATGTCCTCTCGTTTCATGCTGGAAATCCTGAATATTTCGTAAGGATTGTCGAAAAAAAACAGATTATAATACCCACCTCGGATAAAAAAGAAAAGAAAATGCACCACTGCTGAGGCGGCAACTCTTTACTCGGCAGGCAAATCTACAACAAAGCGGCTAAAATGGAACCAGTCAAAAGGATGGCTCCTCACGGTTTCAGCTAAGATATCGGCATACTGCTGTGCCGCCGCTGCAAGGGCCTTGTCCCTTGTTAACCCAGTATGCTGATGCACAAAAATTGGCTCAGACAGGCTCAGTGCATAGTGCGCGGATCTTTCCTGGAAGGCAAAAAAAACAAATAAAGGTGACTCTGCAAGCCTTGCCAAAACAAAGGGTGCGGCTGGCAGAAAGGCCCTTTTGCCCAGGAAGGAAACGACAATTTTACGCTGTGTGGCATGCCAAACAATATCGCCGGGCATGGAGACCACTCCGCCCTCGCGTAAAAAACGTATTCCTTCCACCATGGAAAAGGGGTCGTTGTCATTATTTGCAGCCGCAATAATCCGTACTCCGCTTTGTGTAAGCTCCATCTTCTGTGCCGCTTCTACCCCCTCTTTCTCCTTAAGCCCCATGTAGAGTAGCAGGGGTAGGTTCTCATCCTGCTTGCGTAACAAGGTGGCGGCAATCTCCCAGTTGCCCAGGTGCGACATAAGTAGAAGCGCCCCTTTTGTCCTTAAATATGGAGTGATCTGTTCCCAGCCGAGAGCTTCAAAGCCGATGTCTTTTTTGGTATGGGCCAGGAAACGATCGGCATGGATGGTGGTGAAACGCTGATACTGGCGAAAGGTACAGGCCCGGCAAAACCATGGAGATTTTTCAGGAAAGAGCAATTGGTAAAAACGGATACTTTCCCTTCGCAAAGGAGAAAAGAAAAAATAGCCAGCAGCAATAACTCGCGCAGCTCCAACAAGAACCCAGCTTCCCATGAGCCGGGCAATGGATTCTAAGAGTCTATACCAGAAACGATCCACGCAAAATGCCGCTAGGAAAGGAACCTGGAGAAAAACAGGCGGGAGAAGGTTGCGCTGTTTCGTAAGAAATCTTGCCATGGCTTAAAATGGCTTATCCGTTCTCCTTTTGGCTGGTAGACAACCTGAATAGGCGCTTCTAAAACGGGAATATTATTTCGTTTGGCAAGGACCAGCACCTCTACCTCATACTGGTACCTTCTCGCCTGCACCTGTAGCTGTATGGTCTCGGGCAGGGGATAGAGTCTGAAACCAGATTGGGAATCATGCAATAAGGGGCCACCACAAACCCACACCCAGAAGTTGGAAAAACCACGTCCGGCCCGGCTTGTCCAGGGGACATGTTCACCTTCCATGCCAAGCCTGGCTCCAACAACCAGGGGCCTTACTGCAGAAGCCTGCGCTGTCTCTAATAAGATGCGGGCATCTTGCGGAAGGTGTTGGCCGTCGGCATCGATGGTAAGTGCCCATCTGTATCCGGCTTGCTTGGCCGCGCTAAAACCGGTGAGAAGGGCTGCGCCTTTACCCTTATTTTCTGCGTGTCGTAAGAAAGTAATTTCAGGAAAATGGACAAGGTTTTGCTCCGGTTTATCTGTTGAGCCGTCATCGACCACAAAAATGGGTAGGCCGAGTTCTTGCGCCGCCCGGATGACGCCAGAAATCCGCGATGCATGATTGTACAGGGGAATAATGAGCGCAGTTTGCACCATTATTCCTCCGGTTGTGGGCAGATGGCCAAGGCCCACGTACCTGGCCCCATGTGCACTCCCGAAGTAAGAGAAAGGGGAGTCACGAGTATTGTGGCTGTCGGCAAGAGCTCTTGCAGCTCAGGTAAAACATGTTCGCGCACCCAGTCTTCATTGTCGCTGTACTGCAGGAGAACAAGTGGCGCGGTTTGAAAAAAGCGGCGGGCCTGGGTGAGGGCAAATTCAAGTTGTCCCTTGTGGCTATGCACCACACCTCTTTTGCAAACACCATCAGCCAGCGGGCTAATGACTGGTTTTAATTGCAGTAATTTACCGACAAAGCCCTTGGCCCGCGAGACCCTGCCGCTGGCCACCAGATACTTCATATCGTCAATAAAAACGAACTCTTCACTCTTAACGCACAGTTCCCGGATTTTTACCAGCAGTTCCTCTTTGCCCAAACCCTGTCGGTTAAGTCGTGCTGCCAGAAGAACAATACAGGCAAGCCGCCCCGAGGCAGCACCGGTATCTACAATAAAAAGGTGATTTAAGGCATCATGTTCTTTTTTCCATGCCAGGGCAGCGGCGTAATTGCCGGTATATACCGAACCAACACAGAGATATAGGCTTTTGCCATATTGCTCAAGCGCACTCTCATAGTGCTGGCCGCGTTCACGCAAGGAAGCCTGGGCCGTCGTTACCTTTTTACCCTGGCGCAGCGCCTGGTACAGGGCGGTTGCCTGCCACAGGGTCTCTGGCCTGGCCTCATCATTAAAGAGGATATAGCTGTCTAAAAGGGTGATATCTTCCTCTAGGGCCTGATCCCGGCTGATTGAGCCGGCGGCATCCGTTAAAAGGTGAATGGTGGAAGGGCCATGTATTGGGCCATTTGGGGCTGTAACTCGCGGGGCTAATCCCTCTTTTTGTAGACTCTTTAACGTGCCGAAACGGCTGAGCTGCTCTCTACTTTGCTCTGGATTATCACTATGAAAATGGAGGTTTAGGGTATTGCCATCATGCCGTGCCACAACACTTGTTCCCAAGGCATGCAGAGATTCAGTTTCAGGTATGGTTCCCGTGTGCACAATAGCATGTACACAGGATGCTCTATTATCTGTCTGCCCGTGGTAGGTGGTTGCCACATGCAACAGTTCTGGAAAACGGTAAGTTGCCGATTTTAGCAACGTTGGCCAAGCATAGAGCTCAGCAAAAAAACCCTCGAAAAAGAAAAACATGGCAAGCGCCCCGGCATCAACCACCTTAGCAGCTCTGTGCTCTGGCAGGATCTGCGCAGTGGCAAGCACACTCTCCTGCAAGGCGATTAACAAACCCTGGGCTGAGTCCTTATCGGCAAGAACCTGTGGGGTGGCCTCGGTGGCGAGGCAGGCAAAGACATCGAGCATGGTGCCGTCAAGAGGAGTGAGCACAGCCTGGCGAGCATTACAATGACCATGGATAAAGGCCTGGGGCAGATCTGCCAGCACAGTCAGCCCGAGTAGCGGGGCTAAAAAAGCAGCGGCAATATTACCGGAGTTGCCATGGGCACTCTGGTTGACCTGCTGTTGGCAATGTTCAGGCGCGCTTGTCGTTTCCCGCAATGGGACCAGGGTAAGACGTAGATTGACACCAGTATCCTGATCGGCAACGGGGAAGACATTAATGCGGTCAAGCAGATCGGCCCGAGCAGCCAGACGCTCATATCCAGCGGCGCAGGCCTTGCGGATGGCATTCATGAGGAGACCAGGGCCAGGATGGCCGCGCGATCGTATTTGCCGTTTGCCTTCATCGGCATCTGGATGACTAGTTTGAGGACTTTGGGCAGGGCATAGGGTTCCAGGCACTGGCCAAGGTGTTTACGTATGAACTCGGGTGAGCTGCTGTCGCTTTCAATGATGGCAACAATGCGGTTGCCTCTGCTGCCGGAGTCGGGCAGGGCCAGAACCAGGCAGTCACGGACCTCTGGTAATTGGCTGATGTAAAAACGTATCTCTTCCATGTCCACCCTTTTACCGGCCACCTTGGCAATGGCATCCACTCTGCCGAGCAGGGAAAAGCGATTTTTTCCCTGATTCTGTACCCGGTCGGCGGTTTGAAAGTAGCCTGCCTTGTCACGGGGAAGCTCCGGGGAAAGAAAGGGGGAGTGCACCTGTAGCCGCTCGCCCGTGCCGATCTGCCAATCCACGCCCGGCAGTATGGAAAAAAAATGTTCCCCGTGAAACCGGTTACGTGTAGCAATGCCGCCCGTTTCGGTTGATCCGTATATCTCTGTTATGCCTAGGTTGTTTGCTTGGCAGAAGGTATCGTTATCGTCTTTTTCCAGACGTCCGGCTGAGGAAAAGGCAAGACGCAGTACCGAGTTATTCAAAGGCTTGTCACGCAGAGCCCGGAAGTGGGCAGGAACACTGATGAGCACCGAGGCCTGTTCCTCGTCAAGTTTTTTACTGATTTCATCTGGAAAAACAGGGGTTTTTGCCACAACTGCAGATCCGCACACCAAGGGCAAGATAACGCTGTAGAGGAGCCCATAGATATGGCAGCTGGAGATGGTGGCGGCAATACGGTCTTCCTTGGTAATGCCGTGGTGCCGGGCAATGAAAAGGGCTTCCCCCAGGAGATTGTCTGCGGTTTTACTCCACAGTTGCGGTGTTCCGGTACTGCCGCCGGTGAACAGGTAAAGTAGGGTGCCCTTATTTAATCTGTCGGGCAAAGGTTGTGACCGCAGAGGCAGGTCGTCTGGCACTTGGATATTTTCCACTGAATCTGGCAGAGGAACCAGACCTTTGCTGGTTATGGCCCGCCGAAAGCCAGTAGCACTATGGAGGGCATCCATGGCCTGGCCTGACAAGGCATAGGGCATGAGAATAGGCGGGCCACCAGCCAGGGCACACAAGATGGCAGCAGCGCAAAGAAATTTATCATCACTCGCCAGGCAAACCGGGTCTTGTGTGGTTTTGCTCTGGCTCGCTAGGCGCTGATAAAGCCTGGCAGCGAGTTGGTATAGTTCCGCATGGCTTGCTGCACCATGTGTGAGAAAGGGTCGTTCCGGCCAGACCGGCCCGTGCAGGAGGTTTGCACAGGCATCTTTAATCCAGGCAGGGTCATCTTTCACGGCAAAGGGCCTTTTTCCTGTCCAGAGCGGCCAAAATATTGTCCGCTTAGATTTCTATCCCTAGATTTAAACGTCTTATCTGCCATCTCTTTGCGCATGACCTGGGTAAAGAGCTTGGCCATTTTTATGGATTGCGGCTCGTCCTGATAGAAGCTGTCCCAGGCATAATCAAGGAGTTCTTGTAGGCGTTCCGGGCTCATATGTTTGGGTTGGTAGACTACCTGATCGGCTGAATATTTATCCCAGTCATAGCTCAGTATGCGTCCTGACTGATGCAAATCGGTGTAGGCGCGGGTGTTGGGAAAGGGAGTAAGCACGGTGAATTCGGCCAGATCAAGGTTAATCTCCAAGAGAAAGTCCACTAACCTTTTAATAAAATCTTCGGTGTGATTGTCGAGCCCCAAAAGGATGGTGCCTTCCACGCCAATTCCATGGTCATGGTAGCGCTGTATGCGATCCCGGATGTGATCAGAGGTGTCGAACACTGCCTGGTACACATACCAGGCACCGGCCTGTGCTGCCAGGTCAAGGACTTCGGGTTTATCTTCAATGGGGTGGGAACACCATTTTTTCTTTAAGGGGATCATTTCCCGGAAGAGCTCAAGCTCCCATTTAGTATCCTGGGCAAGAGAGTTGTCCACAACAAAGAGACGGTTGTTGTCAATTGATGCCAGCTCGGCAATGGTTTTTTCTATGGGCCGGGGACGGAAGTTGCGGCCTCCCAGGTAAGAAACGGCACAGGGATAGCAGTTAAAACGACAACCTCGAGAGGCGTGCACCAGATCAACCATCTGCACACCCTTATAGTTGTAGAGCCGGCGATTGAGGAGATCGCGCCGGGCTGTGCCAACTAGGGCAATATCCGGCGGGGTATCGAGAAAATTGTAGAGCGGCTGCAGGCTGTTATTGAGAAAGTCCTGGCAAACGGCCTCCATGCGACCTTCGGCCTCGCCAAGGAATACCGCATCGGCATGCTGCATGCACTCCTCAGCGTGCAGCATGGTGGCAATGCCACCGCAGATAACCTTAATACCCTGGGCCCGGTAAAAATCTGCAATTTCCCAGCCTCTTTTTACCTGCACGGTCAGCATCATGGAAATGCCAACAAAGTCAACTTCCTCAGCAAAATCGATCTCTTCCAGGTTTTCGTCGACAAAATCAACATCAACATAATCGGGCAGTGTTGCCGCAAAAACCACTGGTCCATGGGGCGGCAGGTGAAATTCGGTTTGCCTGTCGAGCTTGGGCCACTTGGGGTAGATCAGTTTAAATCGCATAGTATTGAGTTAGCTAAGTTCCGGGGATAAGTCGTTGGGCTGTTATCAGGCGCATGGTAATGGAATAGCCAGTCGCGCCTGGTGCTTTTAAGACCAGCAGCCCAGGCATTAGGCCCGATTGAGGCGTCCATTCACAGGAATAGGAACGAACGCTGCGGTTTTGCTGGGAGTCGGCATTGTAGGTTTGCATACGCCAACAGCCATCAGCCGTGGCCATCAGGTCAGCTGTTGAGCCCTCGGCTGTGACATAACGGCAAACCTTGGCACCGTCGGCCATCTGTCCTTGGCGGACTAGGCCAAGAGGTGGAATAAAGAGTGTCCGGATATCGCGTATTAAATTTTCGGCAAAGCCTTCTTTATCAAAGGGCGGGAGGGCTCGGAGGATTTCCACCGGACCATTTGCCTTGGCCCGAGCCTCAAATAGGGTCAGGCCCTCCACTGTCGTTAAGGCGCAGCGGATATCCTGCTGGGTGAGAACAAGGACGCCAATTGCCGAACCGCCTTTGCCGCTGGCCAGTTTAAAGTCAATGGCATGAACGTATTGCCAGTCACCTTTTGGGAAAAAAAAGGTACAGCTTAAGGGCGCGGCCAGGGGCTTGAGGGGGTGGATCTCTGGTGGAGTTTCAACTGTTGAGCAACCGCAGAGAAGGAGAAAGATAAGCAGAAGACAAAGGGTTCTCATGGAGAAATGAACAGGTTCTCGGGAAGGTCTCGATTAAGGAGAGCCTCAGAGAAGTTGAGGCGGGTGTAGGCATCCGGCCCTTCATAGATATCAACAGAATTCATGAGCCCGGTGTCGTCAGCCAGGTGTAGCTCGATGCGGCTAATGATTGAGGCAAATCCCGCTTCCTTGGGAATAAGGACAATGTTTTTTTTGTCTGGGAATTCTGTTTTAAAAGACTGATTTTCTGTAAAATTGCCAGCAAGCCAATTGGTTATTTCGTTTAACACCACTTGCATCGAGTCGTTTGGGATGGACGGTTCTGGCACCATTTGCCCCTCTCGCTCGGTTAATTTGCTCAGTTCGCCATTGTGCATGAGCAAAAGGGTATGCACAGGGTAAATATATTCCCAACGCAGAGAGCGGGGAGCTTGGAAGGCAAAGGTGCCGCGAGACAAAAGCGGCGTGGAGAGGATCTTCAGGTGTTTTTCCTGGGTAAAGTTCGCCTGCACAGAGTGCAGCTGCACGCCAGCTTCCTGGGCAAAGGCCGGCGACGCAAGCAAGAGCAAAAAAAGAAGGACGGTGCTCAGCCAGTGGCTCATATCATTCCTCCATTGACCGATATAACTTGACCAGTAATATATGAAGCGGCCTCTGAACAGAGGAAGGAAACCACGCTCGCCACCTCTTCCGGGCGGCCGACTCTGGCCATGGGGATGAGATTTTTAATATGCTCTTTCGGGGCGCTGGCAATCATCTCGGTTTCAATAAGACCGGGGGCCACTACATTAACGCGAATGCCTAGTCTTGCCACTTCTGCGGCCAAGGCACGGTTTGCGGCATTTAAGGCGCCTTTTGCCGCTGCATAGTTTGTTTGTCCTCTGTTTGGCATAAGGGAGGAGGCTGAAGAGAGCGAAACGATCGATCCGCTTCGCTGACGTACCATCTGTTCAATGGCTGGGCGGGTGAGGTTGAAAAAGCCATGCAGGCTGGTATCAATAACCCTATGCCAGTTTTCTGGCGACATGGTCATGAAAAGGCCATCGGCAATAATGCCAGCATTATTTATAAGTATATCAAGGCGCTGATGCCGCGAAATGATGTCGGCCACTGCCTGGGATGCCATCTCAGGCTCTCGCACATCAAACTGACAGATCTCTCCATTGCCGCCATTTTGCTGCACTGTGGACAGGGTCGACTGGGCACCTTGTTCATTGCGCATATAATTTATACAAACAAAGCAGCCATTTTTTGCCAGCTCTACAGCTATTGCCCGACCAATGCCACCGCTGGCACCACTAATTAAGGCTACTTTTTGTTGAGGAGGCTCTGGCATTTCAACTATCCTGAGTTTGATACAATTGTAGCACGATTTCGGCAATTATCTGGTCATCAAGAGAGATCAGGGTGCTTACTTCCTGAAAACCGCCAAAATTTATGGTATTTTTACCTTCAGCCCTTACTTCCGCTTCATAGGGTAATTCGGCAAGGTGAAAAACGGCTTTCTTCACGGCCACAATCCACCCTTTTTGTTCAGAGTTTAAACCCAAACGCTGAATGCGGTCCCAGCTGCAACTGATGCCAGCAGTCTGGGCAGCCACCTCAACAAGGGCAAGCGAGTCAACACCACTTCCCTCGGCAAATGGCCAAGAAGACTTTACGGTACTTAGGGTAACTGCATAGGTTGCGTCCCCTTCAAGAACCCGATTCAGTAAGAGACTTCTCTCGCGATGCGGCAACAACTCTTCCAGCGGCAATGTTGTAATGGAACCTGACTCCTGGTTCTCGCTACAAAGATCACCAGCTTCTGGGTTTAAAGAGGTATGCATGCAGTGTCAACCAAAATTATCTGAAAAAAGCATGGCAGTATATAATTGCGAATGGAAGTCCAAATTCTACCATGTCGACTATGAAAAGTAACGGTATTTTGTTTGCTTTTCATAGCGTGAGTAGGGCTTGTGGTGTAAATAATTCATTTTCGCAAAATAAGAATAAACTTACAGTCAGGCATACTATGGATGCACTTATTCAAGAGTTAAAAATAAAACTGATAACGCTACTTAACCTGCAAGATCTCACTTCGGAGAACTTTGACGCCGATGCACAGTTGGTGGGTGGAGAGCTTGGCATTGACTCCATTGATGTCCTTGAAATGGTGGTCATGGTGGAAAAGGATTATGGCATTGTTATCAACAATCAGGAGGTTGGACAGCAGGTTTTTTCTTCCCTGCGCTCGCTTGCCACCTATATTGAAAACAATTTGCCGGATAAAAACGTTTGAATAAGCGCCCTGTATATATCCGAGGCGCAGGTATAGTGAGTGCCTTAGGGGAGGGGCTTGCTGCTACCATTTCTGCCTTACGAAAAAACCGCTCCTATCTTGCGCCCTTACACCTCTTTCCACTGCAACAGGGACATCAGCTGCCGGTTGGCCAGGCTGCCTTTACTGAAGATGAAGCCAATCCCTTGCCGCGCACGCATCAACTCGCGCTTAAGGCGGCAGAGCTGGCCTTGAAGGGGCAAAATGCACCGCCAGATGCCATTATCATTGGCTGCACCACAGGAGGCATGCTCACCACTGAAAAATTACTGGAGGAGAGTCGTCCTGGAGGTAAGGCTTACCGTTTTCACGGTCTGCATACCGTGGCAAAGGAGCTTTGCAGATTTTGTGGCTGCAGCGGTCCAGCACTGACTATCTCCACGGCCTGTTCATCTGGGGCTGTTGCCCTTGCTCTGGCTTTGTCCATGCTGCGAAACCAGGGGGCGAAAAGCGTCCTGGCTGGCGGGGTGGATTCTTTGTGCCGGCTTACCTTTTTTGGTTTTCATTCTCTGCAACTCGTTGACGCAAGCGGTCCAAAACCTTTGGATGAACGCCGTCGTGGCATGGCTGTGGCCGAAGGGGCGGGACTTTTGTATTTGAGCAACGAAGAGGGCGATGAGGCGCTGGCTGATCTCCTAGGGGCTGGCCTTTCCTGTGATGCCTTTCATCCAGCAACGCCCCATCCTGAGGGTGACGGGGCTTTCGCTGCCATGCAAAGGGCCTTGGTCGATGCAGATTTTGTGCCTGAGGATATTGGCTATATAAATCTGCATGGTACCGGCACTGTTGAAAATGATCAGGCGGAAGCACGAGCCATACGCCGCCTTTTTACCAAACTGCCGTCACTTTCCTCGATAAAAGGCGCAAGTGGGCACAGTCTGGCCGCCTCTGGCGCAATAGAAGCCATTGTTGCCGGACTTGCCATTCGAGAAAAAATGCTGCCCGCCAATACCGGATGCACTCAACCAGATCCGGTATTGGAGGTTACACCACTTGCTCAGCCTGAATTCCGGGACATAGAAGTGGTCTTGTCTAATTCCTTTGGTTTTGGGGGTAACAATGCCAGTTTGGTTCTGGCCAAACATGGCGTTTTTCCTGGAAAAGAACAGCAAAAATCTTCGTCGTATCTGGCTGTACATGCATGTACTTGCCTTACAGGTGCAGGTAATCTGGCAACAACATTGTCTAGGCTCGGTCTGGGTGAGTCTTGCGCTGGCCTTGTGGATGAGGGGGAGGCGTGTAGTTCAATAGAATCCAGAAGAATCAGGCGTCTTAAGCGTCTTTCCAGGCTGGCCTTGGCCATGGCTGAAAATCTGTGCCATGGCCGAGAGCCCGAGGAAAAAATTGAGGCAGTGTGCATGGGCACGGGCTGGGGCGCTTTGTCGGAAACAGCCGATTTCCTCTCCGGACTTCAAGAAAGTAAGCAACAGTTTGCAAGCCCTACCGATTTCATCGGCTCTGTGCACAACAGCCCTGCCGGACAGATAGCCATGCTCCTTGCGGCTAAAGGTGCCAACATTACCACCAGTGGAGGCGACTATTCCTTTGAACAGGCCTTACTGGCGGCAGAGCTGTTGCAAGCAAGCGGCACGAAGAGCACTGTGGTGCTGGGCGCAGACGAGGGTCATGGTACCTGGTCAGCTATGCTTGATGCCTCTGTGAAGCAACGAAAACAACTTGCCGACGGTGGCGGTGCGCTATTAGTAAGGAAAGAACAGCAGGGTGCCCTAGCTATGACAAGGGTTAGCTGCCTGCAAACTATAGCCGGGGATCTGGCACCATTGATTACTGCCCTTGGTGGATCTGCTAAGGTCTGCCGTACATTTGGTTTTATTTTTGTGGGCATACCCGCTGCAGAAAAAGAAAGAGGCATATCACAGTTGAACTCTTTTTTTCAACTTTGTGGCCAAGAATTGCCATGCTGTCTGTATCGGGATTATTTGGGCGAGTTTGCCTCGGCCTCGGCAGTGGCAGCATCCCTGGCTGTCAGCTGTCTGCAAGAGGGCAGGGTTGCAGCTCAACTGGCAAAAAAGACCAAGGATATCCTTCTGGATGGTAAAGGTATACTGGTGCTCGGGTTAGGGCAAAGCCTCAGCGCTATGGAGTTTAGAAAGCCTTGAAGGTTTTACTCATCTCACCCAACACGCTAACCGTTCCTTATCCGGTATATCCTTTGGGTTTGGATTACGTTGCCGGGGCAGTTGATAGTCGCCATGAACTAATGCGTCTTGATCTCAATGTGGATAATCTTGATGGCTTAGCGCAATCACTTGCCGATTTTCAGCCAGATGTTATAGGGATTTCCTGCCGAAATATTGATAATACCGAGGCTGGTTCTCCGCTTTTTTTTATTGAACAGTACGCCGATTTGGTAGCCTGGTTGCGAACAAGAACAAATGCCGTACTTGTTTGCGGCGGGAGTGGGTTTACCATTATGCCTGAGCGGGTATACGCTGCGCTTAAGGTTGATTACGGCATTGTGGGGGAAGGCGAGCGCTTCGCCTCTTTTCTGGGCGCCCTGGAAAGAGGACAAGATCCGGAAACAATACCGGGTGTGCTTGGGCCCAGTGGGCAATTGCAACTGGCTGGGCCCTGGCAGGGAGAACGATCTCGTATACTCATGGCTACTGGGCGGCATCGAGATTTTTATGTGGAAAGAGGTGGCATGCTCAATCTGCAGACAAAACGCGGCTGCTCTTTTCGCTGCATCTATTGCCCGTATCCCCACATTGAAGGGCGCAGGCACCGGGTGATCCCTGCCGAGGAGGTGGCGCAGACTGCCTGTGAACTGGAACAAGCTGGCGCCAAATACCTTTTCATCACGGACTCTGCCTTTAATTCCGATGTGAATCACAGCCTGGCGGTGGCAAAGGCTTTTAGAGCAGCAGGCCTGTCCATACCCTGGGGCGCATTTTTTGCCCCCATAAAGTCAGAGGATGATTATTTCCAGGTCATGGCACAGGCTGGTTGCCGGCATGTGGAGTTTGGCACAGAGTCACTTGCCAAAACCATGCTTGCCAACTACCGTAAGCCTTTTTGCGCGGAAGATGTCCTGGCTGCCCATGCGCGTGCCAAAGAGGCCCGTTTGCATGTGGCACATTACTTTCTTTTGGGCGGCCCTGGGGAAACAGCGGAAACTGTGGCTGAAACGCTTGATTATATTAAAAAATTACCGCGATCCGTCTTTTTTTTCTTTTTGGGCATTCGCCTGTATCCGGGGACTGAGCTATACGATATTGCCCTGAAAGAACGAAAGATTACACCAGCGACTGATCTTTTAAACCCTGTTTTTTACAAGGCAGATGCCATCACACGCGGGCAGATAGAGAGGTTGGTGCTTGAACGTGCACAGGGCCGGGCGAACTGGATTGTTGGTTCCGGTGGCACTGATTCTGCCTCTCTGGTCAGCCACCTGCATTCCAGGGGGAGTGTTGGGCCATTGTGGGAATATCTTGTCAGGTAAGACGCAGCCTGTATTGATTTTTTTCTGATATCTTTTTCAAAGGACAACTTAATGCAGGTTTTTTTCTACTTAAGGATAAGGTGGAGAAAATCTGGGAGAAGCTACGGAAGAGAAATATGGGGAAAGAGTTGCGCGCAGGAAAGCGGTTGTGTAGAGCAAACAATAATTTCGGGTGCCTGGGAGTAAGTGCTGCTTAAAAGGGGGGAATGTGGTACTATGGAGATGGAATTTTCATGGACAGGCAGGAAAAAATTGTGGTATGCAATGGCCGCGCCCAGAAGGTCTGCAGCTGGAGAGATTGTCTCTCAAGTCCGCGTAGATGTCAACTCTCCGTGGTTTGTCGGTCATTTTCCTGACTTTCCCGTTTTGCCGGGAATTGCCCAGCTGAAAATGGTTGTTGATATGCTTGCCGAGTCTCTGGGCAAAGACCTCCATATATTGTCTGTCAGCAGGGTGAAATTTAAAAAATTGGTTGTTCCCGATGAGACACTTAAGGTAAGGGCTCAGGAGGGGGAAAGGCCATTACAGTATAGTTTTCGAATCACCAGCGGAGAGGAAGACGTGTCCACTGGTACTATCTTTTTGAATTGCAAAGAGCATGTAGACATGATGCAAACTGAATCGAGTCCGACAACCAGCCGTGTTGCGGAAATTATCATTAATGAACTGAAGCTTGAAGACGTCACCCCAGCCACCTTTGACCCGGATCTTGATCTGGTGGATGAAGTGGGTATAGACAGCATGGATCTGGCGACCATTGCGCTTGTTATCCGCGATGAATTTGGCATTCGTATAGATGAGGATGATTATCCCAAACTAACCACCCTGCGGATCATCGCCAACTACATCGACGATAAAAAAAGCGAACAGGAATGACCTCCGTACAAAGACCCGCTGAGGCTGCCTCGTATAAATTCAGCGATATTTTAGCTGATCCGGCCATTCATGCCCGGTGGAATAAGGTGCGTAAGTACTTTTTTTTACGCGAATCTACCTATGATATGACCAATCGCTGCAATATCCGCTGTGAAGGCTGCTATTATTTTAACGGAGAAAAGCATCTTACCGTTGAAGAGCGTGATCCTTCGGCCTGGAAGCATCTTATGGAGGCTGAGAAGGAGCGTGGCATTACCTTTGTGGTCCTGGCCGGTGCGGAACCATCTTTAGTGCCGGAACTGTGTCGACAGTGTTTTAAGACAATCCCCATGGGCGCCATTGCCACCAATGGCCTCCATGCCATTCCCCGCGATATTGATTACCGCATCCATGTCTCTGTATGGGGTAACGATGCAACGAGCTTGACGGTGCGTAAGGCTCCAAAGATGCTCGACAGGCAAATGGAGATCTACCGGGATGATCCCCGGGCTATTTTCATCTATACCTTTACCCCTTATAATATAGATGATGCTGCTGAGGTGACCCACATTCTTGCTGAGAATGGGCAGCGTATCAGCTTTAACATGTTTTCCGCTCCGGTTGGTTACAGCGGGGAACTGCGGCACTCTGCCGAGAGTTTGCAGCGGACAGCGGAGATGATGGCACGGCTGCTTGCGCAGTACCCGCAAACAGTACTCTACTCGCCATACAACATTGAGGTGCATACCAATCGTCTAGGCCTGCACGCCCTTTTTTCCTGTCCGTATCCCCGTCGGAACCCATCATCTGCCATAGGGCTTGGCCGCAGTTTCAAGCAATATCGCACGGATCTCAGCTGGGATCGCGACGCCGCCTGTTGCGTGCCTGATACGGACTGTGAAGACTGCCGCCATTACGCGGCGGGTAGCGCAGTGGTTACGGCGCGTATGTATCGGCATGCCGATCACCCCCGCTCCTTTGCTGCCTGGCTTGATTACGTGGACACCTATTTGGCTGTCTGGGTGCGTGATTACGAAAAAAGTGAAAACCTCTGCCCTCTCTTGTCTTTTGAGGAGCAGAAAACCTTAGCTGCATAAGCCTTATGAAAACAGTCAGTTCTCTGCTCGACCCGGCATGGTATGAGCGTTACAAAAAAATCTCCAGGCTCAATATTCGCAGTTCTATTTACGATGTGACAGACCGCTGCAATCTGCGTTGCAAAGGATGCTTCTTTTTTTCTTCCGGTGAGCATCAGGCAGCCAGCGAAGAAAAGGACATAAATAGGTGGCATGCCTTTGTCGAAAAGGAGATGGAACGAGGGGTGAATTTGGCTATTCTTATTGGCGGAGAGCCCACGCTTTGCCTGGATCGTATCGAGGCCTTTTACAGCCGTTTACCCAGCTTTTGCGCCACTAATGGCCTTATCAAGGTACCGCGAGACCGCTTTCCGGATCTCATGGTTGGTATCTCTTTATGGGGAGATGAAGAAGACGAGACCGTGCTGCGGGGTAAAAATACCTTTAAAATCTCCAGCAGCCATTATGCTGGCGATCCAAACGCCTACTATCTCTTTACCATCACGCCGAAACAACTGGGCAAGTGCGAAAAAATTGTGCGCAAAATTAAGGATGTTGGCCTGAAGGTGCACATGCAACTCTTGTCAAACGATGAAGGAGTTGACGGTTTTTCCTGGCAACCCGAGGAACTTGTTGCGGTGCGGGCAGAAATGGACGCCATGCTTGAGGGTTATCCAGAGACGGTTATTTCCTGCAAATACTACCACGAGATTATTACCACTGGCGTTATGCTCGGGCGGCCTTTTGGTTGGATGGAATGCCCTTCGGTGACCATCTTTGCCGATAACCGCAAGCCGCAGCCCAAAAGACTGACCAACTTTGTTCGCTGGGCCTCTGATCTACAGACTACCCACCGCTGTTGCACCTCTGAGACCCGCGATTGCTCCACCTGCAAGGATGGAGCTGCCCACATGAGTTGGGTCATGGTCAACAAAAGGGCGCACATGGAAAGCACAAAAGATCTGCAAAACTGGATCGAGGTGTACGAGATGTTTGCCAAACTCTACCAATTCATTCCTTGGTAATTTCTCCATGCATGGCACCGGGCCCGTGGTGGTCGGCTATGACCTGCTTTCTCCCCTGGGTATTGATCTTAAAGAGCAGTGGCAGAAGGCGCTGCAAGGTAAAAGCGGCATTGGTAAACTCAGCCGTTTTGCCGTTAATCCTGATTTTCCTGTACAAATTGCCGGACAACTTCCTGAGATAGACCATCTTAACTATCCCTTTCTTGCTCCCCGCCACCAGGCCATGTGGTCTTCACCTGTGTTTAAATACGGTCTTTTGGCTGTTGAGCGGGCACTGCAGCGAAGCGGCATTGAGATTGATCAAACCCTGGCGTCTCGGGTGGCAGTGACCTTCAGTTCTGCGGTGGGCGGGCTCGACTCGGTGCTCCACGCCGACCGGCAACTCTTGCAGGCCGGAAAGTTGCCACACCCCTATGCCAATCCCAATTCCTGCATCAATATGGTCAGCGGCAAGGTGGCCATGCACACCGGAGCTCGTGGCCCCATTGTCTCTACAATAAGTGCCTGTGCCACCGGGCTCAGCTCCTTGTTGACCGGAGCAATGTTTATAGCCTTGAATCGGGCAGATGTGGTCATTTGCGGTGCCGTAGATTGTGCGCTGGTTGAGCCCATTACAGCTGGATTTTACACCATGAATGGCATCTTTCACCATAAGGACGGGCAGGATGAGGGCAGCCCGGCAGAGGCGAGTCGTCCTTTTTCCGTACACCGCCGGGGCTTTGTCCTTTCTGAAGGGGCTGCGGCCCTCATTCTCTGCAGCAGAGAATTTGCCAAGAACCATGGCCTTTCCTATACGGCTGAATTGGCAGGCTGGGGCATGAGCTCCGATGCGCACCACGCGGTTTTACCCTTTGCCCCCACCATAGAGCAGTGCATGCGAGATGCCCTTGTCGATGCCGGTATCCAGCCTGAAGATGTGGCGGCGATAAATGCCCATGCCACAGCCACTCGCGCCGGTGACAGGGCTGAATATGATGCCCTGCGTAAGGTTTTTGGTGGCTCGCTGCCACCGGTTTGCGCTAATAAATCGTTAACCGGACATGCCATGGGGGCCTCGAGTGCCATTGAAACCGTTCTAACCTTAAAAGGGATGGAAGCGAGTCTTTTGCCGCCGACCATCAACTATAAACCCGATCCGGAAATGGAACTTGATTGTGTGGCCGATATTTCGCGCCCATTAGAGCAGGAGTTTGTACTTAAAAATTCTTTTGGATTTGGTGGATGTAATGCGTGTGCAGTTTTTCGGCGTTGTAGCAGTTAGCATCAGGCGAGTTGGGTAGGGAACAGGAACATGCGAGCAGCACAAAATAGAAGGGTGATGGTTGTAGGCTATGCTGTGGCAACCGCGCTTGGTAACACCTTTCCCCTGACCTGGCAGCGGGCATTAAACGGAGAGGCTGGTTTTCGTCGACTCACTCGGTGTCAGGTTGAGACACGCAGTAACGTGGTGGGCGAGATTCCAGACTGGAATCATGCTAAACTTCCCTATGTGAACGCAAAAGAGGCGGCAATCTGGAACGCCGGCTATGTTTTTCTTACTGTGGAAACATGCCGCCAGGCCTTAGCAGATGCGGGTTTAGTCATTGATGAAACAACCGGCCCGCGCACAGCCTGTCTGATAGGTTCCGCTCTAAACGGTTCAGATGCCTATCGCATTGCCATGGAAAATTACACGGAACATGGTCCGCTGAAGGTAAGCCCTTATCTTTTGCCCAACCTCTGTGCCAATTTGCCAGCGGGTAAGGCCGGTATGATGCTCAATTTTACAGGGCCTATTCTATCTCCCCAGGGTGCCTGCGCTTCGGGCAACCACGCCATTGGCCTTGCCGCTCGCATGATACGCGATGGTGATTGCGACTTTGCCTTGGCCGGAGGCGCTGAGACCTGTTTGATTCCCGAGATTATTCTGGGTTTTACCAACATGCTTGCCACTATCAAAGTGGGAGAGAAGGACAGGGCCTTTGCAGACCCGCGTCAGGCGTCACGACCATTTAGCTTAGACAGGAAGGGTTTTGTCTTAGCCGAAGGAGCAGGGGTGCTGGTGCTCGCTGCCGAGGACGCTGTGCAGAGCTGGGGACTTAAGGCCCGTGCCGAGGTGGCAGGGGTAGGCTGGAATTCCGATGCCCATCATTTTACCCGTCCAAATCTGCAGACCGTTGTTAGCTGTATGCGGGCCGCCATTGACGATGCCGGTCTTAAACCCCAGGACATTGAGGCGGTGAATGCCCATGGCACCTCCACTAAGGCCGGTGATGGCACCGAGGCCGACTGCCTGCGCAACATCTTTGGCAAGCATTTAAGCCGGCTTCCAATTTCAGCAAACAAATCGCAAGTTGGGCATAGTCTGGGGGCGGCTGCGGCCATAGAATCTGCTCTGGCAATTGAAAGTATGCGCCAGCAGGTTGTTTTACCCACGGTAAATCACCTTGCCGATCCCGACTTTGCCGATCTTGACGTGGTTCCAAACGAGGCACGCAAACACAGCCATGAATGGGTACTCAATAACGCATTTGGCTTTGGTGGCACAAACTGTTGTCTTGTTTTTCGAGGTATGTAATGCGACCAAAACCGTTTCAACCGGAAATACTTACGCCGCCTTGTTATGTGCGGGATCAGGGTACAGGTAAGGTCTGGCACCGCTGTGAACTACGGACGCTCTATGTGGACACAGACCGTTCCCAAGTGGTGTACCATGCCAATTATCTACGCTATTTTGAAGTCGGCCGCGCAGAACTCATGCGTCAGGCCAACTATCCGTACAAAGAGATCGAGGAGAGCGGCTTTATCTACCCCATCATTAAAACTGAGCTCAATTACTACACCCCGCTCTTTTATGACGACCTCATGTACATCCACACCCGTCCTGAACGGATTGAACTGGTGAAGGTGCAATTTGATTATCTCATCACAAGAGCCCATGATGGCGAGATTATCTGTACCGGATATACCAGGCACTGTGCGGTGAATACCCGGGGAATCCCTGTGGAAATCGATAAGAAGACTCTTGAATTGTGGCGACAGTTTCCGAGCTGAGGGGCACCTTGTCCCATCCTTTTCGTTACCTTGTCCCATCGTGGTTGCCTGACCATCACCTTGATGGCCAAACTGTTCTGCCTGCCGTTGAGATTATGCTTTTGCTCGCTTCGGCCGCAGACGAGCTTGTGCCGGATTTTCAATTCTCACATTTTGCTCAGGCCCGCTTTCTGCGGCTTTTGCCCATAGAGCCCAAAACACTGGAGCTTGATGTGCAAGTTGAGCTTTCGCAAGAGGGAAATGATCTTATGGCCAAACTCTCCCGTCGTGTGAAAACCAAAAACATAACAAGAACCCTCCGCTACGCAGAGCTAGTCTTGTGTGCCTCTGCGGGAAAATTTGTGCCAGGTTCTTCCCCTTCTTTACCTGACTGCGAAAAAAAAACACTGACTGCAGAAAAAATCTACAAAGAACTTGTTCCCTTCGGGCCCATGTTTCAGACGCTACAAGCAAACCTCTGGTTGACAAAGGACATGGCCGGTGGCCCTCTTCGGGCCCCAGAGAGAGGCGGCGAAGGCATTTTTTTTCCTCTTCTTGGCTCGCCCTTTCCTCTTGATGGGGCTATGCACGCAGCCTGCGTGCACGGGCAGCATTACGCCTCATTTGTCCCTTTCCCGGTGTCTTTTATCAAGCGAGTCGTGCATGCCCCTACTGCAGATGGTCAATGTTATGAGGTGGTTGCGAAGCTCGTGCGTCAGGATGTTCAAGCGCTCTTTTACGATATCTGGGTTATCGGCGAGAACGGCTTGATTCGTGAAGAAATCTGCGGTTTAGAAATGCGGGATGTGACTGCCGGGAATTTGCAGTCGCCTGCTTGGCTTGACCGGAATTTCTGAGGACGCTAGACGAATTACTGCCAGGCGAGAAGTCGCTCCACCACCACGCGCACCAGCCAGCGGCAGAAAATTTGCGTGTATTTGGCCCCGGAAAGGAACATCCCCAGGAGGAAAACCAGGTGTGAAAAACCGTAGACCAAAGGGCCGCCAACGGCCACAATCCATGGGTTGCCCAGCTTAAAGGCCAATATGCCAAGGCCACTGACGGCGGGCCAGCCCAGAGGAAAACTCAGAATAATTAGAAATACGCCCGTGAGGATGCGCAGACCGGGTTTTTCCTTAAAGGCGCTCAGGTCAGCGTGGTCAACAATGGCCGCATGTACAAATGGCAGCGCAGCGAGCCGCGTGAGGACACTGTGGTACCATTTCGTCAGGGATATTTGCTTCATCGATGCGCCATTTGTATGATTGACATGAACTAGGTAAAATATACTTCTGCCTTTTTGTTGAGGCAAGGAGAGTCAGGATGGGCGAGCTTATTTTGAGTGTCTTTTTTTGTAAACAAGTATGTATTGACGAAATGGCCCCATGAAGCCTTCACTTTTTCGATATGTGCTTCTTATCGCCAGCATTCTCCTCTCATTGGTGCTGACCTATGTAGCCTTTTTACGGGTACAGATTGATACCAATATCGTTCGCTCAATGCCCATCCAGGACCAGGTTATTCTGGATGCCCTGGAGATCTTCGAAAACCACCCCATCCATGACCAGATAGCAGTAGATCTCTCTTTACAGCCGGGAAGCCCGGATCAACTGGTGACGTTAGCCACTGAACTTGAAAAAAAAATGGGGCAGAGCGGGCTTTTTGCCAAGGTGGGCAATCAGGAACTGCAGCTGGTTATGCCCGAACTCATGGGTCATGTGGAAAAGAGCCTGCCGCTCCTTTTTTCGGCAGAAGAGCTGCAGCAAGATATTGCACCCCTACTTACGTCAAATGCCATCACAGAACGCCTGGATAAACTGACCAAGTCCCTGGCTGAGCTGGGTGGCATAGGCCAATCAGCCTTTATGGAAGTTGACCCACTCGGTTTTGGCGAACTGGCCCTGGCACGGCTTGCGCCGCTTGCTCCTACAGCAAACGCAACTCTGTACCGGGGATACATCTTTTCCGCAGACAAAGGACATCTCCTTATTGTAGCCAAACCCGCAAAGCCCGGTTCTGATTCGAACCAGGCAAGGCAGTTGCGGGAGTTTTTTCAAAAAACAACAAAAGAGTTGAGCGCTCAGTTTGCTGGCAAGTCGCAAAGCCTGCAAATCACCCCGGTTGGGTCTTATCGTGCTGCTTTAGACAATGAGGAGATGATTCGCCACGATGTCAGTATGGCTCTTTTGTTATCAACACTAGGCATTGGCCTTTTATTATGTTTAACCTTTCCAAGGCCCTGGCTTGGCTTACTCTCCATGCTTCCCTCAGTTGTTGGCGTGGCCACCGCCCTTTTTCTCTACTCCTTTCTTTTTGACTCCATTTCGGTTTTAGTGCTGGGTTTTGGCGGGGCGCTTATCTCCATAACTGTGGACTTCGGGATAGCCTATTTAATGCTCCTGGATAGGCCTCAAATGACCAGGGGCAGAGAAGTTGCCGGAGAAATTAAGGCCATCGGTGGCAGGGTGGCCCTTTTAACCACGGCAGGTTCTTTTCTGGTACTCAGCTTCAGTGGCTTTCCCATGTTTGCTGAGCTGGGAGTTTTTACGGCGCTGGGTTTTGTCTGCACCTACCTGTATGTGATGTTTATTTTCCCGCGCATTTTCCAGGAGATGTCTCCGAGCTCAAGGTCCAATTTACCTTTGCACACCCTTGTTCGCAAACTGAGCGGACTCGGAAAAAAAGGCGCAGTGGTAGGCTTCATTCTCTTTATCCTCTTATTACCGCTAGCTAAGCCAGTTTTTCATATCAGCCTGCAAGATATGAATTCGGTGCGTCCGGAAACCAAGGAGGCAGAGGCATCATTCGCCCGCACCTGGGGTAATCCGGTGGAAAAGGTCTACCTGATGACTGAGGCCGTATCAAAAGAGCAGCTGGCGCAGGAAAATGATGCGCTCCTTACGAGGTTAGAAAAAGATGTCAACGCCGGCCAGCTCAGTGCCGCTTTTGTGCCATCCATGCTCTATCCTGGAACAAAGCGGGCTCAAGGAAATCTCAATGCCTGGCGCCAGTTCTGGACTGAGGCACGAAGAAATCAGGTGCAGCAAGACCTACGGGCTGCGGCAGCGCGGGCAGGTTTTACTCTCGAGGCCTTTACTCCCTTTTTTGCTACCCTGGACCCAGATTTTTCCCCTGAAATCAGTCCGGTACCGTCGCAGTTTTACAGTTTCTTTTCTATAGATCAGTCAGGTACAAAGGGCGGCCTGACGCAGTTTACCACTGTGCAGCCCGGCAAATCCTATGATGCAAAGGTGTTCTTTGGACAGTACAAATCTGTTGCCAAGGTCTTTGATGGGCCTTATTTTGCGCAGCAACTTGGAGATATACTATTTCATACTTTTTTGTGGGGTCTTGTAATTATTGTCAGCCTGGTGGCCTTTTTTCACCTGCTGGCATCCTTAAGCCTCCGCTTAACAGCCCTTACCCTGTTGCCCCCCTGCTTTGCCTTTGTCTGCACCCTGGGCGTACTGAAGCTCATTGGTCATCCTCTTGATATACCATCCTTGATGCTGGCCATTGTTATTTTTGGCATGGGTGATGACTATGCCATCTATACAGTTTATGGCTACCAGTGGTACCGCGACTTTAATCACCCTTCCTATCTGCTAGTGAGAACTACGGTATTCATGGCGGCTGTTTCCAGTCTGATAGGTTTTGGGGTCTTGTGTTTTGCCGATCATCAGATCCTACGCAGTGTAGGTTTAATCTCTACCTTGGGAGTATCCTTTTCGTTAGTGGGGGCCTTTTTGCTGCTGCCGCCCCTCTTGCAATGGCACTTTGCCAAAGACGCCCGCAAGACACTGCCAAAAGGTGCATCGCTTGCAGCTCGCATCATTGCCCGTTACCAGACTGTAGAGGCCTTTCCCCGTATCTTTGCCAGAAGTAAGCTGTGGCTTGATCCAATGTTTGAGGATCTTCCCAAAATGCTGTCCTTTGCGGCACATATTCGCACAATCTTTGATGTGGGTTGCGGATATGGGCTTCCTGCCTGCTGGTGCCTCGAACAGTATCCACAGGCGAAGATCATAGGTATTGACCCCGACAGTCAACGTGTGCGGGTGGCGAAGCTTGCCACCGGAGAGCAGGGAAAAATTCTACAGGGTTGGGCCAATGAAATACCTCCGGTCGAGGGTCAGGTTGATCTTGTTCTCCTCTTGGATATGCTGCACTACCTTGATAATGAGACCCTTTCTCTGGTTCTCGCGCACTGTGCCAGCATCCTTGCCCCGGGTGGCATTGCGGTCATTAGACACTCGCAAGTTCTAGAGAAAAACCGAACCTGGAAATGGCATCTGGAAGACTGGCGAGTCCGACAGGTAGGCCTTATGGCACAGTACCGCTGCCCGGCGGAGCTGGAAAAACTTGTCATAGCTCAGGGCCTGCAGGTCGTCGTAAACCAGATCAGCGGTAAAGATAGAGAGCTAGCCTGGATGGTGTGCCAGCAGCGATGCGAAAAATAGACCGAAACAACAAGGCTTTTTATAGCTGAAAAGGCTAGTTTTTTTTGGAAAAAAGGATTGCATACATTTATCCGTGTGTGTATATTTTGCCGCAATTTTTTTTTTTTTGAGATCTTTTTAATCCACAGAATAATGGCTGTATTGACAATAAATCTCAATGTAGGAAGTAGGCATGAAAAGACGATTGTTTTATCGAATCGGGTTGGCTGTGCTGGTCGCTTTGCTTCTATTAAATGGAGCATGTAAGGGCGAAAAGCAACAGCAGGGCGCACACCAGGGAGCAGCAGGAATGCCAGCGCCTGCCGTTGGTATTAAGAAGGTAAGCGAGCAAAATATCAACCCCTCTGTAGAGCTTCCCGGACGTGTCTCCGCCTACCGTGTGGCTGAGGTGCGTCCGCAGGTGAGTGGCATCTTATTGAAACGTCTATTTGTTGAAGGGAGTGAAGTTAAAGAGGGTCAGGTCCTCTATCAGATTGACCCAGCACTATACAAAGCGACGGTTGAGAGTTCAAAGGCCCAGCTGGTGCGCGCAGAGGCAGTGGAAAATTCTGCCAGACAGAAGGCTGCCCGCTATAGAACCCTGGTGCAAACCAAGGCAGTGAGCACGCAAGACCAGGTGGAGGTAGAGGCAAGTTGGAAACAGGCCGAAGCCGATGTCGCCGCGAACAGGGCAGCCCTGGAGTCAGCAATTATCAATTTGAACTATACCAAAATAACTGCACCCATTAGTGGGCGTATAGGCAAAAGCCTGGCCTCGGAAGGTGCCCTGGTGACTGCCCAACAAGGGGCAGCTCTGGCGACTATTCAGCAGCTTGATCCTCTGTATATTGATGTGAGCCAGTCAGCAAACGTCTTGCTTGACTTGAAACACAAGCTGGGCAAGGACGGCAAAGGGGAAGACAAGGAGGAAACGCAGGTGAAGATCTTGCTCCCCGACAACTCCCTCTACCAGGAAACCGGCAAGCTCGAATTCTCAGATGTGACCGTTGATCAGGGAACCGGCTCAGTAACCCTGCGGGCCATTGTCCCCAACCCCGATCGTATTCTCCTGCCAGGCATGTTTATCCGGGCTCGGCTCATCAGTGCGGAACCTCAAGCAGTGTTACTGGTGCCGCAGCTGTCTGTCATGAGGACCAGCACTGGCATGTCCACCGTGATGATTGTCAACAATGCCAATAAGGTTGAAACGCGTTTAGTGGAAACCGGCCAGAATGTTGGCCAGGATGTGGTCATTGAAAAGGGTCTTGCCAGTGGCGATAGTGTCATTGTCAGCGGTCTGCAAAAGATCCGCCCCGGAGCGGATGTTCAGCCAACGGATGCCCAGGAAAAACCTGCGCAGCCGAGTGCTAAAGTGGAGTAAACCATGGTCAGATTCTTTATCGACAGACCCATCTTTGCCTGGGTTATTGCCATTGTTATCTCTTTGGCTGGTGCCTTGGCCGTTGTTAAACTCCCTGTTGCCCAGTATCCGGAGATTGCGCCACCCTCCGTCAACATCTCAACTCAGTATGTCGGTGCCTCGGCCGAGACGATAGAAAATAGTGTTGTGCAGGTTATCGAGCAGAATATGACAGGCCTTGATAACTTCCTCTACATGTCGGCGGAGAGCTCTTCCTCGGGCCGGGTATCAATTACCCTCACCTTTGAGTCAGGTACCGACCCGGATATTGCCCAGGTGCAGGTGCAGAATAAGTTGCAGCAAGCCTTAAGCAGCTTGCCTTCTGCCGTGCAGCAGGAGGGCGTTCAGGTCACTAAGTCTAACTCTACCTTCCTGATGATCCTGGGACTGATTTCCTCCGATGGTTCCAAAACAAACTATGACCTTTCCGACTACCTGACAACCAGCCTGCGCGATCCCATCAGTCGTGTCCCCGGTGTGGGAAGCGTACAGATTTTTGGTGGCCAGTATGCCATGCGGGTTTGGCTTGATCCACATAAGCTAAACAGCCACAATCTGACCCCAAGTGATGTGCTTTCAGCGATCAGCGCCCAGAACAGCCAAGTGGCCGTGGGTAACCTTGGTGGTCTGCCCAGCGTGAAGGGCCAAGAGACCTCCTTTACGCTCATGTCCCAGACCATGCTTTCCCAGCCTGAGGAATTTGAAAATATCCTGCTCAAGGTTAATGAGGATGGTTCCCAGGTGCGACTGAAAGATGTCGCCAGGGTCGCCATCGGGGCAAATGATTATAATAGCAAGGCCTATTTTAATGGAAAACCGGCGTCTGGTATGGCTATTATGCTGGCCACCGGAGCCAATGCTCTGCAAACGGCCGATGATGTGAAGGCAAAAATCAAAGAGATGGAGCCGTACTTCCCCGAGGGGGTAGAGGTTGTCTTTCCCTATGACACCACAACCTTCATCAAAATCTCCATTGAAGAGGTCGCCCAGACCCTGGTCGAAGCGGTTATCCTGGTCTTCTTTGTCATGTTTTTGTTTCTGCAAAGTTTCAGGGCAACGCTTATTCCCACAATTGCGGTACCGGTAGTCCTTTTGGGTACCTTTGGCATCATGTCTGTCCTTGGCTTTTCCATCAACACCCTCACCATGTTTGGGCTGGTTCTGGCCATTGGACTGCTTGTTGATGATGCTATTGTCGTGGTGGAAAACGTGGAACGGGTCATGGAAGAGGAAGGGCTTTCGCCTCTTGAAGCGACACGTAAATCCATGGACCAGATCACGGGCGCTCTTATCGGTATTGCCCTGGTTCTCTCCTCTGTTTTTGTGCCCATGGCCTTCATGGGAGGTTCCACCGGAGAGATTTACAGGCAGTTTTCCGTTACTATTGTTTCTGCCATGCTGCTGTCCGTTGTCGTTGCACTTACCTTGTCCCCGGCGCTTTGCGCCACTCTGCTCAAGGCACCTAAAAAAGGTGAACACACTCAGAAAAAAGGTTTTTTCGGCTGGTTCAATCGCAGTTTTGAACGCAGTGCGAATAGCTACAAGGGGACAGTCGCTTATGTAGTGAAACGGGCCGGACGTTTTATGCTCATCTATCTGGTCTTGCTTGGCGGCATGGCCTATCTCTTCCAGAATCTGCCCACTTCGTTCATCCCTGCCGAAGACCAGGGCGTCATGCTTTCCATGGTGCAGTTGCCAAGTGGTGCTACCCAGGAACGAACGGAAAAGATTTTAAGTGAGGTGCTCAATCACTATCTGATAAATGAGAAAGAGAACGTCAAAAGTGCCTTTACCGTGGCTGGTTTCAGCTTTGCCGGTAGCGGGCAGAACATGGGTATGGCCTTTGTGCAGCTGAAGGACTGGAAGGAGCGCAAAAGGCCCGATCAATCCGTTGATGCCATTATTGGTCGCGCCATGATGGCCTTTTCCCAGATAAAAGAAGCGCAGGTATATGCCTTTAACCTGCCGCCTATAACCTCGCTTGGTAATGCGCTTGGTTTTGATCTGTATCTGCAGGATCGTGGTAACCTGGGCCATGAGCAACTGATGGCGGCGAGCTATCAGCTTCTGGGAATGGCTGCTAAAAACCCGAACTTGGTGCGAGTTCGTCCCAATGGCATGGAAGATATGCCCGAGTATCGACTCGTTATTGATTATGAGAAGGCTATGGCCCAGGGAGTATCGGTGTCTGATCTGAATAACACACTGTCCGTTGCTTGGGGTTCTCGCTACGTTAACGACTTCCTCAATCAGGCCCGGGTAAAGGATGTGTATGTCCAGGCAGATGCGCCTTATCGTATGCAGCCGGAGGATCTTGCCTATTGGTATGTACGAAACAGTCAGGGCGAGATGGTGCCAGTTTCTACTGTTACCAGCGGGAAATGGAGTTATGCCTCGCCACGACTGGTGCGTTTCAACTCCTATCCGGCCATTGAGATCCAAGGCGAGCCGGCGCCAGGAAAATCGAGCGGTGACGCAATGAAAGACATTGCCCAACTGATAAGCCAGCTGCCGAAGGGCATTGGCTTCGAATGGACGGGTACTTCCTTTCAGGAACAGCGCGCAGGCGCGCAGGCACCCTTTCTCTATGCTATTTCTTTGCTTGTCGTTTTCCTGTGCCTAGCTGCCCTCTACGAAAGCTGGTCTGTCCCATTTTCCGTTATTCTTTCCGTTCCTCTGGGGGTTATCGGAGCTCTACTTTTTACCCTACTGCGGGGTCTTGAAAATGACGTATATTTCCAGGTGGGACTTCTCACCACTATTGGCCTTTCGGCAAAAAATGCCATCTTGATTGTCGAGTTTGCCAAACGCAGGGTAGATAAAGGAAGAGATGTGATTGACTCGGCAATACGGGCCGCTCATCAGCGCTTGCGACCAATCCTCATGACGTCCATGGCCTTTATGCTTGGTGTATTGCCGCTGGCCATCAGTACCGGTGCAGGAGCCAACGCACGCCATGCCATTGGCACTGGCGTTTTGGGCGGTATGGTTTCTGCCACCTTTTTAGCCATAATATTTGTCCCTATTTTCTTTGTGGTGATAATACGTATTTTTAGCAAGCAAGGCCGTCAAGCTGCGCAGGCAACAAATAAGCAGGTTTAAGGAGAATGATCATGCAGCAGAAAGCTCTGAGCCTTGTGACGGGCATTTTTTGCTCCTTTTTGTGGGGATGCACCATGGCCCCAACTTATACTCAGCCAGATATGCCGGTGGCAGGGACTTTACCCGTTCCCGCTGCATTTTCCACAGGGAATGCCAGCGAATCGTCAACTATCCCAGAGGTAGCGGCCCGTGGCTGGGCAGATTTTTATGCCGACCCTTCGTTGCAGGAGCTCATTGCTACGGCTCTTGAGCATAACCGCGATCTGAAGGCCGCTGCCCTCAATGTGGAGACCTTGCAGGCACAGTATCGTATCCAGCGGGCTGAATTGTTTCCGGAAATAAATGGCGGTGGCTCCTGGACAAAACAGCGCGCTTTAAGTGGCGGCAACTATGTGACAGGGGAAATGTACGGTCTCTCCGTTGGTGTCACCTCATACGAGCTAGATCTCTTTGGCAGGGTTCGCAGTTTAAATGAGGATGCCCTGCAGCAATATCTTGCTCAGGAAGAAACCTACAGAGGCGCAATTATCAGTCTTGTTGCTGAAACCGCGCGAGCCTACCTGAGCCTATTGTCCGATCAACAGTTGTTGACCATCAGTGAAGATACGGCCCGCAATCAAGCAGATGTATTTCAGCTTGTACAGCAACGCTATGATGAGGGTATTTCTAACCGCATGGAGCTGGCTCAATCCCGCACAGCTCTAGAGACGGCAAAGAAAAATCTTGCCATGTACAAACTGCAGATTATCCAGGACAACAACAGTCTGGCCCTGCTTGCCGGGACAAGCGTGCCCAACCAGGTTCGACCTAGCCTTGCCCTGGAGGACCATAACCTGGCTCTACCTTTACCGGCTAATCTCTCTTCACAAGTCCTCTTGCAGCGGCCGGACATTAGGGCAGCTGAGCATGCGCTTCTGGCTGCAAATGCCAATATCGGCGCAGCGCGGGCGGCTTTTTTTCCGCGCATAAGCCTTACTGGCAGTGCCGGTTACATGTCTCCGGAATTTTCTGATTTATTTGAGAGCGCAACAGGGGTGTGGGCCTTTACTCCTTCCATAACCGTGCCGATTTTTACCGGTGGCCGGCTGAGCGCTCAGCTCGATGTGGCGCAACTGCGCAAAGAAGTGGCTATCGTGCAGTATGAGAAAGCAATTCAAAGTGCTTTTTATGAAGTTGCCGATGCCCTGGCTGCCGAGCAAGGCTTAGCGGAACAGGTGGCGGCTCAACGGGATTATGTGCAGGCCAGTCAGGATTATTATGACCTGGCTGTGGCGCGCTACAAAGAAGGTGTGGACAGTTTTCTGGTGCAACTCGATGCTCAGCGTTCGCTCTTTGCCGCTAAACAAGCCTATGTTACTTTAAGACTAGCCCAACAAAACAACCAGGTGAACCTTTACAAGGCCTTAGGTGGTGGATGGAAGAAGTAAGCTGTTTCCAGTTTGTTGCTCCTTAAGACTTGATTTATTAAGTGAACAGCAGAGAAGGGAAGAAGGATGGCTCGGAAATCAAAACAGGACGCTGAACAGACAAGGCAAGCTATTTTGGATGTTGCACTTCACATCTTTTCCTCCCAAGGGGCGGGAAACAACTCACTGTCGGAAGTGGCTGGAGGAGCAGGGGTTCCCAGAGGCGCCACTTACGGGCAGCTCG
>RRZU011859776.1_pt1 | contig 106286 bp, 116 predicted proteins | sample 2165561 | NCBI WGS metagenome assembly RRZU01 (sample SAMN10456909, study PRJNA506462) | wastewater metagenome | isolation source: wastewater sludge | place: USA: Moscow, Idaho
ACCGCAACTGGCTACCGCATGACGACAGCGCGGCGCCGGCCGGATTCTGGGAGCAGTTCGAAGCGGCCGAGAAGGTCGGGAAAACTCTCAAGTTCGAGGGACTGCGAGAGTGGGACATCCTTCGAGAGGAAACTGACCAGGTTCGCGAAAAGATGGATGCCGCGATCACGAATGCTCAGGCCAAGCACGGGATCACGTTCTTCCCCGATGCCCTGGAGGCGCGAGACTTCGAGCCCGTCATGCTGCTGGAAGAGCGGTTAGCCGGCTAACTGCCTCACTTGCCGACTGACCCCTCTGAAAAGTCTCCTGTAATCTGTCTCAAACAGAACAGGAGACTTCAATGCACACCTTCCTCACCGTCAAGACAAACGCGCTCAGACGCTACCCCGACAATCACTTCACGCTGACATGCGCGAGCAACGGGAACGCGCTCTGTGACGCTTGTGCTGCGTCTAGCGAGTGCCCCACACGCAATGAGCGCAAGCGCTGCGATCAGTTTGTCCCGGTACTCCGGTTCGCTGTGAATGCGAATCTCGACCTCCCCCTCTACAACACCATCCGGATTGGGAAGGCCTGGAGCGATCGCCTGCCGGTCGGCACCCGGGTTGGCGTCTGGGATGATGTGAAGCGGGAGCTCTCCTTCTCGACGGTGAGAGAGAACTACTGGGGGCAGGACAAGCAGTTGGTTCTGGCTGGGCACGCCGGCCGCAATCACATCGGCATGACGCTCGACGACCCGGCTACTGACTTAGCCGGCGTGCTGGCCAACTGTTACGGCAAGGGGTTCTACGCCAAGTCGTTCGGGCTGTCCGTCCTGTACCTGAGCCCTGCCGTATAGGCCGAAATGGGCGTCAGCAGCTCTGACGCTCTTCTTCCCTCTGGCACATGTCACAGATCTCTTCATCCAGCCAGACCGTCTCTACCTCCCCGCCATGCTCGAAAACCTTCTCCTCCTCTATGGTGAGGTCGTGAAGGTCAATTCGAACGGTGCAGTAGCACTTTCGGCACTGATGATGGTGAATTGGCATTGTTGGTCCCCCAGGTCTAAGGCAGTAGGTCTATTTGCGTCGATGCGTGCTCAACATGCCTCTGAATGGCTTCCAGGCACGGCTTGAAATTATCCGAAAATCTCCCCTCAGTTGTCACCCTTCGCTCGAACTCCCTGGCCATCACCAGAGCACCCCGCCAAGTCCCCGCGCTCACCTCGTCTGAAATCTCTACAGGGGTCAGATCGCTTCTCATGTCGCCGCTGGCCTTCGGGGAGAACTCCATAGGCAGGACGTCGTAGGCCGGCGAGAGACTGTACGGTCGGCCGTTGCTGCCCACGAATGACAGGTTGCCATTGTGCATGTCCGAGTTGCCGATAAGCCGGCCAAACGCCCAGCGAAGTGCTGTCTCTGCGATAGCTTCTTTGTTCACCTCGCCGCTGGCGGCCAGCTTGGCAACCAGCGATGGCCACCTGGCGGACGGCTGCCCTCCGACGAACTGAGCCTGCAGGGCGTGGAGAGAGAACATCCCGACTCGCCCCCGCTCTCCAACTCGGTCGAATCTGGGGATCTCCAAGAAGCGCTGATCACCGAAGTCGAACACATAGGTGGCTACTCCCAGGATCTCGAGGGCGATATGCTCTGCCAGCAGCAGATCGGCCCAGCGCTCGCTTATCGGGTTCCTCGTGGCCACGGTGAACTTCACGATCACATGGCCGTGGTCCGAGTAGGTACAGAACTTCGGCTGCTCCCCGCCGGCCGATGAGCCTGGCGCCTCGCCATCACTGGATGCCCTGGCCAATGCCGGATAGTCTCTCATTCGGTCGACCGGCTTCGGGGCGGGCATGTCCATGAATGCCTGTCGCGCTGTCTCTCCTATGAGAAGGTTCCCCACGGCGTCATGACCGTGGCGCGTCAGCGCAGTGATAACGTCGGTGTCAGACCAATACTTCGGATCCTGGGCTAAGCCCAGCTGATGCGCGTGAGCCATCGCGTAGGCGCGACCGAGGTAGCCCTGCGGGTGCATGTCGAACAGCCACCACGGGAGACTGTCCGAGTAGTCCTCCACCTTATCGCTCTTCATGACGAACCCGTTTGGGTGAACGGGGGTCAGCTCGCCAAGCAGCTGAACGGTTCCGTCCTCCCTCACTCGGTATACCGGCTCCACTTTCGCTCTTCCCCTGGTGTCTCGCAGTGCGTACTGAATGGATTTCCCTTTGCCGATCCGAACGACCTCCTTCCCGAGCGCCTTTATCGAGCGAGAGAGCGTAGGCTGGCTAACCCCAAGTATTTCGCGGAGTTTAGCTGGCTTGCTTACATCCCTGGTCAAGGTATGGCGTATCAAATCGAGTCGGCTTGTCATGATTTCCGTCGTGGCGGTGAATGGATTGGCGAGAGTACAAGATAACACAGCGAGAGCTGGGATCTCCCCCTAAATGACCTATCGAAAGCCTTGTCGTTTAGGGCTTATTGTCGTTCGATCAGTAAATGCTTACTATAATGCGCTTGTAACTGAGCTGAGCTATGGAGCATTTATGACGACCGAGAATCACATCGAAGAACAAGGCGAATGCCTCTGCACACTGGCTCCTGCCGGAACAGCAGGCCTTGAGGGCTACGTTGAGGGCGATAAGTACCAGTACCAGCGCATGTCTCACGACAAGCACGGCAAGCCCTACTACCGCATGTTCCCCTCCGGCGAGTGGCCTGACTACTACGAGACCTGCGGCGTCTCCGACTTCAACCGGCACTTCAAGGCTGTCGACAAGGAGCCGAAGGCATGAGCATCGAAGGCCTGATCTCTGACACCCACAACCACAACTGGTCGGTGTTTTCGAACACGCTGCCCAGCGGGGTCAATAGCCGCCTGCAGCACATCCTGGATGAAACCTGGCGTGCGGCGGTCACGGTAAAGGAGCGCGGTGGCGACACCCTCATCCACGCCGGTGACATCTTTCACGTTCGCGGCAGCGTCGCCCCCTCTGTGCTCAACCCGACAGTGGAGCTCTACGGCCGCATCTACAACGACCTGGGGCTGAACATCTACCTGCTGGCTGGCAACCACGACCTCGAGGGCAACAACTCTTCGTCACTGGGCAACGCAGGTGAAGCTCTGGCCGGTGCCGGCGTGTGGGTTATCTCGAACGTGTTCGCCGACGAGAAGAACAAGCGCTTCTTCATCCCCTACTTCGACAAGTGCGACAAGGTGCGCGAGCACATCGCAGCCTTCGTCAGCGGCAAGGATACCGACGAGGTGGCGCAGTGGACCCTCTACATGCACGTTCCGCTCAACGGCGTGCTGGCGGGGATCCCAGATCACGGCTTCTCGCCGGAAGAGCTGCAGGCCTACGGCTTCAAGCGTGTGTTCTGCGGTCACTACCACAACCACAAGGTCTTCGACGGCGTTGTCTCCGTCGGCGCACTGACGCACCAGACCTTTAGCGACGTCGGCAGCAAGTCCGGCTTCCTGCTCTACGACGCCGACAAGGACGAGGTGACGCACTTCACCACCAACGCCCCTCGCTTTGTCGACTTCGACCCGGAGTGGGACGAGATGGAGACCCTGGAGCAGGTGAACGGGCACTTTGTTCGTGTTCGCCTGGAGTCGGCCACCAACGAAGAGGTGGAGGAGGTCCGCAAGTACCTGGACGAGCAGGGCGCCGCGTCCGTCCAGGTGATTCACGTCCCGAAGGTAGAAGTCACCCGTGAGGGGGCCAGCACCATCGAGGCCGGAGCCTCTATTCGTGTCAGCTTGCACGACTGGTGCCGGGCGCGTGGGTTTGACGAAGCGGTGGGTATTGAGTCCCAGAAGATCATGGATGAAGTGGAGGCGAAGGTATGAGGCTGAGCGATCTTCCCGAGTCCTGCTATCAGCTCGGACGAGAGTACAAGGCGCTGATCAATGGGGGTGCGCACTTTGTCATCGGCACTGTGTTCCGCCTGCACGAGCGTGAGGATTATGCGGCTGTGGTGCGTGCTGTCGTAAAGAGCGCGACGGTCCCCAATCACTACATCCTGCAGGGTCTTGGCGACACGCCTGAGCTGCGAGCTTTGGTTGAGCAGCACCATGCCTTTACAGCACACGAAGTCCGGTTTTCCGAGGGAGCAAAAGTATGAGCAGCGGTATCGTTATGAACAACATTGAAACTTTCTTCTGGGCAATGGTTAAGCAGCGCCAGTTCACTGACACCGGCCACTCGATAATCGATCTTGAGGTCAGTTATCACCCGAGCATGGAGCTATACATCGACAGGGTTAACGAGCTCCTGCGGAGTTGCGATAGTGAAGGGTTCAAGTGCTTCGTTAACCCCGTGGACCCTTACGAAGATAAGGAGTCTTGGGAATTAGGCGCCATGAGTCAGCTATTCATCCCTTATTTCTTGGTGGATGAAAAAGCGGAGATCACGAAGCCGTCCACTGATGCAGTGATGGGGTATATCGCCGTCAACAAGCATATCTTTGACGATCTGCCGGGCATCAACCCATTCGAGTATTTTCTGATGGATGAGGATGAGTGGAAGCCGGTGATTCGCGAGGTGTTCGAATGAAGATCAACCGCTTAGAAATCGACGCCTTCATGGCCATCGGCCAGATCACGGTCGACCTGGACAGCAAGGGCCTTGTCCTTATCCAGGGCGAGAACGAGGACGACACCTCCCAGAACAGCAACGGCTCCGGCAAGTCTACAGTCGCCGAAGCGCTCTGCTGGGCTCTCTACAACGAGACCGCCCGGGGCGACGGCGGGGACGACATTGTCAACCGCAAGCTCAAGAAGGGGACTCGCGTCATGGTGCAGCTGGTCGACGGCCCGCGCACCTACAACGTCATTCGCCATCGCAAGCACCCCGTCCACAAGAACCGCGTGCTGCTGATTGATGTGACCAACCCGGAAGACCCGGTCGACATGACTCAGGGGACCGACAAGGCTACACAGGACGTCATCGTCAAGCTCGTGGGCTGCACCAGCGAAGTGTTCCGCGCTGCGATCTACTCCGGCCAGGAAGCTCACATCGACCTCCCAAGCCTGACTGACAAGAGCCTCAAGACCATCGTGGAAGAGGCAGCCGGCATCGACAAGATGCAGGAGGCGCACACGATAGCCCGGGGGCGCATGACCGAGAAGAAGGCGGCCGTCACTACCCTTGAGAACACCATCGCCTCCCACAAGTCAGTGATCGAGTCGAGCGCCCGCAGTGTCGCGCACCTGACTGGGGAGCGTGATCGCTACGAAGAGTCTCGCCTGGCGAAGGCGTCAGCCGAGCGCGTGGCCATGGGGGAAGCTGTAGCTAAGGCTAAGACCGTTCAGGCCGAGATCGCGGCTCTCAACGAGCCCGGCATGATTGCCGAGCGGGCGGCCGTAACCGAGCGTCTTGCGTCTGTCGACGGCGAACGGGCAGAGCTGTCCCGCCTCATCACTGAATCGGGGGCCGCCAGGATCAAGCTGACCACCGCGCAGTCTCGCCTGGGTGAAGCGAAGGCGGCGGCCACTCGCTGCAAAGAGATCATTGCCAACGCAGAAGCCGAGGTCGGGACGAAGTGCGATAGCTGTGGCCACACCCTGGGCACCGAGGACGTCGCCGGCCGCATAGAGAGCGTGAAGGGCATGGCGATTCGTCACGTTCACAGCGCCAAGAGCATCGCTGCTGAGATTGCAGAGGCGGAAGCAGAGTTCTCGGCGACGAAAGAGGCCCTGGAGGCCTTCAAGGCGTCCATGACCGACCTGACCGCAGAGACCGCCCGCCTGAGCGAGCTGGACGCAAGTCAGGCCCGTCTCAACACCCTCAAGATGAACCTGCAGTCCCTCGTCGACTCCGCGAAGTCGCACAAGGCGAGAGCTGAGAGCATCGAGAGCGAGGCGAACCCCCACCTCTCCAGCATCGAAAAGGCCCAGGCGCAGATCAAAGAGACGGAGGAGCTGGTCACCATCCTCGTCGCCAATCTGCGAGAGGCGATCAAAGAGCTGGAGGTCGCCGAGAAGGTGGTTGATGTGTTCAGCCCAGCCGGTATCCGCGCTCACATCCTCGACACCGTTACCCCGTTCCTGAACGACCGAACCTCTCGCTACCTGGGGATCCTATCCGACGGCAACATCCGGGCTGCCTGGAACACGATCAGCACGACTGCAAAGGGCGAGCTGCGCGAGAAGTTCGAGATTGGCGTGACGAGCTCGACCGGCGGCTCCAGCTACCGCTCCCTGTCCGGCGGGGAGAAGCGAAAGGTGCGCCTGGCCACAGCTCTTGCCCTGCAGGACTTGGTGAGCTCTCGGGCAGCGAAGCCCATCCGTCTCTGGATCGGTGACGAGATCGACGACGCAGTGGATGACGCCGGCCTGGAGCGACTGATGACGGTCCTCGAGGAGAAGGCGAAGGAGAAAGGGACCGTGCTGATTATCAGTCACAACCCTATTCGTGATTGGGTCCGCCAGCATGTCATCGTTCGCAAGAAGGATGGCCTGGCGGAGATGGAAGGCGTCCTCTGTGTAGAGCGAGACACTGTGGGCGAGTAAGAGACTGAGCCCCTTCGGGGGCTCTATGGAGAAACATATGGCTTTAAGACCAACCGGAGGCGGCGCAAAGAAGAAGACCGCTTCACCAGCGCCAGCCCCGGCGGCCAGTTCAGTAAAAATTGGGCACGACATTTTGCAGATCCTCTCGGAGCGCATCAACGAGGGCGCCTCTTTCAAGGATTTCCAGAAGGAGCTTTGCCTCATCTCCTCGAGCGGCATGTTCGTCGTCAAGGGTCGCTTCAAGAGCGGCGAGTTCCGAAATATGGCGTTCATTGGGGGCGAGCAGTTCCGAGTTCAGAGCGTCTATGCAGGGAAATCGGACCTTATCTTCGTCATGAAGCCAACCTCCCCGAGCAGTGAGTTCCAGTTCCTGGAGCTGCCGGCCAAGTCCGCCAGCAAGATGGCGAACCTCGACGAGGCGTTCAAGAGAGCGTTCGGCAGCACGATCGCGGAGTTCCTGGAGCAGAACGGCAAAGAGTTGGCCCAAGAGGAGGCGCGAATCGAAGAGGAGCGCGTTGCTGACAGCTACGGCAGCCGCTGGGGCGCATTCGCCTGACACATCAAACTGACACTGGAGAACACATGAGCACGCTTTTGAAATTCGTATCCATTGACCCGTCCCTGCGTAACTTCGGCGTCGGCGTTGGGACCATAGACCTGGCTGATGAGACGCTGCCGATCGACATGACCCACATCGAGCTCGTCTCGACCGAGACGGACAAGAGCGCTCGCAAGGTGGTTCGTCGCAACAGTGAGGATCTGGAGCGAGCTCGCGCTCTGTACCGGGGCGCCCGCCGCCTGGCTGCCGATGCGAACATCATGTTTGTCGAGGTGCCCGTCGGGTCGCAAAGCGCTCGCTCCATGGCCTCCTACGGCATCTGCATCGGACTGATCGCGTCTCTCTCCGACATCCCGATCATCGAAGTGACCCCAACCGAGGTGAAGCTGTCTGCTGTCGGCAACAAGACCGCATCTAAGCGGGAGATGATCGCCTGGGCCAGCGAGCTCTACCCGAATTTGCCCTGGCATAAAGGCAAGAACGGGCTGGCGGACAAGAACGAGCATCTGGCTGACGCCATTGCTGCTGTCCATGCCGGCGTGCTGACAGAGGAGTTCGCCCGCCTGGCTGCCGTCTTCCGTCTCCGAACTGTAGCTGCGTGAGGTGAAGATGATCTGCCCCGTTTGCTCCGAGCGCCTGGAAGGTGATGGCTACTCTGTCGTTCTTCACTGCCCCAATGTCGATGCCGACGGCTACGAGCCGGACGCCAACCCTGTTTACTGCAAAGAAGAACACCTGCAAGAGGAACACGCATGAAGAAGATCATCCTGGTAGCGCTGGCCCTGGCCGCCCCCGTCATTGAAGCCAAGGGTGCTGTGGTTATGGCCAGGCCGGTCGTCATCGCTCGCCCTGCTGTTATCTCGGCGCCCGCTCCGAAACCGGCACTGGTTGCCAAGTCCTCTTCGAGCAAGGCCTCTAAGGTCGACAAAGCCGGCAAACCCCCCTCTACCACAATGCCGATCATCCCGCCGGTCACTTCTCCTGGTGATGACTGCGATAAGAAGACTCTCCGCTGCGAGTAAGCTCCCCAGGGTCTCCATAGTGAGGCCCTGCCTTTTCCCATTAGGCTGCCTCTTCTCGTTCGCCTCAAGGTTCGATAATCGAAGCCCTAGTGCGGTGGGTCAATTCACGCTGGGGCTTTTCTGACTTCCCGGGCGTCTCTACCCGTCTCTTTCTCGCTAACATCTCTCGCTAGTCGCGAGCGTTCGATATGCTGCGCCCCAAGCTCTCAGATCGCACCCCGAGCTTCACGAGTATCAGCGCTAGTCTCTCTCCCCCGAGCTCTCAAAACGCGATACAGCGCGTTTAAAAACGAGCTGCAAAAAATCAGACAAAAACTCCTCTCCCCTGTTCAGCTTTCACTGATTTTTGGCTAACCTTCTCGCTCCATAAGTAAACACTTACTGAATCGAGGATCCATGGGAGTCAAAATTAACCTAGAGCGTGACGCTCTGTTTTCTGATCAGGCGCTTGCACTGGCCAAATACTACGTCCGGAATGGAGAGACCTCTCCTCAGCAGGCGTTCGCACGGGCGGCGGAGTGCTACAGCAAGGGTGACGAGGCTTTCGCACAGCGCATCTATGACTATGTGAGCCGCCAGTGGTTCATGTTCGCCTCCCCCGTGCTGAGCAACGCCTACCCCGAAGGGCAGAAGGTCGACTCGCTCCCGATCAGCTGCTTCCTGTCCTACATCCCCGACACCCGCGCCGGCCTGGTAGAGCACCAGAGCGAGCTTGCTTGGCTGACCCTGATGGGCGGCGGCGTGGGTGGCCACTGGAGCGATGTTCGTGCGGTGTCCAAGAAAGCCCCTGGCCCTCTGCCCTTCATTGGCGTGGCTGACCGGGCGATGTTGGCCTACAAGCAGGGCGAGACTCGCAAGGGGGCCTATGCCGCTTACCTGGACATCTCTCACCCGGACGTTTCCGAGTTCATCAACGTCCGTGTTCCGACCGGCGGCGACATCAACCGCAAGTTCCTGAACATTCACAACGCCCTGAATATCACCGACGACTTCATGAAGGCAGTGATGGCGGGCCAGTCCTGGGATCTGGTTTGCCCGCAGACGAAGGAAGTCCGCGACACTCTGCCGGCGCGTCAGCTTTGGGAGCGCATCCTCGAGATCCGGGGCCGCACCGGTGAGCCTTACCTGAACTTCATCGACACCGCGAACCGCTTCCTGCACCCGCAGCTCGCCGCCAAGGGCCTCAAGATCCGCGGCTCCAACCTGTGCAACGAGATCCACCTCCCGACCGATGAGAACCGCACCGCAGTCTGCTGCCTGTCTTCTCTGAACCTGGAGAAGTGGGACGAGTTCAAGGACGACCCGCTGTTCATCGAAGACCTGATCCGTCTGCTGGACAACGTGCTGGACGTATTCATCGAAAACGCCCCGGACGAGCTGTCTCGCGCTCGCTACAGCGCAGAGCGCAGCCGTGACATTGGCCTGGGCGCGATGGGCTTCCACGGCTTGCTGATGCAGAAGGGCATCCCCTTCGAATCCGGCCTGGCTACCTCCCTGAACCGCCGCGTGTTCGCCCATATCTGGGAACAAGCCAAGGCTGCCACTCGCAAGCTGGCTGTCGAGCGCGGCCCGGCTCCTGACCTGGTTGCCGAGCGTAACGCTCACCTGCTGGCCATCGCTCCCAATGCGAACAGCTCCATCATCTGCGGCTGCACCCCGTCCATCGAGCCCATCAACAGCAACGCCTACATGCACCGCACCCGGGTCGGCGCTCACATGTTCCGCAACCCGTACCTGGAACTGGTGCTGGAGAAGCTGGGCCAGAACACGACTGAGGTTTGGAACAGCATCGTCGCGCACAACGGCTCTGTCGCTCACCTGGAGTTCATGGATGAGTACACCCGTGACGTCTTCAAGACCGCCTTCGAGATCGACCAGCACTGGGTCGTCCAGCACGCTGCCGACCGTCAAATCTTCATCTGCCAGGGCCAGAGCGTGAACCTGTTCTTCCTGTCCAAGGCTGATCGGGCCTACGTGAACTCCGTTCACCTGCGTGCCTGGAAGAACGGCCTCAAGGGCCTCTATTACCTGCGAACCAAGTCTGCCGCCAGCGCTGACAAGGTTGGCGTCCGTATTACCCGAGTTGAGCTGAACACAGAAGAATGCCTGGCTTGCCACGCATAAGGAGCCCCAGATGTCCGTAACTACCCCGAGCCGCACTTACAAACCGTTCCACTACCCCTGGGCAATGCAGGCGGCCAACCGGCACGAGCTGATCCACTGGCATGAGGATGAGCTCGACCTGCAGGCCGATGTTAACCAGTGGCAGGATGGCTCCCTGGCTCCTCACCACAAGAACCACATCACCCAGATCCTGCGTCTGTTCACCCAGACCGACGCCAACGTGGCTGGCAACTACTGCGACTACTTCATCCCGATCTTCAAGAACAACGAGATCCGGTGCATGTTGCTAGCCTTCGCCGCCCGTGAGGGGATTCATCAGCGTGCCTATGCCTTGCTGAACGACACCCTTGGCCTGCCAGAGTCCGAGTTCACCGCGTTCCTCGAGTACGACGAGATGGCGCAGAAGTCGACTTTCATGACCGACAACAAGTCCGACACCCCTCGCGACATCGCTCTGGCTCTGGCCAAGTCCGTCGTGAACGAGGGTGTGGCGCTGTTCTCGGCCTTCATCATGCTGCTGACCTACTGCCGGTTCGGCTACATGATGGGCATGACCACTGTCGTCGAGTGGTCAATCCGCGACGAGACTGAGCACGTTGAAGGGATCTCCGCCCTGTTCATCGAGTACATCCGGGAGAACCCGGAGATCCTGGACGACCAGTTCAAGTTCGAGATCTACCAGATGTTCCGCGATGCCGTGGCCCTGGAGGACAAGTTCATCGACCTGGCCTTCGCCCAAGGCGACGCGCCCGGGCTGACTGCCCAGGAGACCAAGGACTACGTGCGTTACATCGCCAACCGTCGGCTGATGGGTATCGGCTTCAAGGAGAACTGGCTGGATCACGTTGAGAACCCGCTGCCCTGGGTGGCAGAGGTTCTGGGCGACCAGATGTCCAACTTCTTCGAGAAGCGCGTGACCGACTACAGTACGGTCGCGTTCAGCGGGGATTGGGGCTGGGACATCCTGTCGCCGACCTGATAGCGATACCGAGGGGGCCAGGCCCCCTCTTTCGTTTTGAGACCCAAGGCAAATTCTTCCTTCTCTATCTATCGCCAACTTCCTTTACTGTTGCCTGATGATCAGTAAATACTTACTATAAGCACTCAACCAATAGGAGCCATCACATGCTGCAATACCTGGAGCTGGGATCTCAAATTCTTGGGGCCGCTCAGCCGCGTGAAAACCGCACTGATACGCCCTCTCGTGCCATCTTCGGTAGTCAGATGCGATTCGATCTGTCTGACAACAAGCTGGCCATCATTACGACCAAAAAGCTGCACTTGAAGAGTGTCATCCATGAGCTGATCTGGATGCTGTCCGGTGACACCAACGTTCGCTATCTGCGCGAGAACGGCATCACTATCTGGGACGAGTGGGCTGACGAGAAAGGCGACCTTGGCCCTCTGTACGGTGCTCAGTGGCGTGCCTGGCGAGTGATCGAAGAGATGGGGATGGGCATGTCTGTTCGTTCCATTGATCAGATTGCCAACCTGATCCACACCCTGCGCACCAACCCGTCCGACCGCCGCATGATCGTGAGTGCCTGGAACGTTGGTCGCCTGCACGAAATGCGCCTGGCTCCGTGCCACATGATGTTCCAGTGCTTCTCCGATGAGGACCCGGAGACCGGCGAGCGTCTGCTCTCGATGCAGGTTCACCAGCGCTCGGTCGACTACTTCTTGGGCCTTCCTTTCAACCTCCTTTTCTACAGCGTGCTGACCCACATGCTGGCCGCCCAGACCGGGCACAAGGCGCATGAGCTGATCCACATCGGTGGTGACGTTCACATCTACGAAAACCACATCGAGCAGGTTCGCCTGCAGTTGTCCCGCGAGCCTAAAGACAACACAACTCGCCTCATTCTTGCTGACCGGGACAGCATCGACGACTACGTGTTTGAGGACGTCGAGATCATCGACTACCGCGCTCACGCTCACATCAAAGGAGCCGTCGCAGTATGACCGTTCGCCTCATCGCAGCCATGTCCTCTGAGGGGATTATCGGCCTCGGAAACGACCTGCCTTGGTCCCTGAAAGACGACCTCAAGCACTTCCAGGCCTTGACGATGGGGCGAACCGTCGTCATGGGCTCCAAGACCTTTGACAGCATCGGCGGCCCGCTGCCTGGACGCCACAACATCGTCATCACCCGGAAGCCCAGGGCGAACGGTGACAATCTCACCTTCGTCAAGGCTCCGCCGCTGCTGGCCGACGCCGACATCATCGGTGGCGCACAAATCTACCAACATTACCTTCAAGGTGGTCTGGTAGATGAAATGGTAATCACCTTCGTAGATGCCTGTGTAACTTCGAGGGAAAAACGGAAGGTTCACTTCTTCCCATCAAGCTTCTTTTCTTCGTTCGTTCCTTGCTTCCTTGAAAACAAGGTTGAGAGGAACAAAGAAAACGAGCATTCATTCAAGATCGTCAAGTACATTCGGAGATAAGTAATGACCAAGCCAACTAACTTCCAACTGACCACTGAGTTCAACGCTGTTCTGGGCCAGGGTGTCGCCGCCATGCCGCTGATGCCGACTTTGGACCAGTGCCGCCTGCGCCTCAAGCTGATCAACGAGGAAGCCCAGGTAGAGCTGACCAAGGCATTCGACAGCCGCAACCTGATCCAGGTTGCTGACGCCATCGGCGACGGCCTGGTCACTCTGTACGGCGCGGCGAACGACTGCGGTCTGGATGCTGACGCCATCGTGGAGCGCATTCACCAGTCCAACATGAGCAAGCTGTGTGAGAGCGAGCAGGATGCCGTATTCGCTGTCGAGCAGTACCGCCAGGGCAACGGCTTCCACGGCAAGACCACCCCGGTTAACGCCATGTACCGTCAGTCCGCCATCGAGGGTAAGTTCGTCGTGTTCGATGCTGACACCGGCAAAACCCTGAAAGGCCCCAGCTTCTTTGAGCCGGTCCTGGAAGACGTTGTGCATCCGAATGGCCGCCAGGCTGATCCGTTCGATGGCCTGCGCAAGGTTGCCGAACAGATTGGCGCTCGCGGCGAGACTCTGTGGCAATTCAACTCTGTTCTGGATCAGATCGCTCTGGTTACTGCGGCTCAGCAGGCTCAGGCCGAACAGCAGGTTCTGACCGAGCAGGTTCAGGCTGGCGAGACGGCGGCTGCGTAATGAGGATCGGGATCTGCGGCGCTCACCGCACCGGCAAAACGACTCTCGCGAGGGCTCTGGCTGATAGCACTGGGCTGACCTTGATGGACGCCGGCGTCTCTGCTGTCTTCCGCGAGTTGGGGCTGGAGCCGTCCCGCACGCTGAGCTTCGCCGACCGGATGAGGGTTCAGGATGCGATCCTGGCCAAGTACCTCAACCTGATGGCCGGCGCGGAGAACGTGATCATCGACCGGACACCGATCGACTTCATCGGCTACCTTCTGGCGGACCTGAACCAGGACCACTACCAGGAGGAAGGCGCCAGCCAGTGGGTTGTGGGGTACATCGAGCGGTGCCTTGAGGCTGCTCGGCGGACCATGAGCTTCATTGTCTTCGTCTCTCCAGGGATCCCCCTGGAAATGGCAGAAGGGAAGGGGCTTGTCGATCCCGGCTACATCCGGGCCGTTCACTGGTTGATGCGTGGCGCCCTTGAAGATAGCGGCGTGGCGCACGACTACCTCCCCACCTCGTACATCGACTTGGCCATGCGCAGGGAGTGGGTCGAGGGGATGCTGCAGTACCGGTTCCAGCTCAAGGCTATCAAGCCGAAAAAATAGGCCCTAAGCGTTCAGCGGGTGTTTACTGATACATCCGCTGAATCTTCTCTAAAATGTAATTGCTGAATGCAAACACTGGAGATCGCTATGGCCAATGCCTATCAACTACAACAAGAATCCCACATGAACGTCACTCCAACCCCCCGGGCCTGGATCCGAAACTTCTTCCTGGATGAAGTCACGAAAGTCATGGGGCAGCTGAATCGGGAGCGCTTCGCAGTGCTCGGAAACATGCTTGCATCTGAGCTGTATTGCAGCCAGTTCTCGCAGAGCGACCTAGAAGCGATGGCCAAGAACGGCGGCTTCATAATGGGGACCACTGTTCGGGTTGCGCTGACTGACTCAGATCTCCCCTGCAGTGTCGACGGTCGCTACAGTCACACTCTTCACCTTCGCGAACCTCTGCCTTTCCCTATCGGATTCCAGGGCTTCGTTCTTCCTGCCGGCTGCGAGTATTGGTCTGCCGTTCAGAACTACATTCGAGAGCGGGATCAGTGCGAGCTGAGCCATGAGTTCCGCAAAGAGATTACCTCCATCCTGAACTGCGATCTGCTCGGTCTTGTCACTGCCGCCGACATGCTGACTTCGCTGGGTAGGTGCGGACCTGTTTCGAACCAGGTTGCTTATGACCTGGCCAAGGCCGCTGGCAAGTTCGAGCTCGACCCGAAGGGAGTGAGCCTCTGATGCTGATCGACATTCACGACGAGATCGACAGAAAGGCCCTCGAGGCGCTTGAGGCGACGATGGATCTGATCTTCGAGGGTGGGCTTAGTAGGGCGCACGCTGACGCTATGCTGGGCATCCTGCAGACCGGGTTCAACGGCATCACCACGGCCAAACTGGACTTTGGCAGCCTGCTGACCGAGCTGAGCATTTCTGTCTCCGGCTCCCCTGATTGGCAGTGTGTCTTTACTCGGGTCTATCGCTCGCCGGCTGGCTCACTTCACCGCCTCGTTATCTCTAACTGCACCCTCAAGTTCGCTCAGATCGGTGAGAAGTCCTCCTCTGACTACGAACTGGAGTTCGCCGTCCCATCTGAGGCGTTCCGCATGGCCAACCAAAAACACAACGAGCTCCTGAAAGCGGGCTATCGCATCGGACGGAGGCAACCATGAAGCCGATCATTATCACCGGCCTCGACATCGAGACCACTGGGTTCAAACCGGAAGATGGCCACCGCATCACCGAAGTGGGCGCCATCACCTACAAGGTCAACCCTCTGACCCTGGAGTTCACCAAGGTGCTGACCTACAGCAAGCTGGTCAACCCGGGACGCTCCATTCCAGAAGAGGTCCAGCGGCTCACCAATATCACGCCGGCTACGGTCAAGGACGCCCCGGGCTGGGATGTGGTCTCCGTAGACGTCGGCAAGATCCTCAACGTCACGGACATCATGATTGCTCACAACGCGGCATTCGACGCCCCGTTCCTGGCGTATGAGCTGCTTCGTCTCGGTCAACCGGTCAACCAGGACATGGAGGTGTTCTGCACCATGCAAGCGGGGCGGTTCGCTACCCCCTTGGGTAAGCCTCCGAGACTGGTCGAGCTGTGCTGGGCTCTTGGTGTGCCCTTCGACGCAGAGGACGCTCACCGCGCCATCTACGACGTCGATCGCATGATGGAAGCTGTCAGCGTCGGTATCGCGAAAGGGTATTTCGATCTCAAACCCATCCTCGAGAAGGTCGCTCAGCAGCGCTTGGCCAAGGCCGCCTGACTCATCAAATTTGCCACCCGCCGCGAGCAATCGCGGCTTTCAATAACAAGGAGTACCCGATGTTCTTCATCTTCTGCGGCCTGGACGGAACCCTGGCGGACAATCGCCCTCGTTCTCACCTCTTGCCGATGATCGGCAGCGAATCTACCCAGGAATGGAAGCCTTTCCACGAGGCCTGCCGTACCGATCTGCCCGTACCGTTCATCATGGACATCGCCCTGGCCCTCAGCTGCATCCCTGCGGTTCGATTCGCCTACCTCACCGCCCGCCCGGAGAGTGTTCGAGCGATGACCACTCACTGGTTGAATCAGAGCGGGGCACCGCTGCTCAACGTCCCTTTGCTCATGCGCGATGACCTGGATACTCGCCCAGCCCATCTTTTCAAGGCTGAAATGATCAGCCGGCAGCTCAGCACGATCAGCGACGACCCGCTCAACGTTGAGTTCGCCCTCATCGAGGACAGCCCGGAGATCTGCTCCTACATCAAGGGCGTGTTCCCTCGCGTTCGGATACTGAAACCTCAATCATTCTGCTCTACTGTGCTTCGAAGAGCCGACCTGGCAGGCGAGTTTATCTTTCCTGCATTGCCAAGCTTTGCAGACCTACTGATAGATAAAATTGTCGCAAATCAGGCTGAACCACCTTCCGAAGAGTTCGTCGCTTAACACTACCTAGGGCGCCAGAATGACGCCCTTTTTCATTTATGGGCTGGTCACGATGTTCGTAAATCAATCTGTAATCTTTCGCTCATATTTGGGTCTTAAGAAGATGGTTAAACTTGCATCCTGCACCCCTTAAAAATATTATGACTACAAATACCAATCAGGCTGTTTCCATATGACCACCACAATCCCTCATCCTATCCCATATCAAGGAAGCAAACGTGCTCTTGCGGCAAAAATATGCACTTTGTTTCCTGACCGCATAGAAACACTGTACGAGCCATTCGCAGGCTCCGCTGCAATCAGCATATATGCCGCGCACCATAATTTAGCAAAAGAATTTGTTATTGCTGACAGCCTTCCTGAACTTATCGGCTTGTGGAAAGAGATAATTGATAATCCAACCAGAACTGCAAATCGGTATGAAGAAATATGGAGTGGCAACCAAGAACGGTCTCCTACATATTTTAATGAAGTCAGAGAAAGATTTAACTCGGAAAGAGACCCTGTAGATCTTCTATACCTGATCGTAAGATGTGTTAAAAATGCAGTGCGGTTCAACAGGCACGGACATTTTACGCAATCGTCTGACAAGAGAAGGTTGGGGACTAACCCTAAAAAAATGGGTGCGTCAATTCACTCTGTAAGTGATTTATTAAAAGGCAGGACAAAACTTCTTTGCGGTGATTTTATAAAGACAATTAAAGGTGCTGGTTCAAATGACTTAGTTTACATGGATCCGCCATACCACGGCACTACATATGGCAGGGATAAGAGGTATTTTGCTCAGCTAGAAAGGGAAAAACTGATAGAGGGCCTTGATGATCTTAACTCCAGAAACATCCCATTTCTATTATCCTATGATGGTATGACTGGTGAAACGGTCTACGGAGACCCTCTTCCTGACTCGCTATCTATGAGAAGGCTTCTTATTGAGGCCGGCCGCTCCTCTCAGGCGACTTTGAATGGAAAAAACTCCACCACTTTTGAGAGTCTTTACGTGTCAGAAAACATAAAGGACCGGATTGAAAAGGAGTGGAGTGAAGAAAGCTACAACATCGAAAAAATGTATGCGGCTGCTTAAACTATCTTACCAAGGCAATGCTTAATGAAATCCTGAACTGAGAGCTGGCTTCGGCCAGCTTCTTTCTTAATGCGTTCAAAATCATCAACTTCCTTATCAAACCAAGATATATATATTCTGCGCTCTCCAATCATTGCGATATGATTGTAACTTTCCGGATATGCCCAGAAGCAGTCGGTACAAATTGCAATATCTTTTCTTGTCGTAAAATTTTCACATCTCTCGCATGACCAACTTTTCGCTCGCTGAGCCGACGCATCAAGCAGCATGTAGTTATCTACCGTTTCATCGGCTTCATTTCCTGCTATTTCATATGGGATTCTATGGTCTATCTGCAAGTATCTAGGCTCCAACTTTTCACCTGTTAGCATTGAACAGGAGCCGTAGTAAGCTATTAGTTCATCTTTGAATTGTTTGGGGAAGGCCTTTCGACCGCCGATTCTACCTGCAATAACTTGAGATGTATCAAATCGGTATGCTGCGATTTTTCTTCCTGTTTTTCCGCTTTCCACTTTGAATGTTTCAAGTGGGATTCCGTTCTCTCTTACATCCCTTATTGCTCGAGGAGGATGGTCATAACCATATGTTTCATTCAATTCTTCGGTTGTAATAGAGCCATGCATGAGAATGTGATTTATTACAGTTCTTGGTCTCTTAGCCTTAACTGATACACAGGCATCATAGAATTCCTGGGATATACCCTCAGGACGAGGAGGAGTTAGCTCAATCATTATCTTTTGGCACCAAAAGCTCATGAGGGGAAACGCCAAAAACAGAAGCTAGTGCTTCTATTGTGGCAATGGTGACATTTCGCTCCCCACGCTCAACGGAACCAATATAAGTTCGATGATAGCCACACAGTTCGGCTAACTCTTCTTGGGAGATCCCAAGGCGCTTTCGATGAAATAGCACGTTGCTTGCAAATATGTCCTGCAGACAAACGGATTTCCTGCGTTTATTCATATGGGGATGTGTCATGCCAGTATGATCATCCCTTTGAAGCCTATAGGTCGACAGACTATAAGTAGATGGGTGGCTCCATTCAAGACAGTTTAAAGCCGCTTAGCCTTGTGGCGAGGATGGGCGAGCTCGATACAGCCCTATCTGTAACAGCGAAAATGCGCTCAGTCGATAAAGACTAACTAACGCTAACGCTGAACAAGGAGAACGCCATGAATGCACTCGACCAGGCTCTTGCCGAACTCGAATCCGATATTGATACCCCTGCTGCTCCCACCGCGGTTGCCGACGATGTGATCGAGGTTGTCGATGTGGTCGAGGTTGCAGAACCCCCCGCCGCAGTTGACGAACTCGCTGATCTGGAAGCAATGCTCGGCATCGACGCCGAAGCAGTCCCAGAAGCTGTAGCTGTCGCCGCGACTGACCCCTCTGTAGATACCATTAACAGCGATCTGGATGCTCTCGAGGCGCTGCTGAGTGAAGACACTCCGGCCGTGACCGACGCTGATGCCGTTACTCTCGAAGCCGTCGAGCAGGAGCTTCACCTAGCTGAAACCCGAGAGATGCTCTACGAGGCTACCTCTCCCGATGCCGCTGGCGCGGTCGACCTGACCCCTGCAGATCCCTCTAAGGACGAGCCGAAGCCGACCAGCAAGCCCGTGAAGATGAAAGCGCGAGCCCATGGCGCCAGCAAGCCCTCCGCCGCTTTGATTGCTCGCCTTGGCAGCGTGGAAGCTGTCGAGACGCACCTGCGCATCGACGCCAGCGACGGTGAGCTGAGCACCAAGGATCTGACAGAACTCCTCAAGGAGCGCATGACCAGCCTGGACACGCTGCCGAAGAAGGTAGGAGAGAAGGCCGTGAACCTCATCGCGCACCTGGCCGGCAGCTCCAAGCTGTCCTGTTACACCGAGATCGCTCTGGAGATGCTGTTGGAGACCGGCGAGCTGAGCAGCAAGGCCCTCTACGACCGATACAAGGCTCGCCCGTACAGCGAGGGGACCAGTCGCTCCCAGTGTGGCCAGCTCATGCAGTTGCTCCCCGCCATGGGCATTGCTGAGCGCCCGACACCCAGCACTCTGACTCTCGTCAAGGACAGTCCGTTGGCCAACGTGTTGCGAGAAGCCATGAAGGCCGCGGCCTAACTCTAAATCTGGCCCTGCTGCGCGGGGCCAATGTGGACAATTTGTGATGGGGGAAGCATGTCCCGCGTTCTTTTGCCCGGCTACTGGCTCTATCAGGGAAAGGTGGTGTTTAAGGGCCCGACAGACCAGCTTTTGTATGTGCAGGTGTTTGCGGTCGCCGCTGACATCGTCATGGCCATCGACATGATGAGGTCGAAGCACCGGTCCCTTTGCGGTAACTCGAAGCTGATGAACGTAGAGCTCAGCCTCTCCCAGGATCTGGACCGGCACCCCTTCATCGAGTCGGTGCTGGGCCTAGAAAATACAAAGCTTCGGGATTAATCCCGCTGCAAGTGATGTTGAGATGGCCAAATGTATGCCATCTTACATATGTACAACGGTGCTCGTTGTTATCTCCGCCCCGACCTCGGGGAGTTCAGTACGGCCCATCATGGATAGGCCTTTTTTCGTTTACAGGCTTAGATAATGTAAAAATCCCTCTGTTCAGCTATTGCTTACTGATTTTAATCCTTTATAGTCCGGATCTATCACTGCCGTTAAACTAAAACTGAACGCTATGGATATGACATTCCCCCTGCGAAACACCACCCGCTTTATCGAGTCAAAAAGCCGTCTCGAATGGCTCATCCATTTCCGCAAGGCTAAGTGCGAAGAGACGTTGACCCACATGGCCGAGCGCCTATGGGAGTCTCTCCCTTGCAAGACAAACCGCCTCAACATGTGGTTAGCCTACGGAGACCGGCAAGACGAGATCGAACAGCACAAGTTCACCCGCCGGTTCCATTAACCACGACAATTTGACCTCTCCCAGGTAATTCACGGGTTTGCACAGGTTTATCCACCGATTTTGTGGGTAAATATTGAGCGCCCGTTATCTCTCATCTTGGTCGATTCAGAATGCGGAAAAAATCGTACGGTAAGGAGAGTCACAAGACTATGGGAAGGGGTGGACGGGGAAAAAGCCTCCCGTCCACAGGGTCAATGGAGTAGCAGGTTTACTCCTATGACATTGTTTTTAAAATGATATTTTTAGTGCGATAACCAGCACTGCCAAGGCCAAGATAAAGATCGTCGCCATACAGAGCGCTATCGGACTTGCGGTAAGAACGGCAGCAATAAGGGAGTTAATCGAAGTCATGCGTGACCTCCAGTTGTCAGGTTGAATGAACCTACACCAACAGAGGAGCGGCTGGATGGATGCAATAAAACACAATTGCCCTTGCAATAAATTGCATAAAACTATTACACTGCTATTGCTACATAACGGTAATAGTTCCTTCCAGCGTGCCCCACCATCGGTGAGGGTAAGGGAGGGAAATACTTTTATTTCTTTCCCACTCTGGATATTACCACGAAAAACGGATTGTCTTACATCCGCATTAAAGTGTTTTTATTCAGTCTTTGTGAATAAGACGAAGTCCCTGGTGGCCTTAATGCGCTGGACCCTATGGTTTTGGCGCATTGAGGCCGTAGCGTCGATCGTCTTGAACACTAGCCAGCTCCCTTCTCGAACTGGTCTTGGTGGGCTATTTCCTTACCCTACGATTTTTCCGCATTCTGAATCGCCCCTCATCCTGCGAAAGGTGGACAAACTGATCTCTGCCTAACCCATAGGTAGACAAACTGATCTCTGTTTTGGAGATCTCGGTCAAGGTTTGTTCCCTTTCTGGCGGGAGTCTTGTCGTGCTCCGGCTTCTTAGAGATCAGTTTGTCCACCTTTCAGCTGCGAGCTCTGCTGCTGATAGATGATTCTGGGCGTGCGCTCTCGCTCAATGAGACGCGCAGAGTGACGTTCCCGAGCGCTCGCTGTCGTCAGCACAGCGCTTCGCTGCTGTACGCGCTAAAAAGCAGGGAAGCTCAAACAAAAATAGCGCCAAAGGGCGCTATTTTCGTGGTCTCGCGAGGAGGTAGAGATCAGTTTGTCCACCTTTACCAGGGTGTTCGTCCCTCGGTGGCCATATCTTCATCTATCTCCTGGTCAGTCGGACCAGAGTCGATTTGTCCACCTTTCCCCGTGACTTGGCTGGCCTCGAGGTCAATTTGTCTACCTTCACCGGCGGCCGGGGTGAGATCAGTTTGTCCACTCTCGGCAGGCGGCTCATTGCCGACACGTCTGATCTCCTCCATCTTCTTCCGCTCAACATCCACGAACTTGAACTCCAGGTGCGTTATGGAGCGCCCAGTCTTCTTCTCCTTGACTTGGATCCGTAGTTGAGACTTCTGGTTGATCTCCTGCACCGCTACATCCAGGAACCGCTTTCGGAAGTCGGGCATTCTGTTGTAGCTTGCCGGCAGCATGTACCTGGCGCGGATCCAGTCCACTGATAAGGTAACAGTGCCTTCACTACGGTTCCCGCGGAACTGGCAGAGCGACTCGTACAGCCGCATTACCAGGGGATTAGTGATACCGTTCACCTCAATCATGTCGTAGACGGTGAAGTTCCGACGCAGGCCCGCCATCAGGGGCATCAGCTCTTGGTTGATGTGAATCTCGTAGAGCCCGATGTTCGGCCGGACGCTACGCTTCACCAGCCAGGGATAGGCGTCGTAGCCCTTGTCGTCTCCCTCGTCGAACTCCGGCCTGTAGATGGTCACCTCTTTTCCACGGAACCGGTTCAGGGCTGTTCGGATATCCTGGCTGGCCGCGCTGGACGGCAGATCGTATGCCTCTGCGTAGTCGGCAACGGCAATGGTAAACTTGCCGTCGTGGGTTATCGGCTCGCCTTCCGGCACGTTCGGCATCTTGGACATGCAGAGGTACAGGATCCGCTTCTGGTCCCGGGTTAGAGAGTACGACGCCTCCGTCAGTTGGTTGGACTGAACGACTCTCCGGCTGCGCTTTTTCTGGATAGACTGGTTCATGACGGTAGACAGTTTTTTCGGTTGTCCACCATTATGCCCATATATCACCGGCAGGCAACACTGGCTCTGTTGATAAGCCTGTGCAAATGCTGTTTGTACTATGTTGGTATCCTGTGTTCTTTAATTTCGGCGAGAGATCAGTTTGTCCACTTTTAGAGATCAGTTTGTCCACTCTCAGAGATCAGTTTGTCCACTTTGCTCCTCTGAGAGCCGCGCCACGACTGGGCTGGCGAGCTCTAAAAATAGATCTAAAAAGAGATCTAAAAAGATCTTAAAGATATTACAGAGGGGATTAAATAATAACCGGTGCTCTCGATAAGGGTCCGAGATAGGGGGTTCCAGGACTCTCCGCAGCCTATAATCACTTGCCGCGTCTTCTTCTATAAATAACACTCAAATAACTAAAACAAATAATCTTTAAAGAAGAGACAGCATCCTAAAGTGATGATACTCGGACCCTGGTACACCCTATAGGCCGGAACCTGAGTTGCTGCTCGGAACGGTAAGGGAATCCGTCGGCCCACTCCGTTCGCGTCATGCCCGATATTCAGCCCGCCCGGAAGCACGCTATTTCTGACAACTGCGCCACTGCCTTTTTTATGTTAAATGGATTGCTCGGGCCGTATGTTATTCAACCGCTTACAGAACGCTATGCTCTCAGCGTCGTTAATCAGATGAACGACTTAGCATTAGGAACTCACGAGAGAGCTCCCCAAATCGTCATAGAGCTCTCCGAAGACACGCCCCCAGGGGTTATCTCATCTGATTCGTCAGGGTTCGTTATAAACGTATTCCAGGGAGACGGTGTTCCGTTGAGTTGGCCATCATCGAAAGATCACCAGGTAGTCTTTCGTAACAAGTTGCCGACCGCGATCAACATCGCTATCCTGAGCCATAAATAAGTAGTTACTTAACGCTGGAATTAAACATGTCTCGTAACACAGAAATGACCGATGTTGACCCGGAAGTAGCCATGATCCTCAAGACAATGGGGAACTACATTGCTGCCCGTCGGAAGGGGCTCGGCTTCCGTCAGTCGGATATTGCTGAAAGTGCCGGGCTTACCGCTGCCACCATTATTCGAGTCGAGAAGGGCGGCGGACAGATCCGTCTTGTCACCTTCCTGACGTACCTCAAAGAGCTCGGCGAGCTGTCCATCTTTGGCGACATCTTCACGAACCTGGATGACGGCGATCGTCGACGCATCAGAACGCCTACCGTCCAAGAGACGGAGACTGATGGCCCGCTGAGTGCCGCTCAGTTCCTGGCCCGCGTTCAGGCTGAGCCGAAGCTTGAGCTGGAGGTTACGCGCCGCGCAGCCGTCAGCCTGGTCAGAACCGGCAACTATGCCGTTCGTGAAGAGGCCGGCAGGGTGCTGGCGTGCTCTATCGATCAGGCCAAGCTCAGTGAGTACGAGTATCAGACCGCCGACGGCTCTCACGTTGGTGGAGTCTCTCGTATGCGCTTGGTGCTGTCAGAGAGCGCCCTGACTGATGAGCAGCTGACCACAGTTCGCTTCATCGGCTACACCAACCTCATGAAGCGCATCAACGATCGCCTGGAAGCCCGGGAGGTCACCGCTGTCGTCGACAAGATCGATGTGATCCCCGAAGGCAGTCATTCGCTGATCTTCCTAAAGGACGAACGAGAGGTCGGATCCCGGTTCGTCTATGACATCGTACTCAACGCCCTGGAAGAGAAGATCTGATGACCAACGTGCTCCCTATGCCGGAGCGTCCGATGTTCTATCGCCTCGATGAACACCTGGTCGCTCGACCCCTGTCTGTCGTCTCGTTTCTGGAGCGCTCAGCGCGTCTAGGTGAAGCTTTGGCGACCTCGGTCAAGGCTACCTACGTCCTCGACCACCGAGCCCGCAGAATGCTTGTGAGCACGGTATTCCTGGGGGTGGACCGTGCGCTCGATGGGGAGCCCGTTTTGTTCGAGACAATGATTCTTGGTGGGGCGCTCAACGGCACCACCTGGCGGTACTCAACTCACCAGCAAGCAGAGTCCGGTCACGAGAAGGTGGTCAATCTGATCTCGGGGCACTGCCTGCAGCTACTTCTGCCGTACAAGGAGGCATCATGAAAATTATGGTCAGGGGAAAGAACGTAGCCAATCTGGTCGAACAGATGACCAGTGAGGAGGAGGTTCAAGCCTTCTACGAAGCGCAGCGTGACCAGCACCCCCTGGGCGAGGAGTCTATCGAACAGTTCAACGACCGGAACCGTCGATTCCTGTCGGCTCTCTTGAGTGTGTACTTCGGCGAAACGGATGACCCAGTCGAGGATGAAGGTGTGGTCATCCCTCAAATGTTCAACTACCGATAGGAGGGGAAGTCGCTCATGAAACGGTGACGTGAGCTGATTCAGGCTTATGAAGAGCAAACCAAGCTCAAGCGGGCGGGCAGAGTGACAACTGACCCGGGATAGGACGTTAAGAGGATTGAGAGTTCAGGATGCGGCAGCCTTTCACAACTAAGCCGCACCCCAAACCCTCAGACTCAGAGAAGACTGTACTCAATGGTCCCGAACGATCCAACTCCCCATAGTGAGAAGAAGGGCGAACGTCGGTGCATTCTTAGCGACAGGACAACCTGGTGCGCTAAATCCGATGCAGAACGTCCAGAAGGAACACTATGGCAACGATACTACAGTGTTGAGCTGACCCGGGAGAACGCCCGCCCTTTTGAGAGAGACGAGCGAACTCCCGAAGCGAACAGCCAGAGCGCACACATGGAAATGCGCGACCATCAGAGAAGAAAAACTGGCGCAATTCGCAATCCCTAGTGGAAGCAGGACTAGAACAATAATCCGGATAATGGGGAGTCGCCTCGAAGACGGAAGAAACAACGAATGCCTTGCTGTACCCGGGCTTGGGGTAGGTCCGGGGTGATTGAGTCAATAGGTGTCACTGCCCCATAGCGCGACGATTCATGAGGGGTAGTAGAGCACCGCCTGATGTAGCGCAATAGAGAGTAAGCGGGAAGAAGAAGAGCTCTCTCAAAACCCCGACGGGATAACTCGGGGCGTGTTGTATGTGTAAGGTGCGTTCTAAACGCGAGACAGTGTAATCAACCGCTTCGGCTGTTCTTATATCAAGAGCTGGCGGTAGGGACTCGAAGAGGGGTCTTTCTATGCCCGGCTGTGTAGACAGGCGGAACGAATGATTAGCGTGTGTTTTACCCCAGAAACAGGCACTCTCAACGTGTTGGTTTGCGCCCAGAATGGTGTACCAGTTTACATCATGACGGGCTGGAGCGACGATTCTGCGCCATTGGTGCAGCGTGTTGCCGCTCAGGAAGAGATGGATAAAGTGTGGGCCCCGGACGACCTCGACTTCGCCTGGGCTCACATTCTTGGAATGGTGAAGACCAGCTTGATCGAGCCGGAACAGGGTGTTGGCCTTGAGACGAGTGCGACTGGGGTCGACACTATGGAGCTGTTGAAGGCGCTAGGGGAGCCGGTTCTTCTGAACTTCCCTCAAGCGCTGGTTAGACAGTGTGAGGTGTTCACTAGAGGAGCCCACAGGTGGCTTCAAAGCGAGGGTAAGGCGTCGGCCGGCTCTTGCACTGTCAATCTGGAGGCATCGCTGTCTGACTACCATTGAGCCGTTGGCTTGTGTGCTTGAGAGGGGCCCCTATCGAAGGGGCTTTTCTTTGCGCCCAATCCAGCGGCTTTTTCTTTCTCGTGTGTGCGCCATGGCACGCCGCGGGCAGGGCTTACTAGGGTTCTCCATGGAATGAGGCTGCCTGGGAACCTGCAGGAGAAGCGGCTGCGGGGAATGGAGATGACCGGGTATCGCTACCATGGCGTGCCATGGGGCGAGTTGGGGGTTGCCAGCCTGCCTACCCCAGGATACTCCGTGCTTCCCCGTGCTGCGGCTTAGCACGATTCACTCCTTGGGCTCGTAGGGGAAGAGCGTTATTCACCTCTAAAGTGCAATTAATATAGCGACATCTGCTAACGCAGACTGAACCTTTAGCACAAAGAGGAATATAATAATGACCCAACGTATCGCTAACGTCGCATCCCTGTTTTCTGACGAACCCGTATCTGAATCTGCTTTGTCCCCTCGCGAGCGCAAGATGCTCGGACTGACTAAGCCCCGCAGAGCGTATCGCACGCAGAAAGAAGTAGGACAGCGCCTGCAAGAGCGCGGCATCAAGCAGTCGATGAAGTTCGACGCCTATGAGCTCGCTGTTCGCTTCGGCCTAGAGCAAACCACCATCACCGAGAGCGAGTTCCTGCATGAGCACGCCCGGGCCCCGAAGAAAGCAGTTGAGCCGGCCAAGCGTGAAATCGACCCGATGTGGTTCATCAAGTAACAGACCCCGGGGCAGCGCGTGACTGCCCCCTTTGGAGAACAAAATGGATCTGGAAATCTACAAGACCCTGGTGTTGAGCACCGGGCACCTCACCCCCGAAACACTCCGCCACCTGGAGCTCCTGACCGAAGGGGATGAGCGGAACAACTTCATCCCCCGCGACTACGGCTTCCTGGTCATCTGCCGGAGCTGCTGGTTCGAGGAGGGCGACGAGGGTTCCCGGGAGGACTTCCTCCAGCTGCCGGCCGACTTGCAGCACGTTCTGACCGAAGCCAACGCCCTGGGCATCAAAGCCGTCGAGTTTGACCAGGACGGCGAGCTGTACGACCGCTTCCCCAATTACGAGCACGAGTGAGAACGCCATGAGACATAAAACTATCGAATCCCTTGTCCGGTCGTACTGGCGTGACGAGATCTACCTGACCGACCTGGTGCTTACTCTGATTTCCCAGTTCAACACCAAGATTGTCAGCTTGCGGAGACACGACTGCTCCCTGTTTGACATGAACATGCAGGAGCATCTGACTGTTCTGAGGCCGAACTCCAGACTCGGCCCCCATCACGACCGCCGGGCGAAACTTACGCTTGAGACATGGGGGTCTGATAAAACCAAGGGCCTTCTCCAGGCGGTCGCTCTTGATGTTATCGACGCGGCCTCCATGTACGAGCTCGGGATAGACGTCGAGCGGAGCGTGTTCTCGCTCCAGGTCGATCACCTGGCTTACCTGCCGGCAGAGTAATCCCGCCAAGTTTCCATATGTGCCTTTTGCCAGCGAGTCTCTCCCTTCTCGCTGGCCTTTTTGCAGGCCAGGCCTCCATGGGTCGCCACGGGTCTCTGGTTAGCAGGCAGGTAGGCTGGAGAGGGTCTTCCACTCCCCGGCTGTGGTGCGTGTGTGAGCTTCGTACAATATTCAGGACCCCCAAGGAAGACCCCTCGCCTCGGGGACGCTCTATAACGCTCTATGAGAGCTCTTCCTGTCGAGTCGCTACGTCGATTCGTCTTGTGCTCTCAAAATCGCGCTGTGAGCGAATCAGCACGCTTCCCTCGCTATTCCCAAAGCGAGCTCAACTGACATTGAGACAAAACAGTCGGGAATGACGGGAGGACGCTTGCAGCACCGTGCCTCAGTTGTACGCCCTGAGCGATGTCGTTAAAGTAGCTTCATCAGCGTCACTGATAGGGACACTGACATTAGCGATTTCACGGCGGGCTCATCTTTGAAGCCCGTCTTTTTTTTGCCTGCATCTCAGCCCATGGGTCCCCATGGCGCAGTCTCTGCCTTCTCCTCCCCCGAGGGACGCCGGAACGGGCGCCCAAGGTCCCCCAGGTAGTGGGGAGCCTGCAAGCGGCCCCCAGCCCTCCCCACTTCACCAGGACACCGCGGTTCACCACCCCAATGGCTTGCCACGGGCTTTCTAATCGACCGAGGTTCACCACGGGGCGCCATGGGCTTACTAGGAACGCCTATGGGATGAGGGCCCGGTCTTCACAGCTTGGATGGGAGCGGGGGACTGCTCGGGGTGCTCGGATGAGGAGGTTTCGCGCTTGCGGAGGGTTCTCGTTTGGGGCCTATCACATCGAGCTCGGGGTTGCAATAGCGAAAACGCAGGGATCGCGACTCATAAGCGAAAAAATCATGAAATCGAGATTAAGATCTCATTTTTCGCACTTTCGACACTTAAACTATAAAAAATCGCACTTTAAGCTTGTCATGCGTTCAACGTTCACTTAATATGACTACATCGAAACGCAATACAGCGCGACGATGAAAAACTAAAAACTAACGCTAATCGCTAATAAGGAATCCTATCATGACCAAAGAAATCACCACCGCCGCCGCCACTGTAGCCGCCGCCACCGAACAAAAAGCCCCCTCCACCAATGCAGAGATCCGCCTGCATATGTCCGGCTCCGCAATGGATTTCCTCAGCATTAAAGAGGAATCTCTCAAAAACGCCCTTGTGAACAATCCAGATCTGGATCTGGAAAAGGCAAGCCGCCGCGCCAAGCTGGGCGCTGTAGGGATGGCCGCCGAAACCCACGCCCGCTGTAATGGCCTGATCTCCGGCATGACCGACAAGGAAATGAAGATCCTTAAACAGCTTGGCGTCGATGCGGCCAGACTGGCACGGGATCCCAAAGCAGGCGGGTTTAGCCGCGAGCACAAATTGCAGCTTGCAACCATCGTTGCCTGTATCGCACAAGCCAAGCGCCCTGACTCTATCGACCTGACCAAGGCAAATGACGCGCTCAAAGCTCTGGATCCGACCGCAGCAACTAAGCGTACCGGCCATAACACCATTGCCCACCTGATCGACACTGTGAAGGTTAAGGAGCGTTTCACAGCGGGCTACTGGTCGGCAGAGTGCAACGGCGCGACACAAGCGAGCTATATCATCGGCTTGTTGGTGAAGCTGGGAATGGCCACCGAACGGGGCAGCAAAGAGGCGCGGGAGTGCCTGATTAAGGCAGACCATCCGGTTGTAATGGCCCTCAAAGCCATCGCCTAAGCAGTCACAAGGGGGCAGCCCTGCCCCCTTCATCCCACGCCTTTGGAGCCATCACCATGTTTGAATCAACAACCGTCTCTCTCGTCCAGTCCGGCGCAATGTTTGGCCTTATGATCCGTTGCCACCTGTCCGGCCTGTCCCTAGCAATCGCCACCACAAACGAAAGCGCAATGCGCCAGGTTCTCGCCACTGCCCACGCCATGCAAACGCGGGGCGAACTATTCGCAGCCATTGAGCGGGCAGTGATGCGCAAGATCGAGATCGTGATAGCCGCAACCGCAGCCGCATAATCAGGGGAGCAAGGGGGCATGAAGGGGGCGACCACTGCCCCCGACATGTGAGACGCGAGAGGATCAAAGTCCTAGAAAAAACCGACTTGCCCCTATCCCCACCCTACAAAATCAGCGTCGAACTCCGGCACCCTTATACTAGCCCGCGCCGCGCACGCGATAACGACCCTTATATTAAGGCCCCCTGACGTCCAAACGGGTGAACGGGTCGAGGGGGCCTGGGTGTCTGAGGGTGACGGGGTAGAGGGGTCTAGTCGTCAGGGTCGCCGTAGGGGTTCACATCGGGGGCACGCCCTTCTGTGTCGAAATCCGCGTCGCCATCGCCTCCGTAGGTGAAGCCGTACAGCTCCTCTTCCTCCTCATCGAAATCGTCGTCGCTGTCGTAGTCGTCTCCGCCGACTCCGCCCGCGCCTTTGCCTTCGTCGAAGATGTCCTCATCGTCAAAATCGTGTTCCTGGTCGTGACGCCCCATGATGGTCTCCTGGTTGGGTTGATGCCTGAGAGGTGACGTCTATTAAATCGCGTTCGACACGTACAACCCAGTCCCGAACGAACCGAACCGCCATTTTCAAAACAAAAAACCCTAGAGCCGCAAGACATTTTTTCAGTAATTACTTACTAAACGAGTTGTGATACCTGTACTGCGAAAATACAATCTCGTCATCGAAGTTGAGCAGCGCGAACAGACTATCGCCTGCCCGTATCACTATCGCTGAGGAGTCCAAAAAGTCATGCAGCAACACCCTATCGAGGCCCTTCAAGAGGCCCTGAACCTCGCCATTCACGCCTACAACGAGGAGACCAGAGACTTCAACGCCCTGGTGGAGGACAACGACACCCTGGAGGCCGAAGTTGCTCGTCTGAAAGCTGAGCTGGCGAAGAAGGAAGACCTGCTGCTTCACGTCCATAGCGACCGCAAGGCTCTGCTGGAGAAGCACAACGAATCCGTGACTCTGGCCAATGCCGAGATCATCCGTCTGTCTGAGGTGGCCAGCGTTGCTACCAGGAGATATGACGAGCTGGCCTCCCGTCACCGCAAGCTGGAGACCGAGCACGCCTCCGCCGCTGTCGAGCTCAAGCAGTTGCGCGAGCTGGACCCCAAGAGCATGAAGAAGCGACTGGACGCCGCGAGGGCCCGCAATGAAGAGCTCAAGGCAGAGAACGCCCGCCTGACCGACAACAATGGCCGACTGAATCGTCGAAACGAGGAGCTTCGTCGCAAGATGGAGGCCCTCAACACCCCGGTGTGGGCCTTGGGTTCCGAGAAGATCGTCCCCTACCACAGCGAAATAGTGATCGCCTCCGAGACCGGCCAGCGAATGGCTCTTGTCAGCCCCATGTGGTGGGAGCACGAACGTGGTATGCGTCTGCTGTGCGCCTATGACCCCGAGCGTGATGTGATCCTGATGTGTGACCCTCGGGACGACAACTCCAACATGTTCACGCCCAGCAAGGCTGGAGAGGCGCAGATGCTCAAGCTGATGCGCGAGTTCAAGGAGAAGAACTTGAAGCCGGCCGAGAAGAAGAAGAAAAAGGCCGCCTAACCCCTCCCCGCTTCTACAGGGTCAGCATCGCGCTGGCCCTTTTTGTTGCTATCCCCTGGGTCCTGGTAAATGACGGGCAAAAAAAAGAGCGCCTCCAGGGGGCGCTCACCATGTCGTAGACGTTGTTGCCAGTCGTTGTAACCAAAGCGTACTCCCTTCATGCCCGAAAAATGACCCGGGAGGTATCAACCGGGTCTCAGCTTGTACGGGCAGTCACAGAAGCGACTGACGGCAGGATATTTCAGTGGGTGCTGACAGTCAACAGGGAATAGCGGTGCGATTGGTGAATTTCAGGCAAAAAAAACCCGCCTGTGGGATATGACAGAGGCGGGTATCGCTGGAATCCTTGTCGTTGGCGGGAGGCGTTGAGCCTGTATGCGAAAGAAAGGATTTTCTCGTCAGTCAAAACGAGTGCGATGGATGATAAGTAAGTGTTTGCTGAAAGGCAACCACTCTTTAGAGAATCCCTTTCGTAGCATCGGCCATCATAACCGGGTCGCTCTCGATGTAGATCTGCGTCGTAGCGAGAGAGGAGTGCCCCATCAAGCGCTGTATCGTCCGCAAGTCGACTCGGTTGCGCACCAGGGTAGTAGCGAAGAACCGCCGGCCCGAGTAGGTGCAGGCCTTGCTGATGCTCGCCCTCACCTGCAGCAGCTCGTTCGCCAGGTTCCCCAGGCTGTTCGCCGTGAAGGGGCCGCCACGCTGGGACAAGATCAGAGGCGCCTCTGGCCGGTAGTGGCGAGGGTTCTCCTTCCTGAACTGGATGTACCGCAGCATGTGCTCTGTCACCAGGTCGTTGTTCAGCGGCAACATCCGAACCTTCCCGCGCTTGGTGTAGGCCTTGAGTAGAGTGAGCTCCGGCAGCAGGGCCTCCGCCTTGAAGTCGAAAACGTCGGACAGGCAGAGGCTCGATGCCTCCTTTGGGCGCAGGCCGAGACCGAACAGCATGGCCAGCAGAGCCTTGTTCCTGAGTGCGTGAGGGTAACCCTCGCAACGCTGCAGGGCGATGTTGAACTGCTTTCGAGTGGGGACAGGCGCCCGACCCTGTTTACCAGGGGTGCCCGGCTTGCGACCTACCGACATAATGACTCCAGCAACGAAGAAAGCTTCCTTGGAAGCAAGTTTAGTTGTCTCACAGAAAGCGATTAGAGCGTTTCCCACAGCGCAGACGTATCATCGCAGCGCTCGATGCTCTCGGAGCGCTTCTACAGCGCGTCTGAGCGCTATTTTCGACATCCCCAGAGCACATTTTTGCTCGCTTTCGTCAGACAAAAATACGACACATGGCAAGCCAAGGTCGAGACCTTTCGTGTAGGCAAAATGCGAAAGGGCCGGTTGCCCGACCCTCTCTGACCTGGAAGTCTAGCCCGGGCAGCCACTCACTCTTCGGCTTCAACCGGCTTTTCCTGGCAGAACCAGTCACCGACGGCCGGCGACATGATCACCGGCGACCGGCAGGGCTGACCATCATCAGCGTAGTCCATGTCGCTCTTCGTCTTCCCGCATTTGGCGCACGCCACCTGTTGCTCTGTCATTGCTGAGCCTCCAGGGTGATGTAGAACGGCATGGTGGCAAGGATGGTCTCCTCGTCGTCACACGGCAGCTCGGTCAGATCTCCCCTGCTTACCAGGTGGGCGTCCCAAGGCAGGATCCGCTCCAGGGCGCCGGCCGGGTTGACCAGGAACCGGCCATCGACGGAGCGGTTGCGCTTGTGATCCTTCTGATACCACCACCATTCCTGAGTCTCGTTGAACTTATCCACGGCCTGCATGGCGACCATCAGTCCGCAGTAGCAGTAGCGGGCGTCATAGGCGACATAGAGGCCATCAGCAGTCGGGTTCACGTAGAGCGCGACATGGAACATGAGCCGGGTGATCGCGTAGGTGTCGCCGTTCTCGAGGACTCCGTAGTGCATCGTGTTGTTCTGCCCGATGAAGTTCTTGAAGGAGGGCGGCAGGTTCTGTTCAGTCATGGTCAGTCCAGGTGAAATTTTCGTGGATCCTATGGGATGTGAGGCAGAGGGTAAACACCCCCTACAGGCTATTTGAGCTCGTATGTGAAATCGCGAGATCTGACGGTCAATCACCGCCGCCGAGCTGAAAATCTCGCGAGGTGTAACAACGTTGAAAGTTACATGATCTTGTATCACGACGAGCTCGGACGCTCTAATTTAACCCTTGGAAAACATGAGCTTACCTCAATTCATGTAACTATATAAAATAGTTACACGAATCGGTTTCACCCTGTATGGATTCGGATCCGCAATGTGGTATCATTCGCGTCAGTAAGTGTTTACTTGTTGTGACTGCGGAGGGGGTTGGGGAGACGGCGAGTCAGTCTCAGCCCTTCACCTGGTAGCGTTCACGCAGATCGAACCTTCTCTCTCCGCAGTGTCCAACCCCATGGATTGCAGCGAGTGATGCTTGCCCTCTTTTCATATCACTGTAATTTTCTTTGCCGATTTTTGGCAAAAAATAAGGCCGCTTTTGCGGCCTTTTTTCTTACAAATCTGCGTGTTTTATGTCTGGCTTTACGCCTGTTTTTCTGCCTGATTTTTCACATTATTCAAGCTCTCAACCATCACTCCATTGCTGGGCTGTTTGTCGCTAGCCAGTATCTTTTTTGAATGCCCAAAAGCGTTGGTGACTCGAATGAAGTGATTGCTGATAACAGTGTTTTTTCCTGAATTTTCAAGCAGGGTGAACTCGATAAAATCTTCTGTTTCCGCTTCGGAGCGCTGAATTTACAGGATAAAAAAGGGGCGATCTATATCGCCCCTTTCATTGCCTCAGATCACCAGAATCTCAGGAATCCCACGCACTTCGAGCGCTCTCGAACCCGCCTGGCCACCTCGTAACCCTCCCGGGAGCCTTCGTCGTTGGTGTTCCCCTCGATGGTGAAGAGCTTGGTGCCCTCCACCCTCTCGATGAAGCCCGTGTGCCCCAGGCCCTTGCCGTAGTCCATGATGAAGACGTCACCAGGCTGCGGATCGACGACGCGGTGAATGGCCGGAGCCTCTCGCCACATTCGCAGCACCCCACCGGTACGGGGCACGGGATTATGCAGCTCGGCCTGCTTCAAGACCCAGTACACGAACGCCGCGCACCAGGCAGCCGGGAAGGTGATGCCGACCGACTTCAAGTAGCCCTGCACATGGACGCCCCAGTTCGAACCTTTGGGGATCTCTTGTTTGCCAACTTCCTTGTTTGCTACGTTCAAAATTGCCTTTTGAGTTTCTTTCATTCCAACCTCCATCAGTAAAAAGGTTGGCAACAACTTACGACTTTAGTTTGCAAAGTAGCTCTGAAAGCTGGTTTCTATCTATGACGTTATGAACCTTGAAACCAAGCTTTGAAGCAACGAACCAAGGAACCTTTTTTGATAGGTCTCCATCTTCCAATGTTATCACGAATCTCGATTTCGTTTTTCCGTCCAGCCCCATGACGGCGGCACCAACGGACAGGGCCATGGCCTTGGTGTCGGCAGTGGCCTTGGTGAACCCGGGGACCGTCCGGATCAGCGTCTTGGAGAGGTCGGCGCTGCGCGGGTCGACGTGGTAGATCACGCCCGTCTGGTCGAGCGACGGCCAGAAAGAGAACTTTCCGCCCTGGAAGAGCTCCATAGCCAGGTCGCCCAGCTCTCCCTTGTGGGTGCGCATGGTCATCCCACGGGCGTGGAGTGCGGTCAGAAGCTTGGCCAGAAGCGGCTCGTAGCCGGCCGGCAGCCGGCCACCTATGACGGCAAAGGCGTTCACAGCTTCGATAAGTCCAGTTCGCCGGACAGCAGCTTGGCCAGCGTCTCCGGGGGCAGGCTGGAGATCAGCTGCTTGGCCTTGTCCTCGGTCTGGCGGGCACGCTCTTCCTCCAGCTTGCGCTTGCGAACCTGAGCCTCCACGGCAGTCTTCACGACGTCGGTGTTGGTCAGAGTGATGTCGATCAGATAGCCCAAGAGCTCGGCTTGAGTGGTGTCGAATTTGGCGCTGGCATCTCGCAGTTTGCGGTGCTGGGCGGGCGTAACCTCCAGGGTCACGCGCTTAACTTGAATGGTCACGCGGTTGCTCCTAATTTCACAAAGCCATAGTCAGAAATGCTCCAGTCGACGTCCATCGGCAGCAGGTTTTCACGGAACCCGTCGGTGCCGGTGATGATCGCCCGCCGCTGCAGGGCGTGCTCTTGGAGGTGTTGGTTGTGCTCATCCATGAAGTCGAGGATGAAGCAGATGTTCGGGCCGAGCTTCTTGGCTCGCAGACCACGGCCGATGCGCTGCCGGTTCGCTACTTCCGCCTTGCCGCCGCCGGCCAGGATGATGCAGCCCACGGATGGCACGTCGACGCCGACGTCGAGGATGTTGGTCCCGATAAGCACCTGAGTCTCGCCGGTGCCAAGACGCGCCAGGGCACGCTTGCGACCGTCTGAATCGTCGTCTCCGTTGATGAACTCGCCGCGCATGTTGACCTTGGCCAGCAGCTCCGCGATGCGGTCTCCGTGGGCTCTGCGCTGCACCAGCACCATCGTCGTCAGGCCGTACCGGCTCATGCGAATGCACTCAGCCACGATGCGCTTGTTCCGCCAGTCGTGACCCACGATCCCCGCGTCATAGGCACGCTGGTACGCGGTGCTGCGGAACAGCTTGGGCGGCTTCTGGGTGCGAGCGATCTGGAAGACGGGGGTGGCTAGAATGCCCAGGTCGATGAGCTGCTTCTCGGAGACTCGGATCCCCACGCCGCCGGAGACACCCATCAGGCGCATGTTCGACTCGGCGTCGGCTCGCATGAACGGGGTGGCGGTGAGTGCCAGGCGGTAGTTGGCGTTCGTGCAGGCCTGCATCAGGTCGAAATAGCTGTTGCCGCCGGCCTCGTGCGCCTCTTCCGCGATCACGAACTCGAAGCTCTTGAGCAGCTCCAGGGTTTCGGCCCTGTTCTTCGCTTGCGTCTCTAATTTGCGCCCGATGTGCTGGGCCAGATCAGCATCAGACATGCGCTTCTTGGCGAGCTCACGCTTCAACTGGGCCAGCGCCTTGGTGCGCTCGTCAGTCGGGGCTTTCTTGCGAGCGAGACGAGCGGTGAGGTTCTGAATCTCCTTCTTCTCGCGCTCCAGCTGGGCGTTCAGGTGCCGCTCGATCAACTCGTCGGCGCTGTAGTTGGCCAGCCGGCTGGCGAGGGTCTGCACCATGCCGCAAACCAGGGGGCGGTCGGCCTGCCAGATGGAGTCACCTACTATCCCGACCTCGTTGTCACCGAACGACTCGCGACATGCGTCGGCGAACTGGTACATCAGAGCTGATCGGGTGGTCAGGAACAGGGTCTTGCGCCTCACCCGGGCGTAGGCCAGGCGGGCGACCCGAGACTTGCCGCCGCCGGTAGCGAGCTGGGCGATCATCATGCCGAACTTCTCCAGCTTGCGAACGGTCTCCATCTGGTAGCCGTAACGGGGATCCTCGCCGAAGGCGTCGACGACCGGGGTTTCCGGCCCGAGCGGCTCGGGGAGGGGTTTGGTTACGTGCTGGACCAGGTGGCCGGCCTCACGCAGCTTGCGCTTCACCAGGTAGCAGAAGCCCGCAGGGAAGCTGTTCGTCTTGAATGAAAAGAATGTCGAGCGCCCATCCCACCCGGGGCGCTTCGTCATGTGCTCAAACCCATCGACCGAATAGCTCAGGATGTCGGAGACAAGGAGCCTCACCTCCTTCGTCGGGTCGACAAGCTTCGCGTGAACCGCGTTGGATACCATTTTTGTGATCATCGGATTGCCTAGCTCTTATACTTTGCTTACCCTATTCAGTAAGTAATTACTGACCGTAAAAAGGCTGTAAGTGCTCATCAAACACACACTGAGAGTATCACAATGAGCAAGGAAAAACTGAAGTTCACCTTCGAAGACCCGCGGCTGCTGGTCAAGAACAAGTGGAACCCCAACAAGATGGCCCCCGAGGAAGAGGCCAAGCTGCGCAACAGCCTGCAGAAGCATGGCCACGTTCGCCCGATCCTGGTTCGCACCCTGGAGGATGGCGCCCTGGAGATCGTCGGCGGCGAACACCGGGTCGAAGTGTCCATCGATCTGGGCATGTCCGAGGTGCCTGTCATCAACCTCGGCAAGATCTCGGACGAGGACGCCAAGCGCGCCCTGATGATCGACAACTCCCGCTATGGCCACGACGACGCTGGCCTGCTGAGCGAGCTTCTCACCGGCCTTGGCTCCGCTGACGAGCTGGCCGAGTGGATGAACATGGGTGTAGACGAGCTGGGCGCTCTTCTGGGCGCATCCGATAAGCCGGACGAAGTCGACCTGCTGGGCGCCCTGGACGACCTGGAATCCATCGACGACGAGCCTCTGTCGCCTGTCACCCGGGAGCTGAAAACCCATCACCCGATGAAGTTCAAGGTTCCCGTGGAGGACCACGAGTTCATCAAGGAGACCATCGAGCGGGTGATCAAGGACCAGGGAATCGAGGACTCCGACTCGTCCATCCGTGCGGGTGAGGCGCTGTTGTGGCTGTGCCGTCAGCACGCCGATCGAGCTCCGGCAGCCAGAGACCCCGAGCTGCACCTGAGCAACGAGGAGCTGGATCTGTTGGCTGACTTTGGGATGGACGAATGATGGAAAAACACACCAAGGCTCTCGAAGAGTGGGACATCAACCTGCTCGCCCCCTACGCCAAGAACGCCAAGAAGCACCCGAAGGATCAGATCTCCAAGATCGCTCGTTCCATCCGTGAGCATGGTCTGATCAACCCGCCGAACGTTGAGAGCGATGGCACCCTGATCACCGGCCACGGCCGCCTTCTGGCTCTCAAGGAGCTGGGGTGGAAGACCGTGCCGGTGTTCGTGCGCTACGACCTGTCCAAAGCGGACGCGGCAGCTGCCCGACTGGCAGACAACAAGGTCGGTGAGGGTGACTACGACACCAACATCCTGCAGGAGGAACTGCGCTGGCTGGCCTCCGAGTCCATCGACCTTGGCGACCTGGGCTTTGACGATCGGGAGCTGAGCTTCCTGATGGAGGACATCGGCGAGATGAGCCCAAGCCTGCTGCTGGCCGAAGCCGAGCTGCCGGACGAGCTGCCTGAGCCTCCCGCCGGCGAACCTGAGATCGCTGACCTGGTGGAACCCCGGGTGCCGCTGGCCAAGGTATTCGAGGCCAAGGACATGACGGCCTCTCAGGCGCGAACCTTGTCCCGGTTCCTGGCTCTGATTGCCGACGGCAGCACCCCTGTCGCCGCTCTGGCGCGATATGCAGAGGGGGCCCTGTCTGATGCCTAAGTGCCTCCCGAGAGAGCGCGGCATCGAGTACCAGGTTGTCGTCGCCCTGGGCGCGAGCGAGGGGTTCTTCCAGACCCAAGATATGCGTGTGCGCCAGGCGGCACACCTGGACAACCAAACCGGCCGCGCTCCCGCGGTCGGGGATGTCCTGGTCGGCAATCAACTTATGACACCTGTGGCGTTTGCAGAGCGCTACGAGGTGATTGACCCGCTCGCCCACATGGAGACCCTCGAGGATCACGTCGATCACGTCGAGTTCGCCAAGGTCGGGCCAACAACGATCTGCATCCTAACGCTCAAAGATGGAATCAACGTCGTCGGAAACATCAACCCGCCTGTCGGCGGCTTCTTGATGGATCAGGAAGGGGAGGAGATGGCCTACGCCGACGCTCTTCGCCACCTGGCCCTTCTCGAAAGCCATCGGATCGCCAGGCGGCACGCTCTACAGGAGTCCGACAGTGACCAAGAAGATCTACAACCACACAGTTGACGTCCGGTTCCAGACCGGCGTGAAGCGCTCCAAGCGCGTCATGGAAGTGGCCGAGGCCTTCGGCCTGGGCGTCTCCGACAAGGAGTTCGTCGTCTATGACAACCTCCGCTTCCAGACCCAGCAGGGCGATTGCATCTACATCACCGGCCAGTCCGGTTCCGGCAAGTCGATCATGCTGCGCGAGCTGACCCGCCAGTACCGCGAGCTCTTCGGGCTCAAGGTCGCGACTCTCGATGACGTGGAGCTGGAAGACGTGCCGCTGATCGACCAGATCGGGAGCTCAACCGAGGAGGCCTGCAAGATCTTGTCGAGAGCCGGCCTCAACGACGCCTACCTGTTCATCCGTCGCCCGTCCGAGCTGTCTGATGGTCAGCGCTACCGCCTGGTCATCGCGAAGCTGCTGGCCGCCGGGGTCGACGTCATCGTCGCCGACGAGTTCGGGGCCATCCTCGACCGCACCACCGCCCGGGTCGTTGCCTACTCCGTTCGCGCCATGTGCGAGAAGGCGGGCATCACCCTGATGGTGGCCACCACTCACAAGGATCTGCTTTGGGACCTGCGCCCGACCCTGACGATCGATAAGCGGTTCGCCGACGAGATCACTATCAAGGTGGCCGACCGCGAGACGATGGCGAGGTACTGATGAAGCAGCCCTACTACAGGATCCCGGTGTTCAACGCCGGGTTCTACCTCTTCACCGGCCCCAGCCAGCGCGTGAAGGACTTCCTGGAACCGCGCCTGCTCCCCAGCAGCTACGAAAGCGTGTGCCGGGATCTCGACGATTGCGGCGGCTACAGCCTGGCGTACACGGTCAAGGATGGCGTGGAGAACCTGATATGGGTGCCCGACATGGAGGACAGCATCGTGCTGTTCCACGAGGCCTTGCACTGCGGGTTCAACATCCTCAAGCGCGTAGGCGTGCCTGCCGACGGCAACAACCAGGAGGCCATAGCCTACCTGCAGGGTGAAATCGTCAGAGGCGCCAGGAAGGTCGTGGCCAAGTACCGGTACAAAGACAAGGCCCCGGGCGAGGAGCCGGCAGCCGGCGTCGCGCAGGGAGCCGGCAAGGTTTGCAGCTCACATCGAATCAGTAAGGAGGCGACAGCATGATCCCCATTATCTCCAGCGTGTTAGAGACAGTCAGCAATGTGGTCTCCGGCACCGTGGGCAAGTTCATCGAGGACAAGGACAAGGCGAAGGAGCTCGAGACCGCGCTGACCGCTCAGCTCACGACCTCCGTCGTCGAGCTCATGGGGCGCGAACTGGATGCCCAGAAGAGCGTAATCGTGGCCGAGGCCCAGGGCGAATCCTGGCTGCAGCGAAACTGGCGTCCGATCATCATGATGGCTCTGTCCACCATGGTCTGTATCTACTGGATGGGCTGGACGCACCAGGAGCTCGACCAGCCGGTCATCTTGAAGATCCTGGACATCGTACAGGTTGGCCTGGGCGGCTACATCGGCGGCCGGACTGCCGAGAAGCTGGCTGACCGCGGGGTCGAGATTTTTCGAACCAGGGCGGCGGCCATGTCCGCCGGTGAGGGTCTGAAACGATGAGTGACCTGATCATTACCCGCCACGAACCGGACGTCGCTGTCCGGTTCAGCCTGCTGGCCAACATGGTCGTCGAGCCTGGCACCAAGGAAGACTGGGACAAGCTGCATCACCTGCACTACAAGGCCGAGAACCTGCCGCCGGCGCCGAAGTTCTGGCGCTGCAGGCTGACCACCACCAATGACATCGTGGCTGTCTGCGTCACCTCGTCGGTGGCCCTGTTGCTTGGCCCGCGGCACGACATGCTCCCGAAGCTCAAGCCCGGGAACGACACCACCCTGACCAACAAGCACCGGCCGGCCTGGCTGAACGCGAACATGCGTCGGATCGGACGGATAGTCACCTCGACCATGTACCGCGGCACCGGGGTCTCCTACCGGATGATGAACCTGATCTGTCGGATGGAAGGGAAGCGCTACGTCGAGATCGTCAGCTCGATGGCCAAGTACAACCCGTTCGACACGAAGGCGGGGTTCGTCCGTGCGCCACTTCGCCGGGCGGCAGCCTACGAGGCTGGCTTGAAGTTCATGGCCGAGACCTTCGAATGCCACCCAGCCGATCGTGTCGCGGTTCACCAAGAGCTGATCTCCCAGCCGAAGCCTGTCTATGAGCGCCTGCGCCGTCAGGTGGCCGAGTTCTATTACCGCCACAGCTCTCGCGAGAAGACAGGCCAGAACCTCGGGAAGACCGTCGATGACTTGGCCGGCATGAGCGACCTGGAGCTGATCCGCGAGCTCCAGCAGCTCATCTTCGGATACACGGTCTACGCGCTCTATGAGAACCCAGACCTGGGTCGGAACATCCCCAAACAACTGCCCCTGCTCGCCTTTGACGAGCAAGCCCCTGACCAACCACTGGAACGCCTATGCTCCTGACAATGCGCATGTTCCTCATCATCGAGGAAGTTAAGAAACGGAACCCCGACGGCTCTCTGCTCGACCTGGACCAGCTGATCGAGCGGGTCGACTACGACGTCACCAAGCAGGCTATTCAGCACACCCTGCGCTACATGGTCGAGAAGGGGGTCGTGGAGAAAGCCGGCCGGGAGTCTCGTCGAGGCCGAAGCCGAGTTCTCTACAAAGTCACCGAGCTGGGTTATCAGATGACGACAGTGAGAAGCGAGATTGCATTCAGCAGTGTCGCCTGACGAAACGAGAGCGCTTTACAGCGCTCTTTTCGTATGTGAGTGAGCACAGAGAAGGGCGACTGCTTAGGAGCTCTCTAATCGCGTTTAAAGAGCTTTTACGACATCCCGGGTGTTGCTGAGTTTTCTTATCGGGTATTTACGTCAGCCGCTCAGTAAGTGTTGACTGTAGTTTCAGATTCGTGTATTCGCGCACGCGCGCGCGGTAGTTCTTAAATAATTATTTCTTTTAAGGGTCTATAAATAGTAGAAGCGAGAAAAAGTGATTATCGTCCAAGTTAGTTTAAGTCCACGTTAAGGTAAGTTTTTTTTTACTTTAAACCCAAGCACTCGCTTCGCTCGCGCTTCGGCCTGCGCCTTCGGCTTGGCCCCCGCTGCGCGGCTCATTCCGTGGTTGTCTTGTTCTCACCTCGGAACCTGTTCTCACCTCGGAATCTGATCTGCTCTCACCTCGGAACCGGATCCCGCCTCCTGTCTGCAAACCCTCGGAAGTGATTACCCTGCAGTTTTGCTTATCGTGAGGATCAGTAAGTGTTTACTTATCTCAGCGGATCGATCTAAACTGGCGCCGGAGTTCCTAGAACTCCCTGTTCAGCTCGGGGCGGGCAATACCTCATCATGAGGCACCCCACGCCCGCCCCATTTTTTTCCTATTCAGGATGTGGAGCAAATGGCCGATCCCAAGCGCAGGCTCACCCCGAAGGAGTGGGCGAAAGCAGAATCTCTTTACGAATCCGGTGAGTTCAACCTTGATCAGATCGCCGCCGAGTTCGGTGTCCACCCCATCACCGTTCAGCGCCACATGAAGGCCCACGGTATCGAAAAGGGCGCCAAAGCCGCAGAGATCAAGGAAAAGGTGACAGAGAAGATGAAGGACGCGGCCGAAGAGGACGCCTCTATCATCGCTCAGCGGATCCGGGAAACGAAAGAAGAGCATTACCGCCTCAACCAGGCCATCGACAAGCGCATCGTGCGCGAGATGGTAGGCGTCGAGTCGGAAGGCCGATCCGTTGCCACCTCTCTTGGTGTTTTCAAGGCCCTCAAGACAGCGGCCGAGACCCTCAAAATCACTCGCGAGAACCGATACACCGTCCTCGGGATCATCGACAACGATGTCCTGGACGACGAGCTGCCTACTCTGGAAGTTCGCGACATGATGGAAGAAGAGATCGAGGCGATCCGCGAGCAGCAGCGCCTGCAGGCGACAGAAATGGGCCTGGTCTCTGACGAAGATGACGTCGAGGCCGACGAGTAGTGAGCTTTTCCCTATCCTTTCATCCGGCCCAGGGGCAGGTTGCACGCTCGAAAGCGCGTTTCCGTGTCGTGGTGGCCGGCCGTCGTTTCGGCAAGACGCACCTCTGTCGCGCCCTGATGATCCGCGAGGCCGCCCGTCGGCCGAAGCAGCGCATCTGGTACATCGCACCGTCCTTCCGCATGGCCAAGCAGATCATGTGGCGGGATCTCGTCTCGGTGGTCCCCAAGTCCTGGCTCGCCAGGAAGCCGAACGAGACGGAGCTGACCCTGTTCCTGCGCAACGGCACGGAGATCAGTTGCAAAGGCGCGGACAACCCAGACTCGCTTCGAGGCGTAGGTCTGGATTTCGTCGTTCTGGACGAGTACCAGGACATGCGAACCGAGGTTTGGGAGGAATGTATTCGCCCGACCCTGGCCAGCACCAACGGTCGAGCCGTATTCATCGGCACCCCGAAGTCGTTCAACCTGCTCTACGACGCCTACATCAAGGGTCAGGACGAGTCGCTGGCGATGTGGGAGAGCTGGCAGTTCCCCACGATCACCTCCCCGTTCATCCCGGCGCACGAGATCGAGCAGGCGAAGCGAGACATGGATCCACGGACCTTCCGCCAGGAGTTCGAGGCATCCTTCGAGAGCGTGTCGGGTCGGGTCTACTACCCGTTTGACCGCCGGACGCACGTCCGTTCCGAGATCAAATTCAACCCGAAGCTGCCGATCTGGGTGGGGATGGACTTCAACATCGACCCCATGTCGATGGTGATCATGCAGCCCCAGCACGACGGCAATATCTGGGTGGTCGACGAGATCGTCCAGTTCTCATCGAACGTGGACGAGGCCGCAAGTGAGCTGGCCCGCCGATACTGGCGACACATGGATCAGATCACCATTTACCCTGACCCTGCAGGCAACGCCAGGCAGCACGCTCGAGGCGAGTCCTCCCTGGACATCCTGCGGGACCACGGGTTCAAGAGGATCAAGTTCCGTCGCAAGCACCCCGCTATCGACGACCGGGTGAACGCGGTGAACCGGAAGCTGATGAGCGCCGAAGGCAACATTGGCCTCTTCGTCGCGCCGCACTGTAACCAGACCATCATCTCCTTTGAGCAGACGATGTATAAGGAAGGATCCCGCGACATCAACAAGGAGATGTCGGTTGAGCACGTCACGGACGCCGCCGGCTACTGCCTGGAGATGGAGTTCCCTGTTCGCAAAATCTTCATTGCTGGGGTTTCATTGTGATTGCGCGGTCAGTAAATACTTACTAAAATGGCTGCCTAATGTAGGAGATATGTGAACTTGGAAAAGAAGATCCTCTTCGAAATGCTCTCTCGCCGACATCCTGAATACAACGGGATGCTTGGCCATTGGGACTTTTTGAGGGCCACCTACGAGGGCGGCCGCGATTGGTTCGAGAAGAACATTTTCCCCTACATGAAGGAAGGTGATGGCGAGTTCAAGGACCGCGTGAAGCGAGCCTACCGGTTCAACCACTCTCGTGAGGTGGTTGACCTGGTGAACAAGTACACCTTCAAAGGTGAGATACGCCGGAACACTGACGACGCACCTCCTTGCGTCAAGAAGTTCTGGATGTCCTCCACTCGGAAGCGCGTCTCGATAGACACCTACATGCGCTACATCTCGAAGCTGGCCAGCGTCTACGGCCGGATTTGGGTCGTCGTGGACAACGTGGTGGAGAGTGTGGGGGAGTCTGTGGCTGAAACTCAGTCCCAGATTTACTCCTATGAAGTCCCTCCCCAGGACATCCTCGACCTGTCAGTGGATGAAGATGGCGACCTTCGCTGGATCCTGATCCGCGAACGGGTGCGTGATGACGTGAACCCCTTCACCAGTACCGGTGAGGTGGGCTACCAGTACCGACTGTGGACAAGTAGTGATTGGACCCTGTTCAAGGTCCGATTCAAGGACTCCAAGGGCGGGTTCGAACTGGCGAACGTCGAGTTCGACATTGAATCTGGCGTGCATGACCTTGGCGTCGTGCCTGTCTTCTGGGTGGACCACATGATCAGCGAGGGCGTCTATACCGCCCCCAGCCTGATCGGTGACATTGCCTACCTGGACCGCGCTTGCGCCAACTACTTGAGCAACCTGGACGCCATCATCCAGGACCAGACCTTCTCGCAGTTGGCCATCCCGGCGCAGAGTCTTCTGCCCGGCGAAGAGGGTCACTCGAAGATCATGGAAGCTGGGACAAAACGCATCTTCACCTTCGACGGGGCAGACGGCGGGAAGCCGTTCTTCCTGTCACCGGATCCGAAGCAGGCAGAGCTCATCATCACCAGCATCAAGCAGATCATCAACGAGATCTACCACTCGGTAGGTGTCGCCGGTGAGCGCACGAAGCAGGACAACAGCTCTGGGATCGATAACAGCTCTGGCGTGGCGAAAGCTTATGACTTTGAGCGTGTGAACTCCCTGCTAGTCAACAAGGCCGCCTCCCTGGAGTTGGCCGAGTTGCAGATGATCAAGCTCGTTACGAAGTGGGCCGGTGAGAGCTTCGAAGTGGCAATGGAGGGCAAGGATAAGCTCGTTCATTACCCCCGAAACTTCGACACCCGAACCCTTTACGACGAGCTCGACATTTCGGCCAGGATTGAGGCTCTGACCGCCCCGATTGAGTTGAAGAGATACCAGCTCAAGCAGGTGATCTCCAAGCTCTACCCGTTCATTACGGAGAAGGAACGGAAGGAGATTGAGGTCGCCATCGACAAGATGGATGACTCGGTCGATTCCCTGATTTCTGGCTTCCAACCAAGCAACAAACCAACCAAGGAAGAAAGCAACCAAGGCGACAAGGTTGATGAATCCGAAGGTTCCCAGCAGTAAAGACTGGCCGAGAGACTGGCCGCCGATAGCCAAGAGAGAGGCATATCAATGAAGTTCCGTAACCAATACCTGAAATACATGAACCCTGCCGGCGACGATGGTGCTGCTGGCGGTGGTGGTAGCGAAGGCAACAACGACGACAAGGGTGAAGGCGAAGACGGCAAGGGTAAGCCTTCCGACCGTGAAGCGCAGTTGCTCAAGGAGTCCATGAGTCGCAAAGAGAAGATCGGCCAACTGGAAGCACGCCTGGCGGAGTACGAGGGTGTTGACCCGAAAGCTTTCCGCGAGATGCAGGAGCGCCTGCAGGTTCTCGATCAGAAGGAACGAGAGCTCGCGAACGCCAAGCTGATCGAGCAGGGCCGCTTTGATGAAGCCCTGAACTCTATGCGCTCAGAGCATGAAGGTGTTCTGTCCCAGGTGCGCACTCAGTCCGCCGCCGAGCTGCAAGCTGCACTCCAAGAGCGAGACCAGTTGAAGACTCAGTTAGGCGCTTTCCAGGCGCAGATCGAGGACCTGACTGTTGGCGCAGCCTTTGGCAACTCCGCTTTCATTCGTGAAGAGCTGGTGCAGGCGATGAACCCCGAGCGGAGCCGTCGTCTGTATGGCGATCACTTCGACATCGTGGAAGGCAAGGTCGTTGGTTACGACAAACCGAGAGGCCAAGAAGGTCGAGCCCCTCTCGTTGATAAAGACGGCCAACCCGTCTCGTTCGATGAAGCGTTCAAGCGAGTTCTGTCCTCGCAGAGTGACTACGAAACCCTGATTCGCTCCAGCGTGAAGCCTGGTGCAGGGTCCGGCACTCGCGATGATAAGGCCACCGATCCGGCTAAGAAGATCGGCACCGGTGTGAATCGCATTGCTGCCGCCCTCAACAAGGGCCAGTAGAGCGCTTTTTTCGGCGAGGCATGATCAGTAAATGTTTACTGTAGTTCACCCGTAAGGAGAGAAGAAACATGCCATTGCTGCGTGATGAAGCCGCCAAGCTGTCTCAAGACGACATGGTGCGCGGTATTATCGAAGAGTTCGCCGACAAGGATGATCTGTTCGGCATCCTGCCTTTCAGCCCGACCACAGGTAAGGCTCTCGTTTACAACCGAGAGAAGACCCTAGCGACCGGCGACTGGCTGGATCCGAACGATGAAGTTCGTGAAGGCGCATCCACCTTCGATGAAGTGACGACCCGTCTGCGCATCCTGATCGGTGACGTGGATGTGGACAAGTTCATCGACGGCACCATGTCCGACGTGAACAGCCAGAAGGCGATTCAGATCGTTTCCAAGGTGAAGGGTATGCGTACCCAGTTCCGCGACGCTCTGATCAACGGCAAGCAGGCCAATAAGCAGTTCGACGGCCTGGATGCCCTGGTACACGCCAATCAGGTGATCAATGTCGGCGGCCACGACATGGCTTTCTCCATGTTCGACGAGCTGACTGATGCGATTCGCCTGGGCGCAAACTGCGTGATGATGCGCTCCGAGCACATCCGCGCGTACAAGGCGATGCTGCGTCTGATGGGCGGTAACACCGGCGGGCTGATCCAGCTGCCGAACTTCGACCGTCCCATCCTGGCTCATGACGGCGTTCCGATCATCGCGAACGACTTCATCAAGAAGGTTGACGGCAAGGCCGACATCTACGCCTTCCACCTGGACGAGCACGCGGGCCTGCACGGTCTGTTCGCTTCCCAGCACCCCGCCGGCTTCTCCATCGAAGACATCGGCACCGTGCAGAACAAGGACGCGACCCGCACCCGCATCAAGATGTACGTGGGTATGGCGCTCAAGTCCACTCACGCGCTCGCCAAGCTGTCCGGCGTCAAGCTGCCTGCAGCTCCGGCACCGATCGGCGGCTGATAGGTAACACACAGGGGGCTACGGCCCCCTGATCCGTGAAGAGGAACAAGGCAATGAAGACTCATTTCAAGGTCAAGCTGATCGGCCCCTATGCGGGTCACACCGGCTTGATGTTCGGCCGATTCTCTTTCAAGGACGGCGTGTCCACCGACAAGCTTCACTTCCTGGATGCCCAGTTGCTCGCTTCCGAGGCCCGCGGCCTTTCGATGCTGGACGACGAGGGTAATGAGATTGGCAAGGTTGTGACTGGGGCAATGCCCATGGCCACTCCCGAACCCAGCGAGAAGCAGGTTGTGTTCCGCGAGGAAGTGGATCCCGACAAGATCGAGGTCAGCGTGCCGTCACTCAACGGCGAGGCGGTGGTCAAGATGATCAAGGCCAGTCTTATCCCCGACCGCGCAGGTCTCGAAGAGATCGCCGACAAGGAAGGGATGGCGGGGCTGCGTGCTATCGCCGACGGCCTGGGTATTCGCGCCAAGAGCATCCCAACCCTGATCGACAAGATCCTTGAGAAGCGAGGCTAATCGCCATGTTTCTCACCATCCCTGGGTTTGCGCCGGCATCCATCGCGATTCCGTTCGAGCATGACGGGTATCCCGTCACTGATGTCATCACGGTCGAATGGAGCGTGCGTGACGAGCAGGGCCACTCAATCCTGGCCGGCTCCTCGGTCCCCGACGCTGGGAGCTCAGAGGTCGTCGTCTACATCGACGGCTACCTCAACGAGCCCCTGAACGAGACCTACACCACCTACGAGGTGGCGTACCAGCTCGTCACAGGAAGCAAGTCGGTCCCGGGCTCCATCATCTACCAGGTGGAGACAGAGGGCGCCGTTCAGGAGTGGAAGAACACCCTCATCACCCCGCTTCGTGCGCTGTCGATGATGCGTGAGATCCCCAACATGAGTGAGTTCGCCGCCGCCACCCGAGACGAGCAAAAGGCCGCGCTGCTGTTTGCCTACAGATCGCTGTGCGCCTTGAAGTTCAACACCAACGTGTTCCCCAAGGAATACCAGGTGATCGAGGGTGAGAAAGTGACGTCGCTTCGGCAGCTAACCGAGGAGGCATGGCTCGCCTGCGGCTCTCAGTTCGTGAGCGACCTTCGTATCGCCCAGATGATTGAGGCGAACGACAGTCTGGTCTCCCCCGAGCTGGGTGCCATGCGTGAGGCAGGCGTTCTGTCCTACACCGTCGGGGAGGTGAAGCAGTTTGTCAGCTCGCAACGCCCCCTGACAGTGGGTCTGTGCCCGGCAGCGATGCGCAAGATCGGTCGCTACCTAGACACGAGCCGGAGAATTGGCCGTGCATGAGGTCCAGATCGTCGCCGCCACGTCGATTCAGCCGGCGCTGCTCGCCTGCAAGGCTATTGTCGGGGTCGTCTCTCAGGCCATAAGCCAAGGGACCCCTCCGACCAGACGTCAGGTAGGCGAGCTGCAGGTCCAGCTTGCCGCTATGTGTGTCGACGCGGCGGCCTCGCTCTCCAGAGAGCTCACGCCAGCGCTTCTGGAAGCGCTCAACAGCGAGATCAAGCGAGCACAGCAAGACACTTCTGCGGCGCTCTCTTACGCGCAAACAGAGCGCTTCCCGTCGCTGTCTTCACTGCAAGATCGCGTCGAAGCAGAGCTGAGAGTCTACGCGGCGGAAGGGATTCGGATCCTGAACGCCTTCGTCTCTCAGGCGGCGGTCAACGCCTCGACCGGAGGCCAGATCACCAGGGCGACGGTCATGGCTAGAGCCAGCGTGAACGGACGGTTCTCTCGATGGACTGACGGCAAGGTTGGCATCGGGCATTCCGTCCAGCACCGCGTGTTCCTGGCGACCGCAGCGGTCATTCAGGAGACTATGGTCAACGCCTACATCATCGAGGCGACCCGGGGCGGGGCCGTGACGTTCGTGATCGACCGACCAGGCAAAGAAGGGGATGGCCGGGCCTTCCGCCCGTCATCAATTCCGTTCGACATTCTCCACCCCCAGAGCGGGGCGAGAGTAGTGGCTGTGAGGTAAGGATGTTCATCCCGATCAGGAGAGACGGCCTTCTCTTCCGAGAGACCGGTCGGAACGCATATAACGAGCCGTCCTACAGCCAGCGGGGTGTCCCGTTCGGCTGGGGGCCTCTCCAAATGCGTCAGGCGAGAGAGCGCACCGAGGTTCGAGCTGACAAGTCGGCCTCGAAGAGCAGAGCGGAGACCGACACGATCGACTACCGGCTCGTCATCGAGAAGAAGATCAACCCCGTCAACGGCGACCTGATCACGCTGGGGACCGGCGAGAAAATGAAGGTGGTGAGCGTGCATCGGCGAGTGGATATTCGCGGCCGCCTGCACCACTGGGAGGTTGATTGTGTCGCAGCATAACAGCCGCGCCGCACTGCTGCAGGTACGCCGGGACATAGCCAAGGTCAAGGTGAACCTCAAGAACACGGCGGACAGGTCGAGCAACGCTGCTCTTCGTGCCCTCCGAACAGAATCCCGCAAGATTGCGCAGTTGGCGGCAATGTACGCCCCGTTCAAGACCGGCCTGTTGGACGGATCTACAGGGGCGACGCCGTCATTCGTGATCATTGAACGGGCCGGCGTCCGCGGCCGGAAGGAGATCTCGGTCGAACTCAACATGCGGAAGTGGAAGATGGTCGGCAACCGCCGGGTCACCCTGGCCCAGTATGCCGACGTCATCCACTCGGGCTACTCGAGGAACGGCAAGATGTGGAAGCCAGGCAAGGGAACTGTCGAGAAGGCAGCCCGTCTTGGCCTCTCGCCAAACCCAACATCGAGCGGCAAATACGTCGGCCGCCTCTTCCTGGCTCGCGCTGCGAACCATCGCAGAGGGGCCATCGAGTTCCAGCTCAAGCGAGCGATTAGGGAGGCGCTTACCTGATGGACGTACTCACCGCGCTGGCCGGCTACCTGGAGTCTAGAGGGGTCGGAAAGGTAGGCAAGAGCATCTTCGTCAGTGAGATGCCGAGCGCAACCGAAGGGGTTCTCCTGTTCACCACAGGGGAAGGTCTGATGCGTCACACAGACGTCAGCCGGTACTTCCGGGGGACCGTATTCGTAGCGACTCGGGCCAACGGGTATCAGCGAGCGGCAGACATGGCCAAGGCCGTTTTCGATGTCATGGACTTCGAGGGGCTGGCGGCCAATGGCATGAGAATCCTGGTCTGCCTGCCAGAATCGCTCCCGAGCCCGTTTGGTCGGGACGAGAGCGGGTTTACAGAGTGGCTGTCGAGCTACGAATTGGCACTAACAATCGAATAAGGAGACCTGCGTGTCTGATACCAAGAACATTCGTCTGGGCACCTGTAAGGTGTTCTTCAACGACCAAGATCTGGGCCTGACCATCGGCGGCGTGGAGCTCGAGGTAACCACCTCTACCCACGAGACCAAGGTTGACCAGTTTGGTGAGACGGTAGTGGAAGAGATCATCACCGGTCGCAACGTGAAAGTGACCGTGCCGCTTGGCGAGACCACCCTGGAGAACATGGTGCGAATCATGCCGGGCGCCAAGCTGGTCACTGATGCCACCGATCCGACCAAGAAGCGCGTCGATGTGAGCGTGGCGACCGGCCAGAGTCTGCTGTCCACCGCTAAGGCGCTGCGTCTCCACCCGGTCGCCCTGCCGGACACCAACAAGTCCGAGGATGTGATCATCCCGAAGGCCGGCACCGCTGGCGCCGTGAAGTTCTCCTACAAGAACGACCAGGAGCGCGTCTACAACGTGGAGTTCAAGGCCTACCCGGACACCACAACCGGTCTGCTGCTGAGCTTCGGTAACCCCGATTTTGTAGGGAAATAGCATACCCACATTGATCAGTAAGCACTGACTGATTTATGGTAATATGGCCCTGCCCTGTCGCAGGGCCTTTTCATAAGGAGAAAAAAGTGAAGCTTCTGAACCTGGATGACCTGTTCCCGAACCAGCGCGTTGTTCGCATCAAGGGCGTCGAGTACCCCATCGTCGAGCAATCTCTGGGCTCTCTGATTCAGGCCCTCAAGCAGGAACGCGACATCGACCGCAACGACCAAGTCGCTGTGTTCGAAGGCATGTTGGCCTCTGCCGGCAGCATGATCCCCGACGCCCCTGCAGAAGTGCTGCGCACGCTGAGCATTCGCCAACTGACCGCAGTCGTTCAGTTCGCCGCTGCCAGCGACGAGCAGCTTCCGGACGCCAAGACCTCTGAGAGTGCCGAAGAGGGAAAGTAACCAGCGCCGTGCTCGAAGGGGTGGACTTCCCATTCCTGTTTTCACGTTTTTGTCATTTCTACTCGCTGACCCCCGACTACGTGCTGGCCATGCCGGCACGGATGTTCTTCCTGATGGAGCGGCAGATCGTTCGGATCATGGCCGAGGGGGATTTGAGATCCCTGGCAGTCGGAACCTCGACCATGAGTGGCGAGGCCGCCCAGAGGATCCATCAAGTTCTTATCGCTGAACAAGGAGAGGTGTACGTCGTTGCCCGTTCGTCACTGGTAGCCGGTGAAGAGGGTGCTCTCGACAAGCTCAAGGCTTTGTTTTAGCGGAGGACTGAATGTCTGCAGTTGGAGATGTAAAGGTCAGCCTCGTCCTTGACGGGGCTGATGAGTTTAAGGTCCAGGTGACTCGCGCGGCCGATTCACTGGACAAGATTTCAAGCAAGATGGACGGCCTTGGCCGAGCCTCCCAGCGAGCTCATCGTGACACCTGGGCTCTCGGCAGCAGCTTCCGCGAGATGGCTTTCAACATGGAGCTGGCTCGCCTCACCATCACAAACCTCACCCTGGGCCTGACCGCCCTGCCCAGAGCCATCCTTGAGCAGGCGTCGTTCTTCGACAAGACCACCCTGCTGCTGGCCGGTCTCAACGTCGAAACCGCAACATTCGCGGAAGCCCAGCAGAAGGCCGCCGTAGAGGTTCGCAACCTCATGAGCGTGGCCTCGGCCTCCCCGTACAAGCTGAACGCCCTGGTCGACTCCTACACCAAGTTGAAGGCTGCAGATCTCGCCAGCCCTGACGGGTTCCTGGCGGGCCTGGTCAACACGGCGGGCAAGTTCGGTAAGAGCTCCGAAGAGCTCAAGCGGGCATCCGTGGCAATCCAGCAGATGGCTGGCAAGGGCGTCATCTCCATGGAAGAACTTCGCCAGCAGTTCGGTGAAGCTGTTCCTGACGCCATGGGCATGATGGCCCGAGCCGCAGGCATCTCCATGGGCGACCTGGTCAAGCAGGTTTCCACCGGTACGGTCGAAGCGAAGCAGGCGCTGACCTTGATGTCCCGCGAAATGTACCTGTCATCAGTCGGTGCCGCTCAAGAGATGTCAAAGACCTGGGAGGGGGCGCTTAACCGCATCTCCACCTCGCTGACGGAGCTTGCTGTCGCGACCGGCGATACCGGGTTCTATGACAACGCGGTCGAGCTGGCCAACGCCTTCAACTCCTTCCTGCAGTCCGACAAGGCTTACGCCGACGCCAACCGTCTGGGATTGATGCTGACTGACCTGACAGACGTCTTCGGCGCCACGGCCAGCTTCATCTACGACCACGCCAAAGAGCTCGGCATCGCCATCGCAGTCCTGTTCGGGGCGTCATGGACCGGTAAGGTCATCTCCGGGGTGTCCTCTCTGACAGAGGCCTATCGGAAAGAGTCAGCCAAGTGGCCGGAGTCAACCCGAGCCGTACAGGCGCAGATGCTGGAGCACCAGCGTGACTTCCGTCGCCGCTGCCTGACTCTGGAGGCTGAATACCGGGCGTCAATGAGCAGAGCCCAGGACCGTCAGATCTTGGCAGCCATGGACGCCAACAAGCGCCAGTTCGACATTGAGCGCGCAGCCATGCAGGACCGTCTGACCATGCTCCAGTCCGGCCAGTCTCGCCTGTCCGCAATCTCCTCGTCCGTGGCCAACATGTTCGGCGGCTGGACGAACGTGATCGTGGCTGCGATCGGTGTCGCCCTGTACGCCCTCGATGAGTTCTACCTCAAGCAACGTCGGATTGCCGACCAGGTGATCGAAACCGGCGGCCTGGTTGCCACCTTCGACGATCTCAAGTACGCCACGACCCAGATGGGCGAGGACGAGGTCAAGTTGAAGGACAGAAAGCAGGCGCTCGTCGAGACGAAGGCTGCTGTCGCTGACCTGACCGCCCAGTACAAGCTGACCAACGAGCAGGTCGAGATCTTGAAGAACGGGACCAGCGCTCAAAAGCTCGGCCTCGGCCAGCAGCTCGGACTGTCCGGCGTGAAGTCCGCCCGTCTATTCAGCACGTTTGACGATGTGAAGCGAATGGAGTCGGAGATCAAGGCGTCTGAGGCACGCCTGGTCAAGGCTGCAGAGGCAATCAAGTCCGCCCGTGAGCATGTCAACGAGACCCTGCGTAACCAGGGTAGCTCTGTTGCGGCGAACCTGATGGCCAAGCCCCTGCGCGAGGTCTCCATGAGCTACGAGAAGGCCGCGAAGCAGGCTGAGCTCAAGGCAAAGGAGGAGGCTGCTAAGTTCAAGGATGACGCGAAAGCGGCCAACGAGGCATACCAGAAGACCCTGAACAGCGAGCTGCTCCCGGCCCGAAAGAAGGCAATGGAGGACTTCAACTCCATCTTCCGTGAGGAAGCCAAGTCCCTTGAGGCTCAGATCAAGACGATCCAGGCCGCAGCCCCGGACAAGGGGAACGGCGAGAAGGTCTACACCATCGAGCAGGACAAGCAGCTCTCCAACCTGCAGGGCCGCCTGGACCGAGTAACGAGGGACTGGAATACCTTCAACGAGGCCGTCAACGTGTCTCACGAGGGCCTGGACCGCCTGGCCAGCCAGGTTGCCAAGACCGGCAAGGTCGACCCATCCACCTCCTACCTGCAGTCAGCCAATGCCTTCACAGCCGGCAAGCTGGAAGAGATCAAGATGCAGAAGGTCTCGCTCGGCTTGATGGACGAGCAGGCCGTCAAGGGCAAGGAGCTGGCCAAGCTGGAAGCGATGATCGCAGCCGGCAAGTACAAGGGCCTCAAGGACTACCAGGTCGAGCAGATGCGGATCGCTGCAATGGCCAAAGACGCCGCCAACGAGGAGGCTCGTAGCCTCAACGAGCGAGCCCGTCTGCGTCGGACCACCGTCGACCGCCTCGATGACCTGTCCATCTCCATCTCGAAGAAAATGGGCTCCGCCATCGGACGCAGCGATAACCCGTTCCTGGAATGGGAGCGAGGCTTCGAGCAGACCAACGAGGCGGTGAAGGAGATCGAGAGGAACCTGAACAAGGCCTCCGGGGTGCTCAAAGAGGACGCGGCCAAGATCGACGAGATCCTGCAGAAGCAGCGCATGACTGACCAGTTCAACATCAGCGCACAGATGCAGAAGTCCATCACCGATACCACTGAGGCCATGATGCCCTCGATGGCCCGGGCCAGAGCTGAGTATGACCGCCAGATCCGGCAACTGAACGAGCTGCTGGAGAAGGAGAAGGAGCGACTCAAGTATGCCCGTGAGCGCGGCGGCGCTGCAAAGGAAGAGGCCGACCTAATCGAGCAGAACATCGAGCTGGTCAAGAAGCAGCGTGCTCTGGTTGAGGAGCAGAAGAGTCAGAACACCTCAGTGTTCGGCATCTGGAAGCGCAACCTGGCGGAGATGGAGGACTCTGTCACTGAAAAGCTGGCTGGGGCCTTCGATGGAGTCTTTGATGCGATGACGGCCGGCATTCTCGAGGGCAAGGCCAGCTTCGGCGACATGATCCAGTCCATCACCAAGGACCTTGAGAAGTTCCTGGTGAAGATGGCACTGATGAAAGCCTTCGAAGCCGGAGCGTCTGCAATGGGGTTCGGCAACATCGTGCCTCACGCCAACGGCGGCATCATGTCAGAGCACGGCAGCGTGCCACTGCGGAAGTACGCCAAGGGCGGCATCGCTACCAGCCCGCAGTTGGCTCTCTTCGGCGAGGGGTCTCACAACGAGGCATATGTTCCGCTACCGGATGGCCGAACCATCCCCGTGACCATGACGGGCCAGTCAAACGCCGGTGCCCCGACGGTCCACTTCAACCTGATCAACCAGAGCGGCGCCCCTGTAGAGGCGGAAGGGCGCGGGCAGCGCTTCGACGGTGAGAAGTACATCATCGACGTCGTGCTGAACGCCATGTCCCGCCCGGGTCGCCTGAGAACCGCAATGCAAGGAGCCAAGTGATGGCAGTTTCATCTATCTTCCCGCCAGAGGGGGTCCGCGAGGACTCCCGTTTCTTCAAGAAGACATTCAAGGACAACACGGTCGAGTCCAAGACGGAGGGCGGGTACTCGTACACCAGACCCAGGAGCGCGAGAAGGCCTCGGCGTATCTTCAAGACCGGCTTCTCTGGCCTCACGGTCCAGCAAGAGGATCAGCTGATGCGCTTTTTCCAGACGGTCGGCAAGCACACCGAGTTCGCCTACCAGGTGCCGACAACTGGCGAGATCATCTCTGTGCGGCTGACCGGATCCGCCCCGACGTCCAACTACGTGGGGGTCGGCGGAAATCATCGCTACGACATTACTGACGTGGAAATGACGGAAGTGTAAAATCAGTAAATGCTTATCGAGGATGGTGAATAATGAGCAACCTGAGCATAGCTAGTGTTCTGGAGAAGAACAGGGTCAGTTCCGAGAATGCCATGGTCATCGCTTTGGACATCGACCTGGTTGACCCCGTGACCTCGGCCTACGTCATGACTCTTCGGATCGTGAACTACGACACCGACCTGACCATCGACGGACACCTCTACACGAAGATCAGCTTCGACCTGTCCCTGCAGGACGACGCGAACGAGATCCAGAACGTCAACCTGTCGATTCAGGACTCCATCGGTTTGGTTCGCCCCTACCTGCAGACCTACCGGGGCGCAGTAGGGAGCAAGGTCACGATGATGCTGCTCACTGTCGACCCCGAAGACAGAACGTCGCTCGTCGACTTCTCGGAAATCTTCGAGGTCGTGGGTAGCTCATCCCCTGACTACGCCGTGAATCTCGAGCTTGGGGCAGAGAACCCCCTGACTCGGATGTTCCCTAGTCGAACCCAGATGCGAGACCGGTGCAGCTTCCGCTACAAGTCCCGCTTCTGCGGGTACACGGGGGAGTTGGCGTCCTGCGACCTGTCCCTGACCGGCGACAACGGCTGTCGGGTGCATAAGAACGAATCACGGTTCGGCGGGTATCCGTCGATCACGGTGCAGGTGTTCTAGTGATCGACTGCGACGACCTGATCGGGACCAGGTTCGCATACGGCGGGCGCACCCCTGGGGTTGCGCTCGACTGTTACGGCCTGCTGATGGAGCTCTACCGAAGGGCTTACGGAATAAGTCTGCCTGACTACTCATCCCCAACCAGTGCAGCGGAAATATCGGCTCTGATGCGCGGCCAGTTGCACTTGTGGCGACCGGTCGAAGATGTCGAGCCAGGGGTCGTTTTATTCATGCGCCTTGGGCGCTTCACTCACGTCGCCATGTACCTCGGCGACGACGAGTTTATTCATACCAGCGAAGTTACGGGTGGTGTCTGCAGAGAGCGCCTTTCGAATTGGATCAATCGCATCGAGGGGCTTTACCGGTATGCCGCACAAAATCCCACAGACCATCCGGTTTGTGATCATCAGGAACCCTCTGGTCCCTGACGCCAAGCACATTGAAGAAAGGGAACTGATCCCCGGCCAGCCGCTCTCTGGATACATCGGTGAGCTGTCTGGCCGTTACGCCTTTTCCGTCAACGGTCGGATCCTCCCACAGGACGATCTTCACCTAGAAACCCCGAGCGCTGGCGACGTGATCGCTATCGCGCCTATCCCTATGGGTGGCGGGGGCGGCAACACCGGCAAGACCATCATTCGACTGGTCGCCGTTGTCGCTCTGACCTACTTCACGATGGGCACTGGGGCCTACTCTCTATCAGGCTTGACCGGCTTGGCGGCCGGCTCAGCAGGCCTAGCGGCCGCCAGTGCTGCCGTCATGATCGGCGGCACGCTGGCGATCAACGCGCTCCTGCCCTACTCCAGCATGAACAGCAAGATGCGAGGCGGGAGCGGGGCCGAGAGTCGGACATACGGCATCGACGGGGCGAAGAACACCTCGGAAGACGGCCTTCCTGTCCCTGTCACTTACGGTCGCCATCGCCAGGCCGGCAACATCATCGGCAACTACACGACGATGAACGGCCAAACCCAGTACCTGCACATGCTCATCAACGCAGGCGAGGGTGTCATTGCAGGCGTGAAGCCGAACAGCATCCTGATCAATGACCAGCCTCTCGACTCCTTGACCGACGTTGAGTTCCGCGTCCTGAACGGTAACGATGGCCAGGAGACCACCAACATCTTCGACCAGCAGATCATCCCCAACCAGGTGACTGTTAACCGAGAGATGAAGAAGGCGTCCGTCTGGACCGAGTTCACTACCAGCGTGAGTAGAGAGGTTGAGGGCGTTCGCCTGGACTTCCTGTCCAACATCTACAAGATGGATGACCAGGGCAACCAGAAGCCCCACCAGGTCGACGTGATCGCAGAGATCAAGCCCTACGGCACACCAGACTCTATGTTCCGCCCGCTGACGACCGGCGTGTCTCAGGCCAACGCGGAGAAGGGTTGGCGCATCGACATGGCCGGCGAGCGCCTGGTCGTTGGTGAAATCGTCGAGGTGAAGCGCGGGTCCCAGCTGATCGACAAGACCAGACCCAACATCTTCGAGAAAAAGTCCGGCACCTACCGCAACCACTACGTCCCAGAGGACAAGAAGTTTGTCCTGCAGGGTGACGCTGTGACCCCGAAGGGGGCTAAGAGCACCACCTACTACGGCCACCCGTACCAGGAGTACAGCAAGCCGGAGAACACCATCGCTAAGAGGGTTCTGTACTCTCTGGACGGTCTTTCCTCCTACGATTACGGCGACCTGGTAAGCAACGGCCGGATTATCGGGACCTATCACAAGTTCCACACCTCCAACATCATCGTCAGCGGCTATAACGGTGATGCGGTCACCCGCTACGTCCACAACGACGCCGTTCTGCGTCTCACCGGCAAGGACGCCAGCGCGACGATGCGCTATTCCTTCGAGTCGCCAAGGCTGCCGGAAGGCCGGTATTCCATTCGCGCCAGACGAGTCGACGACGACTCCACTGACGATCGCGTAGGGGACTCTGTCGTCCTGAACGAAGTGGCCGAGATCATCTACTCCGACCTGGCCTATAACCACACAGCCCTGCTGTATGTGAAGGTCAAGGTCAGCGACCAGATCAACTCCTCTCCGAAGGTGACATTCGAGAACTACGGTCGAATCATCCGAGTGTGGGACGCCAAGCAGGGCAAGTGGGTGTCGAGTGCCGACATCAACGTGCTCAAGTTCCCCATCACCCAGAAGGAGCGAGCCGGCTATCCGGCGCTCACGGCGACCCAGCACAAGCAGGCCTCGAAGAAGCTGGGGACGGTCATCCCGAATATCCTGGCCCTGGGTATGCCCCCGCACACCCTGCCTCGGGCGAGCGACAGCCTCTACGTCAACGGCTTCTATGACCACGACAACCCGGCCTGGATCGCGTGGGACATGCTGACAGATGACCGGTTCGGTGGCGGGCTCGACCCCAATCGGCTCGACTTCTGGGCCTTCAAGAAGTGGGCTGATTACTGCCGAGAGAAGCGACTGACCTTCCGTGCCATCATCGACGGCAAGGAAACCCTGTGGGATGCGATCGCTGCGGTCTTTCGAGCCGGCCGTGCCGTGCCTGTTCGCACTGGCACCAGGTACACCGTATCCGTCGAGATGCCGAAATCCCCCGTCATGTCCTTCGGTGTCGACAACATCATCGAGGGCTCCTTCTCTATCAACTGGGCTGGCCAGGGCGACCGAGCTAACGAGGTGGAGCTCACCTACTACGACGAGGAATACGACTTCCGGCAACGGGTGATCAAGGTCTACGACAAGCAGGCCCTGGCACGCGGGGCCAAGCCGGTCACAACCTCCACCAAGATCATGGGCATCGTGACCAACGAGCACGCTGTTCGTGAAGCCAACTTCATGTTGAACACCAACAAGCTGGTCGAGACTGTCACGTTCGCTGCCCCAGTGGAGGCTCTGGCCTGTACGATCGGCAGCGTGGTCGAGGTTCAGCACAACATGATGACCTGGGGCGAGGCCGGCAAGCTGGAGAGCGTCCAGAAGGTGTCGACCGGCGTCTACGACCTGATCTTGGATCACCCCGTCAACTTCGAGGCCGGCAGGGCCTGGAAGATGTCTGTTCAGACCAGCGTGGTCAACCGCGGCGTCTTCACCGTCGAGTCCGTCCTGGGTGGCTATGTCGTTCTGACCGGCTTCAACGACAAGACCGTCGGTCGAGTGACTCGCGCCAAGGTTGCTAACGTCGAAACTCCCGTCTTCGATGTGTTCACCGACTCGAACGGCAAGAAGGGGGTCGTGGTTCGCGACTTCGAGGCTTTTGCGGTTGGAGCCAAGGTCACTCTGTTCGACACCGACGTGATCGAATCAGCATCAGCCACGCCGGTAGCCTACGGGGTAATGACTGACCGTGTTCGCGTGACTGGCCTGGCGATTCACCCTGAAAAGCTCAACCACTTCATGCTCGGGTTCCCTGAGTTCAAGGCTCGACTGTTCACCATTCGCAGCATCGGCCTCACCGGCGACGACCTTACGCGCCAGATCACCGCGCTGGAGTATGACGAGCGGGTGTTCGACGACTCGGACACCGACTTCCTGGTCACTGACAACGCCTATGAGCGGGTGCTGTCGGCGGTGGAGAACGTCGAGATCACCGAGACCGCGGTGTTTGAGGGCGGGGGCTTCAACGTCCAGGCCACCGTCACCTGGACTCACTCTTCCCCGCAGTACAAGAACGCCGAAGTCACTGCGACTATCAACGAGAACCAGGTTCAGCGGCTCGGCCGCCAGATGACCCACGCATCGCTGATGTTGAAGGCTGGGGATCGGGTCGACTTCATGATCACCCCCTACTCCATCTCCGGTAAGAAGGGTGTGGCGCTCCGCACAGGGGTTGTTGTGTCTGGTATCCCGACCAACGCGAACAACATGCCTGTCACTGGTGGCTCCGTTACCCCGGTGAACGGTGGTCTTTTGCTCTCCGGCCTGAGTTTTGACCCGTATCGTGTCAAGCAGGTTGAGGTCTGGGCCATTCGCCAAGGCACCGTGATCCCTGACGGCTACGGGTCAGGCGTTCCAGGAAAATCAACCCTGATTGAGAGCGTCGCGAACCATGCCGGCATCACGAAGGCAGGGGTAGAGCTGTTCGGCAAGACGGTTGGCTATGCTGATAGCTTCGGGCGGTTCAACCACGTCATCACCGACCGGAATGACGAAAAGAAGCTGTTCTTCTACTGGGCTCGCACTGTTGATCTGACCGACTCAGCGGGCCCCTTCTCGTTCATCGGCAGCGGCCGCCCTACTCGCTCCGCCGCATTCAACGATGTGACCGTCTACACCTACTCCCAGGAGACCCCTGAGCGACCGACAGGCGGCACCTACGACAACCCGCAGCCGAGCCAGGCGATCTGGAAGAAGACCCCGGATCCGACCGCCACGGCCAACCCCAAGGCTGCCATCTTCATATCCTCCCGCCGCTTCTGTAGCGTAGATGAGTTGACTGATCCCGAGTGGTCAATGCCGGCGGCCATCTACGACCCGACGGAAGCGGAGATCATCGAGCCCTCCATCAAGCCCGTGAACGTCGAAGTGACCGCAGCACTAGGGGCTGTCCGTGTTTCCTGGGACATGCCGCGCTACGAGGGCCATGAGAAGACGCAGGTCTTCGTCCAGCGCGTGCTCGTCGATGCCGACTACAAGCCGCTGGCCGCCCCTGCACTGGACACCCACAAGATGCTGGCTGCGGAGGAGACATCCTCCATGGTGAACATCCCATCGGCGTCCGGCTACGGCTATTACGTCTGGGTTCGGCACGTCAACAAGGCCGGTATCCAGGGCCCGTTCCACACGAGCAACGGCTCGTTCGTCATGGTCAAGCTGTCCCCGGAGGAAATGAGCAAACTGCTGGACAAGCAGATCAAGTTCGACTTCCTGAACGACGACGTGACCGAAGTTCTGGACAAGGCCATTGCCGACGCTCAGAAGGCGGTGGATTCCATCGACGTGATCGTCGTGAAGACGGACGAATCGCTGACCATCGCGAGAGAGTCGGTAGAGGTGGCCAAGGCCAGCGAGGTGAAGGCGGCCGAGTCCATGGAGTTGTCCACGACTGCGGCAGAGGTGGCCAAGGCCAGCGAGGTGAAGGCGGACGAATCGCTGACCATCGCGAGAGAGTCGGTAGAGGTGGCCAAGGCCAGCGAGGTGAAGGCGGCCGAGTCCATGGAGTTGTCCACGACTGCGGCAGAGGTGGGCCTGCGCCTGCTGATGCAGCACGACCTCCATGAAACTGATCGTCGCGTCGAGTGGCATGGGCCGTATGGCGTCCGTGGTCTGGTAGATCAGTTGCGTGAGCGTATGCTTGGCGAAGGCGGCGAGATTAAGCGTGTCGAGGGCATGATTGGCGCGGTCCAGGGCGGCGCGTCGTCCGGTCTCAAGGAGCTGAGCGAGAGTATCGCGCTCATCGACTCCAGCATGGCCACGAAGGTCAACGAGATCTACGCCAAGTTCGAGGACGTCGACGTCTCGGTGCTGGCCAACATCTCCGAGGTGAAGACCTCCATCGCTGACGCGAACAAGGCCATCTCCGATCTGACCAACACCGTGGCGGCGAACAAGACTGCGGCAAATAGCCAGCTCGCGTCCGAGATCGCCAACCGCAAGCAGGCTGTGACAGATGAGGCTGGAGCCCGGGCTTCCGACATCAGCTCCGTGCGGTCATCCATCACCTCCGTCGACAAGAAGGTCGATGCGGAAGTGGTGGCCCGTTCCAAGGTTGAGACCGATCTGAAAACATCCATGGCAGCCATGGAAAGCACACTCAAGACAGCCATCGCGAGCACCGACACCAAGGTATCGACCGAGGTTACGAACCGCACCCTGGCCATCTCCGAGGTGAGCAAGTCCCTCTCTCAGCTCGACACGAAGCTGACCGGCATGGTCTCCACTGCGAACGCCAACCTGGCTGCGGAGGTGACTGACCGCAAGAAGGCCGTAGCTGACACCAACTCTGCTATGTCCAGCATGGATACCCGACTGGCCGGCTCCATCGCCGGCGTGGCTGGTCAGGTGTCGACAGAGGTAACTGACCGCAAGAAGGCCGTGGCTGATGTCAATACTGCTATGTCTGGCATGGAGACTCGACTGACCGGCTCTATTGCTGGCGTTGCTGGTCAGGTGTTGACAGAGGTTGAGGATCGGAAGGCCGCCGTGGCTGACGCCAAGAGTGCTACCGCTGCAGCGGAAAGCCGGCTGGCCGGGTCTATCACCGGCGTGAACAGCCGAGTGGATACCGAGATCTTGGAGCGGAAGACGGCCATCACGACCGTCAACACCAGCCTGGCCGAGCTTGACACCCGGCTCTCCGGCGCCGTGGCTGTGAACGACGGGAAGATCGCCACAGAGATTGCTGACCGCAAGACCGCTCAAGCGACGACTGACAAGGCCGTTACGGCGCTGGACACCAAGCTGACCGGGTCCATCAACACCCTGACGACCAAGGTCAACACCGAGATCACGGATCGCAAGGCCGCAGTCGCGACTGTCGAGAAGGCGGCTGTTGACAGCGCCACAGCCATGAACGCCAAGATCGACGGGGTGAACGGGAAGGTTGCGGCAGAGACTCTGAGCCGTCAGAGCGCCATCTCAACCGTAAACACCTCCCTGGCCGCCCTGGATAGCCGACTGTCGGCCTCCATCACCGGCACGAACGGTAGCCTCAACGCTGAAATCGCCGACCGGAAATCTGCCGACGTCGAGATCGGGAAGTCAGTATCCGCACTGGAGACTAGGCTGACAGCCAAAGTAGACGGGGTAGACGACAAGCTCGATGCTGAGATCACTGAGCGCAAGAGCGCGGCGGCGACGACAGACAGCGCTGTAGCAGCTCTGGATTCGAAGCTCGCAACCCAGATCGCATCTGTCACTGGTCTCATCAACGCGGAAGTGGCCGACCGCAAGAGCGCCGTATCTACTACGGACAAGGCCGTGGCTGCTCTCGACTCGAAGCTGAGCTCTCAGATCAGCACCACCGACGGCCGTGTCACTGCCGAAGTCGCCAACCGCCAAAGCGCAGTCTCCACTGTGGCCAAGTCCGTCACCGACCTGGAGACCAAGCTGAGCGGTCAGATCTCCGCCGCGAACAGCAGCATCGCTGCAGAGGTAGCGGATCGGAAGACGGCGGTCGTCGAAGTGGGTAAGACCATTTCTGCACTGGACCTGCGCCTGACCGGCTCCATCACAGGCGTAGACAGCAAGGCCACCACCGAGATTGCCGATCGAAAGATCGCCATCACTGGCGTGAATAACTCAATCTCGGCTCTGGACACCAGGTTGAGCGGCCAGATCACCACAACCAACGCCGCCGTGGCGACGGAGATCAGTGATCGGAAGGCGGCACAGGCAACAACAGACGGCTCTATCGCCGCTCTGGACACCAAGCTGACCGGCTCCATCAATACCCTGACGACCAAGGTCAACACTGAGATTACCGACCGCAAAGCGGCCATCACTACCGTAGAGAAGGCGGCTGTTGACAGCTCTACGGCCATGAACGCCAAGATCGACGGGGTGAGCGGCAAAGTGGCGGCTGAGACCCTGAACCGTCAGAGCGCCATCTCAACCGTCAACACCTCCCTGGCCGCCTTGGACAGCCGACTGTCGGCCTCCATCACCGGCACTAACGGAAACCTCAACGCTGAGATCGCCGACCGGAAATCCGCCGACGTCGAGATTGGGAAGTCGGTATCTGCGCTGGAGACCAGGCTGACGGCCAAAGTCGATGGGGTTGATGACAAGCTCGATGCTGAGATCACTGAGCGCAAGAGCGCGGCGGCGACGACAGACAGCGCTGTATCAGCTCTGGACTCAAAGCTCGCAGCGCAGATCGCATCTGTCACTGGTCTCATCAACGCCGAAGTGGCCGACCGCAAGAGCGCGGTGTCAACCACTGACAAGGCCGTGGCCGCCCTGGACTCAAAACTGAGCTCCCGGATCACCACTACAGATGGCCTGGTCGCTGCCGAGGTTACTAACCGTCAGAGCGCCGTGGCCACTGTAGCCAAGTCAGTTACCGACTTGGAGACCAAGCTCGCCGGCTCTATTGCGACAGTCGACGGCAAGGTGAACACGGAGATTTCGACCCGGACTACAGCCATCACCGCCGTGAACAAGTCCGTCTCTGACCTGGACACCAAGCTCAGTGGCCGGATCACAACGGCAAACGGCAGCATCGCTGCAGAGGTGTCCGATCGAAAGACCGCCATCACTGAGGTCGGGAAGACCATCTCCGCCCTGGACCTGCGCCTCACCGGCTCCATCACAGGAGTGGATAGCAAGGCCACGACCGAGATTGCTGACCGAAAGACGGCCATCACCGGCGTGAACAGCTCCATCACTGCCCTGGATACCAAGCTGAGCGGCCAGATCACCACAACCAACGCCGCCGTGGCTACGGAGGTAAGCGAGCGGAAGGCGGCTCAAGCCACCACGGACAAGGCCCTGACCACCCTGGACACCAAGCTGAGCGGGCAGATCGCCACCGTGGACGGCAAGGTAAGTGCCGAGGTCACCAACCGAACAGCGGCCATCGCTGCGGTGAATCAGTCGATCACTACCCTCGACAGCAAGTTGAGCGGGCAGATCACTACTGCGAACGGGAAGATCGACACGGAGATCGCCGACCGGAAGATCGCCCAGGCAACAACAGACGGCTCCGTCACCGCCCTGGACACCAAACTGAGTGGCCAGATCACGACCGAGAAGAACAGGATCACGACGGAGATCACCGACCGGAAGGCTGCGATCACCACCGAGCAGAACGCACGGGCGAGCCTGGAGACGACCCTGAACACCTCGATCAACGGTGTGAAGAGCAGTGTCACCAGCTTGAGCTCTACCGTCTCGGGCATCGACGGCAAGTACAACGCTCAATGGGGCATAAAGACTGCCGTTGGTTCTCTGACCGGTGGAGTCGGGTTCTTCAACGATGGATCCAAGACCAGCTTCCTGATCGACGCAGACGTGTTCGCGCTGATCTCCAGAAGTGCGACCGGCTCCGTTCTGAGAAGTTCGCCTTTCAAGGTCGTCAACGGCAAGGCATACCTGGCCGACGCCTACATCGACAGCGCGGTGATCGAGAACCTGGTGGCCGGCAAGGTGACGGCGGGCTACATCAACGCCCTCAACGTGACCGCGAAGTACGTGTCGGCCGGCGTGTCCGTTTCGGCACCGGTTATCACCGGCGGGACCTTGGACATGGGCAACTGCTACATCAAGGACGGCGCTGCAGGCTTCGGCCAGGGCGGGCCATTTGGCGGCTGGGGGAAGACATGGAATACCATCATCTACGCAGATGGCTCCGTCTATACCAGCAAGCTTAACGCCCTGGGGGCAGTGAACATCGGCGTCAACGCTGGCGCCACTGGCATCAACATCACCCAGAACAGGATTGACGTTCGAGACGAGAACGGCGTTCTGCGGGTGCGAATTGGACTCCTGTAATGGCATACGGTATCCAGATTTTTGAAGACGACGGGACGAATTTCACGGAGACCTACAGCCCCTTCAACATCGTTGATCAGTTTGAGGTCTCCGGGTCAGGAACTCGTTACTACGAAATGGCGCCAGGCGAAAGCCTGGCTGTCGTAGAGATCTCGCCGGTGAACATGTCTGCTGCAGGCGTGAACATCACCATCGCGGCCAAAGACGGGAGGGTCTACTGGCCTGTCGACGGCAACTCCTCTATGGCGGCAGGGGAATATCGAGCCATGACCGAGTCTGGTCGGGTTATTTTGGTCGTAAAAAGGAGATGATATGTACGGCGTTCAGCTGACAAATAGCAGAGGGGTTTCGCTTATCAACCCGGGGGAAGTTGTCCCGCAGTTCCACGCCAAGTATGCGGTATCTGGAGGGGTTCAGACCTTCAACACCGGCATACCTTCCGGCTCTCAAGCCCCTCTGGTGTTCACCAGGGGGCAGGTCTTGGCCAGAGTCGTAGCCTCCGGAGGCGCGTGGATTATAGAGACGGACTACTACTCAAGAGATGGGGAGATCTTCGTCTTTTCCCAACCTACCCCGCAATCCGGGAAGTACGGCGTTCAGGTATTTAAGCCGAACGGGCAGCTCGCGTACCAGAGCAACAAGAAAGCCATTAGGCTCTTGGATGTCTTGACCCTGAGCTCTCCTCCGACCGCTGTCCTGGCTCGTTACGATCGGAAGATTGCGGTCAATGCGAAGTTCGCAGGCATGGTCGGGAACCCCGCGATAAGCGAGGTCCGATTTGTGTGGTATATGGCGCATACCGATAACACTGTCACCTCTCGCATCGTCAACATGGTGCGAATGTCGAGAGGCACCGCCTTCCCTCCGGCATCCCTCATCGTGATCGATGTTACGGGTTTATAAATGGATAAATGATCAGTAAACACTTACTGTCATTGTATGGTTAAAATATAATGCCTCCATTATTCACTTGGAGGCATTATGACCACACCGACCATTACTGAGCTTTACGCCCAGATCGGCGCGATGATGGCGAACTGGCAGAGGTTCCTTGACCAGCAAATGGGCTGGCAAGTCGGACCGTCTTCTGCCAACGATCTCGCACCGCCTGATAATGACCCCCTGAAAAAGGGCTATCGCGTCATGGTTGACGCGGCCGGCAACAAACGTCAGATCATGACCCCCGCTCAGATGGAGAAGCTTGTAGCGGACGCGGTCAAGCAGATCGACGATCTGAACCCCGCAGCGCTTGGTGCCCAGTTTACCCAGGTCAGAGCTAACTTCGACGAGATCACTGCATCTCTTAGCTCATCCAGAGCAGAGCTGACGGCTCTTGTCGATAGCGCGACCTCGTCCAAGAACGCCGCTGCCTCCTCCGCGACCGCAGCGTCTTCTTCAAAGACCGCCGCTGCCTCCTCTGCGACCGCTGCCGCCTCCTCTGCGACCGCTGCCGCCTCTTCCGCAACCGCCGCGTCCTCCTCCAAGACTGCTGCCGCATCAAGCGCAACGGCCGCTGCCGCGTCTCAGGGCGTCGCGACCACCAAGGCATCTGAAAGTCAGGCCTCCGCCGCAGCGTCAGCAAATAAGGCCGCTGATGCTGCCGTCTCCGCATCTACCGCGTCGACCAAGGCCGGCGAGGCGTCCGAGTCTGCTTCCACCGCATCGACCAAAGCCAGCGAGGCTGCCTCCAGCGCCACAGCAGCAGCCAGCAGCGCCACAGCAGCAGCCAGCAGCGCCACGGCAGCAGCCGGCAGCGCTACAGCAGCCAAGACCAGCGAGACCAACGCCAACACCAAGGCGTCCGCTGCCGCGACCAGCGCTGTTAGCGCTCAGAAATGGGCAGACAATGCCGTGGACTCAGCCGTCACAACTGGCAAGTTCTCTGCCCTGCACCACGCAACCAAGGCTTCCGAGTCCGCCACCGCTGCTGCTGCCAGCGCGAACACCTCTCTGGCTAAGGCGTCCGAGGCCTCCGGCCACGCATCAAGCGCGTCAACCAGCGCCAGCACTGCTACTACCAAAGCCAGCGAGGCCGCAGCCGGGGCAAGCACTGCCGCCGCAAGGGCTACAGCGGCAGCCAGCTCCGCCACCTCGGCGGCCAGCTCCGCCACCTCAGCTGGCAACTCGGCCACTGCGGCCGCCAACTCAGCCACTGCAGCGGCTAACTCAGCGACCGCTGCGTCCTCCTCCAAAACGGCAGCAGCTTCTTCGGCGGCAGACGCGGCTGCGTCAGCCCAGGTCGCCCGCGAGGCGATGTATGTGTCGACCGGCGCTCTCATCGAGGCCGGGGAGGTCAATATGTCCAGCGGCGCCTACCCCACCCCTCTGACCGCCGCCGACAAAGACCTGGCGTGCTTCTGGAAGGTCACGACGGCTGGTGTCTCCTCCCTGGACGGAGTTGATTATGAAGTCGGAGACACCCTGGTTTACTCCAGCTCGTTGAAAAAGTTCTACAAGATCGACAACACGGAGTCCGTGCAGTCGGTGAACGGCATGAAGGGCGCTGTGCGTCTGACAGCCGCCGACGTTGGAGCTCTCGGATCTGGGGCTACTGCGGTTGCCGCAGCAAAACTGGCGACCGCCAGGACGATCTCCATCACCGGCGACGGCACCGGCTCCGCGTCCTTCGACGGCACCGGCAACGTCAGCATTTCCCTGGCTGTTACTGACGACAGTCACGCGCACACTTTCGCCAACCTCAAGAACCGCCCGACCACTCTTGCAGGCTATGGAATCACGGACGCGGCCGCATCTGGCCATGCTCACGCAGATCTCTTCCAGAAGGCAGGCGGGGTCATCACCGGTCTGACGCAGATTAACGTAGCGAGCGGCCCGACTATCGGTGGCGCGACCTTCGATAACGGCTGGCTGCGGGTAGGCACATCAGCCGGCGGCATCGCCATTGACTCGAACGAGATTATGGCGTCCGGTCACGAGCTGTTGCTCGGCAGTATCACCAGTCACGGCATTGGCCTGATGGTTGGCAACGTGAAGGCTGGCGCAGTGAAGGCCGACGGCCTCTACTCCATGAACTCGAAGGTTCTGACCGAAGCTGCGGGCTCTGCTGTATCAGCCGGCAAGCTGGCTACCGCTCGAGCTCTGGCACTGACTGGCGACGCGACCGGCTCTCTGACCTTCGACGGCTCTGCTGACGCATCCATGGCCGTGACCCTGGCCAACAGCGGCGTAACAGCCGGCACCTTCACCAAGGTGACTGTGGATGCCAAGGGGCGAGTGACCGCTGCGACCACTCAGACCGCTGCTGACATCCCGGCTCTGGACTGGAGCAAGATCACCAGCGGCAAGCCGACCAATCTGACCGGGTACGGTATCTCCAGCGCGACATTGAAAGCCATTGAAGGCTTGGCCATGGCCGCGGACAAAGCCATCTACTTCACTGCTGCCGGCACGGCTGCGGCAATGACGGTGACAGGGGCTGCGCGCGCACTCCTTGACGACGCCGACTCTGCGGCAATGAGAGCTACCCTGGGCGCCGCCAGCACCAGTGCAGCGACGACTACTGCGAACGGTCTCATGAGCGCAGCAGATAAGGCCAAGCTCGACAGTGTGCAAGCCTCTGCTAACGCATACGTTCACCCTGCGTCAGGGGTAGTGGCGGGCTCATATCGCTCTGTGACTGTAGACGGGAACGGACATGTTACCGGCGGCTCCAACCCGACGACCCTGAACGACTACGGCATCACTGATGCGGCTCCGAGTTCGCACGTTGGCGCCGGCGGCACAGCTCACGAGTCCGCCTCCCCGACGATGGCCGGCTTCATGAGCGCGAGCGACAAGGCGAAGCTGGATGGTATCGCTTCCGGCGCCAACAACTACAGTCACCCGACCGGCGACGGTAACCTGCATGTGCCCGCCACCGGGACCGCCAATAACGCCAAATTCCTCCGGGCTGGCGCTACTGCTGGATCTCTTTCCTGGGCCATCCTGGTGGCCGCCGATATTCCCAACCTGGATTGGTCCAAGATCACCTCCGGCAAGCCGACCACTCTTGCCGGCTACGGCATCACGGACGCCCTGGGCATCAACGCCAACGCCGTCTCGGCCAGCAAGCTGGCGACCGCCCGCACGATCACCTTCACCGGTGACGCGACGGGCAGTGGAACCTTTGATGGTTCGGCGAATATCTCGATTGCCCTGGTCGGCAAGGCCTCCGGCGTCGCTGCCGGCACCTATCGATCTGTGACCGTCGATACCCAAGGCTACGTCACGGCCGGCACGAACCCGACCACCCTTGCTGGCTACGGCATCACTGATGCTCAGACCAAGCATAGCAACCTCACCGCACTCTCTGGCGTAGCTGCTGCGGCTGACAAGCTGCCCTACTTCACAAGCGCCTCTGCAGCGGCTGTGACGACACTGACCTCATTTGCTCGCACCTTCCTTGACGACGCTGACGCTGCGACCGCCAGAGCAACTCTGGGCGTCCTGTCCGTCGATGAGCCTTACAAGAGTGCCGCCGACGTCGCAACCACGGCAAACCTCGACGCCGTCTATGCAAACGGCTCGGCCGGGGTTGGCGCAACCCTCACCGCCAACGCTGCAGCTGCCTTGTCGATCGATGGAGTTGCTTGCCCGGTTGGCTTCCGTGTTCTCGTGAAAAACCAGACCGCAACAGCTCAGAACGGTATCTACATCGTGACCACGGCCGGCTCAGCCAGTGTCGCCTGGGTGCTGACTCGCGCCACCGATGCAGACACCACCGCCAAGCTCGCCGGCGCAGTCGTGACGGTAGATCAAGGGGCGGTCAACGGATCCGCGCTGCTCACCAACGATTGGAAAAAGACCGGCACCGTGGGCACCACGGCGATGAACTGGCGGGTAGTGGTTGATAGCGGGAACATTGGCGCCCAACACCATGCTTCTGGAGTGACAGCGGGCACCTATCGGTCTGTGACCGTGAACACTCAGGGTCATGTAACCGGTGGCACGAACCCGACCACTCTTGCCGGCTACGGCATCACGGACGCCCTGGGTATCAACGCCAACGCCGTCTCGGCCAGCAAGCTGGCCACCGCAAGGACCATCAACGGCACCAACTTTGACGGCACTGCGAACATCACCACGGCGAACTGGGGCACTGCCCGCACCCTGACCATTGGTGGCACGGGAAAGTCAGTGAATGGCAGTGGTAATGTTGACTGGTCCCTTGATGAAATCGGCGCCGCTCCGAGCGGTCATGGCATAGGTGAAACTGGCCCGTTAAAGGCTGACGCTAACGCGATCGGTAACTCATCTGGGATATATGCGAGCGTCGGTGATCTTGGCGTAAATTTCTATAACAAGTACGGCCCTCTCCTCCAGATGTGGCGCTCTGGTGGTGCTGACAGTACCGGACAAATGTTCCAGCTCCAGGAGGCGGCGGGCACTCTTGCGTTCCGCACCAGAAGCATGAACAACTGGGTTGACTGGGTAAAAGTCTACACGGATCAGAATAAACCGACGTCCACCGACGTGGGCCTTGGCAACGTCAACAACTGGGCGGCCAGCGGTGCCGTCAACCTCGCCAGCGATACCACCTACGCCACTGCGGGCGCGGTGAAAAAGGCATATGACCTGGCCGCCGCAGCGTTGCCATCGAGCAAGGCCGATGTGTTCAAGTCAGCCGGTATGTTGACGGACCTGAACGTCGCTGCTGCTGCGAAACCCGGCTTCTTCCAGTACAGCCCGGGGGCGGTCGGGGCGCCAATGTCCGGCTACGGCCACGGCCTGGTGGTCTCAACTGGCGGCAATCCAGGCTCTGGCAATTGGTATCAGCAGATCGCATTCGGCCATGATGCCAAGATTTATACCCGCAGAGGGGTCAACTCCGCCGCGACCGGCGCATGGGCTCGAATCTATACCACGGAAGACAAGCCCTCTCTTGCGGAGCTTGGCGCCGCGGCTGCAGACCACACCCACTCCTTGCGAGACATCAAGGACTCCCCCTACAAGGAGGGCTGCGACTGCGCGACCACCGCGAACCTGTCTGCGGCCTATGTCAACGGCAGCTCTGGTGTCGGAGCGACCCTGACCAACAACTCGACACTGGCCGCGCTGACAATCGACGGAGTGGCCTGTTCAGCTGGAATGCGTGTCCTGGTGAAGAACCAGACCTCTGCAGCTCAGAACGGGATCTATACCGTCACCAATGCGGGCTCGGCCTCCGAAGCCTGGGTGCTGACTCGAACCCCGGGTTGCGACACCTCTGCTGAGGCTGCAGGAGCGGTTGTTACTGTCGACCAGGGCACCGCGAACGGCGGGCTGCTGGCGACCACTGAGTTCAAGCGAAACGGTGTCATTGGCACTACCGCTATGAACTGGCGTGTCGTAGTGGACGGCGGGAACATTGGCGCTCAGCACCACAACTCTGGCGCCACAGCCGGCACCTATCGCTCCGTTACCGTCAACGCTCAAGGCCATGTGACGGCCGGCACCAACCCAACTACGCTCGCCGGATACGGCATCACCGACGCTCTGGGGCTCAACGCCAACGCCGTCAGCGCCTCCAAGCTGGCCACCGCCCGAACCCTGACCGTGGGTGGAACAGGTAAGGCCTTTGATGGCACCGCAAACCTGTCTTGGTCACTGGCAGAGATAGGCGCCTTGCCGGCTGCTGGCGGCGGGATTGCTGGCGACTTCTGGCGAGCTGCTGGTGATCGCCAGTTCGGCTTGGTTGATCATCTGGGGTCGAGCACTGATGCGAAAGCCTGCCTGGTGCTGCTGGCTAAAAAGTATGTCGGCACCCTGCTGAACAAGACGGGCTTTGTTGGACGGATCTTGTTCTCTCGCGGTTCGGCAGCGTCGTTTAACTACACCGACTTTGTGGATGTGAGTGTCGCTACGGCCTATAACGCCAACTTGGTCCGTCTGCAGCGTCGTTCCGGCGTCACTGTGGCCGCCGCCAAGATTGTTGAAGTGACTTACAACAGCGAGGTTTATTTCGCGCTGTATCGGCCTGTGGCGTCTGATAGCGAGGTGGTTGCAACCGGCCACGCCTTCAATGCAGCACTGCCATTGCTTATCCCTGATGCGACCGCCTACACGATCGCCGACGTGGTGACCAATGAGGAGGATTACCACGTTGGCAACAAGCCGACAGCCAAAGATCTGAATGTAGTGGATCGCTCCGGCGATACCATGACTGGTGATTTGGTGAACTCTCGCCGCTTCATCATCACGGATGCCAATGGCTCTAGCTCGCAATTTGAGGCCAGGAACGGCGACATGATGGCGATATTCCGCACGTCAGGAGGGGGAGCCATTCTTGGCGCTCAGACTGGGGGCGAGTGGGACGGCTACATTAAAGTCGGCAAGGACGCAGGGTTCTCGTACACGCCCAAGGGCGGCAGTACAGAGTTCCAAGTCTATCACCAAGGGTTCAAACCCACTCCTGCAGATGTCGGGGCTCTGGCTTCCGGCGGCACCGCAGTAAATGCCGGAGGGGTCAAGCAGACCTATCAGTGGTCGACGCCGGAGCACGACTTCAACGATGGCGGAAATACTGGCCAGGATTTGAAGTTCTACTGGCACGGCTCTGCCAACGTCAATGGTCCAACTGATGGCTCTGGGGCGAAAACGTCCGGCTACGGCATCACCTACGGCAACGGCGTTCATGGCGGCCAATTTGAGCTCGGCTACGGCTCATGGCCTCAATTCAGAAGCCTCATTAATGGCAATTGGTCAGGGTGGAACAAGCTGTATCACACCGGCTTCAAACCCACTCCTGCAGATGTTGGCGCTCTTCCTGTCAATGCCAATGCGGTTTCAGCCACCAAGCTCGCGACTGCTCGGACCATCAACGGCACCAACTTTGACGGCACTGCGAACATCACCACGGCGAACTGGGGGACTGTCCGCACTCTGACCATTGGCAAGACTGGGAAGTCTGTGAATGGCAGCGCAGATGTTGCGTGGTCGCTGAATGATATTGGCGCCGTCAGCAAGGCCGGTGACGTTATGGATGGCAATCTTGACGCGCCTAAATTCACATCCCAAGGTGTTGAGTTTTTCGGGGATGGCGCATGGGCAATGATCAAGGCCACCGGAAAAGAGGGGGTGATCCTTCATGTTGATACCGCCCAACAGGCGAGAGTCAAAGTCGGGACCAATGGCTCTGTCCCTATCTATCACGCCCTCAACAAGCCAAGCTCGGACGACGTAGGTCTTGGCAGCGTCAACAACTGGGCGGCCAGTGGCGCCGTCAACCTCGCCAGCGATACCACCTATGCCACCGCGGGCGCGGTGAAAAAGGCCTATGATCTGGCAGCCGCCGCCTTGCCGGCAGGTTCCAACGCCGTCTCGGCCACCAAGCTGGCGACCGCTCGGGCCATTTCCACCACTGGCGACGCGACCGGTTCCGCCAGCTTTGACGGTACCGCCAACGCCGCGATCGCCCTGACTCTGGCCAATTCCGGCGTCACTGCTGGCACCTACGGCAAGGTGACTGTCGACGCGAAAGGCCGCGTCACTGCGGGTCTGGCCATGGTCGCTGCCGACATCCCCAGCCTGGATTGGTCCAAGATCTCCAGCGGAAAGCCGACTACTTTGGCTGGCTACGGAATCACGGACGCTCAGGCGAAGCACGCCAACCTGACCGCTTTGGCGGGATTTACCCCGGCTGCAGATCGCATCCCCTACTTCACTAGCGCATCAGCAGCGAGCGTAACCCCCCTGACTGCGTTCGCACGCTCCCTGCTCGACGACAACGACGCCGCAGCAGCTCGCGCAACCCTTGGGGTGCTCTCTATCGAGGAGCCCTTCAAGAGCGCTGCAGACGTTGCCACGACTGCGAACCTCGACGCGACTTACGCCAACGGTTCCTCTGGTGTCGGCGCGACGCTGACGGGCAACGCCATGGCCGCTCTGTCTCTGGATGGAGTGACCGTCACTGTAGGGATGCGTGTCCTGGTGAAGAACCAGACTGCTGCGGCTCAGAACGGGATCTACACCCTGACCACCGCTGGTTCCACAACGGTCGCATGGGTTCTTACCCGGGCGAGCGACGCGGATACCGCGGCCAAGCTGGCTGGCGCTGTTATCACTGTCGACCAGGGCGCATCCAACGGCTCTATGTTGCTGACAAACGACTGGAAGAAAACCAGCGTGGTCGGGACGACAGCCATGAACTGGCGCGTGGTGATTGATAGCGGCAATGTGAGCTCTTACCACCACAACTCTGGCGCCACAGCCGGCACTTACCGCTCTGTCACTGTGAATGCCCAGGGTCATGTCACCGCCGGTACTAACCCGACCACCCTGTCGGGCTATGGGATCACCGACGCAGCCCCAAGCTCTCACGTTGGAGCTGGCGGCGGCGCCCATGCGGTAGCGACATCGTCTCTGCACGGTTTCATGAGCAGCACTGACAAGGCGAAGCTCGACTCTATCGCGTCCAACGCCAACAACTACGCGCACCCTGCAGGAGACGGGAACCTGCATGTCCCGGCCACCGGTACGAGCAATAACGGGAAGTATCTGATGGCGGGGGCCACGGCCGGCTCTCTGTCCTGGCAGTCCATCGACGCGGCCGGGGTTGGGGCTGTTCCGGTAGCCGGCGGCGCGATGTCCGGCGTCTTGACCGTGAACAACGAGATCCGCACCACATCGGCCAACTCCTTGCGCATGGTCTACGGCAACTACGGTACGTTCTGGCGGCAAGATGGCTCAAACATGTACCTGATGTTCACCAACGCAGGCGACCAAAATGGCAGCTATAACAGTCTCCGCCCGATGTACGCGAACCTGACAACCGGCAATGTGAACTTCGGCCACGCGGTTGATGTTGCCGGCAACCTTTCCGTGAACACCGGCAGCACCACCTGGATCGACATGCGAGCCTCCGCCGCCTTCCAGGGTCGCTCTGCTGTTGCCACCGCATCAGCGTCCGCCATCGTTCGCCAGGAACACGCCGACCGCCACTTCATTCTCGGCGGGCTTGGCAACTCCTGCTTTGGGGTCTTCATGATCAACAAGAGCCGAACTGTGAACGGAACTGACGCGGGGGCGTACCTCAGCGCTGACGGCACCTGGTACTGCGGAGCCAACGTCTCGGCGAACGACTACCAGGTTCGCTCTGACCGACGTCTCAAGTCCGACTTCAAGGAGATCAAGGACGCCTGGGGCCTCTGGAAGACCCTGCAGATCAGCGAGTACGCCAAGCAAGGCGTGCGCGAGTACGGCTTCATCGCTCAGGACTTCGAGAAGGACCACAAGCCGGCTATCGCAATGACGATGACTGACGACTACCTGAACCTCAAGCCAATGAGCGTGCTGGCTATCGCCGGCAAGGTGATTCAAAGCCTGCAGGATCGCGTCGAGAACCTGGAGAACATGCTCAAGGAGTGTCTGAAACGGATGGAGGTCGGCGATGCCAGTACCAGCTAAGCCGTTCTGGCTGTCTCAGGCGAACACGGAGTTTGGAGGCAATGGATGGGCCTCCAACATCCTGTCCAAGGCAGGTCTGTCTGTCCCCCGCTATGTGGGGGACCTTGCCGGCATGAGCGCGTTCACCATCTTGATGAACCCGACAGGGCCGGTCGCTGACCCTGGGGACGGGATGCTCTACTTCTGGAACTCCGGAGGCAACGTCTGGCACGGCGGCGCGGGGATCCCGGACGCTCAGCTCACGAAGGGGATGTGTCAGATCAGGATCAGGCACACGGGAGGGGACGGGACCGTCCTCTTCTCGGGGGCCAGCAACAACGTCACCTTCACCCCTGATGGGACCAGGAGAGGGGCTGGGTGCCGCGCCCCCGGCGGTTCTGGCTACACCACCATCACTTTAGCCATCGACTTCATTGTGAACGGAGCAGTCGTGAGAACCGCAAACGTGACCTGTGAAGGCTCTACCTACATGTAACAACAAGGGAACAACATGAGTAACCGAGTAACCCGATACCTGTTTCGCGTGGCCATCTCCATCGACCAGCTGGGCAACACCCTGCTGGGAGGGCGTCCGGATGAGACGATTTCCGGCAATGTCGGGTACAACGCGAAGCAGGGGAAGCCCTGGGCCTTGAAGGCGGAGAAGGTCATCAACTTCATCATGATGAGCCCCACCCACTGTCGAGACAGCATCGAGTACGACGAGCGCAAGAAGCCTCTTCGGAACTCCTGGTAATGAAAAAGGGAGGGCTTCGGCCCTCTCTGTTCAGTGGATACTGATCGAGCGCAAGGATATAATCAAAAAATTACACCTTAGAAAGGGAAGTGAACAATGGCTCACTGGATCAGCGATCTTAACAAAGTGGTGACAGGCATCATGACCGCCTCGATCCTGGCTCTAGCCAGCTTTGTCTTTGACGCCAACACACGTATTGCCGTTCTTGAGACCCAGGCGGTTTCGAGGAAGGTGACGGACGACGAAAACAGGGAGAACTTCCGAAAGTTGAACGAGTCCATAGCTCGCCTCAACACTGTCCTGACGGTACTCAACGACCGGCTGGCCAGGGACGGAAAATCTATCGCCATGCCTAGTTCAGTCGTTCCGGAGTAAGGTTCCGGCCCTGGTCTAGTGTGAGAAATTGGGTCAGGGCCATCTCATCCCGCAGTGTTCTACTCTCCCCGAGCGAAAAGAGCTCGTCCCGTGGTTTACCTATAATCACTTTTGCTCGCTTCTTCTAATATAAGTAAACTCATAAACAAGTAATTACTTATTGAACGAGAGCGCCAAAGTTATGATTCTGAACTCCTACGTCGGATCCGATCTGACCGAGCTTGAGTGCGAATTTATCGCCCTGGAGCGCATCAGTCTCTCGCTTCTCAAAGAAGAAAGAGAGCTCTACAAGACCGCCTGGTTTGACTATCGCGCTCTGCACCCCACGAAGCGCACTTATCTCTTTGCGCACTACTACGAAGAAGCCTTCCGGCACATGATTCGGCTGCATGTCGACTATGAGCAGGTTGAGGGCCCGGCCCCCCGCTCCTATCTGCCTCGCAAGGACCCCTTGGGCAAGCCTAGCGCCCTGCTCGCAAAGGAGGCCAAGTCCGGCAAGTCATCCCCCTTCCGAAACACGACCTGCATCTGGAAGGCTCGTCAGAAGGCGGACCTGCTGGGCATCCCTTACGATGTGTTCTGCATGTCAGGCATGAAGGCGGCGATAGGGCGTATCTGGCAGCGTATACCAACGCCAGGGCAGCTCTACAGCATCGACATACTGGAACAGATCATCGATCGCTGGGAAGTGATTCTAGGCGAGCGCATCTACGCGGCGACATCGGACTTCTACACGCTGAGACAGTGGAAGGACCACCCGTCCCAGCAGGACCACTCTGTCTGGCTGTGCCGACAGATAGTAGCCAGGAGCCGGCCCGAGTTCGCGCTCATGGAGTACGGCTTCAAGCGCCCGATGATCCACCCCCAGGACATGCGGGTTCATTTCTCCCAGGAAGTGATTTCTTCGGCCAGATCGTTAAGTAAGCGTTTACTGTAGGCCGAGAATAGTCTTGCATGTATGATTGTCGGGTTTCGTTAACCCCCTGAGAGGAAACCATGAAGCAGATCAAAATCGCACTGACCGACGCCTTCGGCATCAAGCATGAGGCCGCCGTGTTCGAGCTCAACTACGCCCAGAAGACCGTGAACCGTGTCGAGACCATCGGCACCGCCCGGACCGAAGATAGCTCTGTGACCATCGCCTACCAGTTCAAGTATTGGCACTCCGAGGACTCGCGGACCGGTGACAAGCAGCCGATGATCTTGGCCAACGCTGACGGCTCGACCATGTTCGGCGGCAACGTGCATGGCGTGATGGACGTGGAGCACGTAGAGCAGTTCTGTATCAGCCACCTGGTCGAAGAGGTCCTGCCAGCTCTGGATCCGGAGTTCAAGGTTCTGGCTGAGGCCTGATAGCTGTGGCGGCGGGAGTTTGTCTCTCGCCGCTATTCAGTAATCATTTACTGTAGAAACCCCATAAGTTTGCAAGTAAGATGCTTACATTAACGAAGTGCTGAACAACTAGGAGTATTAAATGCACGAGCAAAACAACCGCCGCGTCAACATCCACGACAAAGGCCCTCACACTCTTCACCGCCCGCAGCGTCCGCGTCAGGACCAGGCCGCTCAGAAAAAGCCAGCCCGTCGTCAGCTTGATGCTCATGAGCATATGCTGCTGGCCAGCAAGCGCAGCGGCTCCATCATGACCATCTCCCTGATGAACGGCGAGAGTGTCAGCGGCATCGTGACCGACTTCGATCGCTACTCCTTCACCATCAAGGACGGCACCGGCGTAGAGGTCTGCATGTTCAAGCACGCAGTCGCTACTTTCCGCCAAGCGGCCCCTCGCGTCTGAGGTGAAATATGTCAGTCGTTGCTGAAACCAAAGTAGAAGCCCCCGAAATCAAGTTCGTCGATTTCGATGAGGCGTTTCAGGAGAGACTGGTCGCGCTGCAGGTGAGGGACGAAACCTTCTGCCGAAGAACAGAGGGGCTCGTGAAGCCTGAATACTTCGAGAGCCGCGCAGATGCGGCTCTCGTCAGTTTGGCGATCAGCTATTACGAGCGCTACAAGCGGCCTCCCAAGGATGTCGCCAGCGTTATCGCTCTGCTCAAGGACGCGATCCGACGCGGCACCGTCCGGACGGACATGATCGAGGAGATCAAGAGCAAAATTCGGGTCGTCTTTGATCCGTCTATGGACATCGTGTCTTGCCTCGACTTCGCTATCGACCAGGTCGGCGAGTTCGCTCGGCACCAGGCCATCACCGCAGCGATGCTTGTCGCCTTCGACCATCTGGAGAAGCACAACACCGTCAAGGTGCAGGAGGCCCTGGAGAAGGCGTTCAAGGTTGGCCCTCGCCCCAACTCCACCCCCTACAGCTATTGGAAGGAAGCCGAGACCCGGACTGAGGTTCGTCGCGCCATGAAGATGGGCGAGATCAAGCCGAACGGGATCAGCACCGGCATCCCCGCGATAGACCGGCTTCTCTTTCACAAGGGCTTCGGCTACCGAGAGCTTACTGTCTTCATGGCCGGCGCCAAGAAGGGTAAGTCGTTCACCATCTGGGACTTCGCCAAGCTGATCTCCCTGCAGGGCTACAACGTCCTTGGCGTCACCCTCGAGGTAAGCACCGAAGTTCTGTCCACCCGTCTTGACGCATCCGTGTCTGACACTCCCATCGACGAGATCGAGGGCTCTATCTTCGCGGTCATGGAGTCGATTCGTGCGGTTCGAGATAAGAAGCTCCCGGGTGAGCTGATCCTGCACGAGTACCCATCAGGCTCGTTCCGCCCGATGGATCTGCAAGACCTGATCGACCGCTACAAGGCAGACGGGATCAAGTTCGACGCCATCGTCATCGACTACCTGGACATCATGGCGCCGAACCGTTGGGTTCAGAACGAGACGGAGAACAGCCGAACCGTCTGGGTCGACTGCCGAGGCATCGCGCAGATGGAGAACGTGGCCATGATCTCTGCCACCCAGACCAACCGTGAAGGCCACAAGTCGGTGACTGCGAAAGCAGAGCACGCCGCCGAGGACTTCAACAAGATCCGTACCGCCGACTTGGTTATCTCTATCAACGCCACCGAAGAGGAGATGGCTAAAGGCGAGGCCCGGATGTTCATCGCGGCCTCCCGTAACCAGAAGGGCGAGTTCGCTATTCGCATCAAGCGCGACCTGTCGCGTGGCCATGCAATCAAAGAAGTCATTGGGTTCGAGTAAGGAGAAGACCTATGGATAACCAGCACCGCAAGATCAACGGCTTCCGAGAGCTCAACCAGGTCGAAATCGACCTGATGAACGAGGTCAAGGCGGCGGAACTGCAGCTTCTGGCTCTGCACGACAGGATTGCAGCTCACCTGGACACGCAGGACTACGCCGACACTCGCGTCAGGGTCGCAGCACTCAACGCCCGTGGCGGCGCTTTCTATACGTGCCCTGAGCCCTCTCCTGACATTGTTGAGCGTCACAAGCAGACCGAACCCCGTCGCTGGCTTGCGATTGCCAAGACCGACATGCAGACCAGCCTGATGGCCATGACTCGCGCTATCTCCCAGCCTACCCCCGTGCTGCCTGAGAGTGTCGACCGTGGTTGACCTGGAGAGACTGCTGAGGCTCCTCTGTCGATTCTTTATCGTGCTGTCAGCTCTCGCACTGCTAGGGCTTTGGAAGTTGGTAGAGATCGCAGATTGGATCGCTGAGTAACACCCCGGGGCTTCGGCCCCGATTTGCTGAACAGAACGCGCCATGAGACACAAACCAGATACAGACCTGTCAGAAATCCTTGAGCACATAGACCCAGAGCTCTTCCTGGATTACGAAGGCGTCCGGTTTAAGCGGACCTTCGGGTCGTCAGGGCAGCAGCTCAACGTCAAGACCTGCCCCAGGTGCGGCGGTAACGGGTGGAAGGTTTACCTGAACGCCGGCTCTGGCCTCGGGAACTGCTTCCACGGTGATTGCGCCGGCTCCCCTGGGTTCAACCTCTTCTCGTTTTCCAGGCATCTATGGGGGACCGACGCCGGCGAGACGGTTCGCAAGTTGAAGGACTACGCCCGGGACCAGGGTTGGATTGCGAAGCGAACCACTTCTGCAGAGGTTGAAGAGGTCACCGACTTTGACCTGCCAGACAGCATCGAGCTCCCGCATGGCGGCAGAAACCTCCGCTACCTCGAAGAGCGCGGGATCAGCAAGGACCTGGCTCGCTTCTTTCGCCTGCGCTTCTGCCAGAAAGGGCAGTACATCTACATCGACGGCGAAGGGAAACGCACCTGGCAGAATTACGACAATCGGGTGCTGATCCCCATCTATGACCTGGATGGCGTGCTTGTCACATTCCAGGGTCGACATATCAAACCTGACGCTCCCCGCAAGTACCTGTTCCCGCCCGGGCTGCCAGGCTCCGGCCGCTTCCTGTTCAATGGCCACAACGTCATTGGCTGCGAAGAGATTGTCATTGGGGAAGGTGCGTTCGACGTCATGGCCACCAAGATCGCCATGGATAGAAGGGTCGACCTTCGCTCTGTCGGCCAGGTCGGCACCTTCGGTAAGCACCTCAGTCACGGGGACCACAACGGCAAAGACCAGCTTGGCGCTCTCATCCGTCTCAAAGAGCACGGCTTGAAGTCGGTTGTCTTCATGTGGGATGGAGAGGTAGACGCTATCAAGGCTGCTATCGAGTGCGCCAAGCTGGTCCGCTCGGTGGGTATCACCGCGAGAGTAGCTCTGCTGCCGGAGGGGAAAGATCCGAACGAGGTGTCGCCGGAAGTGGTGATCGAGGCCTATGAGAAAGCCATGCTTTCGTCCGATGTGAGGCTGCTCCGTGCTCTCGTCGAGCGAGCGAGGCTGAAAGAGTAACACCCCTGATCAGAGAGTTTATGATGCTCTCATTGAGAAAAACTGAGCTGAATGGAGACGCTGTGAATCGCTTATTGAACGCCTACTACCTGCCCAACTACGACGGCACCACTGACGAGATCGCCACGATCGTCGGGGCTGACTGCGACGGCATGGAGCGATGGCTGTGCGTGTCTATCAACCTGGGAAAACTAGACCCCGTTGGCCTTAGCCGCGCTCCCGCAGTTGTGGCCACTCAAGTCGTCGACAGCTATATGTACGCCGTCGCCTGGCTCGAGGAGTGGAAGGACAGGGTCAGCGTGGTCGCCGCTGAGTACGTCACCCGACATGAGCTCGTCTTCACCTCAACGAAAGAGGTGAAGAGTCTGCTTGAGGGCACCATTCGTCTGTCCTCGCACGACCTGCTCACCAAGAAGATTGCCGTTTTCTGCGTGTCGGCGTGCGCTGGAGACGTTCCGCTGACAGAGCTGACAGAGACGACCGTCGAGTTTGAGGATTTGACCAAGAGCGGCCCAGCAGCTACCGCACGCGCTATTCCGCATGGCAAGTCGATGCTCAAGATGACAACCAAGAAGGCCGCCCCGGAGTTCACTAAACGCGCCGAGCAACTGCTGGATGACCTGGACAGCGAGTGGGGCAGGGAAGACAGGCTTGCTGCTGAGAAAGAAGCCCAGCGCGTCGCCAACGAAGAGGCTGAGCTGAACGAGATCGTGGAAGAGGAATGTCGCCGGGCTGCCATGCCAGCCTGGGGCTTGTTCCAGTGACAGGAGAGGAAATCGTGAAAAACACCGTGCATGTTAAGGGGTGCATCCTTCGGGACGCAGAGAACGAGCGCAAGAGGAACTACGTGAACCTCATGCTCACGCTCAAGGCCGATGGTGAGGAGATCTACTACTACCACCTGATCAACTACGCCGCCAACGGCAACAGCGTTCGCCACCTCTTCAAGGTCGTCAATTCCGACGACAAGAGGAAGATCGAGAAGGGCTACGAGGAAAAGCACATCTCGAAGCTGGCTCGCAATCGCGTCGTCTACCGAGAGATCGATGAGGAGTTCGACCTCGAGGATCACGGGAAGTTTGTAGACGAGCTGTCCGGTGCGGAGATGAAGGTTCTCATTTCCTCCGCCAAGTCGCTCGCTGGCGGCATGAAGGCTCGCGCCAAGCTGATCACCGACATCAGAACGCGGCGCGAGGAGGATGAGGAAGAGGAGAAGAGCCATGTCGGCCTCTCCAGCCCGGGTGAAGAGAGTTCCTCTTCCTCGATGGTGTCCGACGACGAGCTGCTGGCCAAGGAGGCCGCGACCACCTTCGGGAAGGCCACGTCTACCACCAACAAGAACTGGGGCATGTTTTAACGCCCACGCTGATCAGTAAACAATAACTGAGGATCCTATGGAACCAGTAACAACTGACATCCTGCCGGTAGATGCGAGCCGCTCGGGAAAGAACACGGTCTATCACCACTGCGGGCAGCTGGAGCGGAGATCTTCTTACGCCGTCTGTCTCTTCACCCTGCAGCAGTTTGAGAGAGGCAAGTTGAGGGCTGACTCCGAATGTCACCAGCCCCTCTCCAAGGGCCTGTGCTCTGCTCTTGCGCTGAGAGCCCGGGAGGTCGAGGCCGGGCGAGCTCTGTTCTTCAAAGAGCGCGTCATCCCCGTCGTGGTTCAGGACGAAGAGCCGGTTCAGATCATTACCGGCCCCACCAAGCCGGAGTCGGAGAGCTACATGCGGGGATGGAATGCAGCAGGACGCCTCTTTGGTGGCTCCAAGCCGGCGGCCAAGCCTTCCCCCTCCCCTGCCCCTAAGCCGGTAGTCAAGACCGCCTCTGAGCGCCTGTTCGGGGTCAAGGAGAGCTCTCTGGCTGACGCAGTATCAAGCGCAGCGCACGAGGCGGTGCTCGGCGCCAAGGAGCCCACCCCTCTCGTTCAGTTCGTGGCGAAGCTCATTCGCGAGAAGGACCGCGACAACTGGCGCACACAGATGGCTCTGATCATCGAGAAGTTCCGCCTCGACAAGGACACGCAGACCCGGCTAGTGACCGCCGCCAAGAAGATCGCGAGCAGCGCTCACCCCCTAGACAAAGCATCCATCCCCAATCTGGAGACAAAATGAAGCACATCTACGAATCCTTCGAACGCATCGCCGCGGTCAGTGGTAACGCCAAGCATGACCTGCTGGTCGAGGAGCTCTCGAACCAGGACACCCTCTGGGCCATGAAACGAGCTCTTGACCCGATGCGCACCTACGGCGTAGGGAAGAAGACGCTCAAGGACACCATCAAGAAGCTGTCCAGCCACGGCACCAAGCACGCCTCCGTCCAAGAGGCTGAACTGCTGCTGGAGCGACTGCAGGACCGCAGCCTGACCGGCAGCGCGGCGAAGAGCGAGCTGGCCAGCTTCTTCACCACCTACTCCGAAGAGTCCTGGCATGTGCTCACTCGGATTATCACCAAGGACCCGCGGGCCGGCATGTCAGGCAAGTCGGTCAACAAAGCCCTGGGCCGCGACGAGATCGTCATCTTCGAAGTGAACCTTGCTCACCCCTACACCGTGAAGCGAGTCAAGAAGTGGCCGGTCAAGGTCGAGTTGAAGCACGACGGGGTGCGCACTATCTGCATCGCTGATCTGAGCGCGAAGACGGCCACCTTCCTGTCTCGAACCGGCAAGGAGTTCCATGCCTTCCGTACCTTGTCGAGCGACGTTATCTCTTTCCTGACCGCAGGCCTGGGGATCACCAGCGGGGTAGTCGTGCTGGACGGCGAGGTCATCACCGGTGACTTCTTGAAAACAGTCAGCGAAGTGCGTCGCAAGGGGTTCGACGCGAAGGATGCCGAGTACCACATCTTCGAGTTCATGACCGAGCGTGAGTTTGTCCACGGCTGCGCGTTGTCGGAAGAGCGTCGTCGCGGTCGCCTGGAGGCCCTTCACCGGAGGGCTGCCGGCGTGCTGGGCGAGGAAGGCATGGACGGCCTGGCGGTTAAACTGATCGAGCAGGAGATTGCCCACGACGACAAAGAGGTCCGCGCCAAGTTCAAGGAGAAGTTCGAGCAGGGCTTCGAGGGCATCATCGTCAAGCAGACCCACACTCTCTACGAGCGCAGTCGGAACGCCGGCTACTTGAAGCTCAAGGACGAGGTTGAGACTGCCGGCGAGGTCGACCTCAAGATCATCGACGTCTACGAGGGCGAGGGGAAATACGAGGGCATGGCTGGCGGGGTCGTTGTGGACTTCAACGGGGTGCCGGTTCGAATTGGCGGCGGGTTTACCGACCAGCAGCGTGCCGAAATCTGGGCCGATTTCAAGGGCGTCTCGGTGACTTACGGCATCACTGCCTGGGATGAAGAGCTGGATGAAATGGTCACCGTTCACAAGACGGCCAAGCCCTCCCAGCACAAGATTATCGGTCGTTTGGTAGAGGTGAAATATCACGAGATCACCGAGTACGGCTCTATGCGACACCCCAGATTCCATCGCTTCCGAGACATCTTGAATAAGGGCGAGATAGTTTAATTTCCCCCAAGGTTCCAAGTTTCGAACCTTCCAAGATTGCAAGCAACGATAAGGGCGCCACCACTGGCGCCTTTCTTTTTTTAAAACTTTCAGTCATCCTGTGAAGGTCAATCGCTGGAAGTCCTAATAATGATCACGCTCGAAAACTTGTGCGGGAAAGTCAATTTCCCGGAGGAGCTGCATCAGTTCGCCATATGGGATATGGACGCTGATCGCGTTGCCCCCGTTCATCTCAGCGGCTTTTTCTACAGAGCCAAATTCGTCGTTTCCCGGGAGACCGCCAAGGCTGCCGCGGAGGCCATCGCCCTCGACATCACCAACGCCAACAATCAAGGCTTCGTCCACAACGATCGGCTCGAGGGCTATCGCGTCGCATCCTCGCCTATGCTCCTGGGCGACCTACGTTCGGGGCTTGAGAAGCTTGAACTGGTAGAGAGGCGATGCACCTTTTTCTCCCTCATCATGGGCTGGAGCCTGGAGCGCGTCTCCGATCTGACCTGGCCCGAGGTGAAGACCATCACCAGCATCATCAGTGACGCCGCCTGGGACGTTCTTGAAAGTCTCCCCCGTCATCTGAGATCCGACCTTGTTTTCTGGCGCGACACCGGCAACGGCGTCGCAAAGTTGGCCGACATTCGCTTCAAGGTCGAAATGGCCTTTGGGTGTGATTACGACAAGCTGCGGACCAAGTTCGCGAGCATGGTGTTTGTCGATCCTGAATTGGCGGCTCAAGAGGTTCGACAGCACTTTGGAGTTGAGAACATATGAGTAAGGGGAAGATCATCCTGCTGGCCACCCAGAAAGGCGGCACCGGGAAGAGCACTATCGTTTTGAACGTCGGGCACGCCCTTCACAAGAGAGGGGTGAAGGTAGCCATCGTCGACTCGGACATCCAGGCCACCGCATTCAGCTTCTACAGTCAGCGTCGCATTACCATGAACGAGGGTGAGCTGGAGGGGTTCGACATGACATTCCCGGAGGTGGCCATGATTACCTCTGGTGCGCCGTACCGGAAGCAGCTTAGTCGCATCGCCGAGTTCTTCGATGTGGTCATCATCGACACGAAGGGGGAGTTCGAGCAGTTCCAGCACGACCTGCTGAGAATGTCCGACTATGTTGTCTCGCCGATCCAGGCGTCAGAGTTCGACCTGGAGCCTACAAAGCTTGTGCGCGATGCGGTGCTGCACGAGAACAACCAGCGTGAACCGGATGAGAGGCTCGGTCTGTCGTATGTCATGAGCAAGGTGAACCCCTCCGCCAACTCGACCAAGCACATCTCCCGTCTCGTCAGCGAGATGGAGTGTCACATTATGTCGCACCACATCCGGAGCGCAGACGTGGTTTCGGCAATTTCCGGGTTCGGCTTCACAATTTTGGACGCCGCTGAAAATACATCTTTGATCAACCAAGTTATTAACAAGAGGCGGCACGCGAGTGAAAGAGCCTCATTTGACCGAGACCAGGTTTTGGATATTGCCAACAACGTTAATTTGATAGCAGATGAATTGATGGAGAGACTGAAATGAACAACGCCGGCCGCACCCTAGAGGAACTGATGAACAGCGAGGAGCAGGATGTGGAGCTTCACCAGGCCAACGCAAGCAGCGAGAAACTGGTGTCTCTCAACGCCCAGATCCCGGAGTCCATCATGCGTGACCTTCGGCTGATTTCCGCTTACACGGACACCAACATTAAGGATCTCATTGCGAAGGAGATTGGTCGATTCACAAAACGCGCCAAGAAGAAAATGATCGAGCAGTTGAACGCTGGCTAGTCATTTGCCTCCAGCGGAACCCAAATTACCTATAAATTCAAATGAATCTGTGACGCCTCGATCTTGATTCAGTCAATCTTTACTGTATTCTTGAACTCGTTGACTTATTTTTCATTAAACTAATGGTTTTCGCTGGAGTCTAAAATGTTGAAAGATGAAATGAAGAGGGGTCGAATCCCCGAGAGTATCCCAAGTGTTGGCGAGTTGATTGGTACAGGTGTTGATCAGAACAATCCAGGTAGAAGTCAATCCGAGCTTGCTCGTGAGATTGGGTTTGCCAAAAATCAGGCCTCGATGTTGTCCATGATAAAAAATGGCTCATCCAGGCTAAAGCTGGGACGAGTCGCGAGAGCGGCCTCGGTTCTAAAGTTAAACCCGGTCATCCTTCTAGCCTCTGTTCTAAAAGAGCGCACCGAGAATGAGCCAGAGGCTTGGGATCTAATTCGCGACGTTCTGAACGCTACCCACGATGCCAATGAGGAAAAAATTCTATCCGCAATTCGTGAAGTGGAAGCGGAGCTAGGCCATAGAGTCAAAATGACCCCAGAAAAGGAAGCCCGTCTAAAAGAGTTTGTGAGGACGCAGCTTTTCGTCGATTGAAACGCGGTATTTCACTTTTAGCCCCTCTACGTGTTCGCTATCATTCAGTAAGAGCTGAGCACATAGAGGGGTTAAGTAAACATGAAGGCATACACTGGACTGCTGACGCCTGTCGCAGTCATTCGAAATTCCATATCCGCAATCACGCAGATCTTAGCCGGCCGTAACATCACGGTTCACCAGCGGGGTCTGTCTGCATACGTCTCCTACAACGAGCGCACTGGCGAGCCAGAGTCAGTGACTCTCCCCTATCTTCCTGACGACGCGAGCGACGACCTGATCCTGGCTGTCCAGGGCTTCCTCGACCACGAGGTTGGCCATCTGCTTTTCACCGAGAACACAGCCATCCTTGAGATCGCCCATGACGCCGACTGGCTGCACATGGAGAACGTCCTCGAGGATCCCTACGTTGAGCGGGAAATGCAGCGCTCGTTCCCGGGCTCCAAGGGCACCATCTCCCGCCTGCATCACTTCTTCCTGGAGAAGATTGTCGAGGTCAACTACAAGAAGCTGATCGACGCCGGCTCCGTCAACCCGCTTGAGTTCTTCGGCGTCCTGCTGCCCTGTATCTCCCGCGCCTGGCACGAGTTCCCCGTCTTCGAGGAGTACATGCTGGACAAGTGGGCCCATGTCGAGCCGATCATGAAGAAGCTGCCGAAGGACATCGCCTCCCAGGTGCAGGCAGTGAAGAGCACTCGGGACAACGTCGCGCTGGCTCGTTACCTCATCGACGCAATCATGAGAGTCCCTGACGAGGACGAGTTCGACGACACGGCGTCCGGCTCCAGTGAATCGAGCGAGACATCCTCTCCCCCTGCAGGCGGGGCTTCCAAGAGAAGCGGCCCTTCGTCCAGAGCTAAGCCTAGCGGCCCAGGCCTGGTAGACGAAGAGGGCGACTACGACGACGACGAGGAGGAGGAGGAGGAGGAGGAGGAGAAGAAGGAAGACCACGAGGAGGAGGTCGAGGACGACCACGAGCCTGAGCTCACCTCTGAGCCTGAGTCTACCCCTGAGTCCGAACCCTCTTCCGAAGCTGAGCGTGGCGACGATGATGAAGCCGAAGGTGAAGGTTCCGGCCCCAGCTCAGGCCCCGAAGATGAAGAGTCAGAGGGCGCTTCTGGCGGCGGCGAGGAAGAGGACGAGGACTCGGAAGGCGAAGAAGAGTTCGACGACGAAGCCGATGACGAGTTCGACGACGACCTGGGTGACGTGGACACCGGCTCCAAGGTGGGTGAGAGCGGCACCGTTTCTGACGACGTGGACGAGAGCTCTGTCACCGGCAAGGGCGGCCCGAAGAAAGCCAAGCCAGCCGAAGAAGACGAGGACGAGAAGTCCGAAGGCGAAGGTGAGGAACCCGCAGGCTCGACCTGGACTCCGGGTGAGGGGGACTCGCTGACGAGATATTCCGTCGGGGACATCGAGAGCGCTTTGACCGACTCCATCGCGGAGATGGCCTCGGCTGCCGCCAAGAAGTCGTCCTACGTGATCTACTCCACCGACCATGATGTGATCGAGCCATACCGGCGGAAGGGGATGGACGTCGCGGCCGCGGCTGCGCTACCCAAGATCGAGGCTCTGACCAAGTCACAGGTCGGCGTGATGCAGAACAGCCTGCAGCGGGCGCTTGTCTCCAAGAACAAGTCCTACTGGCGTTCGTCCCAGGAGAGCGGCCGAATTAACCCCTCTTCCCTGGCTCGCCTGTACGTCGGCGACACCCGGGTATTCCGTCGTAAGGTGGAGCACCGGAGCAAGAGTTTCGACGTTACCCTGCTTATCGACTGCTCCGGCTCCATGCACCATGGAACAGGCTCTCTGTCGCGATTCCAGACTGCAATGGTGGCCGCATATGCGATGGGCGACACACTGCACAGAATCGGCGTGAACTTCGAGATCCTGGGTTTCACTACCAAGCCGCACTCTGGCGAATGGGGAGAGACATGCAGAAAGGAAATGAGCTCGCATGGCGTCTCGTTCGGCCGCATCGACTGGCTCTACATGCCGATCTTCAAGTCGTTCGAAGAGCGTTGGGGCCCGAAGCAGATGGAGCGCATAGGTGCAGCCTTCCACACGGAAGACTTCCTGCGCGAGAACGTGGATGGGGAGAGTGTCCAGATAGCGGCTCAGCGGCTTGCTGGCCAGCGCTCAGAGGGCAAGATGCTCATAGTCCTGTCTGACGGAGCTCCCGCCTGCCACACCTACGACCGCACGGCACTGAACCGCCACCTGTCGAAGTCCATCAAGTCGGCCGAGCGAGCTGGAATCAAGGTCATCGGCGTCGGCATCGACACGGACATGGTCTCGCGCTACTACTCCGACTACATCGTCTTGAACGACGTCACCAAGCTGCCGACCGAGCTGGTTGAGCAGATACAAAAGGTTCTTCTCCGCTAACAGCTATTCCACCAGGGGGATTCACATTCCGTATGGTCAGTAAATATTGACTGTTTATCCCCCTATAAATCACGTTTACAATGACTGCGAAAGTTAAGTTAAAACTCACTGAACAGAGGATATTATGAGCGAAGTTGCCACCACCCCGGTTTCCGAAGAGAAGATTGCCTGCCGTATCTGCGGCGCCCAGGTTCACGCTATCCAGCTTCACCTGCGCGACCACCACCCCGACGTCACGATGGAGCAGTACAAGGCTGACTACCCGGACGCCCCCGTTCTGAGCCCTGCAGCTATCGCTCGCATTCACGCCCGCACCAAGACCGCTTCCGAGCTGGCCGCTTCCGCAGAGATCAGTGCTGCTGAGATGCGCATGGTCGACACGAAGAGCTCCCCTCTCTATCAGGTTTTTGACCTGGGCAAGAAATGCCGAGGAGCGATGCGAGCTGACGGGTCTCCAATCATGGTTGAGGTAGCCGGCTCGACCGAATGGGATATGCAGATCCCCGACGTCGACGACCGCTATGTCTTCGATGTGGACGTATTGAAGACGATGCTTATGGGGATGCTCATGAAGATCCCCACCTATCTCTGGGGCCACGCAGGGACCGGCAAGTCCACCATCTTTGAGCAAATGTATGCTCGACTGCATCGCCCGATCATCCGGATCCAGCACACAGGCTCGACGGAAGAGTCGCACATCCTGGGGCAGATGGCTGCCGACCCTGAGCGGGGCACGTTCTTCTCACCTGGCCCTCTGCCGCTGGCCATGAAGTATGGCTGGGGCTACCTGGCGGACGAGTACGACTTCTCGTTCCCCCAGGTGCTCGCCGTGTACCAGGCAGTCCTCGAGGGCAAGCCGCTGATCATCAAGGATGCTCCGGCCGACTCCGAATGGCGCGTCGTACACCCTCACCCCAACTTCCACTTCATGGCCACCGGTAACACGAACGGATCCGGCGATGACAGCGGCCTGTACCTGGGCACCAACATTCAGAACGCCGCGAACTTCGAGCGCTTCGGGATCGTGCTGCAAATGAAGTACATGCCGGCCAAGCAGGAAGCGGCTGTGGTGTCCGCTCAGGGCGATATAGCAATGGCTGATGCAGAGCGCCTCGTTCGCTTCGCCAACCTCGTGCGAGAGGCCTTCGATGCCAAGAAGATCGGCGCCACGCTCGGGCCGCGGGTCCTTATCAACGCCGCCCGCATCGGCGTAGCGAGAGCGTCCTTTATGACCGGTCTGCAGTTGTCGTTCCTCAATCGACTGACGCCGGTAGACAAGGAGACCTGCTCTCAACTGGCAGCGCGAGTTGTTGAGGCATGACCCTGCCGGCCACGCCCTGGTATCACTGCCAGGGCCAAATAGTCAGCTTTTCCGCGACGTCAAAGGGGTGCAAAGAGTGCCCCCTTGCCAAAGAGTGCGCGATAGAGGTGCGTCAGCGCCTCTTGTCCCTACAAGAACGAATCGACGTTACCAAGCTGCTGCATGGCGTGCAGACCTTCCTGGACCGTCACGGCGTCCCCAGGAGCCCGATCAAGGTCGAGCTCGTCAAAGCCGGCAAGAGCCTTATCGGTTCCGCCAACTGCAAGTTCGAACCCACCCGTGACTTCTCCGGTCTGTCTCACCACGCCAGACGCATTGCGACCGCCGTAGAGCGAGCCGGGATCGACATGGCTGCAGACGCAAGGCAGGGGGTCAACAGCTTCAAAGCCACGCGGTTCAGGCCCGAATACATGGGCGAAATCCAAGAGCTGCTGAACAGTCGGAAGCCCTTCACCAGTCGAGAGGTCAAGTTGGCCATCGGCCGCGTCGTCGAGCTCTCTCCGTCCAGCATCAACAACTGTTCCTCCTTCGTCATCTCCGCTCTGGAGGCGTTGGGGGTTATCACTCAAGTCGGAGGCGGCTTATATGCACCTAACTAACGTCCGATCGCACTTCTCCATGGGGAGAGCTGTGTCATCGGTCGATCAACTGACCAGCAAGGCCAAGGAGCTCGGCTACAAGAGCGTCATCCTGACCGACGACGCCACCATCTCCGGTATGACTGACCTGTTCAAGTCGCTGCCAGAAGAGAGCGGTGTCCGGGCCGTCATCGGCACCTCAATCAAGGTGTTCGACGACCCTACCTACCGCCCGCCGCCCAAGAAGAGCGGCATCCCTGCGAAGCCGAACCAGTTCTGGGAGGCGAAGCTGCTTGTCCGCAACGAAGACGGCTTGAGAGCGCTCTTCTCCCTGCTGACGAAAGCCCGTTCAGAGGAGCATTTCTACTACGAGCCCCGCATAGGCGTTCTCGATCTGGTGAAGGCTCTTCGCAGTGACGGGTTGATCGTCACCACTGGCGACTTCTACTCGCTGTTTGCCCACAGCAAAGCAGACAAGATCTATTCTGCGCTGGAGAAGCATGTTCCAGCGCATCAGCGCGTCATAGAGCTCGTCCCGCTCAAGAGTGCATACTTTGATCGCGTCAATTCGATAGCGTCTCAGAAAGCGTTAGAGAGCGATTCCCGCGTCATGCTCTCCAGGCCGATTCTCTACGCCGAAGAGGGGCACGATGAAGCCCGGGACGTCATGAGCTACATCGTTGGCCAGGGCAGCGCCACGCACCCGCTCCGCAGTATCCCCTACCACCGCGATCTGCACATGATGACCCCTGCAGATCTGGAGAGCTCCTTCCTCGACTGGCGTAAACACTCCGGCATCGAGCTGCGCGACGACACCCAGTCCATCGTGGACGACTGTCTCTACCGCTGGGAGAAGCAGAGCATGTGTCTTCCGCAGATGGCGGAGGATGAGTTCGGCGAGTTGACCAGGATTTGCCTGGAGGGCTTCAAGTCCCGACTGACGAAGCCAGTCTTTGGATACCAGCCGCCGGCTGACAAGTTGGCTGAGTACCGCGACCGTCTCAAGTATGAGCTCGGGGTGCTTCGAGCCATGCGGTTTGACCGCTACTTCCTGCTGATTCGGGACATCATCGACTGGTCGAAGAAAAACGGGATCATGGTGGGCCCTGCCCGGGGCTCTGCAGGCGGCTCGCTCGTCGCGTTCCTCATTGGCGTCACTGATGTGGATCCGATTCGCTTCGGCCTCATCTTCGAGCGATTCCTGAACCCCGACCGTCTTGACTACCCTGACGTCGATACCGACTTCATGAGTAGCCGCCGTCATGAGGTGATCAACTACATCACCGAGCGCTTCGGCGCTGACCGTGTGGCAGGCATCAGCAACTACTCGACCCTGGGGGCTGCGTCAGCTATTCGCGACGTGGCGCGGATCCACAACCTGCCCCAGATGGACTACAGCTGCACTAAGGTCATCGACCAGGGCATGAGCCTGGAAGATGCCAAGGAGCTGCCGGAGATCTCCAAGTACGTCGCTCTGCACCCCAAGGAGTTCGCCATCTCAGAGGCCCTGGAAGGAGCAATGCGAAGCCTTAGCCGGCACGCAGCCGGCATCGTGGTAGCAGGGGAGCCCCTTACCAGGCGAAGCGCTGTAGAGGTGCGCAACGGCGAGCAGACGGTCAACTGGGACAAGCAGGTCGTTGAGGACTTCGGTCTGATCAAGTTGGACATCCTGGGCCTGTCCACTCTCGACACCCTGAACCTGGCCAGAGCCAAGATCCGGGACCGGCACAAGGTCGACCTGGACTTCACCTCCATCCCCCTCGATGACAAGGAGGTTCTGCTGGGGTTCGCTGCTGCCGAGACGGCCGGCGTCTTCCAGTTCGTGTCTCATGGGATGAAGCAGCTGCTCAAGGACTTGTCGGAGGGCGGGCGAGCTCTGTCGTTCGAGGACATTTACGCGGCCACTGCGTTGTTCCGCCCGGGCCCGCTGCAGTCGGGGATGACGGAGGAGTACGTCCGCATCAAGCAAGGCATCGTGCGTCCGACTTACGCTCACCCGAAGATGGAGGATGCTCTTCGCGAAACCCGAGGGGTTATCGTCTACCAGGAACAGGTCATGCAGGTAGCTCGGGACCTCTGCGGCTACACGATGGGCGAGTCTGACCTTCTGCGTAAGGTGATGGGTAAGAAGCTGCCGGAGGAGATGGAGAAGCAGCGCGAGAAGTTCGTGCAGGGCGCTATCGACACTTCCGGCCTGGACCCTGAGCGAGCGTCGGAGCTGTTCGACCAGATCGCGCAGTTCGCCGGCTACGGCTTCAACAAGTCCCACTCGGTCGCGTACACCCTGATCTCCTACCTGTGCATGTGGGTCAAGGTTCACTACCCAGCGGAGTTCTTCGCCGCCTCGCTCTCCATCGCCAAGGAGGACGAGCTCCCATCCATCGTCAAGGATGCCGAGAAGTCCAAGATCTACGTCGTTCCGCCATGCGTGAACAAGTCCACCGACTCCTTCGAGATCGGTTATGACGCGATGCGCGAGCAGCACATCCTCTATGCCCCGCTGCAGTCGGTCAAACAGGTGTCGGATAACGGCGTGCGGTCGATACTGAACGCCCGGGAAGCTCAGGGCGGCCGGTTCAAGTCTAAGGAGCACTTCATCGAGTCGGTAGAACGCCGCCTGGTGAACAAGCGGGTACAGGAGAACCTGGAGCTCGTGGGGGCCTTTTGCGAGATTGAACCCGGGAGCCTGGACCCGAGACACCCCGACCGTCTCCGCGACCAGAAGGTCCTGCTGCCAAACCTCATGCTGCGAACGGTGAAGGCAAGCCGCCACATCCTGATCGACGAGCATGTCGAGAGCCAGCTTGAGGTGCTGTTCGATGACATGCGGAAGATGGGGCTGGACGACGAGGGGCTGACGGTCGGCCCGCAGCCGGTGATTCCCAGCTACGGGAAGAGGCCGAAGTTCATGTTCATCACGGACGCCCCCTCTTACTCCGAGTGCGTCTCGCGGAAGTTCGCCGACGGCAAGAGCTTCAACTACACCCTGAGCTCTCTCAAGGAAGCTGAGCTCAAGAAGTCCGACGGCTACTACACGGCCCTGGTGAAGACGAAGAAGGCCGACAAGCAGCTTTCCACGGAGGAGATCAACACCTGGTCATCCTTCATCGACGCCGAGATCGAGCTATTGAAGCCTCCCGTGATCATCGCGGCCGGCGGGGCGATAGCCAGGCACCTCTGTCCGGACGTAAAGGGCGGCTGGGAGGCGATAGCAGGAACCAGCGTCTATGACGTCAAGCGGGACTGTACCATCATCTTCTCGCCCAACCCCCAGATGGTCTACGCCAAGCCCGACGTCCAGACGGTACTGGACAACATCATGTGTGACGTAGCCGAAATGCTCCGATAAGCGCAGGGGGTTCTGTAGAGCCCCCTATCTCGCTGATAGATAATGCGCACAACTGAACAGAGAGAGATAACGACATGACCACTCAAAACCCTGATTGCCCCTACTGCGGCAATACGTCTGTCCTCACCTCCAGCAGAGAAGTGTACGGCGGCCGGAACTTCGGCCCCATCTACCTGTGCAAGTGCGTGCCAGGCTACGCCTACGTGGGCTGCCACAAGGACACCATCAAGCCGCTGGGTCGGCTCGCGGATAAAGAGCTCCGCTACTGGAAGAAGGAGGCGCACGCCGCTTTCGACCCCCTGTGGAAGAGCAAGAAGATGAAACGAGGGCACGCCTACGGATGGCTGGCCGAACAGCTCGGCATCTCCAAAGAGGAATGCCACATCGGCATGTTCGACGTGGCTACATGCGAGCGAGTGAAGTACCTGTGCATCGCCAAGATGAACTCCTTGGCTCAAAATCATCAGTAAATGTTTACGTTTGAGAGGGTATAATGCCTAAAAATATGGATCAGATTGCGGAGTTGGCCCAAGAGAGCGCTGCTCCTTCATTCATGATGCCGGTTGTCGGCGCCTTGTGTGCGCACATCAGCTACGCCGCCCCCTCCGCTCTGCAGAACGGGGCGATCGGAAGGATCTCTTGCGAGCGGGCCATGGCTACGCTGCTGCGGGATCTCAAGATGACCTGTGACGAGCTGGGGATCGACTTCCTGCGAATGGTTGAGACGGCCAAGCACGGCGACGCGACTGCTCCCTCCCCGTCCAGTCTGCACTAAGGAGCTACAGATGAGCGCGATGCCGCTTGAAGAGGATAGAAGTTCGCCGCTGAAAGAGGCCCTGGCTGAGAAGCCGGCCAAGGAGCGTTTCTCCGCTGAGACGCTGCGAAAAGACCTGGCCATCAACGACGCCAACCTTGACGCCTCCATGACCGAGCAAGCCGGTCTCTACGGCTACTACTCGGCCCTGTACGCAAAGGCTCAGTACGAAGCCGACATGGCCAAGAACAGAGCCGAAATCGCCAAGGCCCGCGCTTACAAGGATGTTCGCTCTCGATTGATCAGCAAGGGGGCCAAGTTCTCGGAGGCTCTGCTTGAGGCGGAGGTCATTCTCCATCCGGACTACCAGGACGCATCCGAACTGGCCGCCAAGTACCGAATGCAGGCTGAAATGCTGCGTCAGGGTCTTGAGGCGTTGAAGCAGCGTCGGGACATGCTGGTGCAGAAAGGGAAGTCACGGCTCGAAGAGCTGCGCGGTGAGCTGTTCTTGAAGGCCCCCGGCTCCCTGGAGGAGAAGAAGGCGTTCGTCAGAAGCAAAATAGGTCACTCCGCCCAGCCCGATGGTGAGTGATAGGCAATGTATTTTTGTCGATTGATGGTTCAGTAAACACTTACTATAATGATTTCGTAAAGTGAAATTGAGTGATGGCGAGTGTCGTCACTAAACCCGCCGCTTCTTTCACCGCTGAGGCACAGAAGGAAGTAGGCACCTAAGCACCCAAACAAAGGAAAAAACCATGAGCACAGCAGTATCTACCGGCATCTCCTCCTCCCTGCGCGAGCGCATCCTGGCCAAGAAGAAGGACATCAAGGCCAAGTCTGGTCTTCGCGCTGACGTGTTGAAGATCCCGATGGGCAAGCACAAGTTCCGTATTCTGCCTGCTCACCCCGACCTGGGCCCGGGCGGCGACTTCTGGGCTGACTTCGGCCAGCACTACATCAAAGATCTGGAAGACAAGACCAAAGCTGTTTACGTCTGTGTCGACAAGACCTTTGGTCGTCCCTGTGGCGTCTGCCATGCGCTGGAAACTGCCGGCCGCAGTGTCACTGATGACCGCGAAGTGAAGGCCATCACTGACAGCCAGTGCAAGCGGGCTGAGATCATGCTGAACGTGCTGCACCTGAACGGGGACAAGCCTACCGTTCCGCAGATCTTACAGATGACCCCGTCCACCTTCGCCAAGGTTCTCGACCTGGTTGAGGAGTACGACGACATCACCGACCTGCAGAAGGGTACTGACCTGATCATCACCCGCGAGGGTTCCGGCCTGAATACCGAATACTCTGTTCAGCCGGCTCGCACCTCTGCTCCTGTTGACGCATCAGTGTTGTCCAACATGACCAACCTGCAAGAGTTCATCCTGCAGGAGTCCGAGGAGGGTGCTCGCAAGGCCATCAACCAGGTGAATGCCATTGTCGGCATCATCGAGGCTGCTGACTTTGCTCCGAAGGCCGCAATCGCCTCTCGCCCTGCTGCGAAGGCTCTGCCGGCGATCGACATGGAAGCCGACGACGTTCCGTTCGCCAAGACCGCAGCCCCTGCTGCTTCGAAGACTGCCCCCTCTACCACCGCCATCATTGATAGTGAGCTGGACGAGCTGATGGCTGTCGACGAAGAGCTGCTTGCCACCGGTACTGACGGTGCCGCTGCAGCGAAGCCTGCCGCCTCCGCAAGCGTCGATGACCTGGACGCTCTGCTGGGTGAGCTGGACGCTCTGTAATTAGTGCTGAACAAAGGGCGAGCGACTGCTCGCCCTTTTCTATTGGGGAACAACTATGCCATCCATCATCCTGATCGACGCAAACAGCGTCGGTTATGCCGGTCAGCACGCTGCTGACCTCAAGACGGGCGACCAGCCCACTCAGGCGATCTACAACTCGCTCATGGCGCTCAAGCACCAGCGAATGATCGACCCTACCTCCCGCATCTTCTACCTCTGGGACAGCAAGGCGGAGTTCCGATTTGACATCCTGCCGACCTACAAGGGCAAACGCAGTGACACCCCGGAGAAGGTGAAGGCGAAAGAGGAGTACCACTCCCAACAGCCTTTCATCGAGAAGCTCGTGGGACTGCTCGGCATTGACCAGGTACGAATCCCTGGCTTCGAGGCTGACGACGTCGCCTACCAGATGACCAAGCGCTTTGTGGCCAAGGGTTACAGCGTGAAGCTGGTCAGCTCTGACAAAGACTGGCTCCAGATGCTCCTGAGCGACAAGGTCTCCTGGTATGACCCGCGCATGGACCGCTCTTGCAACCTGAACTTCTTCGACGACTTCACCGGGCACAAGACCATTGAGCACTTCGTCGCTGCCAAGTGCATAGAGGGCGACACGTCGGACAACATCGCTGGCGTTACCGGTCTAGGCGAGAAAGCTTGTCAGCTGATCTTCTCCCGCTGGGACTCCATCCAGGAGATGGTTCGAGAGCACAAGGCGACAGGCGGCTTCACGAAGGAGCTCCTGGGGGCTGAGTTCAGCCGGCACATCAAGAAGATCAACGCCTTCTGCTCCAACGAGGGTGGCTCTATGCAGACCTACGTCCGCAACCAGAAGCTGATCAACCTGGCCAGAGCGCCTGAGATCCCCAATATCCAGTTCATCCAGGGCAAGGCGAACGAAGTGGAGTTCTTCGACGCTTGTGCCGAGCTGGCCTTCCTGTCTATCACCGGCAAACCGACCCCCTGGGTCAATGCGTTTTTTGCGGAGTAATTATGAGTTCTGCAGGCAGATCTAAGCGTAGAGAAAACGACCTATACCCTAGTCCCGTGTGGACGTTGAAGTTGCTGCTCAACCGACTCAAGCTGGACCCGAAGGACACGTTTTTGGACCCAGCCGCTGGCGACTTCACACTCTATGATCTGGTTGCGCTGGAATCCAAGAAATGGGCCGAGCTGTCCAAAGGTGTCGACTACCTGAACAACAGCCTCGACCTCACTGCTGACGTTATCGCTACTAACCCTCCGTTCCTCCTGTTCGAGCGCTTTGTTGAGACGGCCATGAACCGCGACCTCTCGCGTCGGGGGACGCTCTGTCTCCTGCTGCGTTTGAACGCGCTCGGCTCGCATATGCGCAAAGAGTTCTGGGAGCGCTACCCCGTTACCCATCTGCTGACTCTGACGCCCCGCCCGAGCTTCACCGATGGCGGGACCGACTCTTCGGAGTATGCCTGGTTCATTTGGGATTACGGGAACCGCTACACGGGGCCAGCTATCGGCATCGCATCGAGAACAGAGGTTGACCCAAGTTACGTTCCAAGGAAGGTAGTTAAGAAGAATCCAAGCTTCAAAGCTTCCTTGGTTGCATCATAGAAATTAAGAGGTATTCGGAATGAGCAAAACAGCAAGCATCGCATCTGCCATTGAAGACATCTTCGGAGGCGAGCCTGAGACCGTTGGTGTTCGCCACTGGCTCGACACCGGTTACGCGCCTCTCAACATGGCCCTGACCGGCCGTCCGAAAGAGGGACTCCCCTCCGGGCGCATCGTCCAGATGTTCGGCGACAGCTCTGCCGGTAAGACAGTCATCTCCGTCGACCTGATGATTGCGGCGCAGAAGGCCGGCGGTCTGGCTCTGTTCATGGACCACGAGCGAACCTTCATGAAAGCCCTGGCGGAGGCCCGGGGCCTTGATATGACTCGCGGTCACTTTTCACTGCAGTACCCGCGCACCTTCGAAGAGAGCATCACCAAGGCCATCAAGTGGGCGCGGTACATTCGAGACAACGAGCTGGTGCCTGCATCAGCCCCGCTGGTTGTCGTATTCGACTCCCTGAACTCGATGGTGCCGCAGAGCAAGATGGAGAAGGAGCTGGACGAGCTCAAGATGAACGACAAGCTGGCGCTCGCCGCCTGCTGCAGCTCGGTGTTCCCGGCCATGGCTGTTCTCGCGGAAGAGACCGACTGCTTGATGCTGTTCCTTGACCAGGTGCGTCAAGACCCGGGCGTCATGTTCGGCGACAACACCAAGACATCCGGCGGCAAGGCTCCGGGCTTCTACTCCACGGTTCGAATCGCTCTGAGCCGCAAGGTGATCAAGAAGGACGGCGTCGAGCTTGGCCAAGCTATCACCGCCAAGATCGTGAAGAACAAGGTCGGTCGTCCTTTCAGAACCGCGCAGTGGGACTTCCTGTTTGACGACGACGGATCCGGCTTCCTTGACCGCATCGGCGGCATGGTGGATTACCTCGTCGAGCGAGGGATCCTCAAGAAGGCGGGCGCCTACATCGAGTTCAAGGGCAAGAAGGTCCATCGCGGCCCGCTCGTAGAGGCGCTTCGCAAGGCTGACGCCTACGACGACCTGCTTGAAATGCTGGTCGAGTTCGAGAAGGCGAACGCAGAGGTCGAATAACGAAAAGCTAGGAATTGCAGGGGCATGTATAGACGCGCCTCTGCAGTCGCTCTAATATGTAAGCGTTTACTGAACGACTGTCATTAACTGAGGAAAATGTAATGTTTGGATTGGGAAAACTGCTGGGCGGTAAAGCAAAAGAACTGAAAGTGGCCTCCAAGAAGGTGGAGAACCGCAACCTAATGGAAGCGATTGTAGGCGGCCAACTGCTGATCGCCTACTCCGAAGACCGCACTCTGGATGACAGCGAGCGAGCCAAAATTGAGGGTCTGCTGCGCACCAACCCGAATCTCGCCTCCTTCGGCAACGAAATGACCGACTACTTCAACCAGACCAACAATGCGTTGAAGGCCGGCTACATCACCGCCCGTCTGCGCATTCTGCGCGAGATTGAAGAGATCAAGAACAGCTCCAGTGACGCCCAGGACGTCATGGGGAACCTGATGGAGGTCGCTATGGCAGACGGCAACATCAGCGAAGCCGAAGAGAAAGAGCTCAAGACCATCGCCGGCAAGCTGGGTCAGAACTTGGAAGACTTCCTCCAGTGAAAGCCTGGTTTCTCAGAAACGGAGCTTACGCCTTCATGGGGTTGAGCGTCATGGTGGACTTCACCAGTCGGTTCTTCTCAACCCTGTCTGACGGCCTTCTGATTGCCGCCGCAGCGTGCCTTCTGCATGTGTCGGCCTCCAAGAAACCCAAAGCGTAATGAGTGGCCCTTCGGGGCCACAACTGAAAGACGGTCTCGCTCCCTTGTTGACATGCTCGGTAGTGAAGTGGCTCGAAGAGACCGTCTTTCAGTTGTTAAGCCATGGAGATAGAGAAGTGAGAAAGACCATTTTGCTGTTGTTACCCGTGATGCTGTTGATGGCCGGTTGCGGGGATGACCCAGAGGAAAAGGCCCAGCAGATCGCTCAGGCGAAGCTGGAGATTGCCCAGAAAGAGCTGGAACTCAAACAGAAGGAGCTGGAGCTCAAAGAGAAGGAGCTCTCCGGTCAACAGGTTGTCCAGCAGGCAGCCCCTGCGTCCGCCCCGGTTGTTGTCAACTCTGGCGGTGACAGCGGTATGACGGACGTTCTGCTTGGCGCTGCCGTCGGCGGTCTGGTTGCGAACGCGATGAACACCCCCTCGCACACCAGCTATTCGGCTCCCCAGCAGATTGTCCATAAGACGGTGATCAAGAAGACGGTCTACCAGAAGCCCAAGCCCTTCAAGCGGCCTGTCACTTACAAGAAGCCCGTCGCTTACAAGAGCCCCCGCCCTGTCGTCAGTTACAAGCCCAAGCGCTACTGATCATACCGCATGAGGCTTCCGAAAGAGCCTCATTCAGTGCGATCAGCACGATTACAACAACCCTGGAGATAACCATGAACAAGCAAGAACTGATAGCCGCTACCGCAGAAGCTACCGACCAGACTCGCTCCGCCGTTGAGCGTGTTCTGAACTCCCTGCTGGACAACATCCAGGCCGCCGCCAAGAAGGGCGAAGAGGTGGCCATTCACGGTTTCGGCAAGTTCTCCCCAGTTACTCGCGCTGCCCGTGTAGGTCGCAACCCGCAGACCGGCGAGGCCATCAACATCCCGGCTCGTGTCGACCTGACCTTCAAGGCCGGCAAGCAAGTGAAGGACAAGCTCAATGGCTAGTCTGCTGGCTCGTCTTCGCAAGCTGACCTCTCGCCTCCGTCCGAAGGCTACCGAAGTGCGTGTCGCTTCGGCACCTCGCTGCCCAGGTAAGAGCCGTTTCGAGCGTGAGCACCGGAAGACTCTTGCTGACGACCTGCAACAGCACCAAGCCTCTGTCTCCATGCCCCTGGTGTGGAGTGACGAGGCTCCTATCGTCTCCTGTGACGCTCCGATTGTCAGTCATCGCGACAACGACAGTAGCAGCGATTGCAGCAGCAGAGATTACAGCAGCAGCAGCAGCAGCAGCAGCGATTACAGCAGCAGCGATTACAGCAGCAGCAGCAGCAGCAGCAGCAGCAGCAGCGATTAATCAGAAGGCCGGCAACCCCGGCCTTCTTCAATTCTGGCTTTTGATGGGGGACGTATGACAGCCGCACTCACTCTCACGATGGAAGATCGAAAGGCGCTCGCTATCCAGCAGGCCGAGGCCCAGTACCAGGAGTTGCGCCGGAAGTGGTTGAGCGAGCGAACGCCAGAGCAGTTGGCCCTTATTGCGGCCAACGAGGCGAAGCCCAGGTCTCTCACCCGAGCGCCGTCCATCGAGAAGGAGAGAACGTCGGTCGTTATCAGAAGCCAGTGCCCCTACACGGGGGTGAAGTTATGGAGATGGTAGCGAGCTGGAAGATCTCTCGCTGCATCTACTGACACACGAAAGGAGACCACCATGTCGAACTATTACAGCCCAACGGGCGTACTGATTATCGGGACCAGAGAGATCCTGACCGGCGTAGCCATCATCAACGGCATCAGCGACGACGGAGAGCCGGAGTACGAGGGAACCACCGAAGTAGAGTGGGACAATCAGCGTTCCGATACCGATGTATCCGGTGGCCGGCTGTTTGTTGACGAGAAGGGCGGCATCTGGCCGTTCAGCAGCCTCAAGAAGGAGGCCAGCCATGAGTGAACAGAAGATCTTGGAGCTGGCCTTCCAGCTTCTCAAGATGAGGGGGCAGCCGTGATCGACCTCAACTTCACCGACGAGAGGATTCTGGCCACCCTCTCCCCCGCCAACCTCAAGACGAAAGAGGACGGCAGCATTTTTCAGAAGAACGGCCCGCGCCTTCGCTTGTACCTGGACGCCTTCCTTCTGCAGGCTGTCGGCTACGAACCAGACGCTAAACTGTCACTCTACAGCGCCGTCAGGAACGAGAAGTTCGCTGCCCTCCGGTTCTGCATCGGGTCATCAGGCCTGTCGTTATCTCCGATATTGAGGTCCGGTAAGCGCGAGGTGCGGATCCCGGGGTCGGCGCTGCGATTCGACATGCCTCGATTCCGGCGCGTGAAGTGCTGGTTCCAGATCGACACCGTCAAGAACACGCTGACCGTCGCGATTCCTTTCGGCAGTGAAGGCTGTTAAATTCATAATTCAGTAAATGATTACTAGAATGAAACTGAACTAAACGACGAAGGAGTGGACATGAGCAACCTCTTTGAAACGATGACCACCGACAACCTGTTGAAGCTGAAAGACCGTCTGGAGCAAGCCATCGAGCTCTCCCGCTCTTGCAGTATCGACCTTCTGGAGCGACATCAAGCGGTTGAAGAGGCTCTAACGAATCGTCTGTAAAAACTGGGGCTGAGGCCCCCTTTTTTTGCCATTGGTGTTAAGTAAATACTGACTGAACTGGAGCTGATATGAAGAAATTCACTGTTATTGGGGTGTATACGGACAACGGCCAGGTGTTCGCCAACACCGAAGAAGCTGAGAACGGCGAGCAGGCCATTCAGGCTTCCGCCGCTGCCGTTGCTGAGGCCGGCACCGACGCCGAGATTATCGTCGCCATTGAGGGCGAGCACTTCGAGGGCGACACCCTCACCTTCCCTGGCGAGTGCGCTGTAGACGTGCGCACCATCTTGGAGGGCATCTGATATGGGCGACCCGATCCTGGATAACGGCCACTGGTTCACCGACGGTCTGAACCTCTTCATCGTCCCGCCCGGGGTGGAGGAAATCATCGGCCCCGACCAGCCGGTACTGCATGAGCTGAACGCCATCTACCGCGAGGAGCAGTTCGATCAGATCAGCCCCGACAGCGTTGCTGCCAAGTGCGGACTCGAAGTCATCCCATCCATGCTGCGTCGCAAGTTCGGCCAGCGATACTTCTCGGCGTGAGGTGAGCATGGCAGATCTGCAATTCTTCCCAACTGACAAGGCTCTGGCGGATAAGGCCGCCAGCCTCTTCAAAACCAAAGTCGTTCGACTGCTGGAGCCGTCAGCCGGTCGGGCAGACCTTCTGGAGCCCACCTCTTCCTGGCGTTACAGACGCGACACCGTCGACTGCGTGGAGCTCGACCCCGACAACCGCGCCATCTTGAAGGAGAAGGGGTACAACGTCGTCGGGACCGACTTCATGGCCTTCAACCCTGGCTCCATCTATAGCCATGTGCTGATGAATCCCCCGTTCAAGGTTGGCGCTGAGCACACCCTTCACGCATGGAGTCTGCTCTTCTCCGGCGAGCTCGTGGCTATTCTCAACGCCGAGACCGTCAGGAACCCCTGTACTGCCGCGAGAGAGCAACTGACCAAGCTGATTCAGGACTACTCTGCGACCCCGGTCGAGTTCATCCAGGGAGCCTTCACCAACCCCGACACCAAGCGCAAGACCAATGTCGAAGTGGCTCTCATTCACCTTCTCAAACCCAGCCAGGTGAATTTCGACTTCGTTGGTCGTCTCCGCAAGGAAGAGCTCGACAAGACGCTGGGTGAGGAGCGGTTCTCCCGCCCCCTGGAGGTGATGCTGCCGGAGTCCGAGATCGAAAACCGGCTGATCGACTACCAGTGCGCGGTCAAGACCATGAAGATTCACCGTCACGCTGCGCTTCGAGCTGCCTACTTCCGCAGCCGGCTTGGTGTCGCTCTCAACGCCCCTACCCCGACTGACGAATGCACGACGGGACTGGAGAACACCCTGATCGAAAACATGCACCGCGACTATCAGCTGATCAAGGACGCCGCCTGGTCCTCCGTGATCCGCAGCGTGGACGTTCGCTCCCGGCTGTCCAGCCAGGCCCAGAAGATTCTTGAGAGTCAGTTCGAGGAGATCCGGAAGATGGACTTCACGCGCCAGAACCTCGAGGACTTCGTGCTCGGGCTGGTCCAGCAGCAGGGCTCCATCCAGACGGAGATGATGCTGGAGGTCTTCGACCTGTTCAGCCGGTACTACCTTGGGAACCGCTGCTACTTCAAAGGCTGGAAGAGCAACGCCAAGCACAGACAGAACGCATTCAGGTTGAAGATGACCAGGATCGTCCTGCCAGGTTGCAGCGCCAGGGAGATGAAGGACTGGCGTAGGGCCAGCTATTCGGACCAGGGTCGCTTCGCTGACATCGACAAGGCGTTCGCCATGATGGATATGAAGCGGTTCGAGGACGTCAAAGGGCTGGCTGCTCTCTTCTCTGGTGGAGCCAAGCTACCGGCCGGCGAGCGCTTCCAGACCGACTACTTCGATGTGAGAGTCTTCTACGACGCCGGCACCTACCACCTGTTCCCCCGCCGCAGCGACCTGGTCGATAAGCTAAACCGCTTCGTCGGTCGTCACCGCAACTGGCTACCGCATGACGACAGCGCGGCGCCGGCCGGATTCTGGGAGCAGTTCGAAGCGGCCGAGAAGGTCGGGAAAACTCTCAAGTTCGAGGGACTGCGAGAGTGGGACATCCTTCGAGAGGAAACTGACCAGG
>RRZU010366143.1_pt1 | contig 104112 bp, 97 predicted proteins | sample 2165561 | NCBI WGS metagenome assembly RRZU01 (sample SAMN10456909, study PRJNA506462) | wastewater metagenome | isolation source: wastewater sludge | place: USA: Moscow, Idaho
CAGTCGTCGCTTCGGCCATGGTGTCCCTTCGTCATCCCCCGGCACGAGCCGGCTTGAAAGCAGCTGCCAGCGGATACGGGTCCAGCGGCACCCCGACCGTAACCGCAGTTGCTGAATCACCGTAGAGCTTTCGGCTCGAACTTGAAAGCCCGACCGGGAGTGGTCCGACAGCGGTGCGAATCGAGGGGCGGGTGGTGTGGATGGCCCTTGTCCCCAGCAGCTTCTTCTAGAGAAGAAAGAGAGTTGAAAATTCGGTATCAGTAATAGGCCCTGTGAGTCCTGTGGATCACCGGCGTCGACCCAGTCCAGGGCATCGAGCTGGTGTGCATGGACGGGGGATGGCCGGTCGGTGTTACTCGGGTTGCTGTGGACGGAACAGATGTTGTGCACGCCCTGGGGGGCGGGCACCGGAAAGTCGAGCACGTTGTGCACAGGGTGGTGCACAGTGTCGCGATGTGACAGGTGATGTCGTTGTGCCGAAAGTTGTTTCGAGATCGGCGTGGTTCAGTGCTTGGAACGCTGCCGGATCCGTGTGGTGAGTTCCTTCACATGATCGAATACCTCGCGCCGCTCGGCCATTTCGCTGAGAATCTTGCGCTGGGCGTACATGACGGTGGTGTGGTCGCGACCGAATGCCTGACCGATCTTGGGCAACGAGAGATCGGTGAGTTCGCGGCACAGGTACATGGCGATCTGGCGGGACTGCGCCAGGGCGCGGGTCTTTCCGGGGCCGCGGAGTTCCTCGACGGTGGTGTCGAAGTACTCGGCGGTGACGGCCATGATCGTCGCGGCACTGATCTGCATGCTGCTCGCATCGGCGATGAGGTCGCGCAACACGATGTCGGCCAGCGATTTGTCGATCGGTGTCTTGTTCAGCGATGCGAAGGCGGTAACGCGGATCAGGGCGCCCTCGAGTTCACGGATGTTGCGTTCGATGCTGCTGGCGATGAGTTCGAGGACATCGTCGGGTACATCGAGACGGTCCATCTGCGCCTTCTTGCGCAGGATCGCGATGCGTGTCTCGAGCTCGGGCGGCTGGACGTCGGTGATCAGACCCCACTCGAACCGGGTGCGCAGCCGATCCTCGAGGGTGGCCAACTGTTTGGGTGGACGATCTGATGAGATGACGATCTGCTTGTTGGCGTTGTGGAGGGTATTGAAGGTGTGGAAGAACTCCTCCTGGATACCTTCCTTGCCCTCGATGAATTGAATGTCGTCGACGAGCAGGACGTCGGTATCGCGGTAACTGCGTTTGAAGGCGACCTTGCGGTCGTCGCGCAGTGAGTTGATGAAGTCGTTGGTGAATTCTTCGGTGGAGACGTACTTCACTCGCATCCCGGGGAACAGGCGCTGGGCGTAGTTCCCGGCGGCGTGCAGCAGATGCGTCTTGCCCAGACCGGATTCGCCCCAGATGAACAATGGGTTGTAGGCCCGGGCGGGCGCTTCGGCGATGGCGAGCGCGGCGGCGTGGGCGAACCGGTTCGAGGCCCCGATGACGAAGGTGTCGAAGGTGTAGCGACGGTTGAGACTGGTGCTTTCGGAGGTCGAGGTGTCCTGGACGCGGCGGTCGGTGAAGTACCCGGGCCAGCTCTCGTGAGCGCTGGCAAGTGCTTCACCGTCCTCGTCCACCTCGTCCTCGGAATCGAGGTCGGGCTGGTCCGGGGGATCGGACGGCGGGGGTTCCGGGGGGTTGTCCTCGCTCGCAGGCGCAATCCGGACGCCGAGTTCAACGCGTTGCCCGAGCCGGCGGCTCAGGGCATCGGTGATCCGGGTCCGCAGATGCCGTTCGATCTCGTTCTGGACGAAACTGCTGGGGACCGACAACAGGGCAAAGCCCTCGACGATGGTGAGGGGCTTGACCAGGTTCAACCACGCGCGTTGTTGCGGGGTCAGGGGCCGCGGAGCGCCGTCACCGTTATGTGCAAGGGGGTCGGTCTCGAGGTCGCCGTTGAGTTCTGCCACCACATCGGCCCACATCACGGAGAAGGTATGTCCGGGATCGTCCGTCACGACGAATTCCCCCTTCGGGCCGGCAACGTGAAAATGGCGACGGCAGTCTATCCACATAGTTATCCACAGTTGTGGACGGACAGCTGCTTTCGCTCTGGAGCGTACCGGCGATGGCACCCCCACGTAGAACCAGTACTGCCGGACGACCCCGAATCCGACGCTCTGTTGTCTGGCCCCGCTTCGGTGGAAGCGGCTTTCGCAGAAGTTAACAGGTTTATTTCGGGGTGCCAACCGTTCTGCAACATTCTGCCAAATTTTCTGTGCCGGTGACGTTTGGCCGGTGGATCGAGCGGGTAACGGCGGTGGAGACCGGAAGGGCAGGAGGGCGAAGTTTGACCCAGCGAACGCAGGTCAGTACCCTCGAACAGTCGCCCGAACGTCGGCGACACGGCCGCGAACCAGGAACTTCTGGATGACGCGCCGGCTACCCGCGAGAGCTTACCAAGGGCCGCGGTGTCGACCCGTGTGGACGCGCGGATCGAGACTGCGGTCGGATGCATTGAGGAGAGACCACCGTGGCCAAGGGCAAGCGGACCTTCCAGCCGAACAACCGTCGTCGCGCACGTGTGCACGGCTTCCGGTTGCGCATGCGCACCCGCGCCGGACGCGCCATCGTGTCCGCCCGGCGCGGCAAGGGCCGTCGCTCCCTGACTGCCTGAGCTGTTCACAGCTAGTCACGGACCGTGCTTCCAGCGCAGTACCGCATGACGCGATCGGCCGAATTCGGTGCGACGGTCAGGCGAGGGGTGCGGGCGGTACAGCCCGACATCGTTGTACATCTCCGGCGGGACGACGCGGACCCGGCGGGTCCCCGGATCGGCCTGGTCGTCGGGAAGACAGTGGGGTCGGCCGTGCAGCGCCACCGCGTCGCGCGCCGGTTACGACACGTCGCGAAATCGGTGCTCGCCGAGCTGGATGCTCGGGAGCGAGTCGTGATCCGGGCGCTGCCGGGCAGCCGGCACGCGATCTCCGCACATCTCGAGCAGCAGCTGCGTTCGGGAATCCGGCGCTCCCATGACGCGATGAGCAGCCGACCATGAGCCGAACCGTCAGAATTGTGGTCCAGGTGATCGAGCTCTATCGAAATATGGTGTCGCCGTTGCGGTTACCGACGTGCCGCTTCACACCTACGTGCAGTCAGTACGCGGTCGGCGCGCTCACCGAATTCGGTCTTGTCCGGGGCGGCTGGCTCGCCCTGATACGACTGGCCAAGTGTGGCCCGTGGCATGCGGGGGGATGGGATCCCGTCCCCGACCGCCCAGTTATCGATGGCAGAAACGAGTCCTATGTTTAATTGGTTCAGCCTCGACGTCATCTACTACCCGGTCTCCGGGATCATGTGGCTCTGGTACAAGCTGTTCGGGACCCTGCTCGGCCCGACCAACTTCTTCGCCTGGGCGCTGTCGGTGATGTTCCTGGTCTTCACGCTGCGCGCGATCCTCTACAAGCCCTTCGTGCGTCAGATCCGCACCACCCGGCAGATGCAGGAACTGCAGCCACAGATCAAGGCCTTGCAGAAGAAGTACGGCAAGGACCGCCAGCGGATGGCACTCGAGATGCAGAAGCTGCAGAAGGAGCACGGGTTCAACCCGATCCTGGGCTGCCTGCCGATGCTGGCGCAGATCCCGGTGTTCCTCGGTCTGTACCACGTACTGCGGTCCTTCAACAGGACGCAGGGTGGCTTCGGTCAGCCGCAGCTGACGGCCGAAGAGAACAAGGCCATCGGTAACTATTTCTTCGGCGCGACCGACGTACAGAACTTCCTGAGCGCGCACTTGTTCGGTGCACCGATCGGTGCCTCCATGACGCAGACGCGGGGTCTGGACGCTTTCGAGGTCTTCAGCCGGCCGGCGGTCATCGCCGTCGGGCTGCCGGTGATGATCCTGGCGGGCATCGCGACGTACTTCAACAGTCGGGCGTCTATCGCCCGGCAGAGCCCGGAAGCAGCCGCGAATCCGCAGACCGCGCTGATGAACAAGCTGGCGCTGTACGTGTTCCCGTTCGGTGTGGTGGCCGGTGGCCCGTTCCTTCCGCTGGCGATCATCCTCTACTGGTTCGCCAACAACATCTGGACCTTTGGCCAGCAGCACTTCGTGTTCGGCAAGATCGAGAAGGAAGAGGAAGCCAAGCGGCAAGAAGCGCTGGAGCGGCGGTCGGCCAACGCGCCCGCACCCGGCGCCAAGCCGACGAAGGGGAAGAAGCGCGGTACCCCGACGGAAGCCGCCCAGGACTCCGCCGCCTCGACCACTGATTCGGCGCTGGGCGCCGACGAGGCCGTGAGCAACGGTGTGGAGGTGGATGGCGAAGCGATCGACACGACGTCGTCCCCGCCGCTGTCCAACAAGCCGCAGCCAGGCGCGCGGCCCAAGAAGCGCAATCGATAGACCGGAGAGACAGGGAAGACCATGACGGATATGACGAATGCTGACATCGAGCTCGACGTGAGCGGCGCCCAAACCGAGGCCGAGCAGGAGACGGTGGAGGAGAACACCGAGGCTTCCGAAGGTGCTACGGGCCGCGGATCGCAGGACCAGGAGGAGCGCCTGGTTGCCGAGGGCGAGATCGCGGGGGACTACCTCGAGGAGCTACTCGACCTGCTGGACTTCGACGGTGACATCGACCTCGACGTGGAGGGCAACCGCGCGGTGGTCAGCATCGACGGTGGCGAGGATCTGGTGAAGCTGGTGGGCCGCAAGGGCGAGGTGCTCGACGCGTTGCAGGAGCTGACCCGGTTGGCCGTGCACCAGAAGACCGGTGAGCGCAGCCGGCTGATGCTGGACATCGCGAACTGGCGTCGCCGCCGGCGCGAGGAACTGTCGGCCCTCGGCGAGAAGGTGGCCCGACGCGTCTTGGAGTCGGGCGAGCGCGAAGAGTTGGCACCGATGACTCCGTTCGAGCGCAAGATCGTGCATGATGCGGTGGCAGGCGTGTCCGGCGTCCACAGCGAGAGCGAGGGTGTCGAGCCGTCTCGCCGCGTGGTCGTCCTCGCCGGCTGAGCGAGTTGCACCTTTGTAGTTCTGGATACCACTCAGACCCCGGAAGCCGGAGGGATGTTTCACGTGAAACATGACGGCGTCCCGGAGGCTCCACCCGCGGCCGCGGATGTATTCGGCGACGGACTACCCGCGGCCCGCGCATACGCCCAATTGCTCGCGACGGCTGGGGTGGAACGCGGTCTGGTGGGTCCCCGTGAACAGGACCGGCTCTGGGATCGCCACATCCTCAACAGCACCGCCGTGGGCGAGTTGCTCGCCGCGGGCGCCCGGGTTGCGGATGTCGGAAGTGGCGCCGGGCTGCCGGGGATCCCGTTGGCGATCGCCCGGCCGGACCTTTCGGTCGTCCTGATCGAACCCTTGCTGCGACGGACCACCTTCTTGTCCGAAGCCGTTGAGCAACTGGGGTTGGCCAATGTCGCGGTGATGCGCGGTCGGGCCGAGGACCCAGGTGTCCGGGCGGAGCTGGGGGAGTTCGACGCGGTGACCTCCCGGGCCGTCGCGGCGCTGGCCAAGTTGACGCGATGGTCGTTGCCGTTGCTCCGGGCCGGCGGCGAGATGTTGGCGCTCAAGGGTGAGCGCGCGGAGGCAGAAGTCGAGGAGAGTCGGAACGCGATGAGATCGTTGGGCGTGACCGAGGTTCGGGTGGTGAAATGTGGGGTGGACTTCTTGACCCCGCCGGCGACCGTCGTGGTGGCTCGCCGAAGTGATCGGACCGGACAGAAATTAAGGGGGAGAGGGCGATGACGGCGAACGGGGAATCCAGCCCGGTTTCACGTGAAACATCGCATTCGGTGTCGGGATGGCCGAACGATCCCGACACCCCGATCGGTGCCGCGGCCGAGCGCGCGATGCAGGTGCTGCACACCAATAAAACGCTGCCCCGCCCGGTCGAGCGGCGGGTGTTCACCATCGCCAACCAGAAGGGCGGCGTGGGCAAGACCACGACGGCCGTCAACCTCGCGGCGGCGCTGGCGGTACACGGGCTCAAGGTTCTGGTGATCGACCTGGACCCGCAGGGGAATGCCAGCACGGCGCTGGGCATCGAGCATCGGCTGTCCGGCACCCCCTCGTCGTACGAAGTTCTGATCGGTGAGATCCCGCTGTCGGAAGCGTTGCGACAGAGCCCCAACAACGAACGGCTGTTCTGCGTGCCCGCGACCATCGACCTGGCCGGCGCCGAGATCGAACTCGTCAGCATGGTGGCCCGCGAGAACCGGCTACGCAATGCGCTGGCCGAACTCGACAGCGCGGACTTCGACTACGTGTTCATCGACTGCCCGCCGTCGCTGGGACTGCTGACGATCAACGCCTTGGTCGCCGCGCCCGAGGTGCTCATTCCGATCCAGTGCGAGTACTACGCGCTGGAAGGTGTCTCGCAGTTGATGAAGAACATCGAGATGGTCAAGGCTCACCTGAATCCGCGGCTAGATGTCACCACAGTGATCCTGACAATGTACGACGGCCGCACCAAGCTGGCCGACCAGGTAGCCGAGGAGGTCCGTCGCTACTTCGGCGACAAGGTGCTCCGGACGGTGATTCCGCGCAGCGTCAAGGTGTCCGAGGCGCCGGGCTACAGCATGACCATCATCGATTACGACCCCGGCTCCCGGGGTGCGCTGAGCTACCTGGATGCCAGCCGGGAAATCGCCGAGCGGGGCGCCGCCCGTGGCGGGAAGGGACACGCATGACTCCTTCGGATGGGGCGCCCTCGCGCCGCAAGGGTGGCCTGGGCCGCGGCCTGGCGTCGTTGATTCCGACGGGTCCGGCTGACGGCTCCAGCCCGGCGACGCTGGGTCCGAAGATCGGTGACGCCGCCGCCGATGTGCTGCTGGGCGGATCACCGGCCGCGCCCGTTGCCACCGCAGAGGAGATGGGGGCGGTGTACCGGGAGATCGACCCGGCCCGGATCGAGCCCAATCCGAAGCAGCCTCGCCAGGTGTTCGACGAGGAGGCGCTCGCCGAACTCGTGCATTCGATCCGCGAATTCGGGCTGATGCAACCGATCGTCGTGCGGGCGGTGCCCGGGAGCAATCCGATCAGGTACCAGATCATCATGGGGGAGCGGCGGTGGCGGGCCGCACAGGAGGTCGGGCTGCCGGCGGTACCGGCGATCGTCCGGGAGACCGCCGACGAGAATCTGCTGCGCGATGCGTTGCTCGAGAACATCCACCGTGCGCAACTGAACCCACTGGAAGAAGCGGCCGCCTATCAGCAGCTGCTCGACGAGTTCGGGGTCACCCACGATGAACTGGCCTCCCGGATCGGGCGATCGCGGCCCTTGATCTCCAACATGATCCGCCTGCTGCGGTTGCCGATCGCGGTCCAGCGTCGAGTGGCGGCCGGGGTGCTCTCGGCCGGGCACGCGCGCGCACTCCTGTCGCTGGACGGCGGTGCGGAGGCGCAGGAGGAGTTGGCAGCACGGATCGTTGCCGAGGGGCTATCGGTGCGGGCTACCGAAGAAGCCGTCACGCTGGCGAACCGGTCCGATGGCCCCAAGCCGGGGGCCCCGCGCCGCAAGCCGATCCACATGCCCGGGCTCCAGGATGTGGCGGAACGGCTGTCGAGTGCCTATGACACCCGCGTGACGGTCAGCCTGGGGAAGCGCAAGGGCAAGATCGTCGTCGAGTTCGGTTCGGTGGACGATCTGCAGCGTATCGTCGGCCTGATGGACGATAAACCGCGGTAATCGGCGTATCCACCGACACCGGGTCGTTATGTCACAGTGACGAATCTGTGCCTGGCGCCGAGTCCTGGCGGCCGCAGGACACGAAATCCGTTGGGCCCCAATGACATTCGAGCGGGACGGGATGACGACTCGATCGGTGTCCGCGTTAGTGGTCGCCGCAACGCGTTGTCTCCTATTCTGGAAGGGCTGTTCGAGATGACCGCACCGCATGGAGGCCGGGAAAGCTAGTGTCCGCTCGTATCACGCCGCTGCGGCTCGAGGGATTCGACCTTCTGCCGAAGCACGCCCGACGGTGCGTCTTCTGGGAGGTGGACCCGGACGCCGTCGGCGGCGATGACCACCTGGCTGATCCTGAGTTCGAAAAGGAAGCCTGGCTGTCGATGGTGATGTTGGAATGGGGATCGTGCGGATTGGTCGCCACCACCGGACCCGCCGCGCCGGGCGAGGAGACCGGGGAGGACCGCGGGAGCGGTGGCCTCCTGAACCCAGTGGACCCCGCCTGCGTCGGTTACGTGTTGTACGCGCCGCCCTACGCCGTCCCGCGCGCGTTGCGGTTCCCCAGCGGACCGGTCAGCGCCGACGCGGTGCTGCTCACTTCGATGGGTGTGGAATCCGGCCCGGCCATCGATGGGCTGCAACACGAACTCGTCGCCCGGGTGGTCACCGAACTGGTCCGTCGCGGTGTGCGCGCGCTCGAAGCGTTCGGTCGCACGGCGTTGGCCGCCGAACTGCGCGAGACACCCGCCGCCGACCCCGCCGTCCGGGCCGCGGTCGAGGCCCTTGGTGACTGTTCCTTCGACCAGTGCATGATCGCCGCCGACTTCCTGCAGGAGGTCGGCTTCGTCGTCGTGTCACCGCACCCGTACTTTCCCCGGCTGAGGCTCGAGCTGACCAAGGGGCTGGGCTGGAAGGCGGAGGTCGAGGCGGCACTCGAACGGCTGTTGGAGAGCAGTCAGCTCCAGCAGCCGGTGGGTGCGGGCAGCCCCATCAGTGCGCAACCGGCCGGCAGCTGACGAGGGTCAGCGGGCCTGGCCGTCGGCGAGTTCGTGCGCGAGCAGTTCGGCGAACGTGAAAGTGCCTGTGGGACGGTCGTTCTTGCCGAGCAGGTAGAGCCGCTTGACGGCAGCCAGAATTCCTTCGGCGAGGGCGTCGCGACTAGTGGGGGAGATCAGGACGGACCGGTCGTGCGGGTTGGTGATGTACCCGACGTCGACCTGGACGGTGGGCATGCGCGTCAGCCGGAGCAGGTCCCACGTCCGGCCGTGTGTGCGGCAGTCGCGTAATCCGGTGCGCGCCACAACTTCTCGCTGGATGAAATCCGCCAGGTTGCGGCCGATGGTGGACACCGAACCGTGGGCATTGCCGAAGTAGAAGGAGGCCACACCACTGGCCGAGGGGGACGGTTGGGCGTCGCACCGCAGGCTGATCATCAGATCGGCGCCCACGCCGTTGGCGGTGTTGGCGCGCTCGACGTCAGAGGGCCCCCGATTGGCCGGACGGGACAGGAACGTCTCCATGCCGATCGCGGCCATCCGGCCCTCCAGCCGACTTGCCAAGTCCCACAACAGGTCTGCTTCGCTGACGAGGCCGTTCACACCCGGGGTGATCAGACCGTGGTCGGGACCGCCACGGCCCGGATCGATGATGATGCGCTTGCCGGACAGTCGCGGACCGGACCGGCGGACGAGTTCCTCTTCGTGGATCGCGTGTGGCGAACCACCGGTGACCCGCGACCCCAGGAAGTACAGCGAGCGCAGCGTATCCGGTCCGCAGATGCCGTCGGCGGACAACCCGTACTCGCGCTGGTAGGACATCAGCGCATTGTGCGTCTGCAGGCCGAAATGGCCGTCCACCATCGAGGTGTAGAAACCGAGATCCTGCAGCCGGGCCTGCAGCGTAGCGACGTCGTCGCCGTACATCGGGGCGCCGAACTGATGATTGAGCGTGCGCGCACCCAGTCGGTAGGAGGCCTCCCGGAGGGCGCGGTAGGTGGCCTCGCCGACGATCCCGTCGACCAGGAGGCCACGCTGCTGCTGGAACGCGCGAACCGCATCGTCGAGATCGGCGTCGAACAGATCCAGGGCCACATGCTTGCCGGTGGTCAGATCGGCGTCCGGGTTCTCGACCAGGCCGAGGGCGGCCAGGGCCGTCCGGATCTCGGCGACGGCGAAGCCGCGATCACCGCGACGCAGCGCGTCGCTGATGTCCCCGACGTCACTGTGGTGCCGGATCGGCATCGTAGAGAACCTCACTCCCGGTGCTGACAGTCTGGCGGCAGGTTCGCCGAGCGGCTGTGGCCGGCGTCCAGCGGCGTTGGTGCATTCTCTCAGACCCGCGCCCGATTAGGGAAAACACCAGGCTGACACGCGGGTGGGAACTTTGCCCCCGCCGGGTCAGTTCCGCAGGTCAGGGGAGGACGTCGGCCAGCTCGCGCAGCAGCGCCGCTTTGCTCTTGGCGCCGACGATCCGTTTCACCGGCTGACCGTCCTGGAACAGGATCATTGTCGGGATCGAGACCACGTCGAAGCTCTGGGCGGTGGCGGGGTTGGCGTCGACATTGAGCTTGGCGACTCGCAGCTGGCCGGCCTTCTCGGTCGCGATCTCCTCGAGGACCGGGGCCACCATCCGGCACGGCGCGCACCAGGTGGCCCAGAAGTCGACCAGCACGGGCTTCGGGCTGGCCAGGACATCGTCGGCGAACGAGTCGTCGGAAACGGTCAGGGTGGCGCTGTCGTCCTTGGTGCTCATCGCGGGGCTCCTATCAGGTCGGTGTCGGTGCTGTCGCCGGTGGGATGGGCGGCCTCGGCCAGCCACCGCTCGGCGTCGATGGCGGCCGCGCAGCCGCTGCCGGCAGCGGTGATCGCCTGGCGGTAGGTGTGGTCGACGAGGTCACCGCAGGCGAACACGCCCTCGACCGAGGTGTGGGTGGACCGGCCCTGCACCCGGACGTAGCCCTCGTCGTCGAGGTCGACGACACCGCGGACCAGTTCCGAACGGGGGTCGTGTCCGATCGCGACGAACATGCCCGTCACCGCGAGCAGCGACTCGTCGCCGGTGACTTTGTTGCGCAACCGCAGGCCGCTGACCGTGCCGTCGCCCTCGACCGAGACGACGTCGGTGTCGGTCACGAAGGTGATCTTCTCGTTGGTACGGGCCCGCTCCAGCATGATTCGCGACGCGCGGAACTCGTCGCGGCGGTGCACGACGGTGACGCTGCGGGCGAACTTGGTCAGGAAGGTCGCCTCTTCCATCGCGGAATCCCCGCCGCCGATGACAGCGATGTCCTGGTCCTTGAAGAAGAAGCCGTCGCAGGTGGCGCACGAGCTTACGCCGCGGCCGAGCAGCTCCTCCTCGCCCGGGACACCGAGATAGCGGGCCGCGGCGCCCATCGCCAGGATCACCGCGCGGGCCCGATGCGTCTCACCGCCCGCCGTGGTGACCGTCTTGACCGGACCCGCGAGGGAGACCGACTCGACGTCCTCCATCTGCAGGTCGGCGCCGAACCGCAACGCCTGTTCGCGCATCTCCTCCATCAGGGCCGGACCCATGATGCCCTCCCGGAAGCCGGGGTAGTTCTCCACCTCGGTAGTGGTCATCAGCGCACCACCGAACGACGTGCCCTCGAACACCAGCGGCGACAGCTGGGCGCGCGCGGCGTAGACCGCGGCGGTGTACCCCGCCGGCCCGGAGCCGATGATGATGACGTCCTGGACGGGGGTGGGACTGTCGGACATACGGGCCTTTCTGGCAGGGACTGGCACGGGTATGAACAACAAGGGTAGGCCCGAGTGTTCCCGGTGCGTGGACGGCCCGGATCAGCGGCCCGGCACCGCCGGAACCACCGTCTGGCCCAGCAGGCCGGTATCGGCGGCGCTGCACGTCAGGGATACGGCGAGGGCGGTCAGCGGGCCAGGGCGGCCGGGCGCATCGGCGAGAACCAGCACCAGGGCCTCGGCCGAATCGGGGGACCGGATCGCCCGGGCGCCCAGGATCGGCGTGGCGGCCGGGTAGCCCAGGCCGCTCAGGCACGACGCCCGGCGGGCCGGATCGGCCAGCGGGCCCAGCTCCGGGCTTCGGTCCAGCAGCGCGGTGAGCTCCGCGGCCGAGAGCGGGAAGGCCGGGGTCGATGAGCTGACCGCGATCGTGCGGGCCGTGGTGAGGCCGGAGCCGACCGGACTGTCGGGGCCACGCCACAGAGCCAGCGCTCCGACGATGACGGCCGCGGTCGCGGCCAGCGCGCCCAACACCGTCAGCGCCCGGGGCGGCCCGGGTGGTGGGCGGACGGCATGCTTCACCGGGTCAGTGTGCGCCATGACCGTTCAGCTGTGCGGCGGTGCGAGCAGGCTCGCCAGGCGCTGCCGGCCCCGCGCTGCGCGGCTCTTGACGGTTCCCTGCGGAATGCCCAACAACGTCGCGGTATCGGCGACGGAATACCCGTGCAGCTCGACGGCGTACAGCGCGGCGCGCTGATCGGCCGGGAGCTGGGCCATGGCCGCGTGGACCATCAGCGTGGAGTCGAGCCGGTCCCCGTGGTCGACGGCCGGATGGGCTGATTCCTCCAACGGCGCCGTGCGATGGATTTTGTTGTGCCGCAGGCGATCCACACACGCGTTGACAACAATCCGGTATAGCCAGCTGCCGACGGCGCACTGGTGCCGGAAGGTCGGCGCGCAGCGGTGCGCGGCCAGCATCGCGTCCTGCAGGGCGTCCGCGGCGTCCTCGGGTGCGCAGGTCCGCCGGGCCACCCGCGCCAGCCGGTCGCGGTGCCGGCCGAACAGCTCGGCGAACGCGTAACGGTCGCCGGCCACGTGTGCGTCGAGGAGTTGCGCATCGCTCCGGAGTGCCGCGGGTTCGGTGCTGACCACCGTGCGGACGTTAGCCACGCGCCGCGCGGCGGACACTTCACCCGCGGGCGGCCCTGGGGATAACCGGTCAGCCGGCGGCGCGGACGGTGATCTCGGTGATGTCGGAGCGGTTCTTGCCGTCCACGGTGCCCAAGGTGGAGATCCACACCAGCAGGTGCGAGGTCGGCGCGGACGCGTTGACCTCGATGGTGTTGTTGCCGGCCTGGACCGCGGTCGGCTGCGTCAGTGCGGTGGTGTCCTTGAGGCTGGACGGCGAGGAGCTCTCGGCGGCTCGGATCTGGATCTTCGTTCCGGTACTGGTCACCCCGACGTCGACCGAACCGACCTTGGTCGGCTCGGGCAGGTCGAGCATCAGTCCCACACCGTTCTTGAAGTTCGGGAAGGGTGTCGGGTCGGTGTAGGTGTCCACGGGCCACATGGTGGCCGGGTCGCCGTCGATGGCCAATCCCGCCAGGGCGGGCGCGTCGGCGCCGCCCTCGGGCGAGAACACCGTGGCCTTGACCGGCTTCACCACGGAGCCGGTGGCGGCGTTGGTCGCGCTGGTGGTCGGATTGAGGCCCAGCTGGTCGCCGTCGATGCTGCCCCCGACGTCGCCGAAGATCCGGCTGAGCACGGTTGCGAGCACGATCAGGGCTACCACCAGCACCACGCCGGCCGACGCGAGTCCGATCATCAGGGTGCGGCGGCGGCGCGCGCGGGCCTCGTCGTCATCGGGCCCGGTTTCCGGGGTGGGCGAGGATGCGCCGGCGGTACCGGCCTGGGGTGTGCTGCCGACGGCGCCGATCTGCTCCGTGCGGTCGGCCACCGCAGTGGCCTGCTGCAGCAGGTTGAGCAGGGTGGGCGCGGTCCGGATGCCGCCACCGTCCTGGACCGAACGGACGGCCGCGGCCGAGATCTGGAACGGGATGCTCCGGTTGACCACGCGCGGCTCGACGGGCTGACCGGTGGCGTCGAGGTCGGCCGGCCGCATTCCGCTGGGAGTGCCGGCCTCACGCAGCGGCCATCGGTCGACCAGCAGGGCGTACAGCGCAGCCCCGATCCCCCGGATGTCGTCCTCCGGGGTGGCATCGGGCAGGGTGGCCGGGAAGGCCAGCGCGACGTCTCCGTCGATGCTCACCCGGATCCGGCTGGGGTGGTCGACCGACAGCGCGAGGCCGTCCTGGTGGGCCGCGTCGGCGGCGGCGGCCAGCGACTGGATGGCCCGGGCACCACCAATCGGTGACGGCGCCGTCTCGGCGACCTCGCGCAACGAGCCCCCGCGGATCCACTCCGAGACCACCAGGCCGCCGGGGCGTTCCGTCGCCGACGCCACGTCGAGCACCCGGGCGATGCCAGGACGGTCGAAGCGGCTCAATTGCGATGTGCAGGAGAGGATTTCATGCACCGCGTCGGGCGACATGGTGCCGTCGGGGTCGATGAACGTCAACGCGACCTGGCGGTCGAGCGCGGTATCCAGGGCCTGCCAGAACTGCAGCCCCGAAGGGCCGCCGTGGAACACCAGCAGGCGATAGCGGCCGTTGGCCACCGTGGTGCCGGGGATCAACGTCTCGGCTGCCGGCGGCGTGGTCCGCGGCGGTCCCGAGGGTTCGTCGGTCACCTCCGGTCCTTTCCCGAGGGGCGGGCCGGCGGCGCTCACCGGCAATTTCCTGGCCATAGGGTACGTGACCGGGGCGCCGGTGGTGGGTGAGTCCGGCGTGACGGATGCGACGGGTGCTACCGGTTGGCCGCGCGAGAGCCGGCGCCGAACCGCCGCCACGGCGGCGCCGGCCTCCGGGACGCGGGCACCCACCATGACCGCCGCGACGATCGGCAGCATGATCAGCCCCAGCACGGCCAGCCGCAGCAGCGAACCCGCGCCGCCCCAGCGGGTCGTCAGCCCGTCGAGGCCCAGCAGTCGGTCGGCGGTGTCGCCAGCAAGACTGGCCAGCAATGACGCGAACAGCGTGATCACGACCGTGCGCACCACCGCCAGGCCCACCAGCTGCCCGCCGCCCGGACGCAGGGCACGGCGCAACAAGAAGTAGCCGAGCACCGCGCCGGCCAGGAAGCCGAGGCCGTTCGCGGCGCCCAGGTACCCGGCCACCAGTTCCGGGTTGTCGGTGACGTGGGGGGCTACCAGCGATCCGGCGATCTTCACCGTGGTGATCGCGATGACGACGAGGATCGGGATCCACGGATGTTCGCGCGCGTAGAACACGCGCAGTTCCAGCAGCACCAGGGCGTAGGGAATCAAGGTGAACGACGACAGTGCGATCGAGATGCCGAGGTAGTTGGCGTCGACCTCGCCGAACTTGCCGTACGCGAACAGCGCGCTGCCGATCGCCGGACCGCCCACCGTCATGAACGCCACGACCGGGATCAGGGTGATCATGGTCAGCCGCGTCGCCAGCGAGAAGTCGGCAAGGACGGCGGCGGTGTCCTCGGCGGCCGCGTTGCGGCTCAACCGAGGCATCACCACCGTGAGCACCGTGACGCCGATCATGCCGAACGGCAGCATCAGCACCAGCCAGGTGTAGTTGTAGATGGCCGGGCCGGATGCCGCTGCGGCACTGGCGATCTGGTTGCCCACCACCAGTCCGAACTGACTGATCAGCACGTAGAGGACCATCGCCGCGGCCATCGCGCCGAACCGCTTGAGCCGGTCGTCGATGCCCCACAGTGGGCGCAGGCTGATCTTCTCGCGCCGGATCGCGACCAGCAGCACCGCGGTCTGCGCGACGACCCCCAGGGTGGTTCCGATCCCCAGGACGAGCAGCTTCGCGGATCCCATCCGAACCGGGTCGGTCGAGAGCTCGCCCGGCACCAGGACGAACAACCCGAGGGTGGCGATCGCGACGACGTTGTTCAGCACCGGCGCCCAGGCGGGTGCGCTGAAATGGTTGCGGTTGTTCAGGATCGCCATGAACACCGACGAGAGGCCGTAGAAGATCACCTGCGGCAGCAGCAGATACGCGAATGACGTTGTCAGCGGCTGGTCGACCTTCGGGTCGTCACCGAGCATCAACCGGACCAGCAGTGGCGTCGCGGCCACCGACAACACCGTCGTGACCGCCAGCAGCGTGGTCGCCAGGGTGACCAGCCGACGTACGAACGCCGTCCCACCGTCAGGGTCGTCGCGCTCGGCCCGCGCCAGCACCGGCACGAAGATGGCGGTGAACGTCGCCTCGAGCACCAGGGCCGCAACCAGATTCGGCAATTGATTGGCCACCGTGAACGAACTGGACAGGGCCGCGCCGAGAATCGCGGCCAGCAGCACGATGCGGATGAAGCCGGTGATCCGGCTGACCAAGGTGGCGAACGCCATGCCCCACGATCGCGACACCACGGCCGCGTCGGAGAGTTCCGCACGCGCCAGCGGGGCGTCCGGGTTTGGCCGGGTCATCGGTCCTGCCGTTCCGGCCAGTTCAGATCGGCCGGGTCGGGCTGGCCGCGGAAGCGGTGCCACAACCGCCGGCCGGTCAACGCCACCAGCACCGCAGCGGCGGCCAGGGTGATGAAGAACAACACCCGGCCGTAGGCGTTGGAATGCACCGACAGGCGCACCGGGTCACCCAGGGCCAGGCCCTCCGGGGTGCGCAGCCCGACATCGATGGCCACCCGCTGGGTGAAGTGCACCTCGATCGGGACCCGCACCGGCAGGTACCCGGGGGGCAGCTCCTGCTCGCCGATGTCGGCCACCGTCATGCCCGGCGGCGCATCCACCTGGAGGCGGACCCGGATGGGGACCGCCAGGTCGTTGCGCAACGCCAGCGGCAGCGGGCTGTGTTCGGTGGCCAGCGTGTACGAGCCGCCGGGGTTGACGATCGTGACCGCCTTGAACAGGTCGTCGATCGTCGCGCGCACCGGGTCCAGCCGGGCGATCGCCAGCCCGTTGCGGGTGCCGGGCGGTTCGGACTGGCTCAGCGCGCGCAGCATGTCCTCTCGTAGCGGGGCGGTGTACTGGGGCCCCGTCAGACCGGTCTGCTGGTTGGTGGTCAGCGCCGCGGTCAGCCCCCACACCCGCGGGATCTGGCCGGCCACCCGGGCCACCACCTCGTCGTCGAACCGGCCGGGTGCGTCGATCCCGGTGTCGGGTTCGAGCGGCGCCGGCGGCTGCGGATCACCGGCGGTCTCGGCGATCACGGCCGGCAGCGGTCGCGGTATCGCCAGACCGGTGTGGATGGCCGAGGCGAAGGCGGCCAGGATGCTCTGGGCGTCGGCGGGCTGCAGGCCCCACACCAGCGGTGGCACCAGCACTTGCAGGCGGGTGTCGGCGTCCGGTGTGAGGGCGCGCCAGACCATGGCCGCCACCGCGTTCTGGCGTCGCGCGGCCAGCGAGTCATGCTGCAGCGGGACGACCAGGTCGCTGTTCAGATAGGAGGGTGTCACCGGGTCGTCGCCGGCGCCGGCCAGTGCGGCGCCCACCGCGGGATCGAATGGCGCGGCCACCACGGTGGAGGACAACCGGCGCGGGGCCAGCGCCGGGATTCCGCCGTCGTCGCCGCCGGGTTCGGCCGCCGCGATTGCCACCGTACTGCCTTGTGCGCCAAGAAGATCGACGATGTTCTCGGTCAGGGGTTCGTCGCCGGCCAACGTGGCGCCGAGCACTGGGGGGACACCGAGGATCTGTTGCACCACATCGGCCGACCCGCTCATGGTGAACTCGGTGAGCCGGGCGTCGCCGACGCGCTGCAGGGCACCGAGGCTGGCCTGGGCGTAGGGCGCGGCCGTCACGCACATCCGGCCCGCCAGGGCGCGCAGCCGGTTCAGCCATGCGGTTGCGGCGTCCTGACCCGTCCCCGGTCGGGTTACGTCGTTCTGGTCGGGATCCACGACGACGTAGCCCGCGGTCATCGCATTGACAGTGACCAGCAGGTCGGGATCCACGGCCAGGCACAGGCCCCGGGTCACCGCGCCGTCGGAGTCGGCGGCCGGGCTGGTGGCGAATTCGGCGGCGCCGAGCAGGCTGTCCAGCCGGCCCCCGGCGGCGAGTTCGATGGACAGGGTGTCGTCGCTGAGCCGCACCGGGGTGGTGCCGCCGGGCACACCCGGGGCCAGCCGCGGCCGGTCCGCCAGCGGCCACAGCATGGTCATCTGCACCGGCCGAGTGTTGTCGGCGGCCGCCGTCTCGGCCTCGGCGCCGGAATCCGGGACCGGGGGCAGCCCGAGGACCGGCAGGAGGAACCGGCCGTCGTCGAGGCGAGCGGCCTCGCCGTAGTCAGGCGTCCCGTTGACATTCACCAGCAGGGGATACACGCCCGGCCGGTCGATCCGCAGGGCTGGCTCGGTTGCCGAGCGCAACGGGTACGCGAACGTGAACCCGGCACTCTGACCGGGCCGCAGTTCGCCGGTCACGTTCACGAATTCGGCGACCGGAGCGAACTGTTCGGTGCTGCCGTCGAGATCCGTCCGGAGCTGTGCGGAACTGCGAATCGCCGGGGCGTGCTCCAGCCGCGCGACGATGTCGCGCACCACCCGGTCGCCGACGTTGTCGATGGTGCCGGTCACCCGCACCACCGGCGCGCTGCCGGTGGTCACCAGATCCGGGGTGACGCTGTCGATGCGAACCGTCAGGAACGTGGGGGCCCCGGGTTCGCTGCCGCTGGCCCGGGGCACCGCGACCGGCATCAGCAGTACCGTGGTCAGCACAACCAGCAGAACCCTCGCGATCACCGCGGCGACGCGCAGTGCGGTCCGGTGCGGTCCGGCGGTCACGGTGTCTTCGGCGACGCGGGCCCGCACCCGTTCGTCCGGCCGGGAGCGGGCCCGTCGGGACGATGGTTGCGGCTGTGCGAATGAGTCTGCGGCCGCCGCCTGGGGGTGGTCCGGGGCAATGGCGGCAACGCGCCGGGCCCGTGGGTCTGCAGCGTGTGGATCAGTTCGCCGGCGACCTCGGCCAGCCGTCGTTCGTCGGCGTAGGCCAGTCGGGATGCCAACTCCCGCAACGGAACCCAGGCCACCTCGGTGACTTCGAGATCCTCGTCGGAGAGCACACCGCCGGTGAAGCTCATCAGGTAGTGATGGACGGTCTTGTGCACCCGCCGGCCGTCGGTGACGAACCAGTAGTCGATGCTGCCCAGCGCGGCCAGCACCGTGCCCTGGATGCCGGTCTCCTCGGCCACTTCCCGGATGGCGGTTTGCTCGGCGGTCTCGCCCTGCTCGATGTGCCCCTTGGGCAGCGACCACAGCATCCGGCCGCGCCGGTCCACCCGGCCGATCAGGGCAGCCACCTGGTGCTCGTGGGGACCGTCGAGACCGTCGATGACGAGCCCGCCCGCCGAGGTCTCGTGCACGGTCCGCAGTCGCTCACGCGGCCCGCGGGGGCCACGCGGCTTCGGCGTCCCCGCGGATTTGGGGGAGGGCGGTGGAGCGGGAGCGACGCTCGCTGTGCCCGGTTCTTGGGCGGTGGCGCCGGGGGCATTGGAAGTGGTGGCCGGACCGGCGGCGCGCCGGGCGCGGCGACGCCCGCGGCGCCGTCGAGGTTTGGGCTGATCGCCGTCGGACACCTCAGCGATAGTAGTTGTTCACCGGGGCGTCTCCGCCGCGCACTCGCCGGTCGGGGAACGGCCCGGCATTCGCTTCGGCCTCGTCATCCCGACTAGTCTCCGAGAACGTGCCCGAATCCGGTCCCGGCGGTGATCCCGCGCTCGACGCCCCGCTGCTGGCGCAGGCGCTGGTCGCGCTGAATCGCCAGGGTGAGCTGCTGGCGGGCCTCGGGGAGCTGTTCGAATCCGCGGGGCATCAGCTCTACCTGGTCGGTGGCAGCGTGCGCGACGCGCTGCTGGGTCGGCTGAGCCCGGATCTGGACTTCACCACCGATGCGCGGCCGGACGTGGTGCAGCGGATCGTGCGGCCCTGGGCCGACGCGCTGTGGGACACCGGCATCGAATTCGGCACGGTCGGCGCGGCTCGCGGCGGCCAGCGCGTCGAGATCACCACGTTCCGGGCCGACTCCTACGATCAGGTGTCCCGTAATCCCGAGGTCCGCTTCGGCGATCGGCTCGAGGACGACCTGGTGCGCCGCGATTTCACGGTCAACGCGATGGCGGTGCGGATCACCGCCGAGGGCCCGGGGGAATTCCTGGATCCGCTCGGCGGGCTCACGGCGTTGCGCGATCGTGTCCTCGACACCCCGGCACTGCCGGAGGTGTCCTTCGGAGACGACCCGCTGCGGATGCTGCGGGCCGCGCGGTTCGTCTCGCAGCTCGGCTTCACCGTGGTCCCGCGGGTTCGCGCGGCGATCGAGGAGATGGCGCCGCAGTTGTCCCGGATCACCGCCGAGCGCATCGCGGCCGAGTTCGACAAGCTGCTGCTCGGCGCCGACCCGGTCGCCGGCGTCGACCTCGTCGTGCAGACCGGCATGGGCGAACAGGTGCTGCCCGAGATCGGCGCGATGCAGATGGCGATCGACGAGCACCACCAGCACAAGGACGTCTACCAGCATTCGCTGACCGTGCTGCGCCAGGCCATCGACCTCGAGGGTGCCGAGGGCCCTGATCTGGTGTTGCGGTGGGCCGCGCTGCTGCACGACATCGGCAAGCCGGCGACCCGCCGGCACGAGGCGGACGGCGGGGTCAGCTTCCACCACCATGAGGTGGTCGGCGCCAAGATGACCCGCAAGCGGATGCGGACGCTGAAGTACTCCAAGCAGATGGTCGACGACGTGTCCCAGCTGGTGTATCTGCATCTGCGGTTCCACGGCTACGGCGACGGCAGGTGGACCGATTCGGCGGTGCGCCGCTACGTGACGGATGCCGGGCCGCTGCTGCCCCGGCTGCACAAACTGGTGCGGGCCGACTGCACCACCCGCAACAAGCGGCGGGCGGCGCGGCTCCAGGCCACCTACGACGAGCTGGAACATCGGATCGCCGACCTGGCCGCCCGCGAGGACCTGGCCAGGGTGCGACCCGATCTGGACGGCAACGAGATCATGGAGTTGCTCGGCATCCCGGCCGGGCCGCAGGTGGGCGAGGCCTGGAAGTACCTCAAGGAGTTGCGGCTGGAACGCGGGCCGCTGGATCCCGACGAGGCGCGCGCCGAATTGTTGGCGTGGTGGAACGCGAAGGCGGACCGCACCGTCTGATCCGGTATGGACTACTGCCTGGGCGACGACGGGGCCGCCACGATGTGGACCGGGCCGCCCGACGTGGACACCGACGGCGACGGGCTGCTGGATGCCATCGGGCTGGACTTCGACGGCGACGGACTGCGGGACGACGCGCTGGCCGATCTGGACGGTGACGGCCTGGCCGATCACGCCGTGCTGGACCTGGATGCCGACGGTGGCCGCTGGTTCACCGACGACGGCAGCGGCACGTGGGCGATCGCGGCGACGGTGCAGCGTGCCGCCGGGGCGGGGCTGCACTGGCAGGGTCTGGACGGCGCTGACCATGTCGGCGGGCCGCTGGTCGATTTCGACGCCGATGGCGCAGCCGATGACCGCGTGACCGACGTTGACGGTGATGGGCTGGCCGACAGGGTGATCGTCGAGGACGGGTCTGCGGGGTATGTGGACATCGATGGGGACGGGAAGTGGGATGTGCTGCTCATCGACGCCGATGGCGACGGGGCCGCCGACAGCGCGCATCAGGTGTGACGCCGAGGGCGGCGTTCATCGGGCCCGGCGTCAGATGTGTCGAGTCAGCGCTGGGTGTGGCGTTGTTCGAGTGGCCGTCGCAGGGAGCGCTCAGCGGCCCGCGCCGGGCGGGCCCGCGAAGGCCTGCGCGATCTGTAGCCAGCGTTGGGCATCGGGCCCCTCGGCCAGCACGTCGAGCGAGGCCGGCGACCTTCGCTGGGTGACCAGCGCGCAGAAGTCCGCGGCCGAGCCCGTCACCCGCTGCGCAGCGTCCTCCGGCCCCCAGGACCACGAGCCGCCGCTCGGCGCAACCAGTTTCACGTGAAACTCCTCGGCGGGCGGAGTCAGGCCGTGCACGGTGAACGCAAAGTTGCGGGTGCGCACGCCGATATGGGCGATCGAACGCAACCGGTCGGTCGGTGCCGGTGTGACGCCGAGCGCGTCGGAGACGTCGAGCCCGTGCGCCCACGTCTCCATCAGCCGCGCCGTTGCCATCGAGGCGGCGCTCATCGGCGGACCGAACCAGAGCAGCTTGCGGTCGGCCGGCACCGACCGCAGGGCGTCGTGCAACGCGGTGCGGGTCGCGCGCCACCGCGCGAGCAGTTCCGCCGGATCGAGTGCGGCGAGTTCCTCGGCGGCCTGGTCGACGAACCCGGGCGGGTTCTGCGCGGCGGCGGCCAGGACATCGGAGAACCCCGGCTCGTCGGTGATCGACGTCAGCGCCACCTCGTCCGTCCACAGCAGGTGCGCGATCTGATGGGCGATGGTCCACCCCGGCGCCGGCGTGGCCCGGGCCCAGCCGTCGGCGGGCAGTGGGGCCACCAGGTTGTCGAGTGCGTCACTCTCGGCGCGCAGGTCGTCGACGATCTGTTCGGCGGAAGCCATCGGCAGAGCCTATTCCGAATGCCGCGGCGCCCGGACGGCAATGGTGTGCGCGGCGAGTCCGGCCAGGTAGATGATCGAGCCGGCCGCCGCCAGGGCGGGGGAGTAGCCATCGGCGGGAATCAGCGCGGCCGCCAACGTGACCGCCGCGATGAACGCCACCCAGAACAGCGAATCCTGAACGGCGAAAACCTGACCGCGCAGCGCGTCGTCGACATCCAGCTGGATCGCGCTGTCGGCGCACAACTTGATCACCTGGCCCGCCACACCGAGGAGGAAACCGCATCCCACGAGCATCGGGAGAACCAGTCCGGCGCCGGCGAGCTGTACCACCGCGGCGGCACCCAGCGCTCCGATGGCCGTCACGTAGCGCCCCCAGCGGTTCACGACCAGCGGCGTGCACACCGTGCCGAGGAACATCCCGGCAGCCGTGGCGCCCCCGAACAGCGCCGTGGGGCCCAGCCCGGTGCTGCCGGGTGCGGCGCCATGCCGCACGAGCACCAGCACCAGCAAGGTGTTGATCCCGAACACCATTCGGTGGGCCGCCAGCGCCGCCAGCGTCGCGGTCACGGTGGGTCGTGCGGCGACGGAGCGCACGCCGTGCAGCCACCCGGTGGACACCGCGTAGAAAACCGAGCCGTGGATGGCGCGATGGGTGTCGGCCGGGCCCAACGTGCCGGGCGGGAACCGGGTGGCCAGGACCAGTGCGGTGAGCACCGGAACCGCCACCAGGCCCACGACGACAGCCGAACCGAGGTCGTTGGCGCCGAACACGGTTCGGACCAGCAGCATGAAATTGGCGCCCAGGAAGGCGGCCACCGAACCGGCGGCGGTGGCCACGGCGTTCATCGTCACCACCTCGGCGCGTGGGACGACGTCGGGCAGCGCGGCGGACAGACCCGAGGCCACGAACCGGGCGAACCCGTTGGCCAGCAGCGCGCCGCACAGCAGCGGGATGTCCGGCGCGCCGACGACGAACAGCACGGCCACCACGACGACCAGCAGCAGGCGGCCCGCGTTGGCCCACACCAGCACCCAGCGGCGATCCCAGCGGTCCAGCAGGGCACCGGCGAACGGCCCGAGCAATGAGTAGGGCAGGAAGAGCACCGCGAACGATCCGGCGATGGCCCAGGGGGTCACCCCGCGCTCGGGGTTGAACAGCAACCCGCCCGCAAGGCCCGCCTGGAAGAGGCCGTCGGCGAACTGACTGACCATCCGGACCGCGAGCAGGCGGCGGAACATCGGCAGGGCCCGCACCGCGCGCCACAGCGCGCCGGCCGCGCCCGCGTCAACCACGATCAGTTCCCCTGGTTCCGTTGATCCCCTTCGAGTGAGCCTACAAACGGGTGGACCTTCGGCCGCGAGGTCTGTGACGGTTGGCCCGGTGAATGCGATGATGTATCCCGTGGCGCAGCCCGAAGATCCGGAGGACTTCATCGCGCCCGCGGCCACTCGGGTGCGGGCGGGTTCGCTGCTGCTGGCCAACACCGACCTGCTGGAGCCGACGTTCCGGCGCAGCGTCATCTACATCGTGGAGCACAACGACGGCGGCACCCTGGGCGTGGTGCTCAACCGGCCCAGCGAGACGGCCGTCTACAACGTGCTCCCGCAGTGGGCCAAGCTGGCCACCAAGCCGAAGACCATGTTCATCGGCGGCCCGGTCAAGCGGGATGCCGCACTGTGTCTGGGATCGCTGCGATTCGGCACCGACCCGCAGGCAATTCCGGGACTGCGGCACGTGTCCGGCCGGATCGTGATGGTCGACCTGGACACCGATCCCGATGCCGTCGCACCGGCGCTCGAGGGCGTCCGGATCTTCGCCGGCTATTCCGGCTGGACCATTGGTCAGCTCGAGGGTGAGATCGAGCGCGATGACTGGATCGTGTTGTCCGCGTTGCCATCCGATGTTCTGGTGGAGCAGCGGATCGACCTGTGGGCCCGGATCCTGCGGCGACAGCCGTTGCCGCTGTCGATGCTGGCGACCCACCCGATCGACGTCAGCCGGAACTGACGCCCCTCAATTGCAGGACAGCGTGCAGGCGCCGCAACTGCCTGCGCAGTCGCCGGGTTCGGCGAGCGGAGTGGTTCCCTGAGCAACAGGCCCGGCGATGGCCGAACAGGCCGGGGCGGAGTCGGCCTGCGCCACCGCGTGCCGACCGGCCTGCCAGGCCCCGATGGCCACCGTGCCGACCGCACCGATGGCGGCCACCAGTACCAGCGGCAGCGCGTGCCAGCCGGCGGCCATTGCGAGCAGGGCTCCCGCCGCCAGCATCGCGGCGGCGGCGAGTTGCGTGGGGACCAGTGAGCGACGGGCCTGCCAGCGCAGGTCCTGCGCCGAATGGTCCCGGGTGCGCAGGGTGACCAGAGCCGAGGCCGACAGCAGCACGGCGGCCGCCAGACACAACACTCCGGCGATCAGCATTGCGCCAGCCTACGAGAACGGCTGGCGCCGGACTAATTGACCGGGATGGGCGCCGGTGCCGCGGGTGCGACCGGAGCAGCCGGGGCGGCCGGAGCGGTAGCGGCCGGTGCCGGGGCTGCTGCCGGGGCCGCTGCGGCCGGGGTGACCGGCGCGGCGGGGGCGGCGACCCGGAACCCGTTGACGATCGCGTCCGTCGCCGGGGCGGCCGCCACTGCCTGGTTGGCGGCGGTGGTCACCGACAGCGTCACCAGGTAGCGGTCCGGGCCGACGGTGGCGATGACGTGCCGGCGGGACGTGTTGAGCACCATGTCGTTCTGCCGGTAGGCACCCTCGATGACCGACGACGGGAATCCGCCGGCCTCGCTGAGCGAGCCGTCGGTGGTCTGCCAGCTGGCCAGCTGCTGGCTGTCGACGAAGCCGTGGGTGATCGCCTCGCGCGGATCGAAGTCGCCCACCAGCTTGTACACCACCACCTGGGCGTTCGAGGTGTAGAGGCCGTCACCGCCGTTGCGGTCGGCGATCACCGCGAACGCGTCCGGCACGTTGGGGTCGGGCACCTGCGACCACCCGGTCGGCATCGGCAGGGTGATGCTCAGCGCCCGGAAGTCGCGCGGATTCTGCGGTTCGAGCGTGACGCCCTTGTCCCGGAAGAACTCGTTCAGGGTGCCGGACCCGGCGGGCACCAGCGGGGGCAGCACGGGTGCGGGTGTGGCCGCGGGTGCCGCTGCGACGGTGACCGGCGCAGGCTTGGGGACCATGGTCGGGATCTCCGGGGATGCACCCGCTGCCGGTGCCGGTGCCGGGGCCGCCGCGGGGGCGGGCGCAGCGGCGACTGCCGACGGTGCCACGGTGACGGTGACGGTGACCGGTGCGGGCACTGCGGGTTGCACGGGGGCGGGGTCGGCGGATGCGGTGGCTCCTGCGAAACCCACCACGCCGGCAATGCCTGCGGCGGCACCGCCTGCCAATACCCGCCAGCGACGGTTGCTGTCGAACATCGACCTGTCCTTCTACGCGATCCGGTGGCGCGGCGCGCCCATGGTCAGAGGCCGACAGTAACGCCGCGCAGCCGCGATCCCCGGGGCCGAGAGCGACCTGGGATCGACCTGGGACCAAGCGCTGACCGGCCCGCAACGCAACCGAGACCTTGCGGGCCGCGGGTGTGACGCAGATCGCCATTTCGGCCGTGCGTAGGTGCCCTTATACCCTGTCTGACGTGAGCGAGACAGGCCCGGACACCGACGCACCCGCCTTCCGGTATACCGCGGATCTGGCGGGCCGTATCGAGGCGACCTGGCAGGGCAACTGGGCCAGCCGCGGAACGTTCAACGTGCCCAACCCCGTCGGCTCGCTGGCGCCCACCGACGGTACGGCCATCCCGGTGGACAAGATGTTCGTGCAGGACATGTTCCCGTACCCGTCGGGCGAGGGCCTGCATGTCGGGCACCCACTCGGATACATCGCCACCGATGTCTATGCGCGGTATTTCCGGATGCAGGGCCGCAACGTGTTGCACGCGCTGGGCTTCGACGCGTTCGGTCTGCCGGCCGAGCAGTACGCCATCCAGACCGGCACACATCCGCGGACCCGGACCGAGGCGAACATCGTCAACTTCCGTCGGCAGCTGGGCCGGCTGGGCCTGGGTCACGATGCGCGGCGCAGCTTCGCCACCACCGACGTCGACTTCTACAAGTGGACGCAGTGGATCTTCCTGCAGATCTACAACGCCTGGTTCGACACCGCGTCGGGCAGGGCGCGGCCCATCGCCGATCTGATCGCCGAGTTCGACTCCGGTGCAAGGACTCTCGAGGACGGGCGAACGTGGACGGCGCTGTCCACTGGGGAGCGCGCGGACGTGATCGACGGTTTCCGGCTGGTGTACCGGTCGGACTCGATGGTCAATTGGTGCCCGGGCTTGGGCACCGTGCTGGCCAATGAGGAGGTCACCTCCGACGGCCGCAGCGAGCGCGGCAACTTCCCGGTGTTCCGGAAGCGTTTGCGGCAGTGGATGATGCGCATCACCGCCTACTCTGATCGGCTGCTCGACGATCTCGAGGTGCTGGACTGGCCGGACAAGGTCAAGAGCATGCAGCGCAACTGGATCGGTCGCTCGACCGGGGCCGCCGTCCAATTCGCCTCGCCCGCCGGGGATATCGAGGTGTTCACCACCCGGCCCGACACCCTGTTCGGGGCCACCTACCTGGTGCTCGCCCCCGAGCATCCCCTGGTGGACACGTTGACGGCCGCCGCCTGGCCCGCCGGTGTGGATCAGCGCTGGACCTTCGGCGCGGGCACCCCGGCCGACGCCGTCGCCGCCTACCGGCAGTCGACCGCGGCCAAGTCCGATCTGGAACGCCAGGAGAACAAGTCCAAGACGGGCGTGTTCCTCGGCGTCCACGCGACCAATCCCGTTGATGGACAGCAGATCCCGGTCTTCATTGCCGACTATGTGTTGATCGGCTACGGCACCGGGGCCATCATGGCGGTCCCCGGCGGCGATCAACGTGACTGGGACTTCGCCACCGCAGTCGGTCTTCCCATCGTGGAAACGGTTACCGGGGGCGATATCTCGCAGGGCGCGTACAGCGGTGACGGTGTGGTGGTGAACTCCGGCTACCTCAACGGACTGAGCGTGGCCGAGGCGAAGGTCGCGGTCACCGAGCGGCTGCAGGCAGCCGGTCGCGGCGCCCAGCGCGTCGAGTACAAGTTGCGCGACTGGCTGTTCGCCCGGCAGCGCTACTGGGGTGAGCCGTTCCCGGTCGTCTATGACGCCGACGGCCGGGCCCACGGGTTGTCGGAATCGACACTGCCCGTGGAACTTCCGGACATCCCGGACTATGCGCCGGTGTTGTTCGACCCCGACGATTCCGCCAGCGAGCCGTCCCCACCGTTGGGCAAGGCCACCGACTGGGTGCACGTCGATCTGGATCTCGGCGACGGTCTGCGGCCCTACACCCGCGACACCAACGTCATGCCGAACTGGGCCGGCAGCTCCTGGTACGAACTGCGCTACGCCGACCCGCACAACTCCGAGGCGTTCTGCGCCAAGGAGAACGAGGCGTACTGGATGGGTCCGCGGCCGGCCGAGCACGGCCCGGACGACCCGGGTGGCGTGGATCTGTACGTCGGTGGCGTCGAGCACGCGGTGCTGCACCTGCTGTACTCCCGGTTCTGGCACAAGGTGTTGTACGACCTCGGACACGTGACGTCGCGGGAGCCCTATCGCCGACTGGTGAACCAGGGCTACATCCAGGCGCACGCCTACACCGATTCGCGCGGCGCCTACGTCCCGGCAGCCGATGTCGTCGAGCGCGATGGCAAGTTCTACCTCACCACCGATTCCGTCGCCGAGGTGTTCCAGGAGTTCGGAAAGATCGGCAAGAGCCTGATGAACTCCATCTCACCCGACGAGATATGCGACGACTACGGCGCGGACACCCTGCGCGTGTACGAGATGTCGATGGGCCCGCTGGAGGCGTCCCGACCGTGGGCCACCAAGGACGTCATCGGGGCGTTCCGGTTCCTGCAGCGGGTGTGGCGGCTGGTGGTCGACGAGCAGACGGGCGAGGTCCGGGTGAGTGACGACGCGCTGGATGCCGCGACCCTCAAAGCGCTGCACCGTGCCATCGACGGGGTTTCCGACGACTACGCGAACCTGCGCAACAACACCGCCGCGGCCAAGTTGATCGAGTACACCAACCACCTGACCAAGGCGGGCGTGACGGCCCGCGGCGCCGTCGAACCGCTGGTGCTGATGCTGGCGCCGCTGGCCCCGCATCTGGCCGAGGAGTTGTGGGACCGCCTCGGGCACGAGACGTCCTTGGCGCACGGCCCGTTCCCGCAGGCCGACCAGCAGTATCTGGTGGACGACACGGTCGTGTTTCCTGTCCAGGTCAACGGCAAGGTCCGCGGCAAGGTCACCGTGCCCGCCGCCGCCAGCAAGGACGCTGTCGAGGCTGCGGCCCTGGCCGACGAGAAGGTATTGGCCTTCTTGGACGGGGCCACCCCGAAGAAGGTCATCGTGGTGCCGGGCAAGCTGGTCAACCTCGTCGTCCAGCTCTAGCAGGGTATTCGGCCGAAACTGCAGTAGCCCACTACTTACGCGATCCGGTGCGGCGCCGAATAGCGTGGGCGTATCGGTAGATCCGGACAGGTAGGGGGAATCATGGGTTGTCCAGCACACGTCGTGAACGGCGATGACCACCGAAGAAGCACAGTTGCCCTGCGGGTCGTCGACCCACTGGTCGGCATCGACGAGCACTGGCGCGACGTGCTCGAAGCGCTGCGCACCGACATCGAGGAGCTGCCGCTCGAAGTCGGTTCGTCGCCGATGTTGGCCCTGATCGTCGACACCGAGTGCCCCTAACGGGGCCGGACGACGACCTCGTGCACGTCGGCGTCGGCGGGCGCGTTCACCGCGTCGGCGACGAACTGCGCCACCGTCTGCGCTCGCAGGAACCGTTCGGCCCGGTATTCCCCGCCCTCGTAGGCCACCAGGTCGCGCTGCATCTCGGTGTCGATCCGTCCCGGGTAGACCGTGGTGACCCGCAGGGCCGGTTCGTCGGCGCGCAGTGAGTCGGCGAACGCGCGCAGGGCGAACTTGCTGGCCGAGTACGACGCCAGCCCGGGTGACGGGGTGCGGCCCGCGCCGGAGTTGATGAACACCACGCGACCGCCGGCGGCCCGCAGCGCCGGCAACAGCGCCAGCGTAAGAGCAACGGCGCCAACCACGTTGACCGCCATCGTGGCGCGCCACTCGTCGACGCTGGAGTCGGCGACCCGGCCCGGATAGGCGACCCCGGCGTTGTGCACCAGCACATCGAGTTCGACGATCGGTTCGACGGTGTCCGCGATGGCGTCCAGGTCGGCGAAATCCACCGGCCAGGTACTGGCACCGAGGCGTTCGGCGACGGTGTCCAGCCGGGCCGACGGCCGTCCCGCGAGGAACAGCGTGTGCGTGGGGGCCAGTGCGTCGGCGATGGCGGCCCCGAGACCACCTCCGGCGCCGGTGATCATGGCGGTGGGCATGCTCGCAACCGTATCGGAGCGCCGTTGTCGAGCGTGCGGCCCGGCGGGGCCGCAAAATGGAACCCATGGCCCCCGACCCGAGTTTCACGCCGACCCAGCTGGCGGCCCGCGCCGCCTACCTGCTGCGCGGCAACGACCTCGGGGCGATGACGACGGCGGCACCGCTGCTGTACCCGCACATGTGGAGTTGGGACGCCGCGTTCGTCGCGGTGGGCCTGGCACCGCTGAGCGTCGAGCGGGCCGTCGTCGAACTCGACACGCTGCTCTCGGCGCAGTGGAGCAACGGGATGATCCCGCACATCGTGTTCGCCAACGGCGTCGACGGCTACTTCCCGGGGCCGGCGCGCTGGGCGTGTTCGGCGCTGGCCGCCCACGCGCCGCGCACCCGGCACACCTCCGGGATCACCCAGCCGCCGGTCCACGCGATCGCCGTGCAGCGCATCCTCGACCACGCCCGCAGCCGGGGACGGTCCACCAGGGCGGTGGCCGAGGCGTTCCTGGATCATCGGTGGGACGATCTCGTCAGCTGGCATCGTTGGCTGGCCGAGGCGCGCGACCAGAACGGCCGTGGCCGGATCACGCTGTACCACGGCTGGGAATCCGGGATGGACAACTCGCCGCGCTGGGATGGCCCGTACGCCAACGTGATTCCCGATGCCGTCCCGGAATACCAGCGCAAGGACAACAAGATCAACACCGACGCCACCCAGCGTCCGTCGGACGCCGAGTACGACCGTTATCTATGGCTGCTCGAGGAGATGAAGGGCGTCCGCTACGACGACGGACTGCTGCCGAAGGTGATGAGCTTCGTGGTCGAGGACGTCTTCGTCTCGGCGATCTTCTCGGTGGCGTGCCAGGTGCTCGCCGAGATCGGTGAGGATCACAAGCGTCCGCACGCCGACGTCCGCGAACTCTATGGCTGGGCCGACCGGTTCCGGGCCGGCGTGGTCGAGACCACCGACCAGAGAACCGGTGCGGCAAGGGATTACGACGTGCGCGCGGAGTCATGGATCGCCGCCGAAACCGTTGCGCAGTTCGCACCGCTGCTGTGCGGAGGGCTACCGCATGATCGGGAGCGGGCGTTGTTGCGGTTGCTCGAGGGTCCGCGATTCAGCGGTCACCCGGATCTGCGGTATCCACTCATCCCGTCGACGTCGCCGGTGTCCCGCGACTTCCGGCCCCGCGAGTACTGGCGTGGACCGGTCTGGCCGGTGATGACGTGGTTGTTCTCGTGGGCGTTCGCGCGGCGCGGTTGGGCCGAACGCTCCGCGGTGCTGCGCCGTGCGGGCCTGCGGCAGGCCAGCGACGGGACGTTCGCCGAATACTACGAACCGTTCACCGGGGAACCGCTGGGCAGCATGCAGCAGTCGTGGACCGCGGCGGCGGTGCTGGATTGGCTGGGCTGAGCCGTTACTCGCCGGCCAACCGGGACAGCGGACCCAGCGCTGCCTCGAGCACGGCCACGTCCTCGGGACTGAGCCGGCGCAGCATGTGGGCCAGCGAGGCCCGGCGTGCGGCGAGGGACTCGGCGTGCTGGGAGTGACCCTTCGGGGTGATCTCCACCAGGACGGCGCGCAGATCCGACGGATCCCGCGAACGCTTGACCAGACCGAGCTTCTCCAACCGGCGGATGGCCACCGTCGTGGTCGGGGTGCGGACCCGTTCGTGGGCGGCCAGTTCGGTCATCCGGATCGGTCCCTGATCGAGAAGCGTCACCAGGATGGACAGCTGCGCCAGGGTCAGTTCGCCGGCGGTCTCACGATTGATCTCGCCCCGCCGGAGCACGGAGAACAGCTTCGACAAGGTGCGTTGCAGACCCTCGGCGAGCTCGGTCACCTCGGGCGCAGTCGTTGCTCCGGCATCGGCTTCGGACATGATTTGGCAGTCTAATGGTTGCGCTCTGCGCGCACGTCGTGTCGTGGCGTATTCGTGCCGACGCGTATTCGGCTACAGCACCTGGTCGAGGAAGCGCTGCAACCGGTCGGTCTCGGCGGACTCGAACAGTCGCTCCGGCGGGCCGGACTCGAGCACCCGGCCGTGGTCCATGAACACCACCGCGTCGGCGGCCGACCGGGCGAACCCCATCTCGTGGGTGACCACCACCATGGTCATCCCGTCGGCGCCCAGTTCGGCGATCAGTGCCAGCACGCCCTTGACCAATTCGGGGTCCAGCGCCGAGGTGGCCTCGTCGAAGAACATCACCTGCGGGGACATCGCCAGTGCCCGCGCGATCGCCACCCGCTGCTGCTGGCCGCCGGACAGGATGCCCGGACGGGCGGCGGCCTTGTGCCGCAGCCCAACCCGGTCCAGCTGGGTCAGCGCCAGCTCCCGCGCGGCGTCGGCGGGCAGTTTCAGGAGCTTGCGCGGCGCCAGCGCGACGTTGTCGAGCACCGACCGGTGCGGGTAGAGGTTGAACTGCTGGAAGACCATGCCGATGCGCCGCCGCAGCAGGTTCGGGTCGTCGCGCAGCACCGAGCGGCCGTCGAGCATGATGTCGCCGCGGTCGGGTTCGTGCAGCCTGTTGAGTGTCCGCAGGAGCGTCGACTTTCCCGATCCAGAGGGCCCGATCACGGCGGTGGTGGTGCCGGCGGGTACGTCGATGTCGACCCCGCGCAGAACCGGATTCGGCCCGAGCGACAGGTGAATGTCGTTGGCCGCCAGCGAGACCGGGGCCGTCGTCGTCATCGGACCATCTCCTCGGCGAGGGGTTCTTCGTCCTCCGGTGTGCGGCCCCTGCGCAGCCGGGCATCAACGAAGTTCACCAGGTGGGTCAGCGGGATGGTCAGCATCAGATAGAACAGGCCGGCGGCCACCAGCGGCGAGAGGTTACCGGTCTGGGCGTTGAGGTCGCGGCCGACCTGGAACAGCTCGCGCTGGCTGGCGATCAGGCCGAGGAAGTACACCAGCGAGGACGCCTTCAGCAGTGAGATGAACTGGTTCATCAGCGCGGGCAGCACGCGTCGGATGCCCTGCGGGACGACGATCAGCCGCATTGCCGACGGGTAGCTGAAGCCCAGTGCCCGCGAAGCCTCCAGCTGCCCCTGCTCGACGCTCTGGATGCCGGACCGCAGGATCTCGCCGACGTAGGCGGCGGCCATCAGGCCCAGCGCGGCGATGCCCAGCGGGAAGGGGTTGTTGCCCGTGAGCCCACCGACCACCGGTCCGAAGCCGAGCCCGATCAGCAGGATGATCACCACTTCGGGGAGGCCCCGGAAGATGTCGGTGTAAATCCTTGCGGGCCAGCGTAACCAGAGGGATCGGGAGATGCCGGCGATGGCCAGCGCCAGGCCCAGCAGCAGGCCGATCGCGGCCGCGCCGGCGGTCAGGATCAGCGTGTTGGGCAGGCCCGTCCGGAACAGGTCGGGAATGGCCTTCTTGTACAGGTCCCAGCTGAAGAACGACTCGCGCAGCTGCGCCAGGGTGGACTTCGGTGCCGTGGCGCCGCGGGCCTCCGGTTTGCCGCGTGTGGCGGCAATCGCGGCGAAGTCCGGAAGGTTGGGTGCCGCAACCGCTTTGGAGCCTGGCTTCCAGCCCGGCGGCAGCGCACGGGGCACCCAGTCGGAGTACAGCCGGGCCCAGGTGCCGTCGGCGATCACTGCGTCAAGACCGGAGTTCAGAGCGTCGATCAGCGGCTTGTTCTCCCGGGCCACGGCGTAGGCCACGAAGTTGTCCAGGCTGAAGGTGTTCTCGATGATCTCGGTGGCGTCACCGGATTTTACGGTGCCCACCGCTTGCTGTGACGGCGCCACCCACGCGTCGATCTGACGCGTCTTCAGGCTCGCGTAGACCGTGTTGTAGTCCGGGAACTTCACCGGACCCAGGTGCAGGGTGTCCACCACGTAGGCCTCCTGCACGGTGCCCTGTACCACCCCGATGCGTTGGCCGGCAGCCAGTTTCGAGAAGCTGTCGATTGGTGAGCCGGCCGGGACCACCAGTGAGAAGTAGCCGAAGTCGTATCCGTTGGTGAACCCGACGGTGCGCCGGCGGGCATCGGTGGTAGTGATGGACGACGAGCCGACGTCGAAGCGCCGCGACGCCACCTGGGCCAGCAGCCCGGAGAAGTCGGTGCCGACGAAGTTGACCTGCAGGCCGAGTTTGGCGGCGATGGCGCGCAGCAGTTCGTTGTCGAAGCCGGTGAACTGGCCGGCCGAGTTGATGCAGATGCTGGGCGGGGCATCCGACAGTGTGCCGACCGTCAGGGTGCCCGGTGTGCCGAGCCCGAGCGCGTTGCGGTCGATGCGGTCCAGCGGAACCACGCCCGGGGTGGTGTACCGGTCGGATCCGGGGCCGCCGGCCGCCGCGGCCAGGTTGGTCGGCAGCGCGCTGGCACTGTCGGCGCCCGGTGGAGAACACTGGTCGGCGCCCGAGGGCGGGGCCAGTGCGAGCGCTGTCAGCGTCACCAACAGCGCGGCAACGAGAATGCGCCACAACCGGGTCATGGGCCGAAACCTACCTGGGCGCGGCGCGTTGGTTAAGGGTTCGGCTCACCCGGACCGTTGATCGCGCCACCGGCACAGTGCTTGCACGGAGGTCAGGTCGTAGTCGGGACCGTTCACGCCGGCCGTCAGCACGGTGACGCCCTGTGTCGCGAGCGCCTCGGCGTTGGCGAGCATCGCCGCCGTGCCCTCGCCGCGCGCCACGCCGCTGTTGTCCTCGACCCCGGCCGAGCGTTCGACATCGGCCGGATCCCGGCCGAAATCGCGGCAGTAGCCGTCCAGCAGAGCGGCCTTGCCGGGGTAGGTGCTCGGTGTGGTGAAGCCATGCCAGATGTCGGCGTGGCGGGCGACGAGCGGCAGTGTCTTGCGTTCGCCCTGACCACCGATCAGGATCGGGATGTGCCGCGTGGGCGCCGGGTTCAACTTCGCCAGCCGGGCCGTGATCCGGGGTAACGCGGCCGCCAGATCATCGAGACGGCTTGCCGCCGTGCCGAATTCGTACCCGTATTCCCGGTAGTCCCGGTGCTTCCATCCCGAGCCGAGACCCAGGATCAACCGACCACCCGAGATGTGGTCGACGGTGCGGGCCATGTCGGCGAGCAGTTCGGGATTGCGGTAGGAGTTGCAGGTGACCAGTGCGCCGATCTGCACGCGTGAGGTCTGCTCGGCCCACGCGCCGAGCATGGTCCAGCATTCGAAGTGGGCACCGTCGGGATCGCCGTACAACGGGAAGAAGTGATCCCAGTTGAATACCACGTCGACGCCGAGGTCCTCGCAGCGGCGGACCGCGTCCCGGATCCGGTTGTAGTCGGCGCACTGCTGCGGCTGGAGCTGGACCCCGATGCGCACAGGAAGGTTCATGATCGGTCCAGGATCTCGCGCAGGATCCGGGTCAGCACGCCGGGCTGATCGCCCTGGACCGAGTGCCCGGAGTCGGGCACCACGATGGTGCGCCGGAAACCCGGTGCGTCCCTGGCGAATTGCGCGGCGTCGTCATCGTTGACGAAGAACGAGTTCGCGCCGCGCACCAGCGTCGTCGGCATGGTGATGGCGGGCACGTCGTCCCACAGGCCCTCGAACCCGTCGCCCTTGCGGAAGGTGTCGTAGCGCCAGGCCCAGGTTCCGTCGTCGAGTTGTTTGGCATTGTGGAACACGCCGCGCCGCAACGATTCCCGGCTGCGGTGCGGTGACGCGGCGACTGCCTGGTCGACCATTGCGGCGAAGCTGGGGAACGTGCGTTCGCCCTGCACCAGTGCGACGGCGCCGAGTTGGGCCTTGGTCATCTGTTCGTGTCGTTCGGGGGCCGACGGGGTGACGTCGACGAGCACCAGCTCGGGCACCAGCGTCGGTTCGGTGGTGGCCAACCGCAGCGCGGTCAGCCCGCCCAGCGACATGCCCACCACCAGGCGCGGGTGCGGCGCGAGTTCGCGCAGCACCGGGCGAAGCGTCTGCGCGTTGAGTTTCGGCCCGTAGTCCCCGTCCTCGCGCCAGTCCGAGCGGCCGTGCCCGGGCAGGTCGACCGCCAGCACCGAGGGCAGCCCGAGTCCGAGTATCACGGTGTCCCAGGTGTGGGCGTTCTGTCCGCCCCCGTGCAGGAAGAGCGCTTCGGCGGGACCCTGGCCCCAGTGCAGTGCGCTGATCCCGCCGAGATCGACGCGGTGCACCGGTGGCAGCGGACCGTTGAACCCGGCCTGTTCGGCGTTCTGCGGCAGCAGGGCGAACTCGTCGAGGGCGGCCAACTCGTCGTCGGAGTAGTCCGTGGGGCTCACTCCGCGGACCCTACTCGGCGGTGCCGTGGTGGCGGCGTCGACGGTGTGAACACCGGCTCGGCGTCGGGCGGGTCGACCAGGATGGCCGGCAGCACGAAGGTCCGCAGATACCGCCGCGCGATGTCGGGGGAGTCGGTGCCCGGAATCACCCCCAGCAGCATGCTCAACGCGGTCGAGACGACGAACTTGGCGACGTCGGCGGTGGACAGTCCGGGTCGGACCAGACCGCCGTAGCCCTCGATCATCGTTTCGACCAGGACCGGCAATTGCGGGTCGGCGGCCACGAGGTGTGCGACGGTGCCGTCGTCGGTCTGTTCGGAGATGGTCTTGAGCAGCGGGTCGTGGATCAGTTCGGTAGCCACGATCACCAGGGCCTCGACGAACAGCTCCGTCAGCGTCGCAGCGGGGGGCAGGCGCTCGACGATGGCCTTCTGGTGGCGTTGGGTGACGCGCTGGACCAGCGCCTCGAGCAGGCGTTGGCGGTTGGGGAACTGCCGGTAGATCAGGGCCCGCGAATACCCGGCCTCCTGCGCGATGAGCTCCATCGTCGAGGCCTGATAGCCGCGGCGCAGGATCAACCGCTCGGCGGCGTCGAGCAGCAGTTCCTTTGCCTGGTCGGCAGTGTTCCCGCCGCCGGCCGGCCGGCCGCGGGCTCGGCGTTGAAGTGGCGCAGGCAAGGTGTCCGTCCGGATTTGCAGGTGTTTTCCAGTATGCCGGAAGCCGGTGTTGTGATCGCCGCCAGAGCCGAGGAAATAGACAAATATAAGTAAACGTCAATTTGTACGAAATGAGGGGCGGCCTACGACCCGACGCCTTCAACGGGGTCGCGCTCACCGACGGCGCCCACATCGACTACATGGAGGGCGGCAACGTCCTGCGGCAATTAGCGGAGTATCTGGTGTCGGGGTTCTCGCATCGGGAGAACATCGACGCGGCCGGAATCATCACGGCGGGTTGGGCCAACGATATGTTCGGCTGCACGACGCGCAACGGCGTGTACGGCTCACCGGGACAAAGCATTTCAATCCCCACACCGACCAAGCCGGCGACCGCCGTGGTGCTGCCGCTGGGGCCGGCCGGGCCGTCATCGCTCGGCGAATACTTCGACTGCACCACGTCACGAGCGCTCACCCATGTACGGAAATCAGCGGTTGAACCGTACGTGGATGAGCGCTCGCGGACGCATCGTCGTCAGCCGGCGATGAACTTCTCCAGCTCGAAGCGCGCGACGTCGTCGGCCAGCTGCTCCGGCGGGCTCTTCATCAGGTAGGCCGAGGCCGGGATGATCGGGCCACCGATGCCGCGGTCCTTGGCGATCTTGGCGGCGCGTACCGCGTCGATGATGATGCCGGCCGAGTTCGGGGAGTCCCAGACCTCGAGCTTGTACTCCAGGTTCAGCGGCACGTCACCGAAGGCGCGGCCCTCGAGGCGGACGTAGGCCCACTTGCGGTCGTCCAGCCACGCGACGTGGTCGGAGGGGCCGATGTGAACATTCTTGTCCTCGACCTTGCCGGCCAGCGAGCCGGTCAGGTTGGAAGTCACGGCCTGGGTCTTGGACACCTTCTTGGACTCCAGGCGCTCGCGCTCGAGCATGTTCTTGAAGTCCATGTTGCCGCCGACGTTGAGCTGGTAGGTGCGGTCCAGCGTGACCCCGCGGTCCTCGAACAGCTTGGCCATCACGCGGTGGGTGATGGTGGCGCCCACCTGACTCTTGATGTCGTCGCCGACGATCGGGACGCCGGCGTCCTCGAACTTCTTGGCCCACACGGGATCACTGGCAATGAAGACCGGCAGCGCGTTGACGAACGCGACACCGGCGTCGATGGCGCACTGGGCGTAGAACTTGTCGGCCTCGTCGGAGCCCACCGGCAGGTAGGAGACCAGCACGTCGACCTCGGCGTCCTTGAGCACCTTCACGACGTCGACCGGTTCAGCATCGGAGATCTCGATGGTGTCGGCGTAGTACTTGCCGATGCCGTCGAGGGTCGGCCCGCGCTGCACGACGATGTCGGTCGGCGGCACGTCGGCGATCTTGATGGTGTTGTTCTCCGACGCGTAGATCGCCTCGGACAGGTCGAATCCGACCTTCTTGGCGTCCACGTCGAAGGCGGCGACGAACTTCACGTCGCGCACGTGGTACGGACCGAACTTGACGTGCATCAGGCCCGGGACGTTCGAGTTCTCGTCGGCGTCCTGGTAATACTGCACGCCCTGGACGAGCGAGGACGCGCAGTTACCGACGCCGACGATGGCGACCCGCACGTCAGTCGCGGTGTTCTCACTCATTGGGTTCTCCTTATATCCGGTACTGCAGTGGTGCTGTGTTCATCAGTGGTGACGGTCTAGGTGGTCTGTTCGGGGTGGCTCTGCGCGACCCGCTCGGCGGTGATCAGGTCGTTGAGCCATTTGACTTCGCGCTCGCTGGATTCCAGGCCGAGCTGGTGCAGCTGCTTGGTGTAGCGATCGAACGAGCTGCTGGCGCGGGCGATGGCTTCGCGCAGACCTTCGCGGCGTTCCTCGACCTGGCGGCGGCGGCCCTCCAGGATGCGCATCCGGGCCTCGGCCGGGGTGCGGTTGAAGAACGCGAGGTGCACGCCGAAGCCGTCGTCGGTGTAGTTCTGCGGACCGGTGTCGGCCACCAGTTCGGTGAACCGTTGCCGGCCGGTGTCGGTGAGTTGGTAGACGCGTCGGGCCCGGCGCACCTTGGTACCGGTCAGTGGCACGACGCCGTCGGGTGCGGCGTCCTCGACGATCAGACCGTCGGCCTGCATGCGCCGTAGCGCCGGATACAGCGAGCCGTAAGAGAATGCCCGAAAGGCACCGAGCAACCCCGTCAGCCGCTTCCGCAGCTCGTAGCCGTGCATGGGTGATTCGAGCAGAAGACCGAGAATGGCCAGCTCCAGCACTCGAATCACCTCCCTTGACCGATTACTTCGTTACGGCGGTCCAACACCTCGCGCCATAGTATCGCGCCGATATATTTGACGCTAATTGATGCCCGCGTCCCCATCATCGGGACACGGATGAGTCCCGGTCAGGACGGGTAGCTGATCCGCTTGGACGTGCCGTCTGGATTGAGCTCGAGGTTGCCGCTGCCGAAGTCGCTGGACACATAGATCGACAGCTCGACGGCGTCCGGAGTGGTCGGATCACCCGACGGATCGATGATCAGATACGTGCTGGTGACCTCGGACGGCTTGATCCCCAGCGTCTCCGGCGCACCGCGCAGCACGCCGATGACGGCCTTCATATCGAACTTGGCCAGGTCGACCACGCGGGCGGTGTCCGACTTCGACGAACTGCTCGGGTCGTCCCAGCCGCCACGGTAGGAGTAGTTGAGCGACCGGCGATCCTCGCCCGGATCCGGCCGATCCAACGATGCGTAATCGGGATAGACCACCAGCCGGTAGCCGGTCGTATCGCCGAACTTCTGCTTCATCTGCTCGAACAACCCCGTCAACCCACCCAGTGAGTGCAGTTGGCGCGGAGGTGTCAGCACCACCGGACCCACCCCGTCCGATTTGGCCCCGGGGTCCGAGGTGAAGTTCAGCGGCGAGGACGTGTTGCCGTACAGACCCCACCCGATCCCGATCCCGAGCACAACCAGGACACCGGCGATCGCCGCCCGGATGCCCCAGCCCCCCGCCGCTGCGGGCACGCGGGGCTTGAGGTTCGGCAGCTGCACCGGTGCGTTGGCCGTCTGCAGATCGGATACCAGGCCCTGCAGGTCGCCGAGCGTTGCGGCGGTGGTCGCCGACGCGACGCGCTGCCGGTGCTCCTCATTGGACAACTGGCCGTCGCCGAGTGCGCTGTCGAGGATCGCGCAGGTGTCGTTGCGGTCGCTGTCCTTGGCCCGCGTACCGGGCGTCTGACGGGTTGGCACTCGATGATCGTAAGAGGTGGGACGGCATTCGGGGCGACGCACCGGGACCCGGAGTGGCCGGTCGACCCTCGGCAACCGGTGGGCCGACGTACTCTGGTCTGCGTGCGATTGCAGCGACAGGTGGTGGACTACGCGCTCCGGCGCCGTTCACTGCTGGCCGAGGTCTACTCCGGCCGCACGGGTGTCACGGAGGTCTGTGACGCCAACCCGTACCTGCTGCGCGCCGCGAAGTTTCACGGCAAGCCCAGCACGGTCATGTGCCCGATCTGCCGCAAGGAACAGCTGACCCTGGTGTCCTGGGTGTTCGGCGATTCGCTGGGTCCGGTGTCGGGGTCGGCACGAACCGCCGAGGAGTTGGTCCTGCTGGCAACGCGTTACGACGAATTCGCAGTACATGTGGTGGAGGTATGCCGGACTTGCAGCTGGAACCATCTGGTCAAGTCCTACGTGCTCGGCGCACCGAAGTCCTCGAGGCCATCGGGACCGTCGCGTGGACGTGGCACCCGAGCGGCGCGCAACGACGCGCGCACGGCCAGTGAATAGCGACGATCCCCTGGACCGGTCCGCAGCCGACAACCCGTCCGGGTCGGGGCGACACGCGGCCAGCACCGGGGCACAGCCCACCGTCTCGGTGGATCCGCTGGGCGTGGGGGAGGTCGGTAAGCACGCCCCGGCACCACCCCCCGACCATCGGCCGACGACCATCCTGCCGCCGGTGCGCGGGGACCTCGATCCCGCGCTGCGCGATCCGATCGACGTCGTCAAGCGCGCGTTGGACGGCACCCCGCCACAGGCGCCACCGGCAACGCCGCCGAAACCCCCGCGCACCGGGGGCGGCGACAACAGCGGTGATGGCGGCGCACCTCCGCCGCGCCGGCGCGGTGTCAACTGGCGGTTGGTGCGTCGGCTGTGCGCCGCCGCCGCGGTGCTGTTGATCGTCGTGCCGCTGGTGACCTTCGGGATGGCCTACGCGATCGTCGACGTACCCAAGCCGGGGGACATCCGGACCAACCAGGTGTCGACCATCCTCTTCAGCGACGGATCCGAACTGGCGAAGATCGTTCCGCCGGAAGGCAATCGGGTCGATGTCGGCATCGACAAGATCCCGGTGCAGCTCCGCAACGCCGTGATGGCCGCCGAGGACCGGGACTTCTACACCAATCCGGGCTTCTCCTTCACCGGGTTCCTGCGCGCGTTCAAGAACAACATCTTCGGCGGTGATCTGCAGGGCGGGTCGACCATCACCCAGCAGTACGTCAAGAACGCCCTCGTCGGTGATCAGCGGACCGGGCTGGGCGGTTTGATCCGTAAGGCCAAGGAGCTGGTCATCTCGACGAAGATGTCCCGCGAATGGTCCAAGGACCAGGTGCTCGAGTCCTACTTGAACATCATCTATTTCGGCCGGGGGTCCTACGGGGTCTCGGCCGCGGCCAAGGCCTACTTCGACAAACCGGTCGACCAGTTGACCGTCGCCGAGGGCGCGCTGCTGGCCGCGCTGATCCAGCGGCCGTCGACCCTGGATCCCGCGGTGGATCCCGAAGGTGCCGCGGCGCGGTGGAATTGGGTGCTCGACGGCATGGTGTCCATGGGTGCCCTGTCGCCGCAGGAGCGCGCGGCCCAGGTGTTCCCGGCAACCGTCTCGCCGGATCAGGCCCAGGACCAGAACCAGCCCAGCGGACCCAACGGTCTGATCGAGCGCCAGGTCACCAAGGAACTGCTCGACCTGTTCAACATCGATGAGCAGCAACTGAACACCGAGGGCCTGCAGGTCACCACCACCATCGACCCGCAGGCGCAGAAGGCGGCCGAGGATGCCGTCACCGACACCCTCGAGGGTCAGGATCCGGACATGCGTTCCGCGGTGGTCTCGATCGACCCGAAGACCGGGACGGTCAAGGCCTACTTCGGCGGCACCGACGCCAATGGCTTCGACTTCGCCCAGGCGGGTCTGCCGACCGGTTCGTCGTTCAAGGTGTTCGCACTCATCGCCGCGCTCGAGCAAGGCATGGGGCTGGGCTACATGGTGGACAGCTCGCCCCTGACCGTCAACAACGTCAAGATCACCAACGTCGAGGGCGAGGGTTGCGGAACCTGTAACATCGCCGAGGCGCTCAAGCGCTCGCTGAACACCAGCTACTACCGGTTGATGCTGAAGCTGAAGAACGGACCCGTCGACGTGGCGGACGCCGCGCACCGCGCGGGTATTGCCAAGAGCTTCCCGGGGGTCGACCACACGCTGTCCGAGGACGGGCAGGGCGGCCCGCCCGGCAACGGAATCGTGTTGGGCCAGTACCAGACCCGTGTCCTGGACATGGCTTCCGCGTATGCGACCATCGCCGCCTCCGGGGTCTACCGCGCCCCGCACTTCGTGCAGAAGGTCGTCAACGCCAAGGGCGAGGTCCTGTTCGATGCGAGCACCCAGGACAACAGCGGGGAGCAGCGGATATCCAAGGCGGTGGCCGACAACGTGACCGCCGCGATGCAGCCGATCGCGGGCTGGTCCAACGGGCACAACCTGTCCGGCGGCCGGCCGTCGGCGGCCAAGACCGGTACCAACCAGCTCGGCGACACTGATGCCAACCGGGACGCGTGGATGGTGGGATTCACGCCCTCGCTGTCCACCGCGGTGTGGGTCGGCACGGTCAATGGCGACAAGCCGTTGGTGAACCAGTGGGGCGGACCGGTCTACGGATCGGGACTGCCGTCGAACATCTGGAAGGCCACCATGGACGGCGCCCTGCAGGGCACCGACTCGGAATCGTTCCCCAAGCCGTCCGAAGTCGGTGGGTATGCGGGCGTGCCGCAGCCGGTGTACGTGCCGCCGCCCGCGCCATCCACGACGCCGCCGCCACCACCGCCCGATGGGCTGCCGCCGGCACCGGTGCCGGGAAGCGTGATCCAGCCGAGCATCGTGGTGGCACCTGGTATCACCATCCCGCTCGGGCCACCGACGACGGTGCCGTTCCCCGAACCGCCACCCGCCCCGCCACCGCCTCCCCCGCCGGCGGCACCCGGGCCGCCCGCCGAGCAGCCACTGGGTCCGCCGCCGGGTGATCCGAACGCGGTCGTGCCGGCCCCGGCACCGTGACGGTAGAGAACATCTCGCCGGAGCCGTTGGCGACGGATCTGCGCAGCGCTGACGATCGGGATCGCCCGAGCCGCAATGACGTTCTGGTGGCCGGACTTTCGGATATCGTCGGCGGTCCGGTGGGACGGCACGCCCTGATCGGACGGCAACGGTTCCTCACCCCGCTGCGGGTGATGTTCATCATCGCCCTCGTGGCGCTCGCACTGGGCTGGACCACCAAGTCGCCGTGTCTGCAGTCGGTGGGCAATGGCGGACCGGACCAGAAGGTGGCCAACTGGGCCGGGCAGCGCGCGTACTTCGAGCTCTGCTACTCCGACACCGTGCCGCTCTACGGGGCGGAACTACTCAGCGAGGGCAAGTTCCCGTACAAGTCGAGCTGGCGCGAGACGGACGCCACCGGGAAACAGCGGATCCAGTACGACGGCACGCCCGCCGTGCGCTACATGGAGTATCCGGTGCTCACCGGGGTCTATCAGTACACCGCGATGGCGTTGGCCAAGACCTATACCGCAGTGACGAAAAGCATTGCGGCGGTGCCGGTTGTCGCCGAGGTCGTGATGTTCTTCGACATCGCCGCGTTCGGTCTGGCACTGGCGTGGCTGGTGACGGTCTGGGCCGCCGCGGGCCTGTCCGGGCGCCGGGTGTGGGATGCCGCACTGGTGGCTGGCTCGCCGATCTTGATCTTCCAGGCGTTCACCAATTTCGACGCGCTGGCAACGGCTTTCGCGACGGCGGGCATGCTGGCGTGGGCACGGCGGCGGCCGGTGCTGGCAGGGGTGCTGATCGGTCTGGGTATTTCGGCCAAGTTGTATCCCCTCCTGCTGCTGGGGCCGTTGCTGGTCCTGGGTCTGCGGACGAGTCGGCTCGCCGACTTCGTGCGGACCGGGCTGGCCGCCGGGCTGGCCTGGTTCGCGGTGAATCTTCCGGTCATGCTGATGTACCCGCGCGGCTGGTCGGAGTTCTTCCGGCTCAATGCTCGCCGCGGCGACGACATGGATTCGCTGTACAACGTGATCAAGTCGTTCACCGGATGGCGTGGCTTCGACCCGGACCTGGGTTTCTGGCAGCCGCCGACGGTGCTCAACTCGGTGGTCGCGGTCCTGTTCGTATTGTGTTGTGCGGCAATCGCCTACATCGCTCTCACGGCGCCGGTTCGGCCCCGGGTGGCACAGCTGGCCTTCTTGGTGGTGGCCGCATTCCTGTTGACCAACAAGGTGTGGAGCCCCCAGTTCTCCCTGTGGCTGGTGCCGCTGGCGGTGCTCGCCCTGCCGCATCGGCGGATCCTGTTGGCGTGGATGACGATCGATGCCCTGGTGTGGGTGCCGCGGATGCTCTACCTCTATGGCGAGCAGAACAAGGGGCTACCTCAACAGTGGTTCACCACTACGGTGCTGCTGCGTGACGTCGCGGTGATGGTGCTGTGCGCCTTGGTGATCCGCCAGATCTACCGGCCGGAGCTGGACCTGGTCCGTTGGCACGGCCGCGTCGACGACCCGGCCGGCGGACCGTATGACGGGGCACCCGACCGCCCGGTGCGACTGCTACCGAACTGGTTGCGGCCCAAGCTGATTCCGGCGGCGGTGCCGCCGACCGATCACGACTACGCGACGGCCGGCGCCGCGCCCTGATATGGAACGTGATTTGTCAAGGGGGCACCGGTACGGACACCTTGAGTGTGGGGGATATGCACCCGAATCCAACGCTTTTCATCCATATCCCCCACGTTCGACGAGCCGAACCGGACCAAGCACGAACTAATGGCTCAGGTCACTAGCCGAGCGGCACCTGCCGCTCGAGGAAGTCGATCTGATCGCGCACGGCGCGCTCGAAGCCGCCGCCGACGTAGATGTCGAAGTGGCCGAACGGATAGTGCTTGATCTCGCCGCGCGGTGCCTTGCGGGCGTGCCGTTCGGTGGCTTTCGCCGGTGCTACGGAGTCGGTGTCGCAGATGCAGAACAGGATGGGGCACTGGACTTTTCGTGCCGACCGGCCGGGGCTGTCGAGAGTGATGCGCAGGCCGACGCGCGCGGCGGCCTCGTTGCGGAACACCATCCCGTCCGGCACCAGGCGCAAGAATCCGGGGACGGCGTCCGGTGCGGTCATCAGCGCCGCGCTGCGCGGCGGCCCGGCCAGTGGCACCAGCACCGGTGGCTTGCCGCGGGCGGCGGCGGCCAGGTCGGCGACGATCCGGGGCAGCAGCTTGGCGGTGGTCGCAGGACCGGTGGCAATGGCCGAGGCGGTCCCGTCGGTGAACGGGCACTGCGAGATGACGGCGGCAAGCCCGGGCAACCGGGCGCCCATGGCGATCACGTGCCCGCCCCCGAACGACGAGCCCCACAGCACCACCCGCCGGCCGTCGACCTCGGGCAGCGAGCGCGCGTACGCGACCGCCGCGGCCCAGTCGCCGCGCTGGCGTTCGATGTCGAGCAGCTGGCGCGGCTCGCCGTCACTGGTGCCGAAATGGCGGTAGTCGAACACCAGGCAGGCATAGCCGGCGGCGCTGAACCGGTCGGCGAACGCGTCCAGGCGCATCTCCTTGACCGCGCCCAGGCCGTGGCCCATGACGATCACCGGGGGTGGTTCGACACTGTCGGGCAGGTACAGCCAGCCGCGGCACGTCACCCCGCCGGAGCTGAACTCGATGTCGCGGCGTTCGGACCGAATTGGCATGTCAAGTGCGCCTTCCTGTAGCCTGGGCCGGTTGCCGACGCAGGCGACCCTCCTGCCACGGAACACGCCGTGGCCGCAACGACCATAGGAGGTGATGGGTTTCTAATGCGTCCATACGAAATCATGGTCATTCTCGACCCCACTCTTGACGAGCGCACCGTCGCCCCGTCCTTGGAGACGTTCCTGAACGTCGTCCGCAAGGACGGTGGCACTGTCGACAAGGTCGACATCTGGGGCCGCCGCCGGCTGGCCTACGAGATTGCCAAGCACGCCGAGGGCATCTATGCCGTCATCGACGTCAAGGCCGCGCCCGCCACGGTGTCCGAGCTCGACCGTCAGCTGGGCCTGAACGAGTCGGTGCTGCGCACCAAGGTGATGCGGACCGACAAGCACTAGTCACACAAGAGGACGTATGCCGTGGTTGTCGCCGGCCTTCCGTAGGCTCACCGGCAACACACTGCCAATCCCAGGAGGATGATCCCGTGGCTGCTGGTGACACCACCATCACCGTCGTCGGAAACCTGACCGCCGATCCCGAATTGCGGTTCACGCCGTCGGGTGCGGCGGTGGCCAACTTCACCGTCGCGTCCACCCCGCGTATCTACGACCGTCAGAGCGGGGAGTGGAAGGACGGCGAGGCGCTGTTCCTGCGCTGCAACATCTGGCGGGAGGCGGCCGAGAACGTCGCCGAGAGCCTGACCCGCGGGGCACGCGTCGTCGTGACCGGGCGGCTCAAGCAGCGTTCGTTCGAAACCCGTGAGGGTGAGAAGCGCACGGTGGTCGAGGTCGAGGTCGACGAGGTCGGACCCTCGCTGCGGTATGCGACGGCCAAGGTCAACAAGGCCAGTCGTGGCGGCGGTGGCGGTGGCGGCGGCGGGGGTTCCCGTCCGGCGGCACCCAATGGTGGCGGCAGCGCTCCGGCCGACGATCCCTGGGGCAGTGCGCCCGCATCGGGTTCCTTCGCCGGCGGCGACGACGAACCACCCTTCTGATCCCGAACAATTCGTAGAAGTTAGAAAGAGAAACACACATGGCCAAGGCCACCAAGCGGCGCCCCGCGCCCGAGAAGCCCGTCAAGACGCGCAAGTGCGTGTTCTGCTCCAAGAAGGGCAAGGGGCAGGACATCGACTACAAGGACACCGCACTGCTGCGCACGTACATCAGTGAGCGCGGCAAGATCCGCGCCCGGCGTGTCACCGGCAACTGCGTTCAGCACCAGCGGGACGTCGCCGTCGCCGTGAAGAATGCTCGCGAGGTCGCTCTGCTGCCGTTCACGTCGAGCACCCGCTAGGAGATCTGGAAATGAAGCTCATCCTCACCGCCGAGGTGGACCACCTCGGCTCTGCCGGTGACACCGTCGAGGTCAAGGACGGCTACGGCCGCAACTACCTGCTCCCGCGCGGGCTGGCCATCGTGGCCTCCCGTGGCGCGCAGCGTCAGGCCGACGACATCCGTCGCGCGCAGGAGTCCAAGGTCGTGCGCGACCTGGAGCACGCCAACGAGATCAAGGCCGCGATCAGCGGCCTGGCCGTCTCGTTGCCGGTTAAGACGCATGACTCAGGCAAGCTGTTCGGTTCGGTCACTGCGGGCGACATCGTCGCGGCCATCAAGAAGGCCGGCGGCCCGAACCTCGACAAGCGCACCGTGCACCTGCCCAAGGCGCACATCAAGTCCGTCGGCAAGCACGCGGTCGAGGTGCGCCTGCACCCGAGCATCAACGCCACGGTCGCCGTCGACGTAGTCAGTGAGTAAGTTGCCGAGTAGGTAGCGGCGCACCACAGCGGATCCGGACAACATCCCGGTGGCGGCCCATTCGGGCCACCACCGGGATGTTGCTGTCTGCTCTGGCGAACTCACCCGGTGGTCGGGTCAACAGCGAAGCTAATCGGCCGTTAACCCAGGCAACAATCGGCCGCAATACAACACGCCCGGGATGGCAACCTCATTCGACACGCCGACGAGTTTCCCATCCACAGAAAATGCCCTGGTCTGTGGTCCGCTTATCAGCGGAGATGTCGGAAACTTCGGCGGTGATCCACAAGTTCTCCCCATCCCCTCAACATGGCCGGACACAGCTGTCCACACGCCATCCACAGGTTCATCAACATGCACGGTTTGCGTCCCGCTCAGCAACGTCTAGCGTCAACCGGGCGCAGTGCGGCGCGGCGGTCGTCCCGGGAGTTCTGTCGGATGCCCGTCGTACTGTCCGGGGTGTGAAATCGAATAGGTGTTCGAGCTGGTACGGGAGGGAGGCTCGCCCCCACAATGGCCGTTGTTGACGACCTTGGGCACGCCGACAGGGATGCGCCGCCTCCGGAGGATTTCGGCCGCCAGCCGCCCCAGGACATGGCTGCCGAGCAGTCCGTGCTCGGCGGCATGCTGCTCTCCAAGGACGCCATCGCCGACGTGCTCGAGAAGCTGCGCCCGGGCGACTTCTACCGCCCCGCGCACCAGAACGTCTACGACGCCATCCTGGACCTCTACGGGCGTGGTGAGCCCGCCGATGCCGTCACGGTGTCCGCCGAACTGGACCGCCGCGGGTTGCTCAAGCGCATCGGTGGCGCACCGTATCTGCACACCCTGATCTCCACCGTGCCCACGGCCGCCAACGCCGGCTACTACGCCGGCATCGTGGCCGAGAAGGCGCTGCTGCGCCGTCTGGTCGAGGCGGGCACCCGGGTGGTGCAGTACGGCTATGCGGGTGCTGAGGGCGCCGACGTGGCCGAGGTGGTCGACCGGGCGCAGGCCGAGATCTACGAGGTCACCGATCGACGGACGTCCGAGGACTTCGTACCGCTCGAGGATCTGCTGCAGCCGACCATGGACGAGATCGACGCGATCGCCTCCAACGGCGGCATCTCGCGCGGTGTGCCCACCGGGTTCACCGAACTCGACGAGCTGACCAACGGGCTGCACGCCGGCCAGATGATCATCGTGGCCGCGCGGCCGGGTGTCGGGAAGGCGCTGGCACTTGACACCCCGCTGCCGACGCCGACGGGCTGGACCACGATGGGTGACATCGGCGTCGGCGATCTGTTGCTCGACGGGTCCGGCCTGCCGACGAGGGTGGTGGCCGCCACCGACGTGATGCTCGGCAGGCCGTGCTTCGAGATCGAGTTCTCCGACGGCACCGTGATCGTCGCCGACGAGCAGCACCAGTGGCCCACGGCGTACGGGGTGCGCACTACTTCGATGCTGCAGGCGGGCGCAGACACCATCGTCGGTCGGGGCGCCGTCGGAGCAGGCGGCGTCAGCACCCTGGCACTGCCGCGGACCGCGCTGGGCGTCAATTGGATTCGCCGGGTCGCCACGGTGCCCGTGCGGTGCGTGCAGGTGGACAATCCTGAGCACCTCTATTTGGCGGGCAGTGGCATGGTGCCCACCCACAACTCGACGCTGGGCCTGGACTTCATGCGGTCGTGCTCGATCAAGCACCAATTGGCCAGCGTCATCTTCTCCCTGGAAATGAGCAAGTCCGAGATCGTCATGCGGCTGTTGTCGGCCGAGGCGAAGATCAAGCTGGCCGACATGCGGTCGGGCCGGATGAGTGACGACGACTGGACTCGGCTCGCGCGGCGGATGAGTGAGATCAGCGAGGCGCCGCTGTTCATCGACGACTCGCCCAACCTGACCATGATGGAGATCCGCGCCAAGGCCCGCCGGTTGCACCAGAAGGCGGATCTGCGTCTGATCGTCGTTGACTACATGCAGCTGATGACATCGGGTAAGAAGTTCGAATCGCGTCAGCAGGAAGTCTCGGAGTTCTCCCGCAGCCTCAAGCTGATGGCCAAGGAACTCGAGGTTCCCGTGGTCGCCATCTCTCAGCTCAATCGTGGCCCGGAGCAGCGGACTGACAAGAAACCGATGGTTTCCGATCTGCGTGAGTCGGGCTGCCTGACGGCCTCCACACGAATCCTGCGGGCCGACACCGGTGCCGAGGTAACGTTCGGTGAGCTGATGGCCACCGGGGAGCGGCCGTTGGTGTGGTCGCTGGACGAGCGCAAGCGCATGGTCGCACGGCCGATGACCAATGTTTTCTACAGCGGTCACAAGGAAGTGTTCAAGGTTCGACTGGCGTCCGGACGCGAGGTCGAGGCCACCGCCAATCATCCGTTCATGACATTGGGCGGGTGGGTGCCGTTGGGGGAGTTGGCTGTTGGTGCCCGGGTTGCGGCTCCACGCCGGGTTCCCGAACCCATCCAGACCCAGCGGATGGCCGACGACGAGGTCATCCTGCTGGCTCACATGATCGGTGACGGGTCGTGCGTGAAGCGCCAGCCGATCCGGTACGCATCCATCGATGAGCAGAATCTGGCCGCGGTGACGACGGCCGCCGCGCATTTCGGTGTGACGGCAGTACGTGACGAGTACGCCGCGGCGCGCGTGACCACGCTGCGGCTCCCGGCGCCTTATCGGCTGACCCGCGGCAAGCGGAACCCTATCGCCGCCTGGCTGGACAGGCTGGGGCTGTTCGGGCTGCGCAGTTACGAGAAGTTCGTTCCAGCAGAGGTTTTCGCGCTGCCGAACGATCAGGTGGCGTTGTTCCTCCGGCATCTGTGGGCGACGGATGGGTCGGTGCGGTGGGACGACAAGGTCAAGCAGGGCCGCATCTACTACGCGTCGACCAGCCGGCAGCTCACCGATGATGTTGCTCAACTGCTGCTCCGTGTGGGCGTGTATGCGCGCATCAAGAAGGCGACCAAGGCGGGGTACCGAGACTGCTGGCACCTCCACATCTACGGCGGGGAGAACCAGCACAAGTTCCTGGCGCATGTGGGGGTCCATGGCAAACGGGGCCTCCAGGGCCGTGAAGTGCTGAAGAACCTCGAAAGCGTTGTCCGCAATACCAATTCGGACACCATTCCCAAAGAGGTCTGGAACGACGTCCGGGCATTGTTGGTGGAACGGCAGATGACCCACAGGCAGTTCGCTGCGGCAATGGGAACCCAGTTCTGCGGTTCGACGATGTGGAAGCACTCTCCCAGCCGCTCGCGTCTGCACGGCGCCGCCGCGGTGTTGGGCGATCGCGCCATTCATGACCTGGCGACCAACGATGTTTACTGGGACAGAATCATCGAGATCACCAGTATCGGCGAACAAGATGTATATGATGGAACTGTTCCTGGAACGAATAACTTTGTGGCGCAGGGAATTTCGCTCCATAACTCATTAGAGCAAGATGCCGATATGGTAATTCTGCTGCACCGGCCCGACGCCTTCGAGCGGGATGATCCGCGGGGCGGTGAAGCGGACCTGATCGTGGGTAAGCACCGTAATGGCCCGACGAAGACGATCACCGTGGCGCATCAGCTGCATCTGTCGCGGTTCACGAATATGGCGCACTGATCTGGCGTTGGTGGGCGTCCGCCATTGCGTGTTCCATGTCGCAACCGTGATCTCCGCCGCGGATGGCGCTTCAGCTCCATCGATCACTTGCATCTCCCGCAGTTGTCGGCCACTTCAGCGTTACCCGCGCGCACCCGTCGCATCGGCACGAGGTCCTCTTCGAAGTCCGCGCCGCAGCGACGGCAGGTCCGCGTTTGCGGCATAGGCAGAGCGCGTTCCAAGCCGATCCGGCGAGCGCGAGCGATCCCGAAGTTCATCAACACGTTGTAGTAGACATACTGCTGGCATATTGGGTCCTCCGCTGCCCAGCGATCAATCAGGTCTTTGCCAACGACCGCGGCGACCGCTTCCGTCAGCTTCCAGGGGTAGTGCCAGCGCCACTGGGCAATTAGCTCCGCGATCGTTTCATCGCAATCCGGGGTCCACCACCGCAGGATGTGCGGATTGTCGGCCGGCTCGTCAGGGACGTGTGGCCACGCCCGCGCACTCGGGGCATCGCCCCCAAATGGAATCGAGCCATCGTCGTGTGCATAGCCCCGCTCGTCGCGGCACTCCGCGTAACCGTCATCTGAGTTCTCGACCCTCACGGGTTCCGTTGCGCGCTGGATAATTTCGACCCACAAATCAGGGTGTACATCACGCCAGGCCACAAATTCCGTAGCTCTATCCTCATCGAGTCCCAGTTCTCCACAACGGTCGGCGGGCGCGAGGAACACCTGGGTCTTTTCGACGGTTCGGTGCAAGATGCCAGCCTTGCCCAGCGGGTAGGTGAGCTCTGATTGCGGACCGCTTGTGATGCCCATCTGCCCTTTGAGGTCTGATTGCCGCACGCCCGGATGAAGAATCGCCTCAGCAACAAGCATCCGTGCAATCAGGCCTATGGCGGCGCCGGCCTTCGCATCCTCATCGAATCTGTCCGCGGTGGCCTTCGCCCATTCGTCGTCCTCGGCGTCCGCATCGATTTCCCTGTCGGGGTGACCGTTGATCGCCTGACGAAGTAGGTCGTCGTCATACAGTTCGGCAATCTCGGCCAGATCCCGTACCGGTACGGCGTGGGGGGTCAGTTGGAGTTGCATCCGGTACGCGGCGCTGAGACGGCCCGCCCGGCGTTCGATCTCCGCCATCGCTTCCCACTGTCTGTCCGATTCGGCCCAAGCGCGCTCCTGCTCCTCGAACTCCGGATCCGGTTCGATGGTGAAAAGGTCGGCGAACTCGGGATGAAGCTGGGCGGCTTCTTCGCGCGTAAGCGCCGGCACTCGAGAAAGGTCGTCTGGATCACCTTCGCCGAAGACACCCGCCTCAACCGGCAGCATTCCGACAGTGCCGTCCTTGTAGACGATCAGATCGACGTCAACCGTGAACCGTTCGGCAGGACTAAACGTGCCATCCGCCGAAAGGAGCAGCGAGGTCCCTTGGAACTCAGCGACCGCCAACGCGGTTTCTGCAGGAAGCACCACCCACCTGTCACGATCGACGGATTCCGTTTTCTGGGCCGGAATGGCCACAGCATCGTCAGCACGAAGTTCTATGCAGACGGGCTCGTCGTTCTTCAGAGTGAAAATTCTCCCCATCGTCCGAGGATAGGGCCGTGGGTCTGTGCTGCGCGACGGCCGCCATTATGAGGTGAATGATCCGCCCTTCTCGGCGGAGCCACACGGGTGAGGAATTTCAATGAGCGTCAGCCGGGGATTTTCGATGAGCGCCGTCAGAGACACACACTCGTCGAAACCCTTCACTGACAACGCCTCGAAGCGGGGGGTACGCCGGACCAACACCTCGGAGTCCTAGTATCCGAGCCTATGACCACTCCTGAACGAGTCCGCATCACTCACGAGTTCAAGTCCGACCCCCAGACCGTGTTCCAAGAGCTCGCCGAGCACGAGAACCTCGGCCGGGTCTTCGGTGCCAAGATCACTCGCGTCAGTGACGGCGCTACCTCGCGCAATGGCGTCGGTTCGGTTCGCCGCCTCAAGATTGGTCCCCTTCCGGCGTTCGAGGAGACCACTACAACGGCCGAGCCGTACACGCTCATCGAGTACAAGATCACCAAAGGCAGTCCACTGAGGGGCCACTGGGGCCGCCAGGAGCTGACACCGACCGCAGGCGGCGGTACGAGACTGAACTACACGATCGGCTTCGACTCAGCGATACCCGGGCTCGCCGCATTGGTCGGCATGGTGCTCGCGTCCGCGATAAAAAAGGGTCTCCCGAAGCTCACCGACTAACTACGTGCCGTGGGCAAGTTACCTGGGCCCTATCCGATCAATGAGCAGGACTACGCCTCACCCAGGCTCGGCCGGTAATCAGCCGCCTCGGCCTCGGCAGCAAGCAATGCACCCAGCTCACCCTCCTGCTGGGCGACAAATACACCGATCACCTGCCGGCATACCTCCGGCACACTCACCCCACGCAAATCCGCAATACGTTTCAGCCCGAACAGCACTGACGTAGGCACGTGAAACTGCACAGCGAACTGACCGCACGAGCCGTCCTCAGGCGGCAGCCCCGGACCCACGACTACCGGTTCATCCACTCCGTACTCGCCGAGCTCGGCGCTCCGAGCTCGCTCAACAACCCCACCACCACCAACGCCGTCGGCCGGCTCCGGGAACTCCTCATGACTGAACAAACCCATTCCGCCCACGCTAGACCTCGCAGCATCCCCAGTCGCCGACCAAGCGGCCAGTCTCGCTGCGATAACGCTGGCGTCAGCGCCCTTAGGACTGACGCCATCGACGGGCACCGCGGGCTCAGACGCTCACTTCAATGGCTCGGGCGTGAACGTGACGTCGACACCGCCCACGGTCATCGTCACCTGACCTTCCATCACCATCACCTGCGCCGAGACCCGTCGATCGACAGTCTGGGCCAGTTGCTGCACCGGTGCGTGCGGTATCTGGACCACCGACAGGTTGGGCAGCCCCGCCACTTTGGGTCCCACAGCGCGCCACCAGGTGGCCGCGCCAGAGGCGAAGGGGAATAGCAGCACCTGGTCGGCCTGGCTGGCTGCCTTGCCCAAGGCGCGTTCATCAGGCTGGCCGACGTTTATCCACTCCAGGATCCGGCCCGTGTAGTCGGCGAGCCGCAAGTCCGGTACGCCAGGGGTGGACAGGCCCGCCCCGAACGCTAGTTCGCCGTCGCCGTCGCCGTCGCCGAGCCGATGTGCGCGCAGCCCAAACGCCAACAACCGCAAGACCATCCGCTCGTCGGTCTCACTGGGATGACGGGCCACGGTCAACGGGTGGTCGGCGTAGTAACCGTGATCGACATCGGAGACGCCAAGTTCGACTTTGAACACTGTTGCAGAAAGGGCCACGCCATAGTGTCCACCCTGGTGGAGTTTCCCAGGTAGTCAGGCCGCTCGGGCGGCCGACTACGCGGGGAAATTCGCACCGCGAGAGAGAGTTTCGTTCGCCTGGATGTCTGCCAACGCCCCTTCTAGCGTGTCGGTCACGGCATCAAAACCGCCATTGCCCAGGATCAACCGTCGGGGAGGCGGGTACTGGGCCATTGCCGCGATCATCGCGCGGGCACCGCGGCGCGGGTCGCCGGGTTGCACACCGTCCATCTCGACGAAGGCGGACCGCACCTTCTCCAACATTCTGCGGTACTCCGGGATCGGCTCTGACACAGGCTCGTTCGCGAAGCCGGCGTAGGCGTTCGTGCGAAACGCTCCCGGTTCGACTGCCAGTACAGAGATGCCCTGATCGGCGACCTCCTCGCGCAGCGGGTCGGTGACGGCTTCGATGGCGAACTTCGTCGCGCTGTAGTAACCGAATCCAACCGCGGGCACCAGCCCGGCCACCGAGGACACGTTGACGATCCACCCGTCGCCGCGGGCGGCCGCTACGACGCTGGCCAGGACGCACTGCGTGAGGAGCGGCTGGCGGCGCTCATACGACTGGGCCTGTGCCCACCCAATGTCGAGCCGCACCCGTGGTCGCCGACGGTGCGCCGGAATGGGCGGACATGACCGACGAGGAGCGCGCCGTCTCCGCCAGCACCATGGAGGTCTATGCCGCCATGGTGGCCAGGATGGACTGGAACATCGGCCGGGTGATCGACTACCTCGACGGCACCGGCGAGCTCGACAACACGGTCGTGATCATTCTGTCGGACAACGGCGCGGAGGGGACGATTGTCGAGGCGATGCCACTGCGCGGGCCCGAAATCGAAGCATTCGTCGCGAAGCACTGTGACAACAGCCTGGACAACCTTGGCGGCCCCACCTCCTACGCCTGGTGTGGCCCGCGCTGGGCGCAGGCCGCCACCGCGCCGTCGCGGCTGTACAAGGCCTTCACCACCGAGGGCGGGATCCGGGTGGTGGGCTTCGTCAGCTGGCCGGGCTTTGCTCGGCAGGGGGAGATCGGCACGGCCTTCAGCACCGTCATGGACATCGCCCCGACCGTGCTGGAGCTCGCCGCCGCCGAGCACCCCGGTACCGAGCACCAGGGCGGGGAGGTGGCGCCGATCCGCGGCCGATCGATGGTGCACTACCTGTCCGGACAGCCGGAGGTGGTGCACGATGCGGACACCGGGACCGGATGGGAGTTGTTCGGGCGCTGCGCAATTCGCCAGGGCGATTGGAGGGCGCTGCACCTGCCCGAGCCGTACGGCCCAGGGGCCCGGCAGCTCTATGACCTCTCACTCGATCCCGGCGAGGTTGACGACCAGGCGGCCTCTCGGCCCGTTAGGCTAGCCGATCTGTTCGAGCTGTGGGGCCGCTACGTCGAGGAGAACGGCGTGATCATTGGGCCCGTGTCGCTATTTGATCTCGACCTCGAAGCGCGCTGACCGAGCACGTGCGGGTCGGCATCCCCTGTCCTCCCTTCGATGAGCGGCGACGCGCCTAAACTCGGTTCATGCCAAGAAAACTCAGTGACGAAGAAGTTGCGGCGTATCTCGACAGCCGGCCCGGCTGGGCGATACTGAGCACCATCGACAAGGACGGTCTACCGCATTCAGTGCCGCTGGGGTACTTCCGCCTCGGTCGCGACATCGTCATGGGTGTGCGGGACCGGACGCACAAAGTGGCCAATATCGAGAACAACCCGAACGCGAGCATCTTGCTCGAAGACGGCTCCACCATGGCGGATATCCGGGGCGTGCTGCTCCAGGGCCACGCCCGCATCGTCCGCGAACCGACCGAGGCACTTCAGCTCGCAAGGGACGGCGCTCGGGCGCGGGGCGTGCCGGAGTCCGAGTGGCCCACCGCACCACGACCGGGCGCCGCCTATATCCGCATGACACCGGTGCGAACAGTGTCATGGGATTACGCAGATTCAACTCCGGGCCAGGCCTAGCGTCGGCCAATCGCGATAGCCCAGCTGCCGTCGTTCGACGGCGTTATCCACTTGCGGGAGTGCGCTATTGGGGCCACTCTGCTCATGCAGAGGCGGGCACTGTCACCGGTGTCAGCGGTCACTGATGAGCGTGCCGAGCTGCGCGCGGACCTGGCGGGTCATGTCGTCGGCGAGAACTTCCTCGGCGCCGGATTCGACGCCATCGAGGACCTGGCGCACGACGTCGACCGGCGAGGACTTGGGGCTGTCTCCGGCGAAGGCGGCCATATCGGTGTCGACCAGCCCTACATAGACGCCCACTACCTGCACGCCTCGCGAGGCGAGCTCGAGGCGCATGGAATCGGTGGCGCTCCACAGTGCCGCTTTGCTAACGCCGTAGCTGGCACCCACTGGCAGCCAGGCCAGCACCGATCCCACGTTGACGATGGCTCCGGACCGGTCGGCGATCCGGTCGGCGAACGCCGAGGCCATGGCCAGCGGACCAAACAGGTTGGTCTCCAACTCCTCCCGCAGGCCGGCGGTGTCGGCGGCGAGCACTGATGAGCCGCGGACGATGCCGGCGTTGTTGATCAGCACTGACACGTCCGGGGCCGCATCGGCCGCGGCGGCCACCGAGTCGGGGTCGGTGACATCGAGGCGCAGCGCGGTGACGCGGGAGTCGGTGCCGTTGATTCGCTCCGGATTGCGGGCGGTGGCATACACCTTGGCCACACCGCGCTCGAGCAGCTGGGTGATGTATTCGCGGCCCATGCCCCGGTTGGCTCCGGTGACGAGGACGATCTGGTCCTCGAGTTCGGTCATGGCAGGCTCCTCATGTTGGTGTTCATTGATCACATCGGCTCACGCGCGCACGGCCGGCGGTAGATCGGGCTAGGCGTCGGTATCCAGACCCAGAGAACCCGAGCAGGCCAGTGGGCGCACCTGTAGGTAGCAACCGACTCGGTGGGTATCGACGGTCCTGGCGTGCTGCATCGCGTGCGCGTGGCCGCCCGGGGCGTAGGCGTAGTCGCGGGCCAATTTCACGGTCTGCCAAAGGCTCACCGAGGTGTGCTCGAAGGGCAGTTGGGAAGAGACATCGACACTTCCGCGATGTCCGGGATGAAATGCTGCGCGCGACGCCGCATGCATGTTGTTCTTCACGAAGCCGGCGAGGTGCTTGGGCTTGAGGATGCCGTGCACGATGACGACCAGCGGCTCGTCGGACGACATGGGTTCGCTGCCGTCATCGGAGGGGTTCCAGCCATGCCAGTTGTCGTGGGGATGTTCTCGACGTACTCGTGCGACCCGGCCGTCGAGGCTGAATCGGCCGGGCCCCGCAACTGCTACCGCGAGCGGTCCGCGGAAGGCCGCCAACGCCGCCTCCGGCGTATCCCAGGCCGCGATGAGCGCGCGTCCGGGCCGGATGATGCTGCGCGGATCGAGCGAGTGGGTGAAGGTGCGGTGGTGTTTTCTCGGGCGGTGCTCTCGATACAAGCGACAGAAGTCAGTACCCTTGGTGCGCAGGGTCATTCGGGTTGGATGACGGCGCGCCAGCAGGCATCGGCGATGTCGTCGAGCTGAGCGTCGTCGAATTCCATGGTCGCGGCGGCCAGGCGGACAGCCGGGCTCAGGGCGAGCTCGTAGAGCACGTCGATCGGAAGCGGGCGCAGGCGGTCGGCGACGTCGGGCAGGGCGACCTGAGCCAGCAGCGGGTCGTCGTCGTTGGCCAGCGCGGATAGGTGCGCGAGGTCGCGATACGGAGAATGTTCCACCTGGAGCAGGAACTGGGCGTGCTCCGGGTTGGCCTTCAGATACCGGTAGCAGGACAGCCACAGGTCGTGAAACCGCCTGTCGGCAGGAAGGTTTGGGCGCAGGTCAGTGGTGCCGGCCAATCCGAGCGCGGCTTTCGTCTCGCAGTACGCGGCCAGTACCAGTTCGTCCTTGGAGGCGTAGTGCGTGTACGCGGTACCGGTCGCCACACCGGCTTCGCGGGCGATCGCGCTCATGGAAGTTCCGTGAAAGCCGTGTTTTGCCACCAGCTTTCGCAGGGCTGCGCGGACGGCAGCAGCGCGGTCGGTCGCTCCAGCTGTCACGTGCCGGCAGAGGGGTGCACGTCGAGCGCGACACCGGTCTCACGCTCGGACACCTCCCAGAGCTTCGCGATCGCCCGGGTCATCCCGAACCGGCGCAGGATCGGTTTGCGCACCGGCGGTCCGTTGTTGACGAACAGCGGACCGTAGAACTCGCCACCTCTGGCCGTCGGATCGGTGGCGGCGCGCAGCTGCGACAGTGCGCCATCGTCGGGGGACATGCCGACGTAGCGCGCCGCGGCGTGGAAGAACCGTTGGGAGGCGCCCCCGCCGGAGCCCTCCACGCTGACCGCCTGCAGATCGGTGTTGGACAGACCGGGGTGCGCGATCAGACTCGCAGTCGGCGCGCCCGCCCGCTGCAGTTCACGCTGTAGCCCGAGCCCGAAGTGGAAGTTGGCGAGCTTCGCCTGGCCGTAGGCACGCCACTCGCCGTAGCGGCCGGTCAGGTGAGGGTTGGAGACGTCGACGGAGCGGCCGATGTGGTGGGCGGTACTGGTCACGGTCACGACGCGGGATCCGGGCGTGCGCAGTAGTGCGGGCAGGAGCAGTGCGGTGAGTGTCCAGTGGCCCAGGTGGTCGACGCCGAATTGCATCTCGAAACCGTCGACCGTGCGGCTCTCGCCGATGCCCATCACGCCCGCGTTGTTGACCAGAAGATCGACATTGTGGTGGGCGGCCAGGATCTGGCCGGCGGCCTGTTTCACCGACGCTTGCGATGACAGATCGAGCGCGACCAGCTCGAGCGAGGCGTCTGGGACGGCGGCCCGGATCTCGTCGACCGCGGCGGCCGCCTTCTGTTGGTTGCGGACGGCCATGACGACGTGCGCGCCTTGGGCCGCCAGGTCTCTGGCGGTCACCAGCCCGAGCCCGCCGTTGGCGCCGGTGACGACTGCCGTGCGGCCCGCCTGGTCCGGGATATCGGCTGCGGTCCAGCTCATCTCATAATTTCCGAACGAATGTTCATTCATTGATACCTGATCGGGCCGTGCCACGCAAGCGCGACCTCGGATCGAAGAACAGCTAATCGCGGCCCGCAGAGGACACCGAGCCATACACTTTCGGCGTGAACATCGGCGAGCTCATTGTCGGCGTAGCGAAAGCCCCGATCCGGGCCGGCATTGCGGCTGCAGACGCCGGACTCGCCGTTGCGACCGTCGCGCTCGGGGCGGTGAAACAATCCCTGGGCGAGGACGACGGGACGGCAGTCGACCCGATCACCGACCTCTTACCTATTCGCGGCGCGATCATCGGCGCCAATCGAGTCGCCGAGCTGACCGAGAACGACAGGGCGATGGGGCGTGCTCTGGCGCGCGGCGGGCCGGCGGACAAGCTGATGCGTCCGGGTGGGGTAGTCGACCTCGTGACCGGTCCCGGCGGATTACTGGATCGGGTATCCGGTGGAAGTAGCTCGACGTTGGAGCGGATCCTGGCGCCCGGTGGACTCGCAGATCGACTGCTCGCTGACGATGGCATTCTCGAGCGGATGCTCGTCGAGGACGGCGTGATCGACAAGCTGCTGGCCAAGAACGGACCGCTCGAACAACTCACCGAAGCCGCTGAAATCCTGAGTCGCCTCGCGCCCGCCGTGGAGACGTTGACGCCCACCACCGACACTCTGCAGTCCGCGGTCGACACGCTGAACAGGGCGGTCGCGTCGATGAGTGGCTTCACCGATCGCATTCCGCGGCGGCGGTCGACTCGGCCGGCTCTGACCGCGAAGAACAGCAGGAGCCGCGACGGCGGCGATGAGTGACCCGGGCGGCTCGCCGCCATAGCGAGGTCGATGACGAGCACGGTGGGTGTCCAGATCCGCCGTTCTCGCGGTTGGACAGGGTGCTGAGGCTTCCGTACTGTCCTCGACAGCCACGGCACAAAGGATTCACGGTCATGAACGCTCACTCCCCGGTTGAGGCGGAATTTGCTGCTCCCAGGCGGGTGGCCGGAGTGATTGCCGGCCTGGTGGCCCTGGGTGTGGTTTCGGGCGGTGTGGCGTACGCGGAGCCGGTCCAGGACAGCGCGGCGAACATCAACGAGATGTTTCGCGAGGCCGAACGCCTGTCCGAAACGATCGTGAACGCGCAGCCGGATCTGGATAAGAAGATGCAGCTGCTCAGCGAGGCGGACCAGAAGCACGCCGACGACCTGGCCGGCCTGGAGCTGGCAAAGGCCCAACTGGCCACCTATCAGGATGCCGTCGACTCGCACGCCGCTGCGGTCTACATGGGTGGGCGGACCGACGGAATGAGCGCGTTCCTGACCGCCTCGTCGCCATCGACGCTGATCCACAGCCTGGCGATGCACCGCGTGATGGGCGACCAGATGGCCGCGCAGTTGCAGGGACTCCGCAGGGCCAACGACGAGGCGCAGGCCGTCGAGGCAGCCTCGGCGCAATCGGAGGCCGCTGCGCAGAAGGCTGTCGACGAAGCGGCCGCATTCCGTGCGGACCTGCAGAACAAGCGGGCGGAGCTGCGGAACCAATTGGCCACGGTCAACGCCAGCTATGCCAAGCTGCCGGCCGCCCAGCAGGCCGGGCTCACCCTGCCGTCCGCGGCCGTCACGCAAACGGCGCTGGGGCCGATCGCGCCCATTCCGACGGTCGGGATGGCCGGGATCGTGCCCAATGCGCGGATTCTCGCGGACTACATCATGGCCACCTACCCCGGTGTGCAGTCGATCGGGGGCGCGCGCGCGGACGCGCTTCCCGACCACCCGAGCGGCCATGCCCTGGACATCATGATCGGCTCGGACATGGCTCTGGGGGACGCCATCCACGCTGATCTCGAGAGTCAATCGGCGCGCTTCAATATCAAGTACACGATGTGGCGGGTGCCCTCGCACTTCAACCACGTGCACGTCACGGTCTTCTGACCCCGCACGCGGTATCAGGTCAGATCTGCCCGCCCGGGAACATCGTCTTGACCACCTGGGTCATCGTGTTGCGGGAGGCGGCGTCGTCATCGGGTTCCAGGGAGCTGATCGCCATGACGTAGCGGCGGTCGGGTCCGATCACGCCGGTAGACAGGTGCAGTTGGTAGGGCCCGTTCCAGCAGCAGAACCAGCCCTGCTTGACGGCGACCGCCTCGGCGTAGAGCCCCTCCGGGATCCCGAACCGCTGCGGATACCCGTCGGCCCCCGTCGGTGTCGACTGCGCGAGGTTCCCCAGGATCACTTCGGCCTGTTCGGGGGGCAGCCCGCCGCTGCCGTCCAACAGCATGGAGTAGTAGCGGACGAGGTCACTCGCGGTGCTCAGCGTGACGTCCCAATGTCCGTTGTAGGGCGCCGTCGTGCCCCGCAGTCCGTACCGCGCGACCACACGCCCGATGATGGCGTTCCCGCCGCTGCGGTCCCAGAAGGTCTGGGCTGCACCGTCGTCGGAGGAGCGCAGCATGAGGTCCAGCGACGCGCGGTCGGCAGGAGTCAGTTGCGTCTGGCCTTTCGCCTCCTGCAGTAGCAGGTCGTCGGCGATGAACAGCTTCACCACCGAGGCGATCGGGACGGGTTGACTGGAGCCGTTGGAAACGATCTGGCCGGTCGTGCGGTCCAGCACGACGATCTCGGTGGTGGCTCCGGACCGGGCCGCGTCGGCGCTGGCCTGCCGGGTGCGGGCTTCGAGCCCGTCGAATGGCGCCGATGACGCTTCGGGCACCACGAGAAGCGGGGCCTGCGACATCACGATCGTTGGTTGGGGAGAATTTTCAGCACCTGACGGCTCACCCCAGACCTGTGCCGCAGAACCATTGACGAGCGACACCACACTCATGATGGCGGCGCCCGCCGCCACCCGTGTCGCCAACTGCCACATAAACACTCCGATCGATCTCGAGCCGCGGCAGCCGGCCGTCCTGATGGTCTCGAAGGCCAATCTGGATCCACCGGCCGCCCGCGGGGTCTGAGCAGTGAATCTAGGCGGGACGGCGGCGGGCTGCAATTCTCGGGCGGGGCTCAGCGCCGTTAGTAGACTGTTCGGTACACCGCAACCATCCCCGGTAGGAGATTTGCCCATGACGGCACGTGACCGGCTCATCGCCAGCGCCGTCGACCTCGTCCGGCGGGATGGTGTGGCCGGGACCGGTCTGGCTCAGCTGTTGGAAGTCAGTGGCACCGCCCGCCGCTCCCTGTACCTGAATTTCCCCGGCGGTAAGGCACAGCTGATCGACGCCGCCACCGCCGTGGCCGGTGAGACCTACAGTGCGGCGATCGACGATCTCGCTGCGGACGGCGATCCGGTGTCCGTCATCCAGAAATTCGTCACGGACTGGGCTACGGCCCTGGCCGGATCCGGCTTCGCCGCCGGTTGCCCGATCGTCGCCGCGGCGTTGGGCCGCTCGGAGGCACCGGCGGCCGCCGATACGGCTGGGCGGGTCTTCACCGATTGGCAGAACCGACTGACGGAGCACCTGGAGGCGGCCCAGCTGGCGCCGCAGGATGCCGCCGAGCTGGCCACCGTGACCATCGCCGCCGTCGAGGGTGCCGTCGTGATGTGTCAGGCCACTCGTTCCGACGAGCCGCTGCGGCACGTCGAGAGCAGCCTCATCGCGTTGTACCGGAGCATGGCGGCTCGCATCTAGGAAGCGCGGCTCACGGATGCAGGTTCCACTGGCCGACGTCCTGGGCCAGCGCGTCGCTGACGTCGACCTCGAGGCCGCCGACCACCGGACCGGGCGTCGATGCCGTGCTGACGATGCGTTGGTAGAGCACCGCGGCCGGGTGGATCTGACCCCGTGACCACGACCGGGTCTGCCATGCCCATCGGCGGCCGGGCGTGCGGGAAGCCCCGATGACGCCATCGTCGATGGCCCACTGACACGGATTGATACCCGCGTAAATGCCGGTGCGCTGCGCCCCGAGCACCGAGTTGATGCCCCGGAACCATTGCAGCGCAACGCCGTTCCAGGTATTGCGGTCGATGTCGTCGTCGACCGAGAAGAAGATGGGGGCGCTCTGGCCGCCGCCCGCCGCGGTGTGCAGGGCCCAGGCGGTCCGCGCGTCGGCGACGCCGCCGGCGTAACCGCGGGTGAAGTCGGACGGCGCGGTCCCGCCCGGCTTGCCGTACTGGTAGTTGCTGACGATCGCCAGTCCGGCGGCGGTCAGGGACTGGGCGTAGGGCTTGGTGATCGGTTTGGCGCCGAACGAGGATCCGGGCCGAGAGGTCGAGACGTAGTTGATCACCCCGGCATGCCCGGCGGCCCGGATGTCCTGGGCCGGGATCTGGCGCATGGCGAAGTCGATCAGCGTGGGAGCCGCGGCGGTCGCGGTGGGCGCCATGGTGCCTGCCGCTGCCAGACCCAGTCCGGCCAGCGCAGATGCGGTCGCGCCGTACCGCAGCGCCTCGCGCCGGGACAGTGGGCGCGATGGGCCAAGGCCGTTGTTCCCCGACAAGCTCGGCATCCGTCGATGTTACCAATGTGACTGCTGTTAAGCGTGTAGCCTCGCCGTCCCACGATGATTTCGTGTATGACCGAAGGTGCAGGCGCACACGATGGGAGCGGGACGTGAAGCGACTATGGGCAACGGTGTTCGGATGCGTGGTTGTCGCCGGCGTCGCCGCGTGCTCGGGTGGCCCGGCGGCGCCGGCGCCCGACACGACGGTCAGTCCGCTGGTCACCACAACGACCGTCACGACGGCCGCCGCGCCGGCCACGGCCAGTGCCACCCCCACCACGACGGACGCTCCGGCCCCGCCGACTTCGGCGACCCCGCCGGTCACGCCGCCGCAGACCAGTCCGACCGGCAACAACCTCGGTGCCGAATACTGCGCGAAGAATCAGGACCCGGGCTGTCCGGCGGGGAGTTTCGTCGGCCCGAATGCGATTCCCAACCCCAACGGCGACGGCACCTGGGTGCCGTGCGAAGGGACCATCTGCACCAACCCCAATCACGGTGCGGGAGCCCCGGGGCCGTCGGCCGCCCCGTCAGAGCCTCCGGTTGAGGGGGCGCCATGCGAGGGTAGCGGGCACTGGGTGCATCTCACCGGCGGGGACGCGGCGCACTACGGCACCGAGTGGTTGTGCGCGCGTCCGGGGGGATAGCTCAGACCGTCATCTCCAGGATCTTGTCGCCCTGCGCGTTGCCCTCGAAATAACCCAGGCCGTAGTCACCCTTGATGGTGGTGCGGTGCATGATGCGCGGTTCGTCGGGATCGTGGCCGCTGACCGAGTGCAGCATCCGCAGGTTGTCCCAGATGACCATGTCGGTCGGCCGCCACGTGTGGAAGTAGGGCGTCACGCCGGCCAGGATCTCCTTGCAGACTGCTTCGAGTAGCGCATCGCCCTCGGCGGTTTCGTCGTTCTCGATGCCCTCGGCCATCCACGGCGAGACGTGCAGCACCTTCTCGCCGGTGTCCCGGGTCCACACCGCGGGGTGGACGGCACGCGGCAGTTGCTTGCCGTAGTCGATCGTCTTCTGCAGGGCGATGTGCGGCTGGACCTCGCGGAAACCCTCGCTCAGACCGAAGCGCATTTCGCTGAAGCGCAGGTTCAGGCTGTACAGGATGTTGCGGTTCTCGATCTGCTCGCGGAGTTCGGGCGAGAGAATGCGGTACAGCTCGATGCCGTCGGCAAAGCCGGTCTCGCCGCCCTCGCTGACGCCGGTCACGCAGCGCAGGACGCCGGCCAGGTTCAGCTCGTTGTTGTAGCAGTGATCGAAGTGCCAGGGCAGCCAGGAGGTGACTTCCCTGCCGTCGATCTCCACGATGTTGCCGTCCCGCGGGGCCTGGCCGATCTCGACGACGCCCGGGTGCAGGGCGCCCTCGGCCCGCGCCACGGTGGGGACCGGATGATCCTTGAGCGGTCCGAACACCTTGCTGATCTCGACCTGCAGTTTCGGATCGGGATCGACGCCCTCGAACAGGATCATTCCGCGGTCGCGGAATACCTGCCGGAGCTCGTCGCGGACCTGTGGGTCCTCCAGCGCGGCGCGCGTGATGCCGGTGATCCGCGCTCCGAATGAGAGGTCGTCGCGAAGGGGATGTACGTGGATGGATGACATGGCCGGCTCCTCTTGACGACGTATCAATATTTGATACGCTGAATCACTATCTAACATTAACGAAGGATGCGGATGGCGGTCAAGGGCAGTTCCACCGGCGCGCGGGTGCTCGAGGTCTTCGAGGCGGTCGCCGAGCACCAGCCGGTCGGCGTTGCGGCGTTGTCGCGGATGCTCGACATCGACAAGAGCGCGGTGCAGCGGGCACTGGTCACATTGGCGGACCAGGGCTGGATCCAGGCCGACGACGACCCGACCACCCGCTGGGAGACCACCCCGCGGATCCTGAACATCGCCCACGGCTCACGGGCCAAGGCCGATCTGCGTCAGCGGATCCAGTCGGTGCTCGAACAACTGGCCGTACGAACCGGCGAAACCGCGATCTTCAACGAGCCGAGCGGTTCGCACCTGGTGGTGTCGCAGGTGGCCGAGAGTCAACAGCCGCTAAGGATGGCGCCCCGCATCGGGGCGCTCGTGCCGGCCCGCGACAGCGCGACCGGTCGCGTCCTGCTGCCCTTCCTGAGTCCCGACCGGCAGGCCGAATTGCTCGGCGAACCGCCCGACGCGCAGTTCCGCACCCTGCTCGACGCCTGCCGGTCCGCCGGCTATGCCGCCAGCAGTGAGGTGAACGCTCCCGCAATGACCATCGCCGCACCGGTTTTCGAGGTCGGCGGCCGCCCGATCGGTGTCGTGGCGATCAGTGGCCCGGCGGTGCGCATGCCGTCCGACAGTCATCCCCGGCTGGCCGAGTTGGTGCGCGAGGCGGCGGCCCGGCTGTCGGACGGCTCACCGCAGCCCGGAGCCTGACACCATTCAGATGGTGGTGAGGTAACCACCGTCGATGCGGATGTTCGCACCGGTGATGTTCATCGATCGGCTGCCGGCGAGGAATAGCACGAGTTCAGCGACCTCCACCGGAGTGGTGAAGCGGCCCGTGGCCGATCCGCGGGCTCACGGTGTTGACCCGAATTCCCTTGGGCCCGAACTCTTTGGACACGCTCTTGGCGAAGTTGGCCATGGCCGCCTTGGTGGCGCTGTCGTCGACGATGTTCCAGTCGGGCAGGGTGGCGTTGACGGAGCCGATCATCACGATCGAGCCGCCGCCGCGGCGTCGGCCCAGTCGTCGTCGGTCACGGTCATGATCCCGCCGAAGCGCGGGACGACGGCGCCAGCGTTGTTGACCAGTATGCCAAGGCCACCGCGCTCGGCGGCTGCCGCAACCAGGGCGCGTGGCCCGGCCGGGGTGGACAGGTCTGCGGCGACGAAGTCCAGGCCGATGCCCTTGCTGGCTCCCGTGGCGACGGCAATCTGGTCGGCGAGGTTCGGTTCCGTGGCGCAACGATTCCACGCGAAGCGCTCGCCGGCTCGTCCCACGCGAAATCCCGCCCGTTCCCATCCGTGCCGGGCACGGCAACGAATTCGGTGGTAGAGGCGGCCTCAGCAGGGCCGTCGTCGGCGGCCGATCATTGGCCTGTGTCGAAGGGGACTCCATGCCGCGTCCGGACCGCGAACTCGTCCAATATCCGAATCGGATGGACTGACGTCCATGCCCGCCGCGACTGCCATTCACTTCTTTCTCGAGCTGATCGTGATCCTTGGCGCCTGTCGGCTCGCCGGCCTGGCCGCCAAACGCCTCGGCCAGCCGCAGGTCATCGGTGAAATGATCGCCGGGGTGCTGCTGGGCCCCTCGCTGCTGGGGCGGATCGCACCGGACCTGCAGCAGCAGTTGTTTCCTCAGGGCGTTTCGAACGTCGTGCTCTACACCGTGGCGCAGATCGGCCTGGTTCTCTACATGTTCGTCGTCGGACTGAATTTCGAGGTCGATCACGTCAAGCGCCGCGCCGGCACCGCCTCGGTGGTCTCGGCCGCGGGTACCGTCGCTCCTCTTGCCCTGGGTGCCATCGCCGCCATTCCCCTGCTGGGGAATGGGGAATTCTTCGGCCCGGACGTCACCCTGCCGATGGCGATGATGTTCCTGGGAGCCTCGATCGCCATCACCGCGTTCCCCATGCTGGCCCGGATCATCTTCGAAAAAGGTCTGGCGGGGACGCCGCTTGGCTCGCTCGCGTTGGCCTGCGGTGCGACCTCGGATGCGATCTCGTGGTGCGTGCTGGCGATTGTTCTTGCCGTGCACCGGGACAGTCCGACCACCGCCGTCACCGCGATCGTCGGCGGAATCGGCTACACCGTGCTGCTGCTGACCGTGGGTCGGCGCCGCATGGCCGCGCTGGCGCGGGGTCCGGAACAACACGGCCACCTTTCGCCATCGACGCTCAGCACGGTCCTGATCCTGCTGATGGCCTGCGCCTGGTTCACCGACGTCATTGGCATCTACGCGATCTTCGGCGCATTCATTCTGGGTGTCGCGATGCCGTCAGGAGCCTTTGCCCGAGATGTCACCGACAAAATAGAACCCCTCACCACGACGCTGCTGTTGCCGCTGTTCTTCGTGTACTCGGGCCTGAACACGCAGATCGGACTGGTGAACACCCCCGCGCTGTGGGGCGTCACACTGGGCCTGTTGGTCGTCGCGATCGCCGGCAAGGGGGTGGCCTGCGCGCTGGCCGCGCGGTTGAACAAGGTACCGCTGCGCGAGTCCGTTGCGTTGGGTTCGCTGATGAACGCCCGGGGACTGATCGAACTCATCCTGCTCAATATCGGGCTGCAAGCCGGAATCATCACCCCGACGTTGTTCACCATCCTGGTGCTGGTGGCCATCTTCACCACGTTGATGGCGTCGCCAATCTTCGAATTCGTTTACGGACGCCACCGGCCGCAGCACGACGTCGCACCGACGACCGTTGTGGGGCCTGCTGACGGGACGACGGAAACCACCGGATCGATGAGAGGACGCAAATGAACGTGCGCGCGCAGTTCTCACGGTTGGATGCCACGGCGCGTGAAGCGCTGGCGAACAGGATCAGGAGCCAGCTGGCCGGTGAAGGCATCTGCGCGGCGTCCTATGACGTGGTGGTGGTGGGCGGCGGCGCGGCGGCGCTGACGCTTGCGCTGGAGGTGCGCACTGCCCGGCCGGACACGCGGATCCTTGTCGTCGGGGCGGCGGAGTACCCGGTGGCCGAGGTCACCCACACCGTCGGTGAGTCGACCGTCGAGGTGTCGGCGCACTACCTGCGGGAACGACTCGGGCTGGAAGAGCATCTGCAGTCGTCGCACATTCGAAAGATGGGCCTGCGGATGTTCTTCTCGCAGGACGACAACACCGACATCACCCGGCGAATCGAGCTGGGCGGGTCGGTCTTCGTCCCCCAGGTGACCTATCAGATCGACCGCGGCCGGTTGGAGAACGAGCTCAATCGGCGTTGTCGGTCGGCGGGCATCGAGATCAGGCACGGTCGGGTGCGCGCGGTGGAGTTCGGTCCGCAGCGGCAGCCGCACACGGTGTCGATCCAGCACGGTGAGATGGTGGAGACCACGACAGCGCGCTGGGTGGTCGATGCTTCGGGCCGCAACCGGACGTTGCCGCGCCAACTGGACCTCAACCGGTCCAACGACCATCGGTGCAATGCGGTATGGATGAGGGTCGCAAAGGAGATCGAGCTCGGCCGGTGGAGTGACGATGCCGAATGGCAGAGCCGGCTGGCCGAGGGCGACCGGTCGATGTCCACCAATCATCTGATGGGACAGGGGTACTGGGTGTGGCTGATCCGGCTGGCGTCCGGGGCCACCAGCGTGGGGATCGTGGCCGACCCGGCGTTCCACCCCTTCGACGGGTTCAACACCCTGGACAAGGCCAGGGCGTGGCTCCAGGACCACGAGCCACAATGTGCCGCAATCGTTTTCGAACAGGAAGAGCTGATCCGGGACTTCCGGGTGATGAAGAGGTACAGCCACGGGGTGTCCAAAGTATTCGATGGTAGCCAACGCTGGTGTCTCACAGGCGATTCCGGTGTGTTCCTGGATCCGCTGTACTCCTCGGGTCTGGACCTGGTAGCGATCGGCAACGGGCTGGTGACCGATATGGTCACCCGAGAACTCGACGGCGAGGACGTGGTCGCCCGGGCGCAGATCAGCGACACCCTGTTCCGGTCGCTCACGCAGATGTGGCTGGCCGTGTACCAGGACCAGTATTCGCTGATGGGGGCGCCGGCGGTGATGTCGGCCAAGATCGTCTGGGACATCGCCTTCTACTGGGGCTTCATCGGGTTCCTCTACGCCAACGGGCGATTCGTCAGCGTGGCCGACGATCCCGGATTCGTGCCGCACCTCGAAGGGTTGATCGCGCTGAGCAATCGCATGCAGCAGTTCTTCCGGGAATGGGCGGCAGTGGAGCGCGCGGTCCCCAGCGCACGGTTCATCGACCTGTACGCGCCGTTGAATTTCATGGAACGGCTGCATGTCTCGATGATCGGCCCGCGTGCGGATTTCGCCGAACAGTTCGAGAAGAACGCCCGACTGCTGCGTCAGATAGCGGGACAGTTGGTCCAGACCATCCTCACCGAGAAGTCGGCGATGTTCGGCGATGACGAGGCCATGGGGCAGGTGCAGGCGTGGCAACGGGATTCGCTGCTGCGGGAGCTCCGGGCGATCTACCGGGAGGAGCAGGCCCGCAACCCGATCAGCGGTGACTGGATCATCACCGCCGAATCGGCCCTCCAGCCGACCTGAACGCGGCGGGGTTCGGCGCACTGATATCGGGAATACACGACACGGGAGGGCTGATGACGACAGGGCCGAAGACGGCGGCGCGGGATCACGGCGGCCGTGAGCCGCTGGCGATCGTCGGCGTGGGTTGCCGCTTTCCGGGCAATGCCGACTCCGCGGAGGCCTTCTGGCAGCTGCTCCGCAGCGAGACCGACGCGACTCGCATCGTGCCGGAGACCCGCTGGAACGCCGACCGCTACCACGATCCGAACCCCGGGAAGGTCGGCAAGATCGTCACGCGCCGGGGCGGCTTCCTCGACGAGATCGATCAGTTCGACGCGCAGTTCTTCGGGATCTCGCCCCGTGAGGCGCACTCGCTCGACCCCCAGCAACGGCTCCTGCTGCACGCCACGTGGGAGGCCTTGGAGGACGCGGGAATTCAGGCCGATCAGCTGGCGGGCACCGAGGTCGGGGTGTTCGTCGGCGGCTTCACCCTGGATTATCAGCTGTTGCAGAACCAGGGTCGCACCAGTCGCTACCGGTTCAAGCCGCATTCGGCGACCGGGATGATGATGACGATGCTGGCCAACCGGATATCCCATGCCTTCGACTTCCGGGGCCCCAGCATGACGGTGGACACCGCCTGTTCCGGTTCGCTTGTGGCCGTACACCTTGCGGCACAGAGCATCTGGAACGCCGAGTGCGATGTCGCTGTCGTCGGCGGCGTGAACATAATGGGCGGACCGAACACCGCGATCGCAGAGTCCAAGAGTGGATTCCTCAGTCCGCGAGGCCGGTCCCGAGCGTTCGACGACGATGCGGACGGCTACGCCCGTGGCGAGGGCGGCGCTGTCGTGGTCATCAAACGGCTCCGCAGTGCGCTCGACGACGGCGACGACATCTATGCGCAGATTCTCGGCACCGCGGTGTCGCAGGACGGCCACACCGACGGTATTACCGTTCCCCGGGGTGCAGCGCAGGAGGCGGCGATCACCACGGCGCTGCGCCGTGCGGGCGTCGCTCCGAGTGATGTCGGGTACGTCGAGGCACATGGCACCGGAACCCCGGTGGGCGACCCCATCGAGATGCGGGCGCTGGCAGGCGCTCTGACTGCGGATCGCCCGGATTCCCGGCCGTTGCTGATCGGCTCGGTGAAGACCAACATCGGTCATCTGGAGGCAGGCGCCGGCATCGCCGGCCTGATCAAGGCCGCCCTGGTGGTCAAGCATGGCTACATCCCGGCCCATCTACATCTGCATACGCCCACCCGACACGCCAGCCTCACCGATCTCAAGCTCGACATCCCCACCACCGGCCGGCAGTTCCCGCCGTGTGCGCGACGTATCGCCGGGGTCAATTCCTTCGGGTTCGGCGGCACCAACGCGCACGTGGTTCTCGCCGAGCCACCTGCGCCGACCCGTGGCGCCGAGGAGGCCAGCGGCCGAGCCCTCCCGCTGGCCGTCCTGCCGATCTCGGCGCGGAACGGGGACGCACTGGCTGCCACAGCGGGCCGGCTGGCAGATCATCTTGCCACCCACCCCGAGGTGACGCTGTCGGATCTGGGATACACGTTGAGTCGGCGCCGAACCCACCTGAGCCATCGCCACACGGTGATCGCCGACGGCGTCGCCGACGCGGCCACGCAATTGGCGGCACTGGCCGAGAGTGCACAGGTCTTCGCGGGCCGCACCGCGGCGGCAGCGCCCAGGGTGGCGTTCGTCTTCACCGGCATGGGCCCCCAGTGGTGGGCGATGGGTCGAGGCCTGCTCGATGTGTTCCCCGCCTTCACCGAAAGCATCATGCGTAGTGACCGGGAGCTGTCCCGGCTCGCGGACTGGTCATTGGTCGAGGAACTGCGCAGGGACGAATCCTGTTCTCGCATGGGCGAAACCGAGTTCGCTCAGCCCGCGAACTTCGCTGTGCAGGTCGCCCTGAGCGAGCAACTCGCACACTTCGGGATCACGCCGGACGCGGTGATCGGGCACAGCGCCGGTGAGGTGGCCGCCCATCACGCGGCCGGACTGCTGACCTTGGAAGAGGCCATTCGGGTCAGCTATCACCGCAGCCGGCTGCAGCAGCGGACCGCCGGCCGTGGCCGGATGCTCGCGGTCGGCCTGGACGCCGAGACGCTGATGCGGACGGTCGACCAATTCGGCAGCCGGGTTTCGGTGGCCGCGATCAACAGCCCCTCATCGGTGACCGTGGCCGGCGAGCCCGACATCCTCGAGGACATCTCGAGGCAGTTGGACGATGCCGGGGTGTTCAACCGATTCCTCTCGGGCAAGGTGCCTTACCACACCCACTTCATGGACGCCATCAGGGACGATCTGTGTAGTGCCCTGGCCGGCCTGTCCTCCGCCCACGCCGTCGTTCCCCTGTACTCGACCGTCACCGGCGAACCGCTCGACGGGTATGGCGCCGGTGCGGCCTACTGGTGGCAGAACACGCGGGCCACGGTCCTGTTCGAGCCGGCGATACGCCGGATGATCGCAGACGGATACAGCTGTTTCGTGGAGTTGGGGCCGCACCCGGTGTTGGCCGCTTCGATCTTCGAAACTGCGGGAGCACAACGGGTCTCGGTACTGGCCAGTCAACGACGCGACCACGACGACGCCCGGACGCTACTGTCGTGCCTGGGCGCATTGCACTGCGAGGGACGTGAGATCGCGTGGGACGCCGTACACCCCGAGGCCGGCGCGCGGCCACTGAAACTACCCAGCTACCCATGGCAGACGAAACGGTTCTGGAACGAGACGCCGGAAGCGGCAGAAGCACTGCACTACCGCCCCGTTCACCCCCTGCTCGGTCAGTCGGTCGGCGGGGTCCGTCCGACCTGGGAGGTCGAACTGACCTCGGCCCTGACCAACTTCCTGACCGATCATCGCGTGCAGGGAAGCGTTGTGGTGCCTGGCGCGGTGTACGTCGAGATGGCTCTGGCGGCCGCCCGCGAGACCTACGGGTCGGAGCACAGCGTCGACAACCTGGTACTGCATCGAGCCGTCATCCTCGACGACACCTGTGACCCCATCATCAGGACGACGCTGAACCAGGACGACGGCACACTGGAGTTCGCCGCGTTCACCGCCACCGCCGATGGCGATCTCAAATGGGCGATCACCGCCACCGCCGAGCTCAACACGCTGCCCGCGCCACCCCGCCGCGCGGCGCCCGCAGATGCCGGGCCCGCCACGGAGTTGGATGGCGACGAGTTCTACCTGCGTACCCAAGCGATGGGGTTCGCCTATGGTCCGGCATTCCAGTCCGTCCGCAGCGTGACCGCCGGGCACGACTGGGCGGTGGCCGACATCGCCATCCCGGACGCCATCGCCGCCGAACGCGACGACTACCGATTCCATCCCGCACTCGTCGACGGCGCGTTCCAAACCCTGTTCGGGGCCCCGTTCTCGGGGCAGGAAGACAGCCAAGATCCGTTCCTGCCCACCCGGATCAAGCGGGCCGCCATCTACGCCGCGCCCCAGCCGGACATGAAGGTGCACGTCCGGGTGCTGTCTGCGACCAGCGAGGCGGTCGAATGCGATATCGCCATCACCGACCGCGGTGGAAGCACGCTGGCCATCTTCGACGGCTTCATGGTGCAGTCGCTGCGCGCGTCGTCGCGGCTGTCACCCGACCGCATCGACAAGGGGCTCTACGAGCTGCAGTGGTGCCCGCTCGACCAGGGCCAGTGCCAGGACCAGGTCGAGCCGAGTGAATCGATCACCGGACTGCGCTGGCTGGTACTGGCCGACGAAAAGGGTTTCGGCACAACACTTGCCGACGAACTTCGCCGCCGTGGCCATCGGGTCCACACCGTCGCGCACCGGTCGGTAGATGAATTCACCGAGGACGACGGCGGGCATTTGATCGACCCGTCCTGTCCCGACCAGATGGAGCAACTGGTCACGACGGTCCTGGACCGCGATGGCGAGCTGTCCGGAATCGTCGACTGCTGGCCCCTGGACCTGCGCGTGCGTACCGCCGGTGGCACCGGTCCGGACATCAAGGAGTTGACCGAGGCCAACAATCATCTGGGCGTCTTCACGGTGATGCGTCTGATCAAGGCCCTCGCCGAGCACGATGGCAGCAAGCCCCGGCTGCATGTCGTCACCGCGAATGCCCAACCACTGCCGCATAGTTCGCCACAGGCGGTCGAGCAGGCGGCAATGTGGGGACTCGGTCGCGTGATCGGGCATCAAGAGTTCCCCGAACTATGGGGCGGCCTGATCGACATCGATGACGGCGACGACCGTTGCGCAACCGCGACACGGGTCTGCGATCACCTGCTGGGTGGTGAGGCCGAGGACCAGATCGCGCTGCGCGGCAGCACCGCGCTGGTCCCGCGACTACACCCGTGTGGCTCCCTGACGAGGCCGTTCCCCACCAAGCTCAGCACCGACGCGACCTATGTCGTGACCGGTGGTGCCGGAGCGCTCGGCCGAGTGGTCGCCACCTACCTGGCCGCCCGCGGGGCGCGCCACATCGCGCTGCTGAGCCGGCGCGCCGTGCCCCCGCGGGAGCAATGGTCGGAGCTGACCGAGTGCGACAGCCACTTCGAGACCGTTGCCACCATCCGGGCGGCCGAACGCCTGGGCGCCCAGGTGAGCACCGCCAGTGTCGATGTCGCCGACCCCGACCAGCTCGCGGGCTGGCTGGCCGAGCACAACCGGGCGGGCGGACGGCCGGTCCGCGGGATCGTCCATGCTGCGGGGGCGGTGGCAGACCAGTTGCTGCTGAACATGAGCGAAGACGATTTCGCTGCCGTGCTGGCCCCCAAGATCAGTGGCGCCTGGGCACTGCACGAGGCCTTCGAGGACCACGACCTCGAGTTCTTCGTGATGTTCGGATCGGCGGGTTCGACCGTGGCCTCACCCGGACAGGGCAACTATGCGGCCGCCAACGCATTTCTCGACGCCTTCGCGCATTTCCTTCGGGCACAGGGGCTTCCGGCGCTCACGATCGGGTGGGGGCCGTGGTCGGTGGGAATGGTCGAGGAACTGGGCCTGGAGAAGATCTATGCCCAGCGCGGGATCGAGCTGATCACCCCCACAATGGGTGCGCGGATTCTCGACCGGTTGATCAACCAGAACGCCGCCGCCGTCGTTGCCATTTCCGCGGACTGGCAGCGGGCCCGGCAGGCCGGCTTCGGCGGGCGGCTACCACCGATGTTCTCCGAGCTCGAAACGGCCGAGTCGGGCTCGCCTGCAACCGAATCCGGGACGCCGATCATCGAGATCCTGGCGAATACCCCGGAAGCCGAACGGGAGTCGGTGATCGCCGAACATGTTCGCGGCCTGGTGGCAGCCGTATTCGACTGTGCGGTCACCGATATCGAGCCCGACGACATGCTCGACGACATTGGTCTGGACTCCATGATGGCCATGGACTTCCGGGTCAGGATCAACTCGTTGTTCTCCATCGATCTGCCGGTGCTGGAGATCCTGCGGGGTGTGAGCGTCAACTCGCTGGCCGCCCGGGTGCTAACCGATCTGCGCGAGATCCATGGTGCCGAGGCCCCTGAGGTGGCCGAGGTGTCCGAGGCGCCGCCGCTGAGCGCCGCCGACGAGATGGAGCGCCTGATGGGTCAGCTGTCCGACGAGGAACTGCGGGCTCTGCTCGCCGAGCTCGAGTCGCCCGGAGCCGAGCCCGAACCTGGCCGGCTGCCATGACGGGTACGTCGGACGCCGTCCATGTTCGAGGTTTGTGCAAGGCCTATGGATCACTGCAGGCGGTGCGCGATCTCGATCTGAACATCGGCTTCGGCGAGGTCTTTGCCATCCTGGGCCCCAATGGCGCGGGCAAGTCGACCACCATCGAAATTCTCGAGGGCAACCGCAAGCGCGACAGCGGCGAGGTGCGCGTCCTCGGTGAGGATCCCGGATCCGCGGGTCGGGAGTGGCGGGCCAGGATCGGGATCGTTCTGCAGGACGTGAGCGACGCGGGGATGTTGACCGTCCAGGAGACGGTCCAGATGTTCGCCAGTTGCTACGGCACCGTGCGCGACGGCGGCCAGTTGCTCGAGCTCGTCGGCCTCGCTGGCGCCGCCCGGTCCAAGGTGCGGACCCTGTCCGGCGGGCAACGGCGTCGGCTCGATGTCGCGCTCGGCATCATTGGAATGCCCGAGCTGGTGTTCCTGGACGAGCCGACGACCGGATTCGATCCGGAGGCCCGCCGACAGTTCTGGGAGCTGATCCGGCTGCTGGCGGCCGACGGCACCACGATCCTGCTCACCACCCACTACCTCGAGGAGGCCGCCGCGCTGGCCGATCGGGTGGCGGTGGTCGCCGGCGGTCGGGTGGTGGCAGTGGATTCCCCGGACAACCTGACCGGTCACCTGGCCTCCGGTGCCACCGTGCAGTGGGTGGAGGACGGTGAGATCCGGGTCGAGCGAACGCAATTCCCCACCGAACTGATCAGGCAGTGCAGCCGCGACGGCGCGGAGCTGGATCAGCTGACGGTGACCCGGCCCACGCTGGAAGATGCCTATCTGCAGTTGATCGGTTCGGCGTGACGGGCATCGGGCGCACCACAGAGTCGTTACCGGTTGGTCACCGGGGTGGGCTGCGGCGATCCCCGGCTCCCTCGGTGATCCGCACCGGGTTCTCCCGGGTGATTCCCGAACTGAAGATGTTCTATCGTCGGCCGGAGCAGGTGGCCCTGACGTTCTCGTTGCCCGCAGTGATCTGTCTGCTGTTGGGTTCGATCTTCTCGACCGGGATTCCGGGCACCCAGATGGGCACCGGCGCGGTGATCGCGGCCAGCATGCTGGCCTACGGAATCCTGTCCACGTCGTTCATCAACCTGGGTATCAGCATTGCCGCCGATCGCGACAACGGCACCCTGCGGCGGCTGCGTGGCACGCCGACGACGGCGACGTCGTATTTCATCGGCAAGATCATGCTGGTCGCGATCCTCAGCTTCGCCGAAGCCGTCATCCTCATAGTGGTAGGCGTCGTCGTGTTCGGATTACAGTTGCCGACAAACCTTTTCGGCTGGTTCACCCTGACCTGGGTGTTCCTGCTGGGCATCCTGAGCTGCTCGCTGCTGGGCATCCTGATCAGCAATGTCGCCAGCAACGCGGTGTCGGCAGCCGTGATCACCAACGGCCCCGCCGTCGGTCTGCAGTTCGTCTCCGGAACCTATGTGCCGCTGTTCGCCCTGCCGACGGCCATGTTGGTCGTCGGCTCGATCTTCCCGGTGAAGTGGATGGCCCAGGGCTTCCGATCGGTATTGCTGCCGGAGCAGATGGTGGTCATGGAACCCGCTGGCAGCTGGGAGCTCTGGCGGGTCTTCCTGGTTCTGCTGGCGTGGAGTGTCGGCGGACTCATCGGCTGCGCCGCGGTCTTCCGGTGGTCCGCCACGTCGTGATCGATTGCCGGCAGACTCGCTCCAACCGGGGCCTGGCTCCCGCCACCCGGCGGCTAATCTAATCCATCCGCCCCGCGCCGAGCAGCCGAATCACCGCAACGCCTTCCTCATCGGAGGCGGCCAGGTCAACCTCCACATCGAATCCCCAGTCGTGGTCGCCGGCAGGATCGTCGATGATCTGCCGCACCCGCCACACCGCGGGCGCTCGGTCGACGATCAGCAGGGCCGGACCCCGCGCGTCGGCACCGATGCCCACATCGTCGTGCTCGGCGAAGTACGCGAGCCCGACCTCCTCCCAGCGCCCGGCGGTCCAACCGACGTCGGTGTCCAGTAGACCCAGCTCGTCCCAGCGCCGGCGCGCGAACAGTTCCACCCGCCGGAACAACGCATTACGGACCATCGCGGTGAACGCTCGCTGGTTGCCGGTCAGCGGCCGCGGCCGGACCGGCACCGCGGCCGGCACATCGTGTGGCTGATCCGGGCTGGTGAGTTGCTCCCATTCATCGAGCAGGCTCGAATCGACCTGGCGGACCAGCTCTCCGAGCCACTCCACGACGTCTGTCAGCCCGTCGCTCCGAGCGGCCGCGGGCACCCCGGACCGCAGCGCCTTGAACGCATCGGATAGATACCGCAGCACCGCGCCCTCCGAGCGGGTCAGCCCGTAGACACTGATGAGTTCCCGGAACGTCAACGCCCGTTCCCACATTTCGCGGACAACCGATTTGGGTGACAGCCGCGCGTCGGCCGCCCACGGGTTGCTCTGCTGATACACCTCGAACACATGCTCGAGCACGTCCTCGAGCGGCTTCGGATACGTGACCTCGTCCAGCAACTCGATCCGCTCGTCGTACTCGACACCCTCTGCCTTCATGGCAGCCACCGCCTCGCCCCGGGCTTTCTTCAGTTGCGCGGCAAGGATCTGACGAGGGTCCTCCAGGGTCGCCTCGATCACCGAAACCACATCCAGCGGATAGGTTTCAGCTGCCGGGTCGAGCACGCCGATCGCGGCGAGCGCGAAGGTCGACAGCGGCTGATTCAGGGCGAAGTCGGGCGGCAGGTCCACGGTCAACCGGTAGCGTCGCCGATCGCCACTCTCGATGCGTTCGATGACACCGGCCTGCAGCAATGAGCGGGCGATGCCGACCGCCTGGCGGATGAGCTCGAGTTGCCGCTTGCGGGGCTCGTGGTTGTCGGTCAGCAACCGGCGCATCGACTCGAAGGGGTCGCCGGGACGGTCGACGACGTCCAGGATCATCGCTGTCGATACCCGCATATTGCTCTTCAACGGCTCCGGGGCGGCCTGCACCAGCCGGGTCATGGTCGTCTCGCTCCACGGCACCATGCCCTCGGGTACTTTGCGGCGCACCAACTTCCGGCGCTTCTTCGGGTCGTCGGCGACCTTGGCGAATTGTTTGAGGTTCGCCACCTCATGGTCGGGGGCCTGGACCACCACGGTGCCCGCGGTGTCGTAGCCGGCGCGGCCGGCCCGGCCCGCGATCTGGTGGAACTCGCGGGCGTTGAGCAACCGGGTGCGGGTGCCGTCGTACTTCGACAACGCCGAGAACACCACCGTGCGGATCGGCACATTGATGCCGACACCCAGGGTGTCGGTGCCGCAGATCACCTCGAGTAGACCGGCCTGGGCCAGTTGTTCCACCAGTCGTCGGTACTTGGGCAGCATGCCGGCGTGGTGGACGCCGATCCCGTGTCGCACCAGGCGGGACAGCGTCGCGCCGAATGCGGTCGAAAACCGAAAGGCACCAATGTGTTCGGCGATAGCCGCCTTCTCCTCACGGGTACTGACATTGACGCTCATCAACGCCTGGGCGCGCTCCAGCGCCGAGGCCTGGGTGAAGTGCACGACGTAGACAGGGGACTGCCTGGTGTCGAGCAGATCGGCGATCGTCTCGTGCATCGGCGTCGTTGCATATGAGAAGTACAGCGGCACCGGACGTTCCGCGTTGGCGACCAGGGCGGTGGGCCGGCCGGTGCGTCGGGTGAGATCCGTTCGCAGGAAGGTCACGTCACCGAGGGTGGCCGACATCAGCAGGAACTGCGCCTTCGGTAGCTCCAGCAGCGGCACCTGCCAGGCCCAGCCACGATCGGGGTCGCCGTAGAAATGGAACTCGTCCATCACCACCAGGCCGACGTCGGCGTACTCGCCCGCGCGCAGCGCCACGTTCGCCAGCACCTCGGCGGTGCACGTGATGATCGGTGCGCCGGCGTTCACCGACGCATCGCCGGTGAGCATGCCCACGTTGTCGGCGCCGAACACCTCACACAGCGCGAAGAACTTCTCGCTGACGAGCGCCTTGATCGGTGCGGTGTAGTAACTGCGCCGCCCCGATGTCAGCGCCGCATACAACGCGCCCGTGGCCACCAGCGACTTGCCCGAGCCGGTCGGCGTCGCGAGTACGACGTTGGCGCCGCTGACCACTTCGATCAGCGCCTCCTCCTGTGCCGGGTACAGCGGCGTGCCGCGGGCCTGGGCCCACCCGGCGAAGGAGGTGAACACCGCGTCGGCGTCGGCGGGCGAGGCATCGCCGAGGGGCAGCGGCGCGGATTCGGTCATGGTGGGTCCAGCGTGCCGTACGGGGCGCACCCGCCGACCGGGCGGCCCGGTTCTTCCCGGTGCGCAGATCGCTCAGCTGAAGCGCATCTCCAGCGTCGCCAGGCCGAAGATCTTGGTGCCGGCGGATTTGGCACCAACCAGCACCACCCCGGATCGGGTGTCGGGGTCCAGCGACTTGATCTTCCCGGTGAACGCGATATCGCAGCCCTGGGCTGCCGAGACGACGGCGGGCTGGGACAGCCGCACCGCGTAACGGGTGACCGCGCCCGGATCGCCTGACCACGCGGAGACGAATCCGGCGCCCAGCCCCATGGTCAGCATGCCGTGGGCGATCACGTCGGGTAGTCCCGCAAGTTTGGCCAGCGACTCGTCCCAGTGGATCGGGTTGGCGTCGCCGGCCACGCCGGCATAGTTCACCAGGTCGCCCCGCGACAACCCGGTGTGATGCTCGCCGAGCTGGTCACCAACGCTGAGGCCGTCGAACGACAGCGACCCCGGCGCACGGGTGCGGCCGCTCTCGGAGATCCGGACCTCGTCCGCGGGCCGTGTCTCCTTGATGTACTCGGCATCGGATCCGCCGATGTCGAGGATGTTCATGTCATGCATCATCGCCTTCTGCACGGCCACCTTGACCTCGGCGTCGATGTCCTCGGCGGTAACGCCGACCACGGTGGTGTGCAGGGTGTGCACCCGTTCGCCCGCCGCATCGGTGAAGGTATTGGTGACGGTGATGAAGTCACGGCCGGCGGTCCGGCGTACCGACGTCAGCTCCACGTCGATGGTCAGTTCGTCACCGGCCACGATCGGACGGTGCTGCTCGAAGACCTCTTCGGTCTGCAGGTAGGTGTCGTATCCGACGACGATCGACTCGAACATGCGGCGATTGCACTTCATGCCCGGGGTGGAGGTGAAGGTCAGCGGCGCGACGACGTCGGAATAGCCCAGCTCGGCGGCCGCGCCCACATCCCAGTGCGCGGGGTGGTAGTCCTGTACCGCCCGGGCGTACTCACGGAGTTTCTCGCGGCCCACCAGGTAGGTGCCGTCCATCCGGTAGTAGTGCCCGACGCGGGCTTCGAGTGCCGACGTCTCTGCTGCTTCGGTCATGGAGGTGCCCAACTCTTTCATCGGCTGGTCGCGGAGGCCGACCTGAGCACACTAACGTGCCCGCGGCGTAGAACCGGCCGTCGCTGCCGGTGACCGCTCGGGAAACAGGTAGCGGACTACGCGACCTCTGGAGTCCCTGGAGGCGAAAGCTCGGCGTTGCCCAATTGCCTCGACAAGGAGAAACGCGATGTGTTGCAACGGCGATTCAGATGGCTTTGATTTCGAACGACCCGAATCACGCACTGGTGCTGCGCAATCGGCTGATACCGGTGAATCGGAACCGTCAGTGGCCGATTCGCTCGCACCGCACCTGCGCGCCGAGTTCGACGAGCTTCGCCGGCACGATGAAACGGTCACCACGGCACTTCGCGACGACGACTTCGCCCAACGGATGCTGGACGATCCTCTCGCGGCGCTCACGGAGCTGGGCATCGAGGTGCCACCGATCATCAAGCGCCAGTTGAAACGATCAGGCGCACCCGGCACCCTGCCGTTGACTCCGCAGTCCTATCTCCTGCCGAACGGACAGGTGGTCACGACCACTCCCCGGATCCGCATCACGGGTTCGCGCGGGCGGGGGGCGTGACATGAGCGGGCAGATGACCCACGGCTACGACGCCGTCCTCGAGATCAGCGAAGTCGCCTACCAGAAGATCCTCAGTGCCATCTTCGACACCGCGGACTTCCTGATGGACAAGGTCCTGGAAGGTCTGCAGGTTCAGGTGCCACCCGGCTCCGGATTCGATGTGAAGGTGTCGTTCGACCGGCCGGCCGGCATCCCGGCGAATGCTACGGACGTGATCGACGTCCACGTGACGCTCGGGTCCAATGGTTCCCTCGGATTGCTGCGCTTCGCCGCGGGATTGACCGTGATCCGGCTCGATGACAAGACCGAGATACTCACCATCGACCTGCGCAACAAGCTGTGGATCGGTCAGGCGACCGTCGTCGGTATCCCGGTGCCGGATGCGACGGTACGACAGGTGCTGGCCGATGACGTCGGGGTCATCAATCTGCTGCCGCTCCCCGCGGACCAGAACGCAACCACGCCCGACACGATCAAGGACATCGACCTCCGACTCATCGACGACACATCGCCGCAGGACCGGGACGCGAGTGCCGTGCTGCTGACCTTCGGTGGTGGAGCTGCCGGCAATCGCGCGGCTTTCGGTCAGAGCTTCCTGTCGCCGGGTGGTGACGCCGGGATGGTGGTCTCGATGGCCTGGCTGTGCCGGACCGTGAGCCCGCTCATCGACCAGGCACTGCACGGCAACGGTGCGTTCCAGAACTGCCGACTCACCCGCCATATCGGCTTGGATGATGGCGTCACCCTCACCGACCTGACGGTCACGCTGGTCAACGGCGCCTTGAAAGTGCATGCGGCAGTGAGCAAATCGGGAACATGCTACGACGCCACCGGAACGGTCGATGCGTCGGTGTTCATCGCGGTGGAGAACAGCCAGCTGATCGTGAGTTCGCACGTCGATCCAGCGCACACCGACGTCGACATCCCGTGGTACTGCTACGTGGTCGGCGCGCTCCTCGGCGCCGTCACCGGCGGGCTCGCTGGGATCATCGGCGCCGTGGTCGGTACTGTCCTCGTGCCCGCCATCATGTACCTCACCGAGAATGTGATGGAAACCGCGGTCAACAGTGCGGCCGCGGCAGTCGCGAGTGCGATCAACAGCGCGACCCCGACCATCAACCTGGCCGTGCCCAATGTCACGCTGCCCGCGCCCGTGGGAGAAATTTCGTTCCAGTTCTCCGACGCGTTCATCGACGATGTCCAGGTCAATACTCGCGTCGTGCCTGCCGACACCGTGCCGATCCATGCCAGTGGCATCGTGACCGTGCCGAACGGGTACACCGTCAACTTCGACAGTGGGCGGATCGGCAGTGGCCAGATCCCCAGCGGCGATCTGGCCGTGCGTGGGGCCGGGGCGGCGCGACAACTGGCACCGGTGTGCGGAGCCACGTTCGCGCGCACGTCGCTGTTCGCGTTCGACGAGTTGTACCGAGCGGCGATCTATCCGTACCACTACTCGACGGCCTCGGTTCCGTTGACGGCCTTGGGAATTCCGCTTTTCGGCCTCTTCATCCCGGACTTTCAGATCGTCGGTGTCCGGACGAATGAGAACCGATGGGGCGCCTTCCAGGTCATCGCAGCCGATACCGCCGGAATTACCTTGCGCTACCTCATCTGGGAGAAGTTCACGCCGTCGGTCCGTATCGTCGGCCACTTCTCGTGCCGCGAGAATCCGTTCAGCATCTACGGCTCACTGTCGGCCGACACGCTGTTCACCGCCTCGGCAGCGCTGGAGCAGGCGGTCAGGGCCAGCGTCGGGGACGCGGTAGGTGGCCCGGCCGTCACTGCGGCGTCCACCGCGGAGGTGGCCACGTCACCGGCGATCGCGCAGCTGGCCGCAACGCATGTGCTCCCGACCACGGACCCGGTCACACCGGAATTCGCCGGCAAGTTGCTGGACCGGGCATCGGCGGCCATCAAGGCGCTCGACGCGGCCGACCGCAGGATTGGTGTGTTCACCAAGGTCATCACGGAAAAGCGGGTGCCGTACGCCCGCTTCGATGCCCGCACCTCCGGCATCGGCGTCGGCGCACATGCGCGGTGGGAGATCGACGGCATCGAACTCGTCGGGCAGAACGGCACCATCACCACCACCACCGGCACACGCATCCATTTCGACAAATGGGGACTCAGCGTCGCCGTCACGGTGGAGTCCTCGGTCGCCTTCGACATGCTCATCTCGGTGACCGTCGCCGATGACCGGGTACGGACGGCGTCGGCGAAACAGTGTGTGCACTTCGAGCCCACCTGCGTCCGGAGGGTGACGGTCATTCCTCCGTTCGACCTCTACCGGCAGAAGTACCTGGAAACGTTCGGGATGATCTCGGCATCCGCGGCGGTGGGCACCCCGATCAGGTGAGTGCTGGCGACCCGCTGGTTGGCGATCGCGGCAGCACGGCACTAGTTTCTGGGGGTGATCTCCTCCGCAGTCGCCGCGCTGTCGCGCTGGATCGTCCCCTGCCTCGCCGTTGCGGCTGTCGTCGCAACCGTTCCCTCCGAACCGATGGCATCAACGAACATTCGTCTGGTCGACGAGGTGAACCCGCTGGCTGGCCGGCCGTTCTACGTCGACCCCATCTCGAAGGCCATGAACGCCTCGCACGGCGATCCGTCGAGCCCGCAGCTGGCCTACGTCGCCAACACCCCGCAGGCGTACTGGCTCGACCAGGCGTTTCCTGCCGGCTCCGTGACGGGTGTGGTCTCGCGGCTCACCGGGGCGGCCCAAGCCGCCGGCGCGACGCCGCTCCTGGCGCTGTACGCGATTCCGCACCGGGACTGCGGCAGCTACGCGGCCGGCGGGTTCGGCTCGGGTGATGCCTACCGGCAGTGGGTCGACGCGATCGCGGCCGGCCTGGGCGGTGCGCCGGCGGCGATCATCCTCGAACCCGATGCACTGGCCATGGCCGACTGCCTGTCGGGTGATCAGCGGCAGGAGCGTTTCGACCTGATCCGCTACGCGGTGGATTCCCTGACCCGGGACCCGGCCGCCGCGGTGTATATCGATGCCGGGCATTCGCGGTGGGTCAGTGCCGAGGACATGGCCGGCCGGCTCGAGCAGGCCGGGATCGACCACGCTCGCGGGTTCAGCCTCAACACCACGAACTATTACTCGACCGAGGAAGAGATCGGCTACGGCGATGCGATCTCGGGCATGACCAATGGCAAGCACTACGTCATCGACACGTCCCGCAACGGCGCCGGGCCAGCACCTGATTCGGCGCTGAGTTGGTGCAACCCCGACGGCCGGGCACTGGGCACCCCGCCAACCACCGACACGGCAAGCCCCAACGCCGATGGGTATGTGTGGGTCAAGCGGGTCGGTGAGTCCGACGGCAGCTGCAATGGTGGGCCGGGGGCCGGGCAGTTCGTCAGCCAGTTCGCGATCGACCTGGCCCGCAACGCGGGGCAGTAGCGCTCAAACCAGGTAGATCACGAAGATCGAGGCGAACAGGACCAGCAGCCACGCATCGGTGGCGTATCGGAGCCAACGCGGAGCCGCGCGCACCGCCATGAAGTACCGGACAATAATGCGGCACTTGATGATTGCCAGCGTGAGCACCAGCGCGGTGATCATCGTGTTGGGTTGGGCGGTGCCGCCGGAATGCGCGGGAGCCAGCCACCACGATCCGATGGTGATGACCACCAGGGCCAGCCAGGCCCAGGTGGCCGCGTGCTGGCCGGTTGCCGAACTGGTGGTATCCACTTTCACCTCATCACGTAGAACAGCGCGAAAATGATCACCCACAGCAGATCGACCATGTGCCAGTAGACCGCTCCGGACTCCACCACGGTCGCCCTGCGCCGACCGGGATTGCGTAGTTCCCGGATCACCGTGCCCAGCACGATCAGGCCGATGAGCACGTGGATCAGGTGCACCCCGGTCACCACGTAGTAGAACGAGTAGAACATCTCCGAATTACCATGGCCCGCTTGGATCTTGGCCACCCACTCGTAACCCTTGAGCACGATGAACAACACGCCGCCCAGGCCGCCTAAGTAGACCAGCCGGACGGCCTGGCTGTGCCGGCCCGCCCGGGTGGACGACACGGCCAGAACGACGAACCACGAACTGGTCAGCAGGATCACGGTATTGATGACGCCGATGTTGACGTCGAGGTGTTGCTGGGCGGTCAGGAACTCCCGGGCGTGCATGCTGCGGTAGATCATGAACACCACGAAGTAGCCGGCGAAGATGATCATGTCGCCCAGGACCATCACCCACATGTCGCGGTCGCCGGGAAGGTGTGTGGCAGGCCGATTTTCGCGCTGCGCCGTCTGGGTCACCGAAGACTCCTCAAGCCAACGCCGCTGCGGTCAGCGGCTCCTGACGCGCGGCACCGCGGAGCAGGACGATCAGTGCCCCGAGCCAGACCGAGAACACGACCACCGCCAGCCAGAACGCGATGGAGCCGTTCCAGGCGAACGGGCCCGATGCGAAGACGAACATCTGGGTCGCGATCACTTCGGTGATGATCTGCCAGATCGACACGTAGGCAAACCATTTCGGGAAGATTTGGTTCTTGTCGTACAGGATTGCCACCGCCAGTACCAGATATGCCGCTGTGAAGCAGCCCAACGAGCCGTTGTAGGAGAGCATCCCGAGGTCATACAGCAGGCTGATCAGCGCCGGATTGCGGTCCGGCCGGAACGCGGCGGTCAGGAAGCACACCGTGACCAACAGGAAGCCGGGCAGCGCGCCCACGCTCATCCCGCCGATATAGCCGTAGGCGAAGACCGATCCCACCGACATTCGCTTCATCTGGTAGCCGACCAGCCCGTTGGTCATCGCCGCGCCGCCGAGCAGGATCAGCAGCAGGGTGAATCCGATCTGGATGGTGAGGTGGTGCTGAGTGAAGAACGCCACCTTGTCCGCAGCCGTGACGTCCGGCCGAGGGGGCGGTGTGACCCGGGTCAGCAGGCAGATGATGACGCCGAAAACGGCATACCAGGCCGGGAAGAACAAGGTCATCAGCCAGACGTCGGGCCTGACGCCGTCGGGTGCCCGCCGCAGGATGCGGCGTCCGGATTGCCTCGCTCCTCCTCCGCCGGCTGCGCCGGCGGCATCGTCGACACGGCTCACGCGGCGACCACGCGATCCTCGACGGCCTGCCGGCGCAGTGCGGTACGCAGGACGAAGAACATCACCACGACGAACGCGGCGAACGCACCATTGCGCAGCCAGAACGACAGCAGGCCGTCCCAGGCCAGCGGCCCGGTGTGGAATACGGCCGCGCCGGCCGCGGGAACCATTGCCGCGGCGGTGAACAACGAGAAATGGCCCACCCACCGGGGGAACACCGGGTCGGTCCGGTCGTCGAAGTACACCGCCAGCGCCAACAGCACGAACTGACTCACCACCATTCCCACCGGTGCGATGAGCACGATCCATGCCAGGTCGTTCAGCAACATGATCAGTTCAGGGCTGCGGTCCGCTCGAAACGCGGCAACGAGGAAGAACACGTTCGACAGCGCGAAAATGGTGGCCCCGCTGACGGCGGCGGTCAGATAGCAGTAGGCGAAGACGTGACTCTGGTTCCGCATGCGCTTCATCTGGACCACGATCACCATGAAGAACGGCAGGATCATGATCCCGCACAGGTTGAATGTGGCCTGGCTGAAGCGGATCCACGAGGTGTGCTCGGTGTAGAACGCCGCCACCTGGTCGGCCGACAGGGTCGGTGACATCGGCGGACGGAATCCAGGGAAGGCCAGCGCCGCCAGCAGGAGCACCCCGCCCACCGCGGGTCCGGTCCACAGACTTACCCACTGCGCCTTGATGTTCCCAGCCTGCGGTGTGTCCTGCACGTCCTGGAGAATCTGCATGCAGCCGCCCTCTACTGACTCAAATCATCTTCGTTCACGGGTGAAAGGTGATGAACAATCCGATGTATGCCCGGAACCATAACTGAGTGAAGTCAGTTTGTGTAGCCTTGGCCGTAATGTCGAAGACAGTCGCATCCGAGCCGCCCAAGCCGGCCACGCGTACCCGCAACGGGCTCCAGACGCGAGAGCGGCTGCTGGGTGCGGCACTGGCCGAGTTCAAACGAGCCGGTATGGCGGCGGCTGACACCGCGGCCATCGTGTCGGCAGCCGGGGTTGCGCACGGAACATTCTTCTTCCACTTCCCGACCAAGGAACACGTCCTGCTCGAACTGGAGAGGCGCGAGGAAGAGCGCATCGCCACCGAACTCAACCGATTCTTCGCACGGCCGCACAGCGTTCGGGACACCCTTGCCGAGACGCTGCGGGTGCTGGTGAAACTGGAGCGCCGACTGGGCAACCGGCTGTTCAAGGACTTTCTCGCACTGCACTTCTCGACCAGCCGGCCGCCAACCGAGGAGTGGACCTATCACCCGGTGATCGTCGCGGTGATCGAGGAATTGCAGCGCGCCCGCGACCGCGGAGAGATCCCCGCCGGGGTCGACGTCATGCTCAACGGCATGTCGTTCCTCGCCGGTCTGTACGCGCTGTTGATCACGCTCCCGGCGGCCGAGGACATCCGCGGGCCGATGCTCGAGGAGTACCTGACCACCTATACCTACGGTCTGCGGGTGCTGCTGTAGATCCGGGGAGCGGGTCAGGTCGACGCCGGCGTCACGTCCTGCGAGCCGTCCTCGGAGTGCAGCAGCTCGCGGACCGCGGGCCGCGAGCCGTAGGGCCGTAGCATCCGGCTGGCCGGGCGGGGGCGCACGATCAGCGGCCACCAGAACCACCGGCCCAGCATGGCCGCGATCGACGGCGTCATGAACGACCGGACGATCAGCGTGTCGAACAGCAGACCCAAGCCGATCGTCGTACCGATCTGCCCGAGCACCACCAGGTCGCTGAAGATGAAGGACGACATTGTCGCGGCGAACACCAGGCCCGCCGCCGTCACCACGCGCCCGGTTCCACCCATCGCCCGAATGATGCCGGTGCGCAACCCCGCGTCGACCTCCTCCTGGAACCGGGAGATCAGCAGCAGGTTGTAGTCGGCGCCCACCGCGAGTAGCAGGATGATGGCCAACGCCATCACGATCCAGTACAGCGGTATGCCGAAGATGTACTGCCACACCAGGACCGACAACCCGAATGACGCACCCAGCGACAGCACGACGGTGCCGACGATCACAGCCGCGGCGACCAGGCTTCGGGTGATGAAGATCATGATGAGCAGGATCAGCGCGAGCGCGGCCAGGGCGGCGATGATCAGATCGTACTTCTCACCGTCCTGAATGTCCTTGTAGCTGGCTGCAGTTCCGGCCACGTAGATCTTGGCGTCGGACAGCGGGGTGGCCTTCAGCGCGTCGAAGGCGGAGTCACGCAGCGCGTCGATGTGGGAGATGCCCTCCGTCGAGGCGGGTACGCCCTGATGGGTGATGATCATCCGGGCGGCCTTGCCGTCGGGGGACAGGAACAGCTTCAGGCCGCGCTGGAAGTCCGGATTGTCGAATGCCTCTGGCGGCAGATAGAAGGTGTCGTCGTTCTTCGCGTCGTCGAAGGCCTGCCCCATCGCGGTGGCGTTGCGTAGCGCCTCCTCGCTCTGCGAGTTGGTGCCCGACGTGGTGGCGAAGTTGGACAGGATGAGATCACGGTTGCGCTGCTGGATCGCGATCTGCGGTGGCAGCAGCGCCAGCAGTTGCGGTTGCAGCGCGTCCAGTTTGTCCAGACTGGCGGTGATGGTGTCGAACTTCTCCGCCAGTTGGGAGATGCCGTCCAGCGAGTCGAACACCGACCGCAGCGCCGAACACATCGGGATGTCGAAACAGTGCGGTTCCCAATAGAAGTAGTTCCGTATCGGCCGGAACTGATCATCGAAATTGGCGAGCTTGTCACGCAGCTCGGTCACGGTGGCGACGGTGTCGTGGAAGGCTTCGGTCTGTTCGTGGGTGGCCGCCGAACTCTGCCGCTGCAGCGCCAACTGCTGCTGCAGGATGCTGATCGTATTGCCGATCTCATCGGCCTGCTTCATCAGATCCTGCGCGCGGTCGTGCTGGTAGCTCAGGTTCATGATCTGGCCGGCGCTCTGCGCGCTCATCTGGAACGGAATGGAACTGTGGCTGATCGGTGTGCCCAGCGGCCGGGTGATCGACTGCACCAGCGCGATGCCAGGTGTGTGCAGCACGGCCTTGGCAACACGTTCGAGGATGAGCATGTCGGCAGGGTTGCGCATGTCGTGATCCGACTCGAGCATGAGCAGTTCCGGATTGAGTCGGGCCTCGGAGAAGTGTCGTTCGGCCGCGGTGTATCCGATCACGGACGGCGCCGTCTTCGGCAGGTACGGCCGGCCGTCGTAACTGACCTTGTACCCGGGCAGCGCCAGCAGTCCGACGAGTGTAATGCCCAACGATACGACGAGGATCGGGCCGGGCCAGCGCACAATGGCGGTGCCGATCCGGCGCCAACCACGGGCGCTCACAGCACGTTTGGGCTCGAACAGGCCGAAGCGGCTGGCGATCCAGAGCACGGCCGGACCCATCGTGAGCGCCGCCGCCAGCGTCACCAGAACACCGATGGCGGCCGGGATGCCCAGGGTCTGGAAGTACGGCAACCGGGTGAAGTACAAGCACGCAACGGCACCGGCAATGGTCAACCCGGATCCGATGATGACATGCACGGTTCCACGAAACATGTCGTGGTAGGCGTCTTTTCGTTCCAGCCCCTTGAGGCGGGCCTCGTGATAGCGGCCGACGATGAAGATCGCATAGTCGGTGCCGGCGGCAATCGCCAACAATGTCAACAGGTTCGTCGAATAGGTCGACAGACCGATCAAGCCCCAGTGCGCCAGTGCGGCCACCACCCCGCGGGCGGCCGCCAGCTCCACGGCCACGGTGACGAGCATGATCAGCATGGTCGTGATCGATCGATACACGAACAGCAGCATCACCGCGATCACCAGGAAGGTGATGCCGGTGACCTTGTGGGTGCCCTGACTGCCGACCTCGAAGTTGTCGGTGATCAGGGGCGCGGCACCGGTGACGTAGGCCTTGACCCCCGGCGGGGCCGGCGTGTCCTCGACGATCTTGCGGATCGAGTCGACGGACTGGTTGGCCAGCGCCGTGCCTTGGTTGCCGCGGAGGTAGACCTGGACCAGGGCGGCCTTGCCGTCCTTGCTCTGCGAGCCGCCGGCCGTCAAGGGGTCGCCCCAGAAATCCTGGATGTGCTCGACGTGCGCGGTGTCCTGGGCGAGGCGCTTCACCAGGGTGTCGTAGAACTTGTGCGCGGCGTCGCCCAGCGGCTGGTCGCCCTCGAGAACGACCATCGCGGCGCTGTCGGAGTCGTATTCGCCGAACACCTCTCCGATGTGCCGCATGGCCTGGATGGACGGCGCATCGGGCGCGTTGAGGCCGACCGAGCGCGCTGCGCCGACCACCTCGAGCTGAGGGGCGACGGTGTTGGTGACCGCCGCGACGGCGATCCAGAACAGAACAATGGGCACGCAAAGGATTTCGATGATGCGCGCTGGTCGGGACGCGGTGATCGGCCCGTCCGAATGCTGCCCGCTCATGCCGTCTTCACCAGGCAGGAGATGTATCCGTTCACGTTGTCCGAGGACCTTTCGTCCTTGATGATCCCGTTGGCGGTGATGCGGCACCCGATCGACGAACCGTCGCCCTGGGCGCGCAGGTCGGCGTAGAGGGTGGGGTCGTCGGTGGTCAGCAGGTGCGACCACGGCAGGGGAGCGTCATCGACGCGCTGGGGTTGGGCCCGCTCGTCGAGGTAGTTGATGGTGGCGGTGGTCCCGGGCGAACCGAACACCTCGAGCAGCACGTGCTTGGGGTTGTATCCGGTGTTCTGCAGAGCGTCGGCGCTGGGCCGCGAAATGGTGTTGGTGGAGCCGAAGATGCCATGCAGCCGGTAGACGGTGAAGCTGACCAGGGCGACGACGATGACCGCCACCACGAGCGTCCAGCGCTTCCTGAGCAACCGACCGATCGACACCTTCACCCGAGAGCCTTTCGCTGAATGGCAGTAGAACGGTACGGTACCGTACGAACGGCCGCGATGGCGGCGCGGAGGTGGTCGGCGTCGGGGATGAGGTGAGCACGTGGCGGCAGGGTCGTCGGGTTCGCAGTCGTCGAGATCCCGGTGGACGCCACGCGAAGCCGAACTGCTCGCGGCCACACTGGAATTGCTGCGTCAGCACGGCTACGACCGGCTGACGGTGGAAGCCGTCGCCACGCACGCCAGGGCGAGCAAGGCCACCATGTACCGGCGGTGGCCCTCGAAGGCCGACCTGGTGCTGGCGGCCGTCACCGAGGGCACCCGCACGTCGGTGCTCCCGCCGGACACCGGCTCGCTGCGCGGCGACCTGCTCGAGTTCGGCTGCGCCGTCAGCCGCCAGTGCTGTGAACACGCCAGCACCATGCGGGCGGTCCTCAACGAGATGTCCCACGACCCCGCGTTGAGGGCGGCGATGCAGGGCGAATTCGTCCACCAGCGAAAGCTGGCACTTCAGGCGATCTTCGACGCAGCGGTCGAGCGCGGCGAGATCGCCGCCGACGCGGTCAACCAGGACATCCACGACCTGCTCCCGGGCTATCTGGTGTTCCGTTCGGTCGTCTCGGGCCGGCCGCCGACCGAGGACACCGTCCGCACGCTGGTGGACGATGTGCTGCTGCCGAGTCTGACGACCGGGCGGCGGGGGACCCGAAGTTCATCGACGGCACCGCGGCCCGCCCGCCGGTCGAGGTGATCCAGGTGGACCGGATGCACGCCGCGGTCGACGCGCTCACCGCGCAACGGGTGCCGATGCTCCTGGTCCGCGGCCAGATGAGCGACCTGGTGACCGAGGAACGCGCCGCCGAATTCCTCGCGCGTTATCCGGGGATCGGCTTCGAGGACGTCAGCGGGGCGGGGCACATGGTAGCCGGGGATCGCAACGACCACTTTGCGGCCGCGGTGGTGGATTTCCTGGATCGTTGCGCCGTCACCTGAGTTGGGTACCATCGCGCGCGTGTTCCGACCCAGTGCCGTGCTCGCCGCCGCCTTCTGCCTCGCCGTGCTGCCCGTCGCGCCCGCATCGGCGGTTGTCGACGCGCCGGGCGAGCTGACGGTGAACGGTGCACAGCGCACCTACTTCCTGCACATCCCGCCGGGCGATCATCCGAACGGTCTCGTGATCAATCTGCACGGCGCCGGGATGACCGGTCTGGGCCAGGCGGCTGCGACGAACTACAACGCGGTCGCCGACCGGTTCGGCTTCGCGGTGGTGTACCCCGACGGGATCGACCTGAGCTGGGCCGACGGCCGCGGTGCCTCCACACCCGACCGCATGGGTGTCGATGACGTGGGTTTCCTTGCGGCGCTTGCAGATCGACTCCTGCGTGATTACGGGATCCCACCGGGCCGGGTCTTCGCCACCGGTATGTCGGCCGGCGCATTCATGGCCGAACGGTTGGCGTGCCAGCGTGCCGACGTGGTGGCGGCCATCGCCGCCGTTGCAGGCACGCTGGGGTCGGGCGTCCCGTGCGGTCCGTCGCGGCCGGTGTCCGTCCTGCAGGTACACGGCACCGCAGATCCGGTCGTTCCGTTCAACGGCGGGCCGATGGTGGGGCGCGGTGGACCCAGTGACGTGGTCGCGGCGCCGGTGATGGCCGATCGCTGGCGCGGAATGAACGGCTGCCCCGGAGCTCCCGTCGCCGGCGACCTGCCCGCCGCCGGTGATGGCACCGGAGTGCGCCTGCTGACGTCCGGCGGATGTGGCGCCGGGACCGAGGTGCAGTTCGTCGAGGTCGACGGCGGCGGCCATACCTGGCCCGGGGGTGCCGTCGTACCGCCGGCCGGCGCCACCACGCGGGCGTTCGACGCCTCCGGTACCAGCGCGCAGTTCTTTGCGGAACACGGCCGCTAGCGGCCCGGCGGACGATCAGGCCAGGGCGGCCAGCGCGGTCGCGGGATCGTAGCCGCCGAAGCCGGCCAGGTCGCCGTCGCGGAGCCGGTTCACCCAGCCCGGATCGGCCAGGAGCGCGCGCCCGATCGCGGCGATGTCGAACTCGCCGGCATCGAACTGCTCGACCAGGCGGTCGAGGGATGCGGGGCGGATGACCTCGCCCTGCTTCTCGCTGCGGAACTGGGTTTCCAGGCCGACGGACCCGACCGTGATGACGGGCAGTCCGGTCAGCTTGCCCGTCCACCCGGCCAGACTCAGGTCGGGATCATGGTCGGGGAACGCCGCCAGATAGTGCCGGCGGGTAGACGGGTGCAGGACATCCACCCCGGCATCGACCAACGGGGCGAGCAGTTCCTGGAGTTGTTCGGGGTGCTCGGCGATCGACGCCTGGTAGTCCAGCCCCTTCCACTGCGAGAACCGGAAGATGATCGGGTAGTCCGGGCCGACCGCGCGGCGAATTGCGCCAACCACGTCGGCCGGGAACCGGGTCCGGCCCGCAATCGACCCGCCATAGCCGTCTTCTCGGAGATTCGTTCTGGCCCAGAGGAATTCATCCAGGAGATAGCCGTGCGCGCCGTGTATCTCGACGGCGTCGAAGCCGACATCACGGGCGGTGACAGCGGCGTGCGCGAAGAGCTCGGCGAGCTGGGGCAGTTCGGTGGTCCCGAGGGCCCGGCCCTTGGGCCGGCCGAGGCCGTCGAGACTCGACGGGCTGACGGGTACAACACCGTCGGAGTCGTCGCGCTCTGCACCCTGGTGCCACAACTGGGCCGCGATGGTCCCGCCCTCGCCGTGGACGGCGTCGACCACCCGGCGCCAGCCCGCCAGCACGTCATCGCCGGCGAGCGTCGGAATGGACGACGGGTAACCCGCGGCCGGATCGGGCAGCCGGACTCCCTCGGTGATGATCAGGCCGACGCCACCGGCGGCACGACGGCGGTAGTACTCGGCGACGTCGGGGCCGGGCACCCCACCGGGGGAGGCCCGCCGGGTCATCGGTGCCATCGCGAACCGGTTGGGCGTCGTCAGCGAGCGGACGGTCAGCGGCTGGAACAGGTCTTCGAGTGCCATGCGAGCTTGCAACGCGGGCGCCGGTGCATCGATTCCCGGCCGGCGACGGGTTCCTCGACGGACCGTGCGACCGGGCCGAACGAGCAGGCCATGGCTGGTAAACCCATCGGTATACTCAGCCGGGTGAGCGCAGAACCGACCGTGCCGGCCCGGGGTGGCCGCGGCGCCCGGAAGCGGATTCTCGACGCCGCCGCCGACCTGTTCTATCGCGAAGGCATCAACGCCACTGGCGTCGACCGGCTGGCCGCTGCGGCCGCCGTGTCCAAAAGAACTCTCTACCAACACTTTCCGAGCAAATCGGCCGTTGTCGAGGAGTACCTGCGCTCCCTGCAGGAGCACATTGCGGACCCGGTCAACCCGCGGACCCGCGACAGCGAACGCAGTCCCCGCGATCGGCTGCTGGCGCTCTTCGAGCGCCGGGTGCCGCCGGGCCGGCTGCGGGGATGCCCGTTCCACAACGCGGCGGTCGAGGCCGCCGAGACCATGCCCGACGTGCAGGACATCGTGCATCAGCAGAAGCGGGACTACATCGACGGCATCGTCAGGCTCGCCGAGCAGGTCGGCGGACGTGATCCCGAACAGCTCGGCCACCAGCTGGCCGTGCTCTACGAGGGCGCGGCCGCCCTGGCCACCTCACTGGACGATCCGGCGCCCTGGGTGCACGCCCGCCGGGCGGCCGAAGTGCTGCTCGACGCTCAGAGCTGAGCCCAGACGGTCTTGGTCTCGAGGTAGCCGTCGAGGCCCTCATTGCCGAACTCGTGGCTGCAGCTTCATCATGCCGGTGTTGGCCGAGTCGATCGCGGCGAACCGCGGGGTGGGTCAATAGCCGTGCTACCGGGCGCGTGCCCCTGCCCGAATCCGCGAATGCGGACGAGACTGTCCTGGAGGTGCTGGTGAGGTGCCGTTTAACCTGGAAGCCGAATTGCAGACGAACTGAGAATGCGAGCCCCTATGTCCCTCCACGGCAAGACAATGTTCATCTCGGGTGCCAGCAGAGGTATCGGCCTGGCGATCGCGAAGCGGGTCGCCGCCGACGGCGCCAACATCGCCCTGATGGCCAAGACCGCCGAACCGCATCCCAAGCTGCCCGGCACGGTCTTCACCGCCGCCGCGGAGATCGAGAGTGTGGGCGGCCAGGCACTCCCGATCGTCGGTGACATCCGCGACGATGCCGCCGTGGAAGCCGCGGTGGCGCAGGCGGTCGAACGGTTCGGCGGCATCGACATCTGTGTCAACAACGCCTCGGCGATCAACCTGGGGTCGGTCGAGGACGTCGCGCAGAAGGCCTTCGACCTGATGAACGGCATCCAGGTGCGCGGTACCTACGCGGTGTCGCGGGCCTGCATCCCACACCTGAGGAACAGCGACAACCCGCACATCCTGACGCTGTCCCCGCCGATCCGGCTGGAGTCGAAGTGGCTGCGCCCCACCGCCTACATGATGGCCAAGTACGGAATGTCGCTGTGCGCGTTAGGTATTGCCGAGGAATGCCGGCACCTGGGCATTGCGTCGAACACGCTCTGGCCGCGCACCATGGTGGCCACCGCCGCCGTGCAGAACCTGCTGGGCGGTGACGAGGCGATGGCCCGGTCACGCAAACCCGAGGTGTACTCCGATGCTGCGTACGCCGTGCTGAACCAGCCCGCCACCTACACCGGCCAGAGCCTGCTGTGCGAGGACGTCCTCGTCGACGTCGCTGGTGTCACCGACCTGTCGATCTACGACTGTGTGCCGGGCTCGGAACTCGGCGTCGACCTGTGGGTGGATTCGCCCAACCCGCCCGGATATCAGCCATAGGCTGACACACCGTGAGCCCGACCGTTTCCCGGCGCGACGTTCTGCGGTACTCCGTGATGGCCCCGGCCGCGGTGAGCCTGGGCGGCTGGGCCGCCGCGGCCGCCGCACCCACCGCCGGTGCCGACGGGATCCGGCTCATCGACTTCGCCGAACGCCTGGTACAGCCCGACCAGATCAAGGCCGCGGGTTACCAGGGCGCCCTGGTCTACGTCTCGGAGGTGCGGCCCGGCGCCACGTTCGACTTCAAGCCCGTCACGCGGGCGTTCACCGACGGGCTGCGGGCCGCGGGACTGCAGGTCGTCAGCTGCTACCAGTTCGGCAAACCCGGCTGGGTGAATTCGCCCTCGGATTTCACCCGGGGCTACGACGGCGGTGTCGCCGACGCCCAGACCGCACTCCGGCTACATGGTGCCGCCGGCGGGCCGGAGACCGCACCGATCTTCTTCAGCGTGGACGAGCCGATCGGCGCCGACACGTGGAAAAGCCTGGCCGTCAAGTGGTTTCGCGGCATCAATTCGGTGCTGGGTGCCGAACGCACGGGGGTTTACGGCAGCAGTCTGGTGTGCGGCTGGGCCGGCGACGACGGCGTGATCGGCCATTCGACGACGCCCGGCAAGCGCTGGGCGTGGCAGACCAGAGCGTGGTCGGGCGGCGCGCTCGAACCGACGATCGTCCTGTTCCAGCGGGAGGTGGTCACCGCGTCCGATCCGGGCGCGATCATCGACGGGGTGCACGTCGACGTGGATGACGTGCTGGCCCCCGACTTCGGTCAGTGGGATTTCGCGCGCTGATCCAGGGGATCAGCAGGGGTCGCCGGGCGGCGTGTAATAGGGGATGCCCTCGAGGGTGTAGCAGGGGGCCTCGCCGCCCACGTAGGGCACGAAGGACGAGTTGACCGACGGGCTGTCGGTGTCGGCGCCGGTGTTGGCGTACTGGTCACAACCGTTCACCGAGAAGTGGCGTCCGTCGACCCCGGCGCACACGTCGGCGCCAGCCGTCGGAGCCGTCACGATGGGGGCGATGGCCATTGCCGCGGCGGACAATGCCGTGGCGGACAACGTGATCGCCAGTTGCTTCTTCATGGTCCTCCTTGCAGACGGTCAGATGACTGTACTGCCGATGCCGGCCTTCCCGCGGATGAACGTGCTTCGACACCCAGGGGATTCGGGCCGGGGATCGCCGTATACGGTCCAGCTATGGATGACGTTTCGGTGATTACCGGTGCTGCGGGCGGGATGGGGTTGGCGACGGCGAAGGTCGTGGGGCGCGAGCATCCGCTGGTGTTGTGTGACATCCGGCAGGACCGCCTCGACGCGGCGGTCGCGGCGCTCACCGATCTCGGGATCAGCGCCACGGTCGTGAACGCCGATGTCACCGACAGTGCCGCCGTGGAACGCCTTTTCGAGACCGCGGCCGGCCTCGGCAACATCGCGTCGGTGATCCACACGGCGGGCGTCAGTCCCAGCATGGGCGCCGCCGACTACGTCATGAAAACCAATGCGGTGGGCACCGTCAACGTCAACGAGGCGTTCTTCCGAACCGCCGCAGCGGGATCAGCCATCGTCAACGTGGCATCGATGGCGGCGCACATCCTGCCCGAGGAGTTCATGCCGATGGCGCAGTTCCCGGTGGCGCTCGAGGACGCAGACCGCTTCATGGCCGAGATGTCGGCGGTGTGCGAGATGGCTCCCGGGGAGGCCCGCGCCGGGCTCGCCTATGCGATCAGCAAGGGCTTCGTCCGGTGGTACAGCTCGGCTCAGGCCGAGCGGTTCAACACCCGGGGTCTGCGCGTGGTGTCCGTCTCGCCGGGTTCCGTCGACACCGAGATGGGCCGGCTCGAGGAACAGGCCGGCGCCGGCGCACTAGTGGCCGATGCCGCGGTCCCGCGCTGGGGCAAGGCCGAGGAGATGGCCGACCTGCTGGCGTTCTGCGTCAGCGCCAAGGCCGGCTACCTAACCGGCACCGACATCCTCAACGACGGTGGCGTGGTCGCCTCGATCAGGGAACGTGCCCGGATCGCGGCGGCGAAGGGCTAGCGGGCCTCAGCGGTTCAGCGGGCTGTAGAAGACGATCCCGTTGCCCTTGTTGTCGTAGACCACGGCGCGGCGTTCGTGTGCGTCGTCGTACGGGCCCTTGACGATTCCGCCGCCGGCCTCCTCGATGGCCTTGGCGGCGGCGTCGACATCGGCGGTCTTGATCCCGACCACCACCTGGCCGGGGATCGGGTGGTCGACGTCGGTGGCCAGCGCCAGCGTGACCGGACCCCCGTCGAGCGCGGCGAAGTGGGCACCGTCGCGGAACTTCAGTGCCATGCCCAGGGTTTCGCTGTAGAACCCGATCGACTCGTCCAGATTGTCCGTCGACAGGATGATCATCTTCACTTCGAGCCCACTCATCGCGGTCCTTCCCTCTGCTGCGGTGTTTGTCGTATTACACGATGCCAGTCACCGGGCGCGGTCAATAGGGCCGAAGGCCACTACGGTTGAGCGGTGACGATCACCTACGACGACGCCCTGCGCGAGCGGGTCCGGACGCACCTGGCGGGGCATGCGCGCCGCACGGTCACGGATCCGACGAAGCGGCACGCTGCGGTGGCCATCGTGCTGGTCGATTCCGAACTGGACGAGGACCGCATCGATCCGGCGCCGGTGGATGACTGGATCGCCGGCCGCCCGATGGAAGCGGGCCTTGACGGCCGGATGGTCGGGGTGTCCGGCGGCGCCGCATTCCTGCTGTGTCGCAGGGCATCTCGGCTCAGTTCGCATTCGGCGCAGTGGGCGTTGCCGGGTGGGCGGCTGGATCCCGGCGAGACGTCCATCGAGGCGGCCCTGCGGGAGACCACTGAGGAGGTCGGCGCCGAACTGGCACCGGCCGATGTACTCGGACTCCTCGACGACTACCCGACCCGGTCGGGGTATGTCATCACCCCGGTGGTGATCTGGGGCGGCGGGCGGCTCGCGCTGCAGCCGGCCCCCGATGAGGTGGTCGCGGTCTACCGGGTGGGCCTGCACCAGCTGCAGCGTGACGACTCACCACGGTTCATCACGATTCCGGAGAGCCCGCGTTCGGTGGTGCAGATCCCGTTGGGCAACGACCTGATTCACGCGCCGACGGGCGCCGTACTGCTGCAGCTGCGCTGGCTGGCTCTGGAAGGCCGGTCCGATCCGGTCGACGAACTCGAACAGCCGGTGTTCGCCTGGCGATGATCAGCGGGGCAGGGCGCCGCTGCTGAACCCGTCTTCCAGCGCGGTCAGGAACATCTTCCAGAACTCGGGGAAGTGCACGCCGCTGCGGCGCGGCAACGGGTCGGCGGTGACCCGCTGACCCCAACGGCCCCGGAAACCGGCGGTGCCGTCATCGGACGGCCACCAGACCTGCGCGCTGCGGTCCACGACGAAGTCATAGTGTCGGCCGTCGGCGGACTGCACGCCCTGGGCCGACCTCCAGTTCTCGAGTCCGGTCGTGACACCGTCGATCGCCAGGTCCGCGGGACGCACAGTGGTGCCCGCGCCCGGTGTCGCCGGGGCGGCGTCGGGGGTGGGTGCGTCCGCGCGCGGTGGGCCGGGGTCGGCGCCGAACGGCTTGGTGGCGTGGATGGCGGCCTCGATCAGGCCGGCGAGGAAGCCGAGTGCCAAGGCGTGCAGAATGCCGCCGATCACCGTTTTGACGATGGCGATCAGGGTGGACTCTTGGGAGGTGGTGAGCCCGCCGGACGGTGGCGGTGGTGGCGGGACCGCGCTGGGGGTGTCGAACTTGCCGCAACCGAAGGGCACGGTCGCGTCGTCGTAGGGCGCCGCTTCGTGATCGCCCGCCACGGTGTACATGCTGTGTGAGCCGCGGGCCACGAAGAACCGCGGATGGTCGCCGACGACGTCGGGTTGGACCGTCGTCGTGGTCGATCCCGCGCGCCAGGGCTCCACCTTCATCGCCACCCGGCCGTCGGCGTCGAACGCGTAGGGCCGGTGGACCTCGGCGCCGTCCGTGATCTCGGGTGCGGGCCGAGTGCCGGTGATGCCGAAGAACTTCGGCGTGTAGTTTGCGGCCACCGTGGTGCCGTCGCCCTCGAGCAGCAGGGCGACGCACTGCCAATCGCCGGCATGGCACGCGAGTTCCGTCGCTTCGACGTTCGGGCAACCGTCCTGGCCCACTGACTCCTCGTGCGCTGGATAGAACAGGTAGTAGCACAGCAGCGCGGGATTCTGCACCCTCGCCAGGGTCTGACTCAGGGCCGGCGCCACAACGGTCGCGGCCAGCCGGGTGAGCCGGGCGGTGTCGAAAAGCTCAGTGTGGTACCAGAACCGGCTGTCCTTCAGGCCGCCCTCGTATGCATCGAAGATCACCTTGCGGTCGGCGTACAGGTTGGTGTTGCCGGCCGCGGTGTCGGGTTCGTGGGCCTGCTCGGCATTCTTCCAGCCGCCCAGTTCCAGGAAGCGCTCCCGGGTGGCGTCGGCGACGATGAAGTCCGCGGTCCCGAGGTACTCACCCGGTTCATTCTGGTCCGCCGACAACTTGGTGGCCTTCACCAAAGGTGCTGCGCCCCAGTCAGCCTGGGTAGCGAAAGGGGAATTGGCGCCCCACAGCGCGGCGTTCTCCACGTAGCGTTTGGCGTTCACGGGCATGAATGACTCACCAGGATGCAGGTGCAGGATGGGCTCGAATCGACGGGCCAGATCCTCCACGGCGTTCCCGGTCGACGGCGGTGGTGCGGTGACGGCCGGTTTGCCCTTGATGCTGATGACGATTGCGGCCGAGCGACTTTGACCCGTCCACGACCAGGAGCATGAGGAGGACCCAACGGCGCCCTCCTCGGTCTGCATGGCCAGACTCCGGGCGAACAGTTGGGTCGGGGTCTGCTCGTTGATCTCGGTCAGCCCGGCACCGGGCGTCACCGGATGGGCCTGACCGTCCGCGGGGGCCAGGATGATCGCGCCGACGGCACGGTCGCGTGCCGGGTCGATCGGGGGTGCCGCCGCCGTCAGTGTCGTGTTCGTGTCGATGGTGACGCTGCTGGATCCGAGGGCTCCACGGCCGTTCACCCCACTGGTGTTCACGTCGGTGTACTCGAACACGGACCACGCGCAGCTGTCCTGGATCTGATCGGCGAAATCGATCACCAGGTTGCCGCGGCTGGGGGTGTCCCCCAGGGCCCGGAAGCACGTCAGCCGAGTGTCATTGTCGGAGGTCTGCACCGACGTGACCGGTTCCCAGGTCAGACCGCAGCCGCTGACAACCGGGGTGGCCAGGGTCCCGAAGACCAGCGGACCCCGCAGGTTGGCGACGAACACCAGGACCAGAGCGGACGCGGACGGCTGGATCTGCGCGGTGGTGACCTGGGCGACGTTGTCGATCGAGCTCCCGGTGGTCAGTTTCGTTGCCATGGGTCAGGCCCCTTCACCGCGGAGCATCTGGACGAAGGCCGGATCGCAGTCGAGCGGTGGACTGTGGTTCAGCAGATCCTGGAAGCACCGGTCGTTGGCCAATGCCTGGAACGGGGCGCTGCCCTGCAGATCAATACCGTTGTTACGCAGGGTATCTAGAAGTCCGATCAGCACCGGACGGATTTCGGCGATTCGGCCCTGCGACCACAAGCGGCTGTAGTCGGCCAGCGCTTGGGCGAGCGCTTGCCGGGCTCCCGCGTTGGCAGCCAGCCCCGGTGCCAACACGGTGGTGGGGATGTCCTCGAGCAGTCGGGTGATGCGACCGGAACACTCCGGGTCACGCGCCGCGAGATCGTCGAGCACCTTGCGGAAGTCACGTCCCCATTGCACCCAGCAGTCCGTGACGCCGGCCTTCACGATCCGGTCGGTGAAGTCGCCATTGACCCGGTGCAGATTCGGCCGCCAGATCTTGACGTCGTCGATCAGACCTTCGAATCCGAGCGAACTGTTCCGTTCGTTGCCGATCGTCATCGCGGGCACGGTTGGGACCGGATGCAGGGCGCGGTCCTCCCAGACACCGGCGACCGAGCCATTGAGGTTGAGCTGCACGCGCGAGATTCCGTCGTGCGCAACGCTGGCCGTGGTCCACTCGCGTGGATCGATATCGGCTTCGGCGAACCGGACGTGGAACCGCTGGAAGCCTGACGGGGCCCGGAAACCGAAGTCGATGGTGTCCCCGTTGAACAGGGCGCCGAAGAAGGCGTGTTCGCCGGTGAACAACCGCCCGCCGGCACCGTCCTTCTCGGCCCTGAACGTCACCTCTGCGCGGAAGGCGCCCAGGTGGTCCCAACCGCGGGTCGGCGTCACCCGGATCGCCTTTTGGCGGAAGAATCGGACTGCCCCGGAACCGACGGTGGCGCCGTCCAGCAGGAAGTCGGTTGCGTCGAGGCCGACGGCCACGCCGGGGGCCCCGCGACCGGGGGAGTGATCGAAAATGACCCCCGGTGTGCCGCTGTATGTGTGGTGCAGTATCAGTTCCCACGGTTCGAACACGTCGCCCCCAACGCCTTGGCCTCGCATCGATCCCGACCCGCACCGATTATCACCCAACCGCAGCTGACGTACAGCCTTTCCGCAGCGAAGAGTTCGGCCGTGAACAATCCGCGCCGGCCCTGGTGGCTGGATCCGGGCGGGTCGAATGCTTCGCCGGCGATCTCGGGTTTCAGGAAGAAACAGTGGGTTCGATTGCCGCCCAACGGCATTCTTCGAGGAACTCGGCATCGGGTTCGACGTTCGCCCAGTAGCCGTCTTGGTAGTGGTCTCTTTCGGGGTCGAGGGAAGCGAGGACGTCGGGGTCGAGGTTGAACAGGTAGTCGTCGAAGGTCTGGCCGGTGGTGTCGTGGGCGTCGGGGTCAAAGATGTCGTCGTAGTGCGCCGATAGATCGTCGGGGTCGTGTCCGTAGGGCAGGTTGTTGTCGTGGATTTCCTGTAGCCGTCGGTAGCTCTCGTCGTCGTGTGGGTCGGGTTCCTCGACCGGACGTGGCGGTATCACTGGTTGGACCGGATCGGGTTCCGGTGGTGCGAGTAGGTCGTAGGGGTGGTGCAGGGGGTTGACCCGCGGTTGACCGTGTTCGAGGTTCGGGGGTGGCTTCCATTCGACGCGGCCGTGTTCGCCCAAGCGGGTGTCCCAGTCGAATTCGGTGCACATCCGGTTGTCGCAGCCGCAAGCCAGGGTGAGGTCGTCGACATCAGTAGGTACGCCGCCGCCCCAGCCCTGGCCCATGTGATGGGCCTGGCATCGGTAACCGGAGGCGGTGCAGCCTGGCTTGGTGCAGCCGATGTCCCGCGCATGTAGCACGATTCGCTGATCGGCCGAGGCCGTACGTTTTGACCGCCCCAGGTGCAGGGCGCGACCGTGATCGCCGAAAATCGCCAGGTAGTGGTACGACTCGGCGGCGTTGCGGATCAGATCCCGCATTGACATCCGCGACCCACCTCCGGTCACGGCCCACCCGGCACCAGCCTCGAGTTCGGCCAAGGTGGTCGACACGATCACCGTCACCGGTAGGCCGTTCAGTTCGCCGAGGCTTTTGGTGGACAACACGATCCGCGCCGTCGCGAGGAACGCGTCGTGGCAACGCTGCGCCGGGGACCGCCCGTCGTTGTCGATCTGCTCCTGGCTGGGCCGACCGAGGACGCACGGTTGGGGGTCATCCGGGTTGCACATCCCGGGGGCGGCCAGTTTGGCCAGGATCGGTTCGAACATCGCCCGTGCTTCTGGTGTCAACGTCCCAGTGATGCTGCTCAACCCGTCGGCCTGCTGACGGCCGATCGTGATCCCACGTCGACGTGCCCGCTCACCATCGTCGAAATCGCCGTCGGGATGGAGCAATGCCGACATCAGATCCGTGGCCTTGCGGTATTCGGCCGGCCCGAACGCAGCTGCGGTGCGGGCCAGGTCCTTCTCGGCGGCGGCCCGTGTTTGCGCGTCCACGGTGGCGGGCAGATTCTTGAAGAATGTCCGGGTGATCCGGAGGTGTTCGGATCCGACCTGTCCCTTGGCCTGCGCGGCCGCAAAATTGGGCAATACCGGCTCCAGCGGTTCCCCGGTGATCGCGGTCCGTGGCCCAAGATCCGCCGCATCCCTGATCCGTCGACCGGCGTCCTCGGCCGAGACCTGCAACCGCGCCGACAGCACCTTGCCCCAGGTCGTGTCACCCAACTCTCGTGGATTCGCCCGCGACGCCATGCCTTGGATGATCCGATGATCCACC